>Ga0265327_10003001_pt1 | contig 16755 bp, 16 predicted proteins | sample 41621metaG_FD_202089 | JGI IMG/M metagenome (GOLD analysis project Ga0265327, IMG submission 202089) | Rhizosphere microbial communities from Carex aquatilis grown in University of Washington, Seatle, WA, United States - 4-16-21 metaG | ecosystem: Host-associated > Plants > Roots > Rhizosphere... | reverse complement strand
GAGCGCGGCGCCGAGGTGTCGGTGCGCGGGGTGCTGCAGCAGGCCATCGACCCCCATTGCTCGGGCCCGGAACAGTGCCTGATCGACGGGCCCGACCTGACCCTGTCGCCCAAGACGGCCCTGTCGCTGTCGCTGGCGATGCACGAATTGTCCACCAACGCCCTGAAATATGGGGCGTGGTCGCAGCCCGGCGGCCGGGTGTCGATCAACTGGTCGATCTACAGGCCTGGGGCAGGGGGCGCAGAGCGTCTGAAGCTCGAATGGGTCGAGCGGGGCGGTCCGCCGGTCGAGCCTCCGGCGCGGCGCGGCTTCGGCTCCCGCCTGATCGAACGGGGCCTGTCGGCGGAGATGGGCGGAGAGGTGCAGATGCGCTTTGAACCGGAGGGTGTGGTGTGCGTCATCGACGCGCCGCTCAGCGTCTATGCCGAGGAGGGGGCTTGAGCCTGCGTATTCTCATCGTCGAGGACGAGATGACCATCGCCCTGCTCCTGGAGGACATGGTGACCGACCTCGGACACCAGCCGGCGGCCCTCGCCATGCGCCTGCCCCAGGCCCTGCAGCTGGCCGAAAAGGAGCAGCTCGACCTGGCGATCCTCGACGTGAACCTCGACGGACGCCTGTCCTTTCCCGTGGCCGAAGTCTTGGAGCGGCGCGGCGTCCCGTTCCTGTTCGCCACGGGCTACGGCTCCGGCGGCATCGATCCGCCCTACCGCGACAAGGTGGTGATCAACAAGCCGTTCAGCCTGGAAGACCTGCAGCGCGCCATCGGCAAGGCGGCGGTCTAGCCCCGGCGGCTTCTGCTATCTAGGGCCATGCCCGACTCTCCTTCCCTCTGGCGGCGCGACCTTATCGCCCTGCTGCGCCTGACCGGCCCGGTGGCGGCGGCGCGGCTCGGCGTCATGGCCATGGGCCTGACCGACGCCCTGGTGGTGGCGCGCTATTCCGCCGTGCAGCTCAGCTACCAGGCTCTGGGATGGGCCCTGCCGGCCGTGGCCATGGTCGCCGCCATGGGCTTCCTGTCCGGGGTTCAGGTGATGACCGCCCGCTACCTCGGCCAGGGGCGCCCGGACCTGACCGGCGGCGTGTTCAAGCGCGGCCTGGCCTACGCCCTCGGCATCGGCGTGGCCGGCGGCGGCGCCCTCTGGGTCCTAGGCCCGGCCGTGCTTCAGGCCTTCCGGCTGGCGCCCGGTCTCGCCGACGGCGCCAGTGCGCCGCTGCGGGTGTTCGCCGCCTCTCTTCCGGCGGTCCTGGCCGCCGCCTGCGCCGGCCTGTTCCTCGAGTCCTCGGGCAAGGCCAAGGTCAGCATGACGGTGATGTGGATCGCCAACCTGGTGAACCTCGGGCTCGACCTGCTGCTGGTGCCTGGCGCCTTCGGCCTGCCGGCCCTCGGCGCGGTCGGCTCGGCCTGGGCCACCTTCGGCGCCCGCGCCTTCCTGGCCGCCGTGCTGCTGGCCTACATCTTCCGCATGAAGGAGGCCCGTTCGCTCGGCCTCCACGCCCCCATCGCAGACGGCCGCGCGGCGGCGGTCCAGCAGCGTCGGCTGGGCTATGGCGCGGGCGTCTCGCAACTGGCGGAGGCCGGGGCCTTCTCGGGCATGAACCTGGTGGTCGGGGCAATCGACTCCCTGACCGTAGCCGGCTGGGCGGTGGTGCTCAATCTCACGGCCATCGTGTTCATGACCCCGCTGGGCATGTCCACCGCCTGCGCCGTCCTGGTGGGCAAGGCCTATGGCGCGCGCGATGCGGCCGGCGTGCGCCGCGCCGCGATCGTCGGCTTCTGCGCCGCCGCGGCCTACGGCCTGCTGATCGCCGCCATCATCATCCCGTTCCGCGGGACCATCGCCTCGCTCTACGCCGCCGATCCCGCCCTGCTTGCCGCCGCCGCGCCGGCGCTCGGTCTGTCGGCCCTGTTCTTCTGCCCGGACGCGATCCAGGTGGTCGCCGCCCAGGCCCTGCGCGCCCGCGGCGACGTGCTGGTCCCCAGCCTGACCCACATCGCCAGCTACGCCCTGGTCATGCTGCCCCTCGGCTGGCTCCTGGCCGTGCGCCTGCACCAGGGCCTCAACGGCGCGATCTTGGCGGTGATCGTCGCCAGCCTGATGTCGGCGGGCCTCCTGCTGGGCCGTTTCTGGATGCTGGGGATGCGCGAAAAAAGCGCTTGATCCGTCCCCAGGGGCAGGCTCGACAAGTTCAGGGGTTCAACGACAAGGTTCCGCCCGTGAGCCCCCCAACGCCAGCCAAGATCCGCTTCCTCAGTCCCCTGGAGACCGCCAAGCGCCTCGGCGTCAGCGTCAAGGCTTTGCGCGTCTACGAGGACAAGGGGCTGGTCGAGCCTCACCGCACCGCGTCCGGCTGGCGCGCCTACGGCCCCGAGCAGATGGCGCGCCTGCACCAGATCCTGGCGCTCAAGCGCCTGGGCCTGCCCCTGAAGGCGATCGGCGATCTGCTCGCGGGCCGTTTCAAGGGTTTGGACGCGGTGCTGGAGGTCCAGGAGGCGGCGCTCCGGCGCAGCAAGACGGAGGTCGAACGCGGCCTGCGCCTGCTGGCCGCCGCGCGCCGCCGCCTGGCCAGGGGCGAGGCCCTGTCGATGGACGATCTTTCACAACTGACGAGAGAGACGACCATGACGGAGAATAGACTGGACCGTGAGGAATGGCAGAGGGTGCTGGGCCCCCTGTCCGAGAAGCACTTCACTCCGGAAGAAGAGGCTCGCTGGCAAGAGCGCGCACGGGCCGAGGGCGCCGACGCGCAGGAGGCCTGGGCCGCCTTGATTGGGGAGGGCAAGGCCCTCCTCGCCGAAGGGCTCGACCCCAGTTCGCCTGAAGCCATGGACCTGGGCCGGCGCTGGATGGCCTTGCTCAACCGCTTTTCGGGCGGTGATCCCGCCGTGCACGAGAAGATCAAGGTGATGTGGGCGGAGGCCTTCAAGGACGAGGACTTCCGCAAGAAATCGCCGGTCTCGCCCGAACTGATGGAGTACGTGGCCGCGGCGATCCGAGCGGCCCATGCGGCCGGATTGATGGCCTATCCCGCCTTCACAGGTTGAGGATCCAGCCCTCTTCCTGCTCCACCGCCTGGACCTCGGCAGCCGGAACGTCCTTGGGGGCGGCGAAAGCCGCTCCCAGCTTTCCCGCCTCGTCGAGCTTGGCGATGCGCTCGGCCAGGGCCCGCACCGGCGCCAGCTCCTTGGCTTCGCCGGGCAGGGGCTGGACGGGGACCAGCCCGAGCCGCACCTCGGCCGCCAGGGCCTCGGCGCCGTCGAGGTCGGCCTCGGCGATCGCCTTCAGGCCGGTGTCGAACGGCCAGGCCTTGACCGACCGGGTCTTCCTCAAGCGCTTGACCACGGGAATGCCGAGGATGGCGTGGCCGCCGATCGCACCGGCGTAATACAGCTTCCAGATCGATGCGCCCTTCACCGCCAGGTCGGCGGCGCGGAATTCCGGCAGGTCTCCCGCCCCATGGTCGTGCGCCCGCTTGGGCTGCAGCGTGGTCAGGGTGTCGCGCGGCGGGCAGCCCCAGAACGGGAACGGGCCGCCGGTGGTGCGGCGGTTGATCTCCGAGCCCACGGCGAAGCGGTTGTTGGTGTTGTCGGCCTTGTCCTTGACCATCTTGTCGAGGAAGTCCCAGACCGCGGCCCAGGGTTCGCCCGGCAGCTTCAGGGCGGCGGCCATTCCGCGCGGGAAGCCCAGCGGGAAGTTGAAGCCGAGGAAGGCGCGCTCGCCCCGCTTTTTGAAGTCGTCGAGGATGGCGATCAGCTTCTTCTCGGCCTCGGCGCGGGTGGCCAGGGTGAAGCTCTCGAACGCCAGGCGGAAGCGCACGTCGCGCTTCATCACGCCGATGCGGATCATGTCGGCCCCGGTCCCGGGCTTGGAGGCGGCGCTCCAGTCGATGATCACATAGGCGCTGAACAGGCGGGCCACGGGCGGCTCCGAAAACAGAGGACGGGGGATTTAGCCCATGCGGGCCGGTCACGGAAAGGGCGACACGACAAATCGTCGCCATTCGTGATCTTTGCCGTCTTGCGTGACGGTTGTTTGGCGGCCACTTTCCGCCCCGTCAGGGCGAAGACCGCGCTCAACCAGGCCGACAGGCCGGTAGCGCAACGAGCTCGCGCTCAAGTAGGCCGCCAGGCCGGTAGCGCAGAGAGGATTCATGAGCGTGTTGAAGGCAGGGGTCATCGGGGCCGGGGTGTTCGGCGGCTACCACGCGGGCAAGTACGCCAGCCTGCCGGACGTGGACTTCGTCGGCGTGCTCGACATGGACGGCGCCCGCGCCGAGGCCCTCGCGCAGAAGCACGGGGTCCAGGCCTTCACTGACGCCGAAATCTTCTTCGATCAGATCGACGTGGTCACCATCGCCGCGCCGGCGGTGGCGCATGCGGGCCTGGCCGAGGCGGCGCTGAAGAGCGGGCTGCACGTCTATGTCGAAAAGCCCCTGGCCCTGACCGTGCCCGACGGGCGCCGGCTTGTGATGCGGGCCGACGATCAGGGCCTAGTCCTGGCGGCGGGCCATCAGGAGCGCGCGATCTTCGCCGCCATGGGCCTGCTCGACATTCCCGAGGCGCCCATCCGCATCGAGGCGGTCAGGCGCTCGTCCTACTATCCCGGCCGGGGAACCGACGTGTCCTGCGTGCTCGACATGATGATCCACGACCTCGACCTGGCCCTGGCGCTCAGCCCCTCGACGCCAGTCGAGCTCAAGGCCGCAGGCCGCACCGAACACGGGCCGCACCTGGACGAGGTGTTCTGCGAGGTCGAGTTCGCCGACGGCATGACCCTCACGGTCGACGGCTCGCGCCTCGACGAAGGCCGCAAACGGACCATGCGCATCGTCTATCCGGCGGGCGAGGTCGCCATCGACTTCATGGCCAAGACCTTCGCCAACACCACCCGCTTTCCACTCAATCCCGATTACGCCGAGACGCCCGGCGGCAAGGATCCGCTTGGGGCCAGCGTGCAGGCGTTCCTCGCGGCGGCGCGCGGCGAGGCCCCGCGCCCGCTGGTCACCGGCGAAGAGGCCGTCGAGGCGCTGGACCTCGCCTTGAGGGTTGAGGCGGCGGCCCGCTAGGCGGCTATCCCATGCGATCGAAATGGTTCGATCCGGAATCTGACGTGGGTCAAGGTGGCGAATCGATCCTCCTGGCCACCTCGGCGCATCCCCACGGATGGAGCGCGCCATGCTTCGCTACAGCCTCGAATTCATCGATACGGCCGGTTCGGTGATCGGAACCCTGGAGTTCCTCAGCCCCGGCGACGCCGACGCGCTCGAGGAGGCCGCGGCCGCGCGAGATCGCCTGTCGATGAGGCTGTGGCAGGACGGGAGGGAGGTCGCGGTCTTCCTGCCGGCTTCCGATCTCTACATCCTGGCCCCCGACGAAGCTGACGTTCTCGAGGCCTGTTGAGGCCGCCTCCCGCTAGTAGAACTGCTTGCGGATGCGAAGTTGCACCGTCGCCGGCACGCCCAGTTGCTCGATGTCCTGGTAGAGCAGGGGCGACAGGCCCTTGAGGGCGACATAGGCTTCGGTCCTCTCGCTCATGCGCAGCCCCGGCAGGTTGGCCGCCCCCAGCTTGATGCTCCACTGCGGCGTCGGGCGGTACTCGGCATAGGGCGCGAATTGCAGCCACGCGCCCCAGAACTGGTCGCCGAACGGCGTGTAGTTGGTGCTGTGCGAGTAGCCGAACACGTCCACCCCGAGGTTCAGCTTCCACTCCGGCAGGTCCTCGGCGAAGTGGGCCTCTCCCTGGAAGCCGTTCCAGCCCGAGATATCCCTCTTCCGGCCCGTGAATGGGTCGGTGACCTGGGTGTCCGACCAGGTCAGGACGGTCTTGAAGGTGCCGCCCTTCAGCCCGAGCTTGGCCAGCGGAATCAGCAGATTGATGCTGAAGTCGTTCTGGAAGCCGCCGCCGATGTTGCGCGCGATACTAACGTAGGTCCCTGACGACAGCAGCAGCGGCGCCTGGTCGATCTGGTCGATCAGGCTCTTGTGTCGCAGCGTCAGCGACAGGTCGCCGGTCGACCAGAACTTGCGCTCCAGCACCAGCTCCGTCAGCCAGTCCTGCGAGGGCCGGATCTGGGCGTTGCCGGCGGTGATCTGGCCGTTGGTGAAGTTCGATCCGGCGACGAAATAGCCGAAGCTGATCTGGTCGGCCTCGTGCTCCACCCGCAGGCGGATCTGGCTGTTCTTGTCCGGCGACCAACTGATCACCGCCCGCGGCTTGATGTAGTCGAAGCCGCGGTCCACCGGGGCGTCGCCCTGGCCGGTCAGGGCCGAGTGCTCGACCTTCACCGCCGCCTCCATGCTGAGCGGATCGGCGGGCTTCCAGGTGGCGGTCATCCCCGCGTCCTCGCGCGTTTCGCGCAGGTTCACGTTGGACTCCGGCAGGGTCAGGGCCTGGCCGCTGAGCGTCTCGCGGCTGCGGGTTGAGGCGGTGTTGTAGGCGCCCTCGGCCGAACCCTCCAGGCTGAAGCGGTCGGACGGCTTGTAGCGGACGGTCGCGCGCACCACGCTCTCCTGCTCGTCCTGGTGCTTGTCGAGGAACGACGGCTGCGGCGGCCGGGTCAGGGTGTTGTCGGCCACATAGTGCGTCGGCCGCTCCAGCAGTTGGGTTTCAAGGGTCACCTGCTTGCCGAGCGGGTGCTCGTAAGCCACGCCGAACTCGCCCTGCATATAGGTCTGGGTGTGGCCGAACCCCTGGCCGGTCGGCCCTCCCACCACGTTGTCGTGCTGGTCGAAGGTGGTGCCGTAGTAGCGGGCCGAGCCGTTGAAGCGCAGCCGCCCTCCCGCCAGCGCCCGGTCGTAGGCGGCGCTGCCGATCGCATAGGGCCCCCACTGCAAGGACGTCGGCCGGGCCGTGAAGATGGTGTTCCCCGAACCGTCGAGGCGCACCCAGTTTCCCTCGCCGAGGTAGACGTTGCTGTTGTAGGCCCGGCCGCCCTCCAGCGAGACCTCGATCGTGCGGGTGTCGTTCTTGGTCGAGCTGTTGAACGACCCGCCGCCCGTGTCGTGGCCGTCCATGTCCAGCGTGCTCGACAGGTTCACCGTCGTCCGGCTGTTGGCGTCCTTCTTCAGGATCACGTTGGCGATCACCGGCCAGCCGTGCATGTCGATGCCGGGGGCGCCGCCCGAGATGATGTCGACGCGCTCGATCTGCTCGGCGGGAATGCGGCGCAGCACGCTGGTGAGGGTGTCGGTCTTGCTGGTCGGCGGCTTGCCGTCGATCAGCACATTGCCGCCCGAGCCCTCCAGCCCGCGCACGTCTCGTGTGTCCTGGAACACGAAACCGGGCAGCCACTGCATCATGTCCATGGCGCTGGACGGGCGGACCTTGACGAAGAAGGTGGGCGCGAGGCTGACGACGCCCTGTTGCAGATTGCCCGTGATCGGCCTCTGGCCCTGCACCGTCACGCCCTCGACGGCGGACGCGTCCGGCGACGGCGCGGCGGGCTCCGCGGCCTGGGCGGCCAGCGTCGACAGGCCCGCGATGAGCGCAAGCAATCCCATGCGGCGTTGTCCCCCCGACGCAGCTCGATAGCCGCTTCGAACGCAGCGGCCAAATCAGATTATGTTTGTAATAAAACCATGCCCAAGCTGAGCCGTGAGATCAAGCTGAGGTTGTGGCCGTTGTGTGGCGCAACTGCCGCGAGCTTTAGTCCTCGCCCAAGACCGCCTCGTCCTCGTCCCATGGCGGCGGCTCGTCCTCGTCGGGCAGGATCGGGTCGGGGGCGGCGGGGCGGGTGAGGGTGCGCGGCGGCGGGCGGCGCAGCAGGGATTCCAGGCGCGTCAGCCAGGTGCGGCCGGCCTGCACGGCGTCGGCGGGGGAATAGTACTCGTGGCCCCGGCCGTTCATCGCCGGCCACAGCTCGAGCTCGTATTCCGGGTCGCGGGGGTTATCGAACACCAGCCGCATCACCCCGCGATGGGCGCTCAGCGGAATCTCGTCGAGCGGCATCGGCGGAAGGTCGCGGAAGCAGCGGGCGATGACGATGTGGTCGACCATCATCTCGGCGCCGGTCAGCTGTTCCAGGCGGTAGACGAAGCCCTTGCGGCCCTTGTCCCAGAGCACCGCGATCTTGCCGGCGTCTATGTTCAGGCCCATGGCCTTGCCGCCGCCGCGGTCCATCATTACCGCCTCGGGCGGGGCGCCGAGCGCCTGGCGCAGATAACGCTGCAGCCGGCGGGCCGGATCGAGGGCGCGGGCGATCACGGCTCCCAGCGCCGTCAAGGCCAGGGCGGCGATCACCAACAACAGAACAAGGCGCATCGCGTCGTTCATTCGGCTGGACGATAGGCCTATTCGCTAGAGAGGCAAACTGGCTGAAAAGACTAGCCTTTACAGGTCCAGCTCGATCACGACGGGCACGTGATCGGACGGCTTCTCGCGGTCGCGCACCTCGCGGTGGATCTCGATTCCGCGCAGCCGGTCGGCGGCCTGGGGCGACAGCAGGGCGTGGTCGATGCGGATGCCGTGATTCCGCTGCCAGGCGCCCGCCTGATAGTCCCAGAAGGTGTAGCCCCCGGGGCGGCCGTCCATGGCCATGTAGGCGTCGGTCAGGCCGAGATATTGCAGGGCGCGGTAGGCGGCGCGGCTCTCCGGCTGGAACAGGGCGTCCGTCACCCAGGTCTCCGGCTTGTCGGCGTCCTCGGGTCCCGGGATCACGTTGTAGTCGCCCATCAGGGCCAGGGGCTCCTCGAAGGCTAGGAGCGAGCGGGCGTGGCGGTTCAGCCGGCCCATCCACTTCAGCTTGTACTCGAACTTCTCCGTGCCGATCGGATTGCCGTTGGGCAGGTAGATGCCGCCGACGCGGATCGGCTTTGGCGACAGCACCAGGGCCTCGATATAGCGCGCGTGATCGTCGCCCTCGGCCTCGGGCAGGCCCTTCCTCACGTCGTCCAGCGGGAACTTCGAGAGCATGGCCACGCCGTTGTAGGTCTTCTGGCCGTGGACGATGACGTTGTAGCCCATCGACTCGAAGGGCTCAGCTGGGAACGCCTCGTCGACGCACTTGATCTCCTGCAGCACCGCCAAGTCGGGCTGGGCCTCGCGGAACCAGTCCAGCACGTTGGGCAGGCGGGCGTTGACCGAATTGACGTTCCAGGTGGCGAGCTTCATGCGCCCGTCAGCCTCCCAGGCTCTTGCGCACCATGGCCGCGCCCTCGGCCAGGGCCTTGAGCTTCCCGAACGCCACCGCCCGCGGCATGTATTTCATGCCGCAATCGGGAGCCGGCACGATCCGCTCGGGCGGCACGAACTTGAAGGCGTTCTCGATGCGCTTGGCCACCAGCTCGGCGGTCTCGATGGCCGCTGAGGGCGCCAGATTTAGCACGCCCAGCATGATGGTCTTGCTCGGCAACTCCTTCAGCACCGAGAGGTCGAGCTCCGGCTGGGCCGTTTCGATCGAGATCTGCTTGGCGATGCAGCCCTCGAACTCAGGCAGGAACTTGTAGGCCAGGCCCTTGGGCTTGTCGGGCATCACGTGGGCGTAGCCGAAGCAGACGTGCACCACCGTCGGGCCCTCGATGCCTTCCAGCGCCCGGTTGATCGCCTTCAGGCCGAACGAGCCGGCGTCTTCCGGCCACGACTGCATCCACGGCTCGTCCAGCTGCACCACGTCGATGCCGGCGGCCTTGATGTCCTTCAGCTCGGCGTTGATCTCGGCGGCGATGGCCATGGCGGCGGCTTCCTCGTCGCCGTAGTAGTCGTCCTTCAGCTGCCGCATCATCGTGAACGGGCCGGGCAGGGTGATCTTGGTCCCCCGCTTGGTGATCGAGCGCAGGAACTTCGCGTCGCGCACCTCGTCGGCGCTGCGGCGCTTCACCGGCCCGACGATGCGCGGCACCAGGGTCGGCTTGCCGCCGCGCCCAGGCTTTTCGCCGGGATTGTCGGCGTCGATCCCCGCCAGCGACAGGGCGAAGCGGGTGCCGTAGCTCTCCCGCCGGATCTCGCCGTCGGTGACGATGTCGATGCCGGCGTCCTCCATGTCGCGCACCGCCAGCTTGGTGGCGTCGTCCTGGGCCAGCTCCAAGAGCTCGGGCGGCACCCGCCAGAGGGCCTCGTCCTTGTTGCGCGCCACCGCCTTCACCATGCGCTCGCGGTCGACCAGCCATTCGGGCGGCGGATAGGAGCCGACAAGGGTGGTGGGCAGAAGCTTGGGAATGGTCATCGGCGCGCTCGCGGCTCTTGATTGTGGCCGCGCACCGTACCGAAATCGCCGCGCTTTCCAACCCGCCGATCGCAGCCAGCAGCGAACGCCTAGGCGGCAGGCTGCAGGGCAGGGGCCCGGCGAGTCTTCCGCGTCCATTTCTGCCGGAACAGCCGCGCCACACAGAACGCCGCGATCAACCCGCAATCCAGCCCCGCCTCCCCCCGCACAGGCGAGAAGCCCATTACCTCGTGCACCACCGACAGGATCGCCAGCGGGTAGACCAGCAGGTGCAATGCCCGCCAGGTCCGGGGCGGCACGCGCCGCACCACCCAGTCGTTGGAGGTCAGGGCCAGGGGGATCATCAGCACAAGGGCGATCAGGCCGATGCCCTGGTAGGGCCGCTGCCAGAGGTAGTTCAAACGGTGGGGCCAGAGCCCGCCCCAGATCATGAAGTGCACGGTGTGCTCCATGCCCAGGCCGAACGCGCCGAGGCCGAGAGGCCGCCGCCAGCGCCGCAGCGTCGGCATGCGCAGCGTGCGGCTGAGCGGCGTCAGCAGCAGGCACAGCCACAAGAGGCGCAGGCTCCAGTGGCCCATCACCTTGTTCACTTCGTCGGTCTCGAAGGGATGGCTGGGATGGTTGGCGCGCCACAGGAGCCACGCGCCCAGCAGGGTCATGGCGGCGTAGACCGCCCAGCGTCCCGCCCGCTCGGCCCGCCCCATCAGTTGTGGCCTAGGCGTGCGGCGCCGCGCCGTTGGCCCACTGCCCGCCGATGAAGGCGCCCTTGACCCGCGGCAGCAGGATCAGGGTGGCGAGAAGGATCGGCGGCAGGGTTAGGGCCAGCACCAGCCCTACGTTCCACGTCCAGATGAAGCTGAAGCACAACAGCGGCGCGACGATCAGGTGGCCCACGATCAGGATGGTGAAATAGGCCGGGCCGTCGTCGGCGCGATAGACCGACAGCTCGTGGCCGCACGCTTCGCAGCGCGGCTCGACCTTGAGGTAGCCGGAGAACAGGCGGCCCTCGCCGCAGTTGGGACAGCGCCCGCCCAGGCCGCGCCTGAAACCCTCGCCGAAAGACCGATCGCCCGCCATGGAACAACCTCACTGAACCGATGCGGCTCATATAGGCCGTGCGGGCGCGAGGTCGAGGCGAAATCCCCAAATTGGGTCGTCAGACCGAGAAGCTCACTCCGCAGCCGCAGCTGGAGCGGGCGTTGGGGTTCTTCACGCGGAACTGGGCCCCGGCCAGTTCGTCGACGAAGTCGATCTCCGAGCCGGTGAGAAGGTCGAGCGACACCGGGTCGACCAGGGCCGCGGCCCCGTCGCGCTTCACTTGAAGGTCGTCGGGCTCCGCCGCCTGCACCATGTCGAGCTGGTACTGGAAGCCCGAGCAGCCGCCGCCCTCCACCGCCACGCGCAGCATCACCGGATGGCCCTCGGCCTCGGACAGGGCGTTCAGGCGCGCCGCCGCGCTCGCCGACAGGGTGACGAGGGTGGGCTTGGCCTTGGGCGATATGGTCAGAACGTCTGTCATGCTCGAATGCGATAGTGGCGGTTGGACGTTAAGGACGTCTATGTTGTGAACCTACCTATATGAGGCCGCCCGGGCGTTGTCGAAAGAGGCTCGGACGAAGAAGGGCATCGCGTTTGTCGGACACCCACTACCAGCCGCCCAATCGGGCGCCCTACGCCGAGGACTGGTCGCGCTCGCGCGGCCGGCGCTATCCGGAGGGCGACAGCGCCACGCGTACGCCCTTCGCCCGCGACCGCGACCGCATCATCCACGCCTCGGCCTTCCGCCGGCTGAAGGAGAAGACTCAGGTGTTCGTCGCCCACGAGGGCGACAACTTCCGCACCCGCCTGACCCACTCGCTGGAAGTGGCCCAGATCGCCCGCTCGGTGGCCAAGGCCATGGGGCTCGACGACGACCTGGCCGAGACCATCGCCCTGGCTCACGACATCGGCCACCCGCCGTTCGGCCACGCCGGCGAGGACGAGCTGCACGAGTGCATGAAGGACCACGGCGGCTTCGACCACAACGTCCAGACCTTCCGCGTGGTCACCCAGCTGGAGCGGCGCTATCCGCACTTCGACGGGCTGAACCTCACCTGGGAGACGCTGGAGGGGATCATCAAGCACAACGGCCCGGTGGCCGATAAGCTGTCCCGCCCGTCCTGGCGGGCGATCGCCGACTACGACCAGGAGCACGACCTGGGCCTTGGCACCTGGGCCTCGGCCGAAGCGCAGGTCGCCGCCCTGGCCGACGACATCGCCTACAACAACCACGACGTCGACGACGGGGTCAGCGCCGGCCTGTTCAGCATGGACGAGCTGGCCGAGGTGCCCCTGATCGGGCCGATCATCAAACGGGCCTCCAACGAACTGCCCGGCGTCGAGCCGCGCATCCTGCGGCTGGAAGCGGTGCGCCGCATGATCGGCGAGATGATCAAGGACGTGATGGCCGAGACCCGCCGCCGCGCGAAGGCGGAGGCCGTGGCTTCGCCCGACGACGTGCGCGCGCTGAAGCGGGCCCTGGTCGCCTTCTCGCCGGACATGGCCGAGGACCTGGGCGCCCTGCGCGAGTTCCTGATGGAACGCATGTACCGCCACTACCGGGTTAACCGCCACCGCAGCCAGGCCCGCCGCATCCTGCGCGAGATGTTCAAGCTGTTCCTCGACGAGCCGGCCGTGCTGCCGCCGCACTGGGCCCAGCACCTGGAGAGCGCCGTCGGCCCGCAGGCCAAGGCCCAGGTGGTGTGCGACTACATCGCCGGCATGACCGACCGCTTCGCCATCGAAGAGCACAGGAAGCTGTTCTACCTGGACATCTGGAACTAACACCCTTCGTCATTCCGCACGGAGCGCCCGAAGGGCGCGCAGATGCGGAACCCAGCAGCTCCGCGCTAGACGCTGCGAAGGCTTGAGCGGGCGGGAAACGGACGTTGGCCCTAGGTCAAACGAATTCGGAGTCGGGTCGCCTCGACGGCGATCTTCTCTAAGGCAGCTCTGAAAGACCCGCCGTTCGCGGTGCGCAGATTTTCAAGTGCGTCCGAGTGAACGAACACAAGGTCGACGTTGCCCGGCCAACCAGGACCCGCCGCTTCGATTGCGTCCCAGAACGCATCCAAATTGCATCCAAAGAGCTGGGCTTCATCCGGCTGAGCCGCATCGAGGTATCTTTGCCAAAGCTCATCCGGCGTGCGCACTCCCGCGCAATCGATGGTGATCGTCCGCATGTCCGCAAATCTAGCCCGGCTCGGCGCGCTCTGCGAGCACACCGTCCGGATGCGGATCTAGGGGGATAGGTCCCGCGCCACCGCCGCCAGCGGCGCCGTCCAGTCGCCGTCCTCGCCCTGCCGGTAGAGCCGCAGCGACGGATACCACGGGCTGTCGTCGCGGCCGGCCAGCCAGCGCCAGTCCTGGCCGATGCGGGCGAGGAGCAGGCGGGTGTCCTTGCCCAGCGTTCCGGCGAGATGCGCCAGGCTGGTGTCGACGGTAACCACCACGTCCATGAGCGAGACCAGCGCCGCCGTGTCGGCGAAGTCGTGCAGCTCGGCGCCGAAATGGCGGACCTCCGGGTGGGCGTCCAGCGTCGCCCGGTCGGCGGGGCGGACATCCTTCTGCAGGCTGAAGTAGTCTAACCCCGGGGGCAGGGCGGCCAGCAGGCGTTCCAGCGGCAGGCTGCGGTGACGGTCGTTGCGGTGGCCGGCGGCGCCGCTCCAGACGAGGCCGACGCGCTTGCCGGAGGACGTACCCAGTCGCTCGGACCACGCGGCGACCTTGGCCGGATCGGGGGCGAGAGCGGCAGGAGCGGGAATGGTCTCCAGCCGCGTCGCGAACGCCAGGGGCAGGGACATCAGCGGGACGTGCAGGTCGAAGGGCGGCGGCGCCTCATCGCTGCCGATGACCGCCTCGACGCCCGGCAGGCCGCGCAACAGGGGCAGGAGCGGGGGCTGGACCTGGAGAACTACGCGAGCGCCTTGCGCGGCCAGGAGCGGCGCGTAGCGGCGGAACTGGATCGTGTCGCCGAGGCCCTGTTCGGCCCAGACCAGCACCGTCTTGCCCGCGATGGGCTCCCCGCCTAGCCACGGCACCCGGCCGCGCACGGCTTCGGGCGCGAACAGCAGGCGGCGCTCGTAGGCGGGCCAGCCGCGCTCGAAGTCGCCGGCCATCAGCAGGGCCATGGCCCGGGCCGCCTCGGCCTCGCGGTCGCCGGGCCGCAGGGCGAGGGCGCGGTCGAAGCCCGCCACCGCCTCGGCCGGACGCTGGAAGTCCATCATCAGGACGGCGCGGTGTTTGTGCGCCTCGGGGCTCGACGGCTCCTGGGCGATGGCGCGGTCATAGATGGCAAGGGCTTCGCCGGTGCGGGCAAGCTCGCGCAGCACAGCGGCCCGGTTGATCGCCGCCCCCGTCACGTCCGGCGCGAGCGCCAGCGCCCGGTCGAGGCTGGCCAGCGCCTCCTCTAGCCGCCCCAGATCCTTCAGCACATTGCCGCGGTTGGACCAGCCTTCCGCCAAGCCGGGCTTCAGCGTGGTCGCGCGGTCCTGGGCGGCCAAGGCCTCGTCCAGGCGCCCCAGCTGGCGCAGGGCCACGCCGCGGGCGGAATGCAGTTCTGCGGCGGGGTTGAGAGCGATGGCGCGGTCGTAGGCGGCGAGCGCCGCCTCGGCCCGCCCCAGCGCCAGCAAAACCTCCCCCAGGCCCTCCCAGGCGCCGGCGTCGCCCGGCTGAAGTCGGGCGACCTCGCGGAAGTCGGCGGCGGCGTCGTCGAGGCGCCCCGTCTGCTGCAGGATCAGGGCGCGGTTGTAGCGATAGCCGGGGTTGGCGGGCTGCAGGACGACGGCGCGGGCGATCAGGTCGAGCGCGCGGGCGGCGTCGCCCTTCTGGAACCACAGGTAACCCAGCAGGTGCAGCGCCTCGGCGTGGTTGGGCTGAGCCGTCAGCACCTGTTCGTAAAGCGCGCGCGCCTCCTCCAGCCGTCCGGCCTGGTGCAGGGCCTGGGCGCGGGCGAACAGCGCCTGGGTCAAGACCGCCGGCCGTGGGCGTCGAGCAACATCGAGATCGCCGCCGTCAGCTTCTTGGCGAAGGGAACATGCAGGAATTCATCCGGCCCGTGGGCGTTGGAGGCCGGGCCGAGCACGCCGGTGATCACGAACTGGGCCTCGGGGAACGCCCGTCCCAGCATACCCATGAACGGGATCGAGCCGCCTTCACCGATCATGGCGGCAGGGGCGCCGAAGGCCGCGCCGGACGCCTGCTCCAGGGCCTGCTCCAGCCAGGGGGCCAGAGGCGGCGACTCCCAGCCCGAGCCCGGCGTCTCCAGTTCGAAACGCACATGGGCGCCGTAGGGCGGATCGGCCTCCAGCAGGGCCTTGAGCCTGGCCGAGGCGGCGTCGGCGTCGGTCGTGGGCGGCAGGCGCAGCGACAGCTTCAGACTGGTGCGCGGGCGCAGCACATTCCCCGCCTGGGCCGGCGCCGGCAGGCCCGCCGCCCCCACCACCGCCAGCTGCGGCCGCCAGGAGCGGTTCAGCAGCAGTTCGACGCGGTCGTCGGCGGCGGGGCGCATGCCCTTCACGAACGGCATCTCGGTGAACACGGTGTCGCCGAGGATGTCCGCGGTCTGCCGCGCCTGGGCTACGCGGCCCTCGGGGATCGCAGCGTTGAAGGCGGGCTCGGCGACCAGGCCGGTTCGCTCGTCCTCCACGCGCGAGACGATCTGGCGGGCCAGGCGGAAGCTGTCCGGCACGATCCCCGAGGCCAGTCCAGAATGGACGCCGTTCTCCAGCACCTCGACGGTGAGCAGGCCGGCGATCAGGCCGCGCAGGGATGTCGTCAGCCACAGCTGGTCGTAGTTCCCGCAGCCGGAGTCCAGGCACACGATCAGGGTCGGCGAGCCGATGCGGTTCTTCAGGTGCTCGACATAGGCGGGCAGGTCGTAGCTGCCGGATTCCTCGCAGGCTTCGATCAGCACGGCGCAGCGGGCCCTCGGCCCGCCCTGCTCGGCCAGGGCCAGGACGGCGGTGAGCGAGGCGAACATGGCGTAGCCGTCATCGGCGCCGCCGCGGCCGTAGAGCTTCCCGCCCCGCATCACCGGCGTCCAGGGGTCCAGGCCCTCGGACCAGCCCTCCATCTCCGGCTGCTTGTCGAGGTGGCCGTAGAGCAGGACGGTGTCGGCCGCCGGCGCTCCGGAGCCCGGGATGTCGATGAAGATCACCGGCGTGCGCCCGTCCAGGCGCACCACCTCCAGCGCAGCGCCCGGCAGCGCGGGCAGTTTCTTGCGCGCCCAGTCGGCCAGCAGCTCGACGGCCTTGTCCATGAAGCCATGGGCGGCCCAGTCGGCGTCGAAGGCGGGCGACTTGTTGGGGATGCGGATATAGGCGTCGAGCGCCGGCAGGATATCGTCGTCCCAGGTGCGGTCGACCGTGGCGGTCAGCTTGGACGTCTCGACCATGGGGGTCTCCTGAGCTTCGGCGCGCACCATAGCGCCTGCGCCGGAGACGGAAACTGGGGATAGGTCGCTGCGGATCGCCGGTCCCTTTCGGCGCGCGGGCCGGCTTCGACTAAAATGCGACCGAATCACCCGGCACAGCCGATGATTCGGGAACTGCCGGA
>Ga0265327_10003000_pt1 | contig 16757 bp, 15 predicted proteins | sample 41621metaG_FD_202089 | JGI IMG/M metagenome (GOLD analysis project Ga0265327, IMG submission 202089) | Rhizosphere microbial communities from Carex aquatilis grown in University of Washington, Seatle, WA, United States - 4-16-21 metaG | ecosystem: Host-associated > Plants > Roots > Rhizosphere... | reverse complement strand
CGCCGCACTCCAGGGTCACAGCGGCGCCCGGCGGGCGCACCACCACCACCTCAGTGGCGCACACAGCGCTCTTCCAGCGCGATCCAGGTTTCAGATCCATATGACGAAGGCTTTCAAATTCAGGTCTGCGAAATGGCGCCTGAATCGCGCGTCATACGTTCAGGCTGGCGGTCATGTTTTCAGGCTGAGGCCGGACTTGCAGAGCCACAGGCCCGATCCCGCGAACACGATATTGGCGAACCCCTCCGGAAGGAAGCCGCGAACAGGGCCCGTATCCGTCCTCTATGCCAAGAAGGTTGGACGACCGGCCTCTGACCACGCCAAGGCGCTCAGGCGGCGCCCACGCGCCAATCCCGGGCCGGGGCCCTCCGCATCGCCACCCCGACCAGCCCGAACCCCATCAGCATCAGGGCCCAGGCGGCAGGCTCCGGCACATAGGAATAGCGCAGATGGGGCGTCGCGCCCTGATAGTCCCAGGTCCCATTGAAATCATAGACGTCCTGGTGGGATTGGCCGGTGATGAAGTGCACCGAGAAGAGACCGGGACTGACCTCCATGCGGTCCGTCTGCCCGTCCGTCATATGGAACCCGAAGTCCGTCACCACCCCATGGTTCAAGGTGAAGTCCATGGTGGCGGGAGATTGGAAGGACCATCCGGTGATGGGGTAGCCCTGGCCTGGATCGACATAGATCGTCGTGAAGATCTGAGCGCCGGTCTGGTCGAAGTGGAACTGTCCGGTCGCATTCGAGGCGATGCCGACGAAATAGGAGGGCAGCTGCAAGTCGGCGACAAGCTGGAACTTGAGCCCCACCGGCGGCGTGTCCGGACTGGTCCCCGTCGCGGCGGTCACCACGCCAGGGCCCATGGCGTCGAATCCACCAAACACCCACATCCCGGCGCTCGCCGGGCCGGCCCCGGCCAACGCGACCGCGCAGCCGACAGCAGGCAGAAGACGACATCCTGAACCTGATGCGAAAAGCGACATGTTCGAACTCCCTGCGCCATGGCGAGACGTGACTATCGCGCTCTTCTGCGCCCCGGCGTCTTGAGGTGGATCAAGTTCCAGCCTGGTCGGAGCCGCCCTTCTCCTGGTCCGTTTGTCCCAGCCGGAACGGCACCACCCGGCGTTCATCCAGCGGCACCCGCAGGGGCCGGTCCACCGGCGGGAAGGCGCGCTGAGCGCAGTCGTCCCGCTCGCAGATCCGGCAACTGACCCCGATGGCCGCCGCCGGGCCCTTGAGGTCGATCCCCTGAGCGTAGACCAGCTCCTGGGCGTGGGCGATCTCGCAGCCGAACCCCAGGACATAGCGGCGGTCCGGGGTGAGGTAGGATTCCGACGGCTTGACGATGCTGCGGGCCACGCAGAGATAGCGCACCCCGTCCGGCATCTCCGCCACCTGCACCAGGAACCGGTCCGGCGAGCTCACCGCATCGTGGACATTCCACAGCGGACAGGCGCCGCCGAACCTGGCGAAGCGGAACCGGGTGGCGCTGTGGCGCTTGGTGATGTTGCCGGCGTGATCAAGGCGCACGAAGTAGAACGGCACGCCCCGTTGGCCCGGCCGCTGCAGGGTGCTGAGCCGATGGCAGACCTGCTCCAGGCTCACCCCGAAGATCAGCGCCAGTTGCTCCACATCGTGGCGCCGCGCCCGGGCCGCCTCGGCGAACCGGCGATAAGGCATCAGCAGGGCCCCGGCCGCGTAGTTGCCGAGGCCCACCCGGCACACATCCTCGGCCTCCCGGCTGCGAAACCGGGCGCCGGTCAGCTCGGCCTCGATCAGGTCGCGCAGACCTGTCGAGACGATCTGGAACGCCATCTGGAAGGTGCGGGTTGCGGGAGGTTGGGCCGGGTTTACTGAGAGCACCTGCGCGGCGGGATCGAAGCGCCGCATCACCTCGTCTGCGGCGTCCATCCGGACCTCGACGCCCATCCGGGCGGCAAGGTGGGCCCGCAGCAGCGGTTCCGGCGGCGCGCCGGGGCCCAGTCCGATCTCCTCGGCCAACTGCTCCGCCGCCCGGTCCAGGGTGTCGATATAGTTGTCCTGGTAGTGGAAGAAGTCGCGCACCTCCTCATAGGGCAGCAGCGAGCTGGCGGCGGTGGCCTCGTCCAGCCCAACAGCCTCATCGGTGAGGTTCAGGCGTTCGGACAGCCGGTGATTGGCCCGGTGCAGGTCGAGGAACCGGCGGGCGAAGGCCGGCGCCTGCAGCGCCACCTGCTTCAGCTCATTGAGGGCGATCCGATCCTCCGCGGACCCGGACTCGGCGACCGCCTCCCTGAGGTCCTGGATCAGCCGCTGGTGATCTTCCACATCGAACAGAGTGGTTGGAACCCCGAAGGTCTCCACCAGGGCTGTGAGCACCCGCGAGCTCACCGGCCGCTGGTTGGACTCGATCTGCGAGAGGTAGCTGACCGACACCCCCAGGTGACCCGCGCAGGCGTCCAGCCGCCAGCCCCGCCCTTCCCGCAGCGCGCGGACCTTTGGACCGACGAAAAGCTTGTGGCGCATTTTGCAACTTTGCAAATCGGCCGGAATCCGACCCTTGGGCTTGGCACTTTGTCATTTGAATAGGCTGCAAAAACAAGCGCTATTCCAGGCCCAGACGGCGGACCCGCACGTCGACCCCAACAACACAACTGCGCGCTCGAAGCTGATCCTCGGCCGCCCGCCCCTGCAGGACCTCCCCATGCCGGACAACAATATCCGCCACCTGGCGCGCCTGAGCCTCCAGGACGCCATGCGCCTGTTCGGCCTGACCGCGCGGGCGCTGCGATATTATGAGGAGATCGGCCTGCTGGAGGCGCAGCGCGACCGCATCAATCACCGCTTCTACGGGCCCCAGGCCCGCCGTCGGCTGGAATGGATCGCCCCCTTGCGGGCCGCCGGCCTGGGGATCGACGACATCCGCAAGGTGATCCATGCGGAGGAGACCGAGGGCCGCGGCCGCGACTTCGCCCTGGCGCGGCTGCAGGCCCTGCGCACCAAGCTGTGCCGCGCCATGACCGACGTGGACGCCGCCATCGGCGCCTATGACGCCCCGCGGACCCGGCCCCTGCAAAGAACCGTTTAGGTTCGTCCAGACAATCTAGGGCGCCGTCGCGAACGGCCGTCGCACCACGGGGGTCTTGCCCCGCTCATAGATCACCTTGCCCTCCTTGAGGGTCACCAGCACCTGGACATCCTTGATCCGGCGCGGATCGATCCGGGTGGGATCGGCGTCGAGGATCACCAGGTCGGCATATTTGCCGGGCGTAATCGAGCCCTTGATGGCCTCGTCGAAATGCTGCCAGGCGGGCCAGATGGTCAGGGCCTTCAGCGCCGTCTGCGGCGAGATCCTCTGGGCGGGTCCCAGGACCTGGCCGCTGCGGGTCTCACGGTTCACGGCGCTCCACCACACATGCATCGCCGAGGGCGGCACGACCGGGGCGTCGGTGTGCAGGCTGAACTTCAGGCCCATCCGCTCCGCGTCCCCCGTCGGGCTGATGAAGGCGGCGCGTGCGGGCCCCAGGGTCTCGTCCCGGTGCCAGTCCCCCCAGTAATAGGTGTGCTCGGCGAAGAAGGTCGGGAAGATCTTCAGGCGCCTGTAGGCCTGCAACTGATCCGGCCGCGTCACCTGGGAATGGACCACCACCGGCCGGGTCGCCTCAGCGCCGGGATGGGCGCCATAGGCCTTGGTGATGGCCGCCAGCACCAGATCGATACAGGCGTCGCCGTTGCAGTGGGTCTGGACCTGCCAGCCCCGGCTCATGAATTTGTCGAACCAGGCGTCCAGCTCCGGCCCGGGCAGGGTCGGATATCCGCGATAGTCCGGCCCCGCGCCCGGCGGCGGGTGAAGATAGGGCTGGGTAAGGAAGGCGGTCTTGCCCTGGGGCGAGCCGTCCTCGGAGATCTTCACCCCGGCGAACTTCAGGCGCCCCACATAGGGCGCGCCGATCTTTACCCCCTGCCGGGCCACGACCTCGTCCACCAGGGTCCATTTCACATAGGCGGCGATGTCGATGCGCAGGGCCCCTGCCCGGCTGGCCGCCTGCAGCAGGCCCACCACGGCGGGGCTGGAGGTCTGGCCGTCCTGGGCGGTGGTATAGCCTTGGCTGGCATAATAGGTCTGGACCTCGTCCAGGGCCTTCATCATCTCGGCGGCGGTCGGTGGCGGCATGGCCGCGAACACCAGCCCCACGGCCTGCTCGTCCAGGGCGCCGTTCAGCTGGCCGGCGGCGTCCCGGCCCAGGCGCCCGCCCTTGGGATCGGGGGAGGACGCGTCCAGGCCCAGCCGCCTCAGCCCGGCACGATTGCACCGCGCCAGGTGCCCGGAGACATGCACCACGCACACCGGCCGCGTGGTCGAGATGGCGTCGAGATCATCCAGGCTCGGATGGCGACGTTCGATCATCAGGGAGTCGTCATATCCCAGGCCTACCACCATGCTGTCCGCCGGGCCGGAATTAGCGTCGACAGCGGTGCGCATCACCCTTTGCAGGTCGGCGATGGAGCCAGTGACCCCCACCGGCGCCGGCGACAGGTCGGCCAGGCGCCAGACCGCGGCCAGGTCCCCCACATGGCTGTGCCCGTCGACAAAGCCGGGGATCATGGTCTTGCCCGCCAGGTCGACGATCCGGGTCTGCGGACCGCGCAGCCCGGCGATGGCGACGTCCTGGCCCACCGCCAGGATCCGGCCGCCCTCGATCGCCACAGCCTGCGCCTTGGGATGGGCGTCATCGACGGTGAGGAGGTTGCCGTGAAGGTAGATGGTGTCAGGCGCAGCGTCAGCATGTGCCGGCCCCAGGGTCAGCCCGCCCCAGGCCAGCGCCGCGACGATCGTCTTGGACATCAGCCTCATGGGCCACCTTCCCCTGCGCGACGCCCCGGCCATCTTGGCGACCTGGGGGCTGCGCCCCTTCCCTCGCCAGGGTAACTTCGTTTAGAAGACCCACAAGCCCTATCCATGCGGCGGGGAGCATAGCCATGTCGGTCTATATCTACGACGCTGTTCGCACCCCCCGGGGCAAGGGCCGGCGGGACGGATCCCTGGCCGGCGTCCCGCCGGCGCAGCTGGTGGTCCGGCTCATCCGCGCCCTGGAGGCCCGGTTGGGGGTCACCCCGGTCCAGGCCGCCGAGCACTTCACCCTGGGCTGCGTGACCCAGGTTGGCGTGCAGGGCGGCCATATCGCCCTTTCCGCCCGGATCCAGGCCGGTCTGCCCGACGCCATGGCCTGCCTGACCCTCAACAATTTCTGCGTCTCGGGCCTCAGCGCCCTGGCCGACGCCGCGCGCCGGGTGTCCTCCGGCCAGGCGGAGCTGGCCCTGGCGGGCGGGGTCGAGAGCATGTCCCAGGTGGCCTTCCTGGCCGACACCGCTGACTACTATTCCGACATGGCCCTGGCCACGGCCATGGGCTGGGCCCCGGTGGGGGTCGCCGCCGACCTGCTGGCCACCCGCGAAGGCCTGGAGCGCCCGGCCCTGGACGCCGCGGTCCTCCGCTCCCACGCCCGCGCCGCCGAGGCCTGGCGCGAGGGGCGCTATGCCGACCGGGTGATACCCATCACCGGCGCCGACGGCGTTGTCGCCCTGGCGCAGGACGAAAACATCCGCGACTTCGGCGACGGCGCGAGCCTGGCCCGCCTGGGACCGGTCTTCGCGGCCGCCGGCGAGCAGGGCTTCGACGCCATCCTGCTGGCCGCGAAACCTGAATTGTCGGCCGTGCGCCATCTGCACACCGTCGCCCACTGCCCGCCCATCGCCGACGGCGCCGCCCTGCTGCTGGTGGGCACGGCGGAGGCGGGTCGGAAATATGGCCTGACGCCCCTGGCCCGCATCCGCGCGGTGGCCGAGACCGCCGACGACCATGTCATGCAGCTCACCGCGGGCTACACGGCCATGGAGCGCGCCTTGCAGCGCGCGGGCCTGGCCCTCGACCAGCTGGGCGCCATCGAGTTCATGGAGGCCTTCGCCGCCGTCCCGGTGCTGTTCGAGCGCGACTATGGGCCGGACATGGCCATCGTGAACCCCAATGGCGGCCACCTGGCCATGGGCCATCCCATGGGCGCCACCGGCGCGATCCTGGCGGCCAGCCTGCTCACCGACATGGCTCAGCTCGACGCCGAGACCGGCCTGGTGGTGGCCACCGGCGGCGTGGGCGTGGGCGCGGCGATGGTGTTCGAGCGGGCCGGTTAGGCTCTACTTCTTCTCAGGGCCGCCCACGCCCATCTCCCGCAGCAGCGAGGCGCGATCATAATATTCCCGCCACTCCTGGATCTTGCCGTCGCGGATATCCAGCACCCCCACCACCGGCGTCGCGCCGGGACGGCCGTTGGCGACGAACCGGTCGGTGCGCTCGATGAACACCAGGCCGTCGATCACCCCCATATGGGCCACATCCAGGATGACGCCCCCGGGGGCGATCTTGCCCAGCCCCTGGACCCTCTCGAGGATCGCCGCGCGACCCACCACCGGCTCGATCATCATCGAGCGCAGCACGCCCTTGTCGGCGAACAGGTCCGCCACCTTCTTCCAGTCCGCGACCTTCCAGGCGGCGATCATCTCGCGGGCCACGGCGATCCGGCTGGCGTCGGTGTCGGCCGCCCGGGCCGGCGCGGCGGCCGCCGCCAGGGCCAGAGCCATCGCGAGCGCACTGAATATCCGGGTCATATCTTCCTCCAAGGTCCGCGTCCGGGACCGGGCCAGGGCTTGTCGCGCAACATTTCGCTGCGTCGCCGCCCGAGTTACTTGCACAACAAGACCATGGTGCTAGGTTGAATTCAAGGGCGGCCCCGCGGCCGCCGCGCTGAGATTCGGAGAGCTGCGATGAAGATGGAGCGGCTGGCGCCGGTGAAGACCTCCCTGCGCCCCAGCAACCACCCCTATCTCACCGGCCCCTGGACCCCCCTGCACGAGGAGGTGGACGCCACGGAGCTCACGGTGATCGAGGGCGCCATCCCCACCGATATCGACGGGGTCTATGTGCGCAACACCGAGAATCCCGTGCAGCAGCCCCTGGGCCGCTACCACCCCTTCGACGGGGACGGCATGGTCCACATGATCGATTTCAAGGATGGCAAGGCCGACTACCGCAACCGCTTCATCCGCACCCGCGGCTTCGAGGCCGAGCAGGAGGCCGGCCAGTCCCTGTGGGGCGGCCTGATGGATGGCCCGGGAACCTCCCTGCGCCCCGGCTTCGGCGCCCATGAGGGTCTGAAGGATTCCTCCTCCACCGACGTGGTGGTGCATGGCGGCAAGATCGTCTCCACCTTCTACCAGTGCGGCGAGGCCTACTGGCTGGATCCCGAGACCCTGGAACAGGGCGGCGTCGCCAGCTGGGGTCCCCTGGACGGCGTCTCGGCCCACACCAAGGTGGACGAGGCCACCGGCGAACTGCTGTTCTTCAACTATTCCAAGCACGCGCCCTACATGCATTACGGGGTCGTCGATCGGCACGGCAAGCTGGTCCACTACGTGCCGGTCCCCCTGCCCGGCCCGCGCCTGCCGCACGACATGGCGTTCACCGAGCACTATTCGATCCTCAACGACCTGCCGGTGTTCTGGGACGAGGAGCTCTTGAAGCGCGATGTCCATGCGGTGCGCGCCCACAAGGGCCTGCCGTCCCGCTTCGCGGTGATCCCGCGCTATGGCGACACCAAGGACATCCAGTGGTTCTCCGCCGATCCCACCTATATCCTGCACTTCCTCAACGCCTATGAGGACGGCGACGAGATCGTCATGGACGGCTATTTCCAGGAGCAGCCGACCCCTCGCCCCCTGGCCGACGCCCCCGACGGCTACGGCCACATGATGGGCTTTCTGGACGAGCACTCCTTCCTGCCCAAGCTGCACCGCTGGCGCTTCAACCTGAAGACCGGCGAGACCACCGAGGGCCACCTGGACGACCGGATTCTGGAATTCGGCATGTTCAACCAGGCCTATGCCGGCAAGCCCTATCGCTACGCCTATTCCACCACCACCAAGCCCGGCTGGTTCCTGTTCAACGGCTTCGTCAAGCATGACCTGCAGACCGGCGAGTCCTGGTCGGTGACCCTGCCGGAAGGCCGCTACGCCAGCGAGGCGCCCTTCGTGCCGCGCCTCGACGCCAAGGACGAGGACGACGGCTATCTGGTGAGCTTCATCATCGATGAGACCAACCACACCTCCGAATGCATCCTCATCGACTGCAAGCGGTTCGCGGACGGGCCGGTGGTCCGCATCGCCCTGCCCCACAAGATCTCCAGCGGCACCCACTCGGTGTGGGCCGCCCGCGAACTGATCCGCAACGGCTTCGTCGCCGGCTAGTCGCCGCCCCGTTCCTCCCAAGCCCAGAAGAAGACAGCAGATGGAAATCAAGGACAGCGTCGCCCTGGTGACAGGCGGCAATCGGGGAATCGGTGAGGCCTTCGTCCGCGCCCTGCTCGAGGCCGGCGCCGCCAAGGTCTATGTGGGGACGCGCGATGTCGCCAACGCCCAGCACCTGGTGGACGAGGCCGGCGGCAAGGTCGTGGCCGTCCAGCTGGACGTCAGCAAGCCCGAGCAGATCGAGGCGGCGGCGGCCAAGTGCCAGGACGTCAGCCTGCTGGTCAACAACGCCGGCCAGTTCTCCATGCAGACCCTGCTGAAAGCCCCCGACCTCACCGCCGCCCGCGCGGAGATGGAGACCAACTATTTCGGCCCCCTGGCCATGTGCCGCGCCTTCGCCCCGATCCTGGGCCGCCACAAGGAGAGCGCCATCGCCAATGTGCTGTCCGCCGGCGGTATCGTCGCCGTCCCCGGCATGGGCGGCTACAGCCCCTCGAAGTTCGCCGGCCGCGCCATGACCACCTGCGTCCGCGCCGAACTGGCCCCCCAAGGCACCAGCGTCACGGCGCTGATCGTCGGCTCGGTGGACACCCGCATGGCCAGCCATGTGGAGGGCTTCAAGGAGACCCCGGCCACCATCGCCGAGGCCGGGCTGAAGGCGATCCGCAAGGGCGCCGACGAGGTGGACACCGACTTCATGGCCGTGGACGTCCGCGCCAACCTGGCCCGCGATCCCAAGGCCCTTGAACTGCAGATGCGCCGCTCGCTGTCCGGCGAGCGCGTCACCACCGGCCGCAAGTGAAGGCGCCTCCCATGACCCCCCAGCAATATCTCGACTTCGCCGAGCGTTTTGTCGGCGCCATCCAGTCCGGCGACACCGCCACCGTGCGCGCCTGCTACGCCCCGGACGCCAAGCTCTGGCACAATAATGACGGCATCGAGCAGACCGTGGACCAGAACATGAAGGTCCTCGACTGGTTCATCCGCGCCCTGCCGGACCGCAACTACCGGGTCCTGCGCCGCGAAGCCCTGCCCGACGGCTTCATGCAGCAGCACGTCCTGGAAGCCACCCTCCCCGACGGGACCAAATGGGCCATGGACGCCTGCGTCATCGTCCGTATGGAGAACGGGGTCATCACCCGCCTCGACGAATATATCGACAGCGCCAAGTCCTCCGCCCTGCGCGCCCACGGGCGCTGACGGGCTCCGGTCCTACCTCCCCCGCGACGCGGCGGGAGGGGACGGCCCGTCGAAAGGCGGGGGGTCGCTCCAGGAGGGGATGGAGACACCCACACCCCTCCGATGGGCGAGGCAGGGCCAAATCCCGGATGTGGGACCCCGGACCTGTCCCGAACTTCCCGTCCGCCCGATCTCCTCAGAACTTGCTGCCGTCCTGGTAGTAGGCGTCGGTGGCCAGGCCCGCCAGCAGGCCCGACTCCTGGGGCGACCAGCCCAGCTCGGCCTGGGTCAGGTGGGCTGTGGCCGGCGCGTCGACGCCAAATAACATGCCCAGGAAGCCGAAATGCTCGCCGGCCTTTTCGGCGGCGATGCTCTCCACCGGCAGGCCCAGATGACGGCCGATGGCCTCGGCGATCTGGCGGGTCGGCACGCCCTCGTCGCCCACGGCATGGTAGCGGGCCCCTGGCGAGCCCTTTTCCAGGGCCAGACGGTAGAGGCGAGCCGCGTCGAGGCGGTGCACGGCCGGCCAGCGATTGGCGCCGTCCCCGATATAGGCCGCCACGCCGTGCTGGCGCGCGATGTCGATCAGGCGCGGGGTGAAGCCCCGGTCGTCCTTGCTGTGCACGGTGGGCGCCAGGCGGATGGCGGCCGTGCGCACCCCACGCTGGGCCGCCGCCACCACCAGGGCCTCCGTGGCCCCACGCCCGGAGTCCGCCCCCACATCGGTCTCGGTCAGGGCCGCGCCCTGTCGCATCATCAGGAGGCCGGAGCTGATCACCAGGGGCTTGTCCGACCCCGCCAGGGCGTCGAGCATCGCCTCCACGGCAATGCGCTCGATCGCGGCGTTTTCCGCAAAACGGGAGAAGTCGTGAATGAAGGCCGTGTGGACCACGGCGTCGCAGGCTCGCGTGGCCTCCGCCAGGGTCTGCGGCTCGGTCAGGTCGCCGCGATGAACCTCGATCCCGCGCGCCGAAAGGGCGGTCGCCCCCTCGTCGGTCCGCGCGACGCCCAGCACGCTATGCCCCGCCCCCACCAGCTCATTGATCACCGCCGTGCCGATATAGCCCGTGGCGCCTGTCACCAGAACTCGCATGCGTGAAACCCCTTGTTCGTGACGCCCGTATCTTTGGGACACCCACAACGTCCGCCAGAGGCAGAAACGCGCCGTCGGCGACCCGCCACGCGCGCCGGTCGAACGGAAGATCGTGTGTATTCCCAGGTTCGCAGGAAGGCGGTCGGGCGCGAGCGCGCCAGCGCGACAAGGCCAGTACAAACCAACATAACTTGCTTTGCAAGCGCCTCCGCACCCGGGCGATTTGACCTCGTCTCAATGAGCGGAGCGAGCCATGACCTCAGGGAAACGAGCGGATGCGGAGATCGCAGTCGTGGACGTCACGAACACCACGCCCGAGAACCAGGCGGCGACGCTTCGCAACCAGGACCAGGTCTGGCCGCACCGCTTCATCCGGCGCGGCGATAGGGAGCGGCCGCTCCCACCCCACGCCCGTTCGCTCGCGGACGAGACATTCGAGGTGGGCGAGGTCCAGGTCGGCCTCGGCGACTTCATGGCGCGGCGCCGCACGGCCGGGTTCCTGGTCCTGAAGGACGGCGAGATCGCGCTGGAGGCCTACGGCCTGGGCAATGGCCCGGAGAGCCGCTGGACCAGCTTCTCGATCGCCAAGTCGATCACAGGGACCCTGGTCGGGGCCGCGCTCCACGATGGCGCGATCGGCGGCCTGGACGATCCCTGCGAGCTCTACCTGCCGCAACTGCGCGGCTCGGCCTATGACGGGGTCACGATCCGCAATGCTCTGCGGATGTGTTCGGGGGTCGCCTGGAGCGAGGAAAACCAACCCGACGGACGCGCCGACGATGTCAGGCGCCTGGGCCGGGCCATGGTGAGCCGGCGGCCGGGCTCGGTCCTGGACCTCCTGGCCACACGGCCGCGCGCCCACCCGCAGGGCGGCGTCTTCAACTATTCGACCGGCGAGACCTGCTTGCTTGGCGCGGTGGTGGTGGCCGCCACAGGGCGGCCCCTGGCGGACTATTGCGCCGAGACAATCTGGGGGCCGGCCGGCATGGAGGCCGACGCCTGCTGGCAACTCGAATCCGAGGGCGGACTGGAGCTTGGGGGGCTCGGCGTCAGCGCCTGCCTTCGCGACATCGGCCGCTTCGGCCAGCTGATGCTGGAAGAGGGCGCGGCGTTCAGCGGCCGACAGATGTTACCCACCGGTTGGCGCGATCTCGCCGGCCAACCCGACTGCCCGGCCACCGCCTTCGGCCGCCTGGTACCAGGCTCTCCCGCCGGATACGGCTACCACTGGTGGGCGCTGCCTGGCGCGCCCTATGTGGACGGCCTCCATGCCGGCGCCTTCCTGGCCCTGGGCGCCTTCGGCCAGCGCCTCTACATCAATCCGGCCGAGCGGCTGGTCGTCGTGATCCAGAGCGCGTGGCGTCTGCCTCAGGACAGCGAGGCCGAGTTCGAGACCGTCATGCTGCTTCGGGCCATGGTGCGCGCGCTCCGACCAGACCCGGCGACCTAGGGTCGAGGTTGTCCCCGCACCTCATACAGCACGTCGTCCGGCATCTTGCCGCCGTGCAGCAGGATCGCAGGATCCCCGATGCCGCCCCGGGCCCAGGTCTCGTGGATGGGCTGTTCGCGGTTCCACTCCCACCTGAGTGTCCTTCGCAGGATCCGCCAGGCGCCGTCCCGCTTCTCGAACCGGTCCACGGCCCGGGCCAGGGTCAGGGTCTCGTAGGGCGGGTCGGCGGCGGGATAGCGGGCGAAGGACAGGTAGTAGCATTCCGACCTCGCCGCGGTCGGGCCCTCCAGCTCGATGAGGATATTGGTCACCGTGTGGGTCATCAGCCGGTCCCCGTGCAGGGCCGGCAGGATGGCGGCGATATAGTCATTGGCCGCGCCCAGGAACGATCCGCCGTGATCTTCCACGGCGTCGTCGTGATAGCAGGCCCGCAGCAGGGCCTCGTCGCCCCGGTCCACGGCGCGGCTGTAGCTGAGGATCACCTCGGTGATCGCCTGCTTGTCGATGAGGGCGCGGAGTTCGGCGGCAGAGACCTGAGGTTCGCTCATGGGCTCAGCGGGTCTTGGCGTCGAAGTCTTCCACCAGGCCCATGGCCTTCAACAGGTGGGCCCGGTCGTAATATTCCCGCCAGACCTTGATCAGCGGCCCGTCGAACTCCAGCACCCCCACCACCGGGGCCGAGCCGGCCTTGCCGCGGATCACGAACTCGTCCAGCCGCTCCATATAGAGCAGGCCGTCGATCACCCCCATGTGGCGGATCGAGAGCGTGATCGATTCGAGCCCGTCCCCCAGGCCCGACACCCGCTTATGGACCGCCTCGCGCCCGACGATGGGGTCCACCATCATCGAATGCAGCACCCCGTCGGGGGTGAACATGTCGGCCACCTTGCGCCAGTCCAGGGCGCGCCAGGCCTCGGCCATCTCCCGCCCCACCGCGATCTTCTGCTCATCTGTCAGGGCTGTGGCCATGGTCCTGTTCCTCTCGCGCCAGGGCCCCGGCGACCTGCCGCGACACCCTGTTGCGAATTAACTTGCATAACGGTACTCTCGCTTGGCAAGTCATTTCTGGAGAATCCCTGACAGGCGAATTCCGAGGCGGTCCACCGGGGTTCGCCGAGGCCGGCCGGGGTCGCTCCGGGGGAGTAACTTGCTTGACGAGACCATTGCCCGACGCCTATGGTTTGGGGCGCTGACACACAAAAGACCAAAGGGGGAAGTCGTAGCCAGGACCTTCCATCGCCGGCCCTAAGGCCTGCGCATCCGATCCCGGTGGCCGCTTGCGGCCACGGTTATGCAAGCTGGCGACGATCCTCCGATCGCGCCGGCGGGGCCGGGTATCCTGGGGACGCCAAACCCCTCGCTTCGCATCGATATTTTCCGCACTGAGCGGGAACCAAACAGGAGCCCCCGGCGACGACCGGTCGGGCCTTCGGGGGAGAAAACAAGTGAGATTCCAGACCACCACGTCCGTCATCGCCCTGGTTGCGGGAATGACCCTGGCCCTGCCCGCCCTCGCCGCGGAAAGCGCCGCCGCCCCGGCCGCCACCCAGCTCGAAGAGCTCACCGTCACCGCCCAGAAGCGCGAGGAGAACGTCCAGACCACGCCGCTCTCCATCACCGCGGCCTCGGGCGCCACCCTCGCCAAGGACCGGGTCCTGACCCTGGAGGACCTCGGCCACAACATGACCGGGATCTCGTTCACGGCCAATTCGCCCCAGGCCAACGAGATCAACATCCGCGGCGTGGTGAACACCCGCCTCACGTCCCCCACCGCCGACCAGTCGGTGTCGACCTTCGTCGACGACGTCTATGTCAGCCGCTCCGGCAACCTGAACTCCGCCTTCTACGACGTGGCGCGGATCGAGGTGGTGCGCGGCCCGCAGGGCGTGCTGCTGGGCAAGAACGTGGCCGGCGGCGCGGTGAACATCATCTCCAACGCCCCCAGTTTCGACCCCTCCGGCAAGGTGACTGTCAGCGTCGGCAATTACGACCTGAAACAGACCAGCGGCTATGTCACCGGCGGGCTCACCGACACCCTGGCCGGGCGCCTGTCCTTCCAGACCATCAACCACTCCGGCTACGCCAAGGACCTGCTGCACAATACCGACCTCGAGAACCTGGACTCCGTCCAGGCCCGCGCCCAGCTGGCCTATCGGCCCATGGATTCCGACCTTCGGGCCAGCCTCAATGTCGACTATTCCAAGGACAGCAATGACGGGGTCAACCGCGTCGGTCTGAAAAGCCCGACCCTGCCCGCCGGCCCCAATATCTGGTCCGGGACCCGCAGCCTGATCGCCGCCCAGTTGCCCGGCCTGAACATCCGCGAGAGCTTCCCGGTCTGGCCGCTGTTCCAGGGCGACCTCGCCCCCACGCCCCAGGGCGCCCGGCACGAGACCTATGACGTGATCGGCAAGTTCGAGAAGGACGTCGCCCCCAATATCCGGTTCACCAGCGTCACCGGCTATCGCGACAACCGCGCCTTCACCATGTACGACCAGACGGGTCTCGGCCCCACCAACGGCTTCAACTTCACCCCGGCCCAGCTGGCCTCGGTGGGCTCATCCCTGCTGTTCGCCGAGCCGGTGAACTTCATCGAGCAGGTGCACCAGTTCTCCGAGGAGGTCCGCCTCACCTCCACCAATCCCTCCAGCCGCCTCGACTGGATCGTCGGCGCCTACTTCCTCCACAGCAAGGTGCACCAGTTCAATCGGTTCTGGGGCGAATCCATGGTCCTGCCGACCCTGTCCGGCGAGTCCCATTGGGACGACCACGGCCATAACCAGGATCTCGCGGCCTTCGCCCAGATTGGCTACAAGATCACCGACACCCTGAAGCTCGAGATCGGCGCCCGCTACACCAGCGACGAAAAGGGCGGCTCGCAGCAGGGCATCATCGTGGCCACCGGCGACAAGCTCCACCCGCTGGACACCGCGCCCCTCACCCCGCTCACCACCAACTTCACCACCCCCTACAGCAAGAGCTGGAGCAAGCTGACCCCGCAGGCGATCCTGAGGTGGACCCCCAATGACAGCACCATGGTCTATGCCACGGTGTCCGAAGGCTTCAAGGGCGGCGGCTTCCAGAACGACGCCTCCAACGCCTTCGCCGCGGCCACGCCCTACAACCCCGAGACCGTCACCAACTACGAGGTCGGCTACAAGACCGAGCTGTTCGACCGCACGGTCCGCTGGAACTCCGCGGCGTTCTACATGGAATACAAGCAGCTGCAGGTTCAGCAGACCCTGGCCTCCTGCCTGTGCAACGTGATCAGCAACGCCCCGGGCGCCACCATCAAGGGCCTGGAGACCGACCTGCAATACGCCCCCAACAGCTGGTTCCACGCCTGGGCCAGCGGCAGCTATGTCCACGCCCGCTACGACCAGTTCGTCTTCGCAGGCGTCGACAATTCCGGCCATAAGATGCAGCGGACTCCGGACGTTCAGGCCGCGGTGGGCGCCGAGGCCACCACCAGCGTCGGCTCCTGGAAGGACGCCCTCACCGGTCGCCTGAGCTATCGCTGGCAGGGCAAGATGCCGTGGGCGCCTGAGAACACCTCCTGGGAAAAGGCCTATGGCACCCTGGACGGCCGCATCACGCTCACCTCCCCCAACAAGGGCTGGAGCATCTCGGCGTTCGGCAAGAACCTCACCGACCAGGTCTACCGCACCAACATCATCGTCTTCTTCAATGACGAGATGTCCTCCTTCGGCGCGCCCCGGACCTACGGCCTGGAACTCTCGGCGCCGTTCTGACGTCCCCCCGCGGCCAGGCGCTCCCCCGCCCGGCCGCATTTTCCAGGGTGGCCGGACCGCTGGCGGTCCGGCCATTCCCTTATGTGAAGAGCCGATCATGGGTCGTCGCTACGACATCCTTCGCGAAGTCATCGAGGCCTGGCAGGCCAAGGACATCGACCGTGTCCTGGCCCATATGGCCGACGACATCGTCTGGCACTACGCCGCCCCCGGCCTGCCCCCGGTCCGCGGCAAGGTCGCCGCGCGCAAGCTGCTCACCAACTTCCAGGCCGACATGCACGGCATCCAGTGGCGGATCTTCGCCTATGCCGAGGCCGGCGACCGCCTGTTCATCGAAGGGGTCGACGACTACCACACCACCGACGGCAAGCGGGTCGCGGCCCCCTATGCCGGGGTGCTGGAGTTCCAGGGCGACCTGATCTGCGGCTGGCGCGACTATGTGGACCTGGGGGTCATGGCCCAGCAGAAGTCCGGCGAGCCCCTCAGCGCCCAGGTGGAGACCCTCCTCTCCAGGCCTCTGGCCACATGAAAGCCCCGCCCATGTCCCTCGATCGCCGCACCCTCATCACCGCCGCCGCGGCCACCGGCGCCCTGGCCGCCACCCCCGCCCTCGCCCCCGTCCAAGCCTTGGCCAAGGAGCCTCACGTGACGCGACTCTATCCTGTCCTCGATGCGATCATCACCGCCTGGCACAAGCAGGACGTCGAAGGCGTGCTCGTTCACGTCACCGACGACATCATCTGGCGCAACAGCGGCGGATTCGCCCCGGCCATCCGCGGCAAGGCCGCCATGCGCACGGCGCTCGAAACCATGGCCAAGGTGATCAAGACCAACAAGTGGCGCATCTTCGACCATGCCGAGAACCACGACCGCCTGTTCATGGAAGGCGTCGACGAGTTCTGGCTCACCACCGGCGAGCACGTGGCCATCCCCTATGCCGGCTCCCTGCAGTTCCGCGGCCTGCTGGTCTGCGAGTGGCGGGAATATTTCGACGGCCGCATCA
>Ga0265327_10002999_pt1 | contig 16758 bp, 14 predicted proteins | sample 41621metaG_FD_202089 | JGI IMG/M metagenome (GOLD analysis project Ga0265327, IMG submission 202089) | Rhizosphere microbial communities from Carex aquatilis grown in University of Washington, Seatle, WA, United States - 4-16-21 metaG | ecosystem: Host-associated > Plants > Roots > Rhizosphere... | reverse complement strand
GGCGCCAGGAAGGCGTCGCCGTTGTTGGCCTTGTCGATGCCGGCCATGATCTTCAGGACGCTGGACTTACCGGCGCCGTTGGGGCCGACGACACCGATCTTCGCGCCGGGCAGGAAGTTCAGGGTGACGTCGTCGAGGATGACCTTGTCGCCGTGCGCCTTACGGACTTTGCGCATCGTGTAGATGAATTCGGCCATGCCGTCGTCATGCCTTTCGTTGGCTGTTCGTCGTAGCGCTAGCCCCGGCGCACTGGATCTGGCGCGGTGCCGCGAAAACTCGCTGACCATCCTAGGCAAGCCGCCAAATCGCCCGATGGCGCGGTCGGGGCGCCCGGCCAAGGTCCCGCTGCGGACGCCCCGACCAGGGCCCTACGCCGACAGCACCAGGCCGTCCGAATTCTCGGTCTCAAGTGGCTCCGGGCTGGTGCTCTCGGGCTCCTCCTTCGGCTGGTCGAGTTCCATCGGGCTCGGCCGCCGCGGGTCGATCTTGACCTGGCTCCGCGCCATGTCCGGGCCGATCGACGTCGCCCGCACCTCCATCGATGACCGGCGGTTGCCTTCTTTGTCGAGGTACTCGCTGGTGTAGATGTAGCCGACGACGACCACCGGGTCGCCCTTGAACAACCGGCCCGCCACCCCGTCGGCCACCCGGCCCCAGCAGTTCACTGTCACGTACAGCGAGTTGCCCGGCTCCCAGCCGTCGTCGGTCTTCTTGCGCGAATTGCTCGCCATCCGGAACGTCACGACGTTGCTCTCCCCAGCCCGGCGCGCGACCACGTCGGTGATCACGTTGCCGACCACGGTGAAGGGTGTCTCGAACATGTGCTTCTCCATCCAATTCGGTGTTGCCGGCGTTCTCGTCGGCCTCTCGCGTCCATTGACCCGTCAGGCACCGACAAAAGAACCGGCGCCGCTCCCGTGGCGGCGCCGGTTGTGGATGAATCGCGAACTGTGGATAACCGGGCTTGGGTCAGTCGGCCTCGATGGCATCGATGGTCTTCTTGGACTTGCGGCGCTGCAACTCCCGGACGTCGAACTTGATCCAGCCGATCGAGTCGACAGTCGCCAAGTCCGCCAGGATCGACCGCAGCTCGGCGAGGAACGCGGTCCGCCGCTCTTCCAGATCGGGTGCCGGCGCCAGCAGCTTCTGGTCGGCCACCACCTGCCGCGCCGTCGTGAACAGCAACGCCGACACCGACTCGTTGCTGCGAATCCGGCCCTGCGCGACGTACTGCCGGCCGACGCCGAGGGCGCGCTTCGTCAGATCCTTCTCACTGATGTCGGGCGGCGTGCCCCGCAGCACGTCGGCGACCAGTTCGTAGGCCTCCAGGAACGGCCGCAACATGGCGCCGGCGATGATCGGCCGCTTGGCCCGCAGCATCGCGTAGATGGCCTCGCCGCCCTCGGCCAGCTGCTGCTCGCAATTGGCCTGCCACGACATCTCTTCCACGATGTGCTCGCGGAACGAAGCCGAGTCGGCGAAGTAGAACTCGAACTTGAGCAGGTCGCGCAGCCGCATCACCTGCGTCCAGAAGGCGTCCACCGGGTCGGATTCCGCCTTGGCCGCGTGCGCCATGGCCAACTCGACGATGGCGGTTTCCAGGAACGCGTCGATGGTCGTGTTGCGGTAGAACGCCGCCTCGTGCTCGTCCTGCGGCGCGATGTACCAGACCGGCTGCCGGCCGGTGTTCACCGCGGTGACCGGATGCCCACCCGACATCGCGTCGAGCGCGGCCCGGACACCTTCTTGGGTACGCAGCCGCAGTACCGAGTTGGTCATCGGAATCTGTTTGCGCTCAAGGTAATCCAGCGCGTCCTGCAAGGTGTGGTGCAGCTGGTCCAGCGTCAGCGCCAGGCCGCGGGTGGTCAGCAGCAGCGCCGATACCAGCGCGGTGGCGTTGATCGGCGTGGCCCGCAGGATGCGCCAGGCCACCTCGAAGGCCATCTTCTGCAGCGCCAGGCGCTTGACCGCCGGGTCGGTGGCCACCGCACCGTCAGGTGGCCCCAGCTGCTCCCGCATCGACACCGCTTCGGGGAAGCGGACGTAGATCTTGCCGAAGTTCCGGTCGCCCTGCGCCTTGATGTAGTGGTACAGCCAGCTCAGACCTTCGGGGGTCTTCTCGCCACCGCGGGCATAGGCGGCGTACTCGGCCGTCTCGTGCAATTGGTCGAAGCTGATGGAGACGGGCTGCAGCAGGATGTCCTCGCTGCGGCCGTCGAGGTAGGCGTCGGCGACGTACGCCAGCAGACCGAGCTTGGGCGGCAACATCTTTCCGGTCCGGGAGCGCGTGCCCTCGATGGACCAGTTGAGATTGAAGCGCTTCTCCACGATGTACCCGACGTACTCCTTGAGCACGTACTTGTACAACGGGTCGCCGGCGATGTTGCGGCGGATGAAGATGACGCCGGAATGCCGGAAGATCGGCCCCATCAGACCGAAGGCCAGGTTGATCCCGGCGAAGGTGTGCACCGGCGGCAGACGGTTCTCCTGCATCGCCACCGGCACGATCACGCCGTCGAGGTAGGACCGGTGCGAGAACAGGAGCACGGCGGGGTGCAGCTCCAGCGCATGCCGCATGGCCTCGACCTGCTCACGGTCGTAGTCCACGTTGGGATCGAAGCCCCGGCTGAAAATGGCGCGCCCGATCTTGGGGATGAAATCGACGGAGAACCGGCTCCACCCCGTCGACAGCTCGTCGAGCATCTCGCCGGCCTTCTCGACCGTCGCGCCCGGAATCTTCTCCAGGCCTTCCCGGAACCGCGCCGACGCCAGCACCTCGGGCTTGACCAGCCGGGGCGATTTGTACTCGGGGCCGAGCAGCCGCAGCTCGACGCGCTCGATGGCGAGCTGCGCCCGGCGCAGCACGAATCGGGCGAACTCTCTGGGGTTTTCGGCGGTCGTCGTGTCCTTCCACTGCTGCCGCAGCTGCCCCACCGTGGCGGGCTCACCGGCCACCACCCGGGCCCGCAACGGGTCCTTGCGCAGGATGCGGCGCTGCAACAGCTCCGGTGGCCGGTACCGGTCGCGGCCGGAGATCAGCGACACGATCTTCGAGCGCGTCGGCAGACCCGCGGGCACCCAGAACACCCGCACGGGCACCACCGAACGGCTGTCGTCGACGCTGAGCAGTTCGACCAGGCGGGCCAGCGTGCCGGGCGAGGGCTCGCCCTCGGTCGGCAGCCGGAGCACCTCGAGTCGGGTGTCCGGGTGCTGCTTGCGTTGGTGGGCCAGCCAGTCGTTCAGCAGGTCCCACTCGGCCGCGGAGCCGACCGCGGTCAGCACCAGGGCGTCGTCCGTCGGGTCGAAGCTGGCGAGATCGTCAGCGGTGTGCTTCACCGTCGGCCCTTGGCGCTGCGCGGCGTGTCGCCGCTGTCGTCGGGCGAGTCCCCGGGTTCGGCCGGCGGTTCCGCCCGGTGGTAGAGCGGATTGTCGGGCACCTTGTCGTGGGGCCACTTTCGGAGGGTGTCGAGATAGAGCTGCCGCACCTCCGCGATGCGCTCCGACAGATCGTCGAGCGTCCAGTCCTCGACCGAGATCGGCGGATAGACCACGACGTCGACCTTGCCCGCGTGGAAGGTCGACGAATCGCGCGCGGCGATCACCTCGGCATTGCGGATCACGATCGGCACGACGGGGATACCGGCGGCCATGGCCATCCGGAACGGCCCCTTCTTGAACTCGCCGACCTCGGTGGTGTCCAGGCGGGTGCCCTCGGGCGCGATCAGGATCGAAAGGCCTTTACGGGCAAGCTCTTCCATCTTGTGCAGGCTCTCGATGGCCGCGGCGGGATCGTCGCGGTCGATGAACGCGGCATCCATCACCTTGCCGATGGTGCCCATGATCGGGTTGCTTTCCAGTTCCTTCTTGCCCACCGAGGTGAAGTTGTCACTCACCAGGGCGCCGGCAATCATCGGATCGGCCTGGTTGCGGTGGTTGAAGATGAACACCGCAGGCCGTTGTGCCCGAAGGTTTTCCGCGCCGAGCACGTTCAGATCGATGCCGAGGGTCGCCATCAGGGCCTTGCTCCACGCCGACGTGAAGAAGTTGACGCCCGTGCGCCGGTTGCCGGTCAACAGCCCGAGCCCGAGAGCGCCCGCGGCGACCGGCGCCAGCGACGCGATGCCCGCGAAGGTCCGCAGCTGCGCGATGGGGCTGCTGCCGCTGCGGCTGGAGAACTTCAGTACCGGCCAACCGCGTTTGGCGGCAACCGATTCCAGCTTCGCCGCCGGATTGGTGGGCCGCGGATTGCCGACCAGGTACATCAGCGCGACGTCTTCGTCACCGTCGGCGTAGAAGTAACTCTTCGTCAGGTCCACACCGTTGTTGGCGGCGAAAGCCTGCGCGGCATTGGCCTTCCCGGGTCCCCACAGCACCGGCCTGACGACCTCACCGTTGATGAGCCCGTACTCGTCCGTCTCGAACTTGTTGCACAGCACGTTCTTGATGCCGAGGAAGTTCGCCACCGGCTCCACCTGGACCGTCAGCGCCGACGAGCTCAGCACGACGGTGTGTCCGCGCGCCTGGTGCGCGCGCACCAGCTCGCGCATCTCGGGATAAATCCGCTTCTTGATGTGCTGGATGAACAGCCGCTCGCCCAGCTCGTCGAGGTCACTGAGCGAATTGCCGTTCAGCATCCGCGCGCCCCGGCCGATCAGGTCCTCGAACTCGGCGCGCCCCAACTGGTGGTTCACCGCGGCCTGCACCATGCCGATGAATTCACCGACGCCCATCTGCCTGCGGCGCAACCGGTCCTGCGTCATGATCACGCCGGTGAACCCGGCCACCAGGGTGCCGTCCATGTCGAAGAACGCGCCGACCTCCGGCCCCTGGGGGCTGGCCAGAATTTCCGCCACCGAGCCCGGTAGCCGGGCGTTGCGGAACTCGCCCGCGTAGTCGTCATCCGAACTCATTGCGCGGCACCCCCGTTCACGGCCGGCTCGGCCTGTTCATCCGCCAGTTCGAACGATGCCGGAATGGCCCGACCGTCCCCGCCCAGAGCCAGCACCTCGTTGAATCCGTCGAGCAGGCATCTGGCCCACAGCTCGGGGTCGTTGATCGATGCCCGGTCGTAGCGCGTGCTGATGGTGACCCAGCCGCTGCGCGAGATGAGCACCGCCATCATCGCCACGCCGGGTAGTGGCCCGATTCCGTAGTGCCGCAACACCTTTGCGCCCGCGATGTAGGTGTCGACCGGCGGGCCGGGGACGTTGCTGGCCTGCACATCGGAATTCACCACCGAGCCGGCCATGGACTCCAGCAGGGGATCCGGCACCAGGTTCAGCAGCGGCGCGACGACGCCCACCACCTCGATGGCGCGCTCCTCCCGCTTGCGGGTCATCTGGGCCCGCACCTTCTGGATGCGCTTGCGTGGGTCGACGACTCCGATGGGCGCCGCGATGTTGACGCCGGCAAATCTGTTGCCACCGGCCGGATCCGAGTCGGAGCGCACATTCACCGGTACCGCCATCGGCAACGACGCCACCGGGATGCCCTTGGCCTCGTGATAGCGGCGCAGCGCACCGCACAGCGCGGCGAGGTATGCGTCGTTGATGGAACCCTCGGCCGCCTTCGACGCCTTGTGCAGATCGCTGAACTTGATGTCGATCGCCTCGCTGCGCGACGCCAGACCACGTCGGCGCAGCACCGGCGACGGCGGTGCCGCGGGCGTCATCACCCGCCGGCTCGACCGGACGTAGTCGACCACCCCGCCGACCGCGTCGGCCGGATCCCGCACCATGCGGCCGAGCAGACCGGCCGCACCGCGAGTCGCATCGAGCACATTGTTGGCGATGCCCTTCGGCAACGCGTTGATGCCTTGGCGTGCAAGGTCGTTCGGCGACAGGTCCTCGGGGATCGGCAGTGGCGCAGACGGCCGCGGCCCGGGATCCCGCTCGAGGTCGTAGAGGTTCGCGAACATCTCCATGCTGCCGACGCCGTCGGTGACGGCGTGGCTCATGTGCACGATGTTGGCAGCGCCACCGCCCGGCAGCCCTTCGACCAGCGTGGCCGTCCACAGCGGACGGGAGATGTCGAGCGGCGACTGCAGCGCCAGCTCGGCGAAATCGAAGACCTCACGCAGCGTGCCCGCGCCCGGCGCGCGCACGCGGCGGACGTGGAAATCCAGATTGAAATCGGGATCGACGACCCAGCGCGCGGCGGCCGTCGGCAGGCTCGGCATCACGACCTTCTGCCGCAGCCGGATCGCCTTGCGGGAGGCCTGCTCGAACCGCGCCCGGTACTGCTCCCAATCCGGGGTGACGTCCAGCAGTTCGACGCCCATGATGCCGGAACGGGTGCGGGGGTTCGCCTCCCCGCGATGCATCAACTGATCGACTGCACTCAACTCTTCGGGCAACCCGGCCGTGTCATAGTCCGGCACGTCGCTCATGGCTGTCGCTCTCCTCTGTCGTTGCCCAGCGCTGGCCCCTAACGCTAGTCCGCCGCCGGAAACGGCGCGGGCAATACCGCTGTTGCCATGGCCACTGCCGAGTGGCCGCGGGATACACTTCCAGCGCGTTGCCTCCGTAGCTCAGTTGGATAGAGCAAGGGCCTTCTAATCCCTAGGTCGCAGGTTCGATTCCTGCCGGGGGCGCTCATCCGTCTCGGCCTCGATGACGGTCCGTGACGGCGCCGTCCGCTCCCACAGCACCGCGCCCACACACGCGGTGATCACCCAGCCGGCGCCGCTGATCCCGCACCAGGTGAGCAGCGCCATCGCCACCCCGATCGGTCCGAAGTCGTCCCATCCGCGCAGCAGCGGCGGGAAGATCATCCGGGCCGCCAGCGGCAGGATGGTGCCCTCGATGACCACGCCTGCCAAGCCCGCCAGCAGCAGCGCCGACCGGCCTCTGCCACCGCCTCGCACCAGAAGCGCGGGGGTGATCGTCCAGAAGATCCAGACCGGGATCAGCGACACCGCGAAGAGCAGAATCTGGCTCCACCCGTGGTGCACGCCGCCGAACGCGATGCGTTCGCGGACTCCGATCATCGTCAGATACAGGACGAACCACGTCACGCCGCGCCAGAGCTTGCCACCCCAGCCGAAGGGCTCGCGGCGCCATGCCTTGGCAAAGATGCCGGCGATGGTCATCGACATCGGGATGCCCCAGACCAGGAAGCTCGCGACGCCGAAGAACGTCCAGTTGGATCGCAGGCCCGACGCGCGGCCGAACGCGGCCCGCACGTGGTCGGTCAGCGGATAGGCCAAGCCGAGCTGCCTGCTCACCACGACGCCGGGGCTGGCGTTGTCGGCGAAGCCGGTGAGATAGCTGAAGCCGATGATCGCCAGTGGGATGACCGTGGTGAACAGCTGCACCGACACCACGGTGCCCAGCGTGCCGCCGTCGATCTCGTTGAAGCGGTTCACGACGGCGACGATGGGCCGGAGCTGACGCATCTCGGCCAGCTGCCGGTACCGGTCTTCGACGCGTTGCCGCATTGCCGGCGAATCTACGGCGTCGCTCATGCTCCACTCCTTTGGACCCGCGCATTGTGCATGCTGACCGGCCGCCTCCGCACCGAAACGGTATTCCAGCAGCGAAAGTACGAGGACTTCCCCGCAGGAATACTGTTTCGACGAACGCGTTGGCACCCAAATTTGTGCAACGTCCTGAGAATCTGGCAAAAATTCCATTTATGGAATTTGCGATCGACGAAGCCCCTCCGCACAAGCATTTATACACGCTCGACAATATGGCCCGGAATCTGACCATCAATTCCAGGCGACCATAGTGAGGCAATTGTATCGGGGTTACAATTCGGACATCCGACGCGCGCCAGACCTTGAACCGTCTGGCCCATCACAGATAGCATGGCTGTGGATGCGTCATTCTGCACGGTCGCAGGGGTTAGGTGCCTAGTTGTTCTTGACCCGGGGTTCGAATCCCGGCGTATTCCTTTCAGGTCGAGGCCTCGCCGTCGGAACGATGGCGAGGCCTCGACATTTCCACAGAAATCCCAAAGCACTCCAATGGTTCTGGTGCCCCCGGCGCGCCTAGCCGGCGAGGCCGCCGCCGCACGCAACACCCGTTGTCAAGCCCCGTCACCAACATTGCGATAACGACGATCTGCGGCGCTGACGCCGCTACAATTTGCCGGCTGTCGTGATGTGCCTTGCCGCCTCATCAGAGGCACCATAATTGATTTCAAGATCAAATACCGAACCCATCGCCGCGGGAATCAATTCTGACCCGCAGTAGGGCAAGTTGCACTTCATTTCTAGTCGCCAGTAAATTCTTTCGTAAATGCACAATTAATTGCAGTCAGAATGGTTTTCACCGCGGCATCACGTCCTTACCATTATCGGTATTCACCATGGATCGAACGTCCATGTCATCACTCCGCGATGGAGGCAGCAGATGCCCGTCCAAACTACGTATCCCGGGGTCTACATCGTCGAACAGATGTCGAGCTCGCATGTGATCTCGGGGGTATCGACCTCGGTGACCGCATTCGTCGGGGCCGCCCGAAAGGGACCGGCGGATACCCCGACTGCCATCGGCAGCTTCGCCGACTTCGTACGAACATTCGGTGACCCCGTCGACGCCACAGATCATCCGATGGGGCACGCGGTTTCGCAGTTCTTTGCCAACGGCGGCAGTCAGGCGGTCGTTGTACGTGCCCTGGCATCAGACGCCCTACCCGCATCCCGCGCCTTGACCGCCGCCAACGGGGTCCAGGTCACCCTCACCGCGAAGAGCCGCGGCGCATGGGCGAACGGGACCGGCTCGGGAGCCGCCCAAACCGGCATCTTCGTCAGAGTCTCGGCGGCAAGCATCAACGCGAACGATCGGTTCAACCTCACGATCAGTAGTTGGGCGCCCGGCGTCGGCGCCGCCTCGCTGCTTGCCCGCGAGACCTGGAGCGAGCTGTCGATGTCACCGAGCCACCCCCGCTTCGTCACCACCGCCCTGGCGGGCAGCGCACTTGTCTCCGCCGAGGTCTCCGGCTCCGAAACCACTGCTTCCTCAGGACATTCCACGAGCAAGAACGATCTCTCGGCAGGCGTCGTAGGCCTGGCCCAACGCACACTCAGGGTGTCCATCAACCAGGGCGCGCCCCAGGACCTCGTGCTCTTCCCGGCCGGTACCGCGGCCGATTCCCACAACACCACCGACCTCGTCGGGTTCATCAACGCCGCTGGTCTGGCACTGACGGCCTCCGACGACGGCGGAAAACTTGTACTCACCAGCAATACCAACGGACCGGACAGCGCCGTGGTCGTCGGACTGAGCGGTGCCCAGGACGCCAGCAGCCTGCTGACGATCGGCGTCGCGGCCGGTGGGGCCGAAGTCTCCGGCAGTGCCGCCGACCGACCGGCGGTCGCCGCGGCCGCTGGGCTGGCCAACGGCAGCGACGGCTCCAACGTCGACGCCAATTCCATCGTCTCGGCCACCGAGGGCGAGGGCATGCTCGCGCTCGACGTACTCAACTTCCCGCGATTCAACCTGCTCTGCCTACCCGGAGTGACCACCGTCAACGTCGACGCCGTCAGCACCGCGCTGGCCTACTGCCAGACCCAGTACGCGTTCCTCCTGGTCGATCCAGACCCGAGCGTCACTCCGGCGAATGCCGTCAGCACGGCCGGATTGTTCGCCGCCGCGGGACAGTACGGCGCACTGTATTGGCCGCGGCTGATCACCACGGCCTCGACGCCCGCAGGGCTGCCGGCGTCGGGAGCTCTCGCCGGAATCATGGCGCGCACCGATAGCCAGCGCGGGGTGTGGAAAGCGCCCGCCGGTCTGGCCGCCGGCGTGGCGGGCGCCATCTCTACCGCCTATCCGACCAGCGACAAAACTTCTGGTGATCTGAACCCGTTCGGCGTCAACGTATTACGAAGTTTCCCCGGCGCCGGCTTGGTCGTCTGGGGCTCACGAACGCTCGCCGGCTCGGATCTCCGCGGCGACCCATTCAAGTACGTTCCGATCCGTCGCCTCACCAATTACATCGAGGCCAGCCTCTATCTCGGCACCCAATTCGCGGTATTCGAGCCCAACGACCCGGTGCTCTGGGGTCAGTTGCGGCTGGCCGTCGGGGCCTTCATGCGCGGGCTGTTCCGGCAGGGCGCCTTCCAACAGTCCGAGTCCCAGGCCGAATCCGACAGCTACTTCGTCACTTGCGACGGCACCGTCAACCCACAGTCGGAGATCGACGCCGGCCGGGTGAATGTCGTTGTCGGTTTCGCACCTCTGAAACCCGCCGAGTTCGTCGTCGTCACCATCACCCAGATCATCAATACCGGAGACTGACATGGCCGAGTTCACCGTCAACCCGAAGCGACACGACCCCTACAAGACGCACATGTTCCGGGTGAAATGGGATGGCGTCTACGTCGCCGGGCTGTCCAAGATGTCGGCACTCACGCGGGCGACGGCACCGGTCTCCCATCGGGTCGGCGGTGACCCTTCACACGACCGGCGCAGCCCTGGACTGACCACCTACTCGTCAGTCACCCTCGAACGCGGCGTTACCCATGACCCCGCATTCGAAGCGTGGGCGAACAAGGTGAGCAGCATCACCGCACCCGGCATCTCGCTGCCGGACTTCCGCAAGGACATCACTGTCGACGTCTTCAATGAAGCGGGCCAGCAGGTCATCAGCTATCACCTGTTCCGCTGTTGGGTGTCCGAATACACTGCGCTGCCCGCGATGGATGCGGCTACCGCCGCCACCGCAATCCAATCGATCAAACTCGAAACCGAAGGCTGGGAGCGCGATACGTCGGTCACGGAGCCCAAAGAGCTGAGCGTGTGATCCCGTGAGCAGCGGCGCGGGTTGCACAGTCACCGCGCCGGCCGCAGACATCACGCTGCCGGCCGGGGGCGGCAGCTTTCCGCTATCGCGGTTGAAACTGTTGCGAGACTTGGATGTTGCCGACGGAGAGCTCGCCCAGGCATTGGCGATACTCAGTGCGTGCGGAGTCGACAACTCCCCAGCACTCCCGCTGGGCATCGTCGACCGCTTACTACTGCGGGCACACCATGCGGTCCTCGGCGCCGATCTCGAACTCGTCGTCTCCTGCGCGGCATGCGGAGTGCTCAACGAGCTGCCACTAGGGCCGTCCGATGTGCCCGATTACGCACCGAGATCGGGATGGTGCGGCCCGGGCGCGGGTGTCCGGGAGCCCACAGCAGTCGACCTGGTCGACCTGCCGAGCGACCCCGCGACTGCCGGCCAGGTCCTGGCCGGGCGTTGCGCTCTGGGTCCAGCCGAAGCGCCTCGTGACAGCGCGGCACTGGATTGGGCTGAACAATCACTTTGCGGCGCGGTCGAGTTCGCGTGTATCGAATGCGATACTCGGATAGCGGAATTCGTCGATGTGCAGAGCTTGGTCACCTCTGCGGTGGCTGCCGCGGTAGCCGAAGTCGACATCGAAGTGCACCTGCTGGCTTCGCAGTACGGCTGGGACTTGGCCAGCATCGAAGCACTTCCCGAAGCACGGCGCAGACGGCTGGCAGCATTGGCCCGCAGCGAGGCCCGATGACGGTCACGTCCAGTGAAATCCGAAGTGCCGCGGTGCGGGGGCTGATCGCCCGCGCACAGCGTCCACCCGTACGCCCGGGGCCCGGGGCGACAGCCGATCATCCGCCGGCCGCGCCCGTCGCCGAGCAGCTCACCGCACCGACTGCCGTCACCCAGCCGGCCGACCAAACTGCCCCGCCACCGGGGCCGTCCCCCATACCGCGTCCCAACGAACCACCCGCGGCACCATCCGCGGCACCGCACTCGGCCGGCGCCGACGCACGTCGACACGACCCACCTTCGCCCACGCCGCGACACACCCCGTCTCCGACTGTCAGCCCGCCACCGCAGCCACCGCAGCCTGCAGCGACCCCTCTCCGTGTCATTCGCACGCGCGCTGCCCCAACACCGGTCATACCCCGCGCGCCGAAGCCCGCGAACCAACCGGGACGGCTGTCTGCGGCAACACCGGCACTCATCCGCCGAGACACGCCACCGACGCCACCTGCCATTCCCGCCGTCACGCGCGCCGCCCGCCGCGGCATCCGCGAACCCGTCGCAGCCCAGGCTCCGCCTGTGCCCATCGCCACAGCACGCACCGAAGCGCCCGCCGACGTCGCGTCCCCGCCCGCGGCCGTTCCGCCCGAATCGCCGCAACCCGCACTCCGCGTCCCCACCACACGGCCGCCAGACGCCCCCGACGTTCCGCCGCCCGTGTCGATCGGCGAGATCCATGTGCACGTCACCGCGCCGCCCGAACCCGCAGCCGACCCGATGGCCCTCCTTGCGCCCTACGCCGGCGGCCTGACCGCACGACGGGCGGTGTCGCTATGAGCGTGCTGCCGGCCCCCGGAGCGGTGCTCTCCGGAGTGGACCTGGTCCTACAAGCCATCGCCCGCGACGCCATTCCGACCACGGTCGGGGTCACCACCGGGCCCCTCGACCGGCCAGTGGGTGGCCCCCGGCTGAACTGGTTTCTCTACCGGATCACGCCGGCGGCGTCGCACCTCAACATGGAGCCGCCCCAGACCGGATGGACGACCCGGCGCGGGCGTCCCCCATTGGCCCTGACGCTGCATTACCTGCTGTCCGCGGACCCCGGCGAGATGAGACCGGCCGGCAACGAGATCGAAAAGGTCCACGATGCGCTCACCGCGGTCATGCAGGTGTTGCACGAGAACCCGATCCTGGGCCCGGACACCGTGATCACCACCCCGCCGAACCACACCGTCGGCGACACCGCCGCCAAGCTGCGCAACCTCATCGAACCGCTGCGGATCACGCTGGACCCGGTTCCGTTGGAGACCGTCACCGGGCTGTGGGCCAGCGGTCTGAAATCACTGCGGGTATCAGTCGCCTACCAGGTGAGCTTGCTGCTGGTGCCGTCGCCGGTGCCGTTCACACCAGGCCCGCCGGTGCGCGAACCCGTCGTGGCGGTCAGCCCCTCCGTGGGCCCGAACATCAGTGCCGTCGTACCACCGGTCACCGGCGGCGCGCACCCGGTCGTGATCGTGGTGCGCGGTCTCGGCGACCAGATCCGAGTTCAGCTGTCGCGCAGTGCCGGCGATCCCGACGACCCGACCGACGGCCGTCCCAACCCGGCCACCACCCACAGCACCGGTCCGTGGCGGCTCACCGCCACGCCCTCGGCAGCCGGCCTCTCGGTCACCCTGCCCAACAACCAACTGGTCCCCGGCATGCGCGTCCTCAGCGTCACCAACCTGGCGTCGGGCCTGCCGGCGGGAACGGCAGCCGCGGCTCTGACCGTCGCGCCGGCGGTGATCAGTGCCGCGGCACCTCTGCACGCCGGCCAGCCAGCCACCTTCCAGGTCGCGCACGTGCTGCCCACCGGCACCGTGAACTTCCTCGGAATGTCGGTGCCGTACGCCCCTGCCGGCGCATCTTCGATCACTGCCACGGTGCCCGCCGGTATCGGCGACTACGCCGGGCAGAGCATCGGCGTGTCCATCACCTCTGGCACCGTGACCGGTCCCCCGACCGACTTGGCGGTGGCGCCATGACGACGGCGCGCGTCGCCCAGGACGGCGGCGCCACATCGGAGGCGTGCCCGACGGCACTGTTGCAGTACCGGGCACTGTTCCAGGACGCCCTCGCCGGGCTCGCCGCAGACGGGAACCGCGACGAAATCCGTGGGTGGTGCCCCCCGCCGCAGCGGGTCGCGGACGAATCCGAGGTCCTCGCCGCCCTGTGCACCTCGGCGGCTGAAGAGGCGCTCGTCGCGGCCGCCTGGTGGTCGGTCGCCGACCCCGGTCTCGCCGCCGCGTTCGGGCACCTGCATGACGACCCCGGCCGGCGCTACCCGAGCCTGGCAATCCTGCGGCTGCTGCTGGTGCGCCAGGGCCTCCAGATCCCGCTCGCGCTGCCCACCGATTCGGGCATCGTCGCTGCCGGGGTTTTGCGCCCGGTGCCCGACGCCGAATCACCGATCAGGCTGACTCAGACGGCGGCGCTGGCCCTAGACGGGTACCGGCCGGCCGCCCAACTGACCGAGCCGGTGAGCCCTCGGCTTCGGAATCCTGTCGCGCGCACCACCGCGCTGCTGCAGGCCGGGCACCGGGTCTGCATCCGCTGCAGCGACGGCGAGGACGGTGCCGTCGTGGCCACCGCCGTGGCGGCCGCCACCGGCCGGCATGTCGAATTCGTCGACACCGCACCGGCTTCGGAGCGGCCGGCGGCCGAGACCGCACTACTCGCGCAGCTGGGACACGTGCTGACGGTCGGCGATGGCAGCCACCCTGCAACCAAGCTGCGGCTGGCCGGTGCGGGCGCCGCCGTCTCCCCCGGCTGGCAGACCGTCGACGTCGCCCCCATCGACAACGACGGTGTGCAGCGCGCGTGGCGACGCGCACTCGGACGCTCCGGGCTCGATACGTCGGCGGCCCGTGACCTCGCTGCGCGTATGCGCCTGCCCGAAGCGACCATCGAATCGCTGCACCACAGCGCCCGCGCGGCAGCAGAGATGGCCGGGCGACACATCACCATTGCCGACTTGCACAACGCCGTACGGGCACACCCGCAACACCGCATCGAAGGGCTCGCCCGACTCCTGCCGCCTTCGGTACGCCTATGCGATCTGGTGTTCACCGACGACACCCTGACCGGCCTGCACGACATCCTGGCGCACGCTCGGCACAGTGCCGCTGTCACCAGCACATGGCCAGGCGGAGCCGTCCGCGGCCGCGCCGTCATCGGACTGTTTCACGGCCCGTCCGGAACCGGGAAGACCGCCGCCGCCGAAGCACTCGCCGCCGAGCTGGATCGCGACCTGTGGATCGTCGATCTGGCCCGCGTGGTCAGTAAATGGCTCGGCGAAACCTCTCAGAACCTCGATCGGCTACTCACCGAATCGGCACGGGGTGGTGCCGTCCTGCTGTTCGACGAAGCCGAAGGGATCTTCGGCCGCCGTGGCGAGATCACCGACGCCCGCGACCGCTACGCCAACCTGGAAATCGACCACCTGCTGCAGCGCGTTGAACTCCACGAGGGACTGGTATTGCTGGCGACCAACCGGCCCGCCACGCTCGATGACGGTTTTCAGCGTCGCATCCGCGTCTCGGTGCGCTTCGACCTACCCGACATGCAAGCCCGCCAGGCCATCTGGGACACATTGCTGCCGGCGCCCGCTCGGGCCGACGACGTCGACCTGGGCACCATCGCCGACGCCGAGCTGTCCGGGGCGTGCATCCGTGCCGCGGCGCTCGCTGCCCTGGTCTTCGCCGCCGACGACGCGACCCCGGTCACGAATGCGCACCTCCTGCACGCCGTCCGACACGAGATGGCCAAGAACGGCCGTACCTGGAGGCAACGATGACCCACCTGGACCGGCTCGACGTCACTGTGGACAGCACGCCCGATCCGGGGTTGCTGCGGCCCACGATGGAGGCCGCCCTGCACGACCGCGCCCTGCCGCACAGCCCTGAGGCCACTATCGCAGCCAGCGTCGCCGCCGAGGTGCGCGCCGCGACGAGAGCGGAGTCCCTCCCGTGATGCGCGGCATGCTCATCTCGTTCTCCGACCCCGACATCGGGCTGGTGCCCACCTTCGTGCCCTTCCAATACAACCCGGCCGAAGTGACGCGTGTGCTCACGGTCAGCGCCGGCCCCCAGGGCGGGCCGGCGTTGCGGGTCGCGCAGGCTCCGGTCGAGAAATACACCATGAAGATCGAACTCGACGGCATCGACGCCGTTGACAAGCCGATCACGGGGGCGATGGGCGTCCAGCCCCTGCTGGCGACGCTGGAAGCAATGATGGAGCCGGCCGGGGCCGCAGGCGTGCTCGGCGCGCTGGTCGGCGCGATCAGCGGGGCCGTGAGTTCGCTGACCGGAGGCGGCGCGTCATCGGCACCGATCCCGGCACCGTCACTACCGCTGGTAGTGCTGGCCTGGAGTCCCGCCCGCATCGTGCCGGTGCGCGTCGACAGCTTCAGCGCACACGAAACGGGCTTCAACTCTCTACTGCTGCCGGTGCAGGCCAGCGTGGACCTCACCCTGACGGTGCTGCGCCCCGCCGATCTGCCGAGCGACGTCAAGATGGCCAACTTCCTGGCCAACGCCTATCAGGCCGCACGCAGCGCACTGGCCATCGTGGGCGTCGCCCAAGGTGTGGAGCTGATGCTATGACCACCTCGCGCTACGCCGGCCAGGCCACCGTCACCACACCCCAGGACGACGGCACCACCCGGGCGCTCGGAGTTCCGCGGATCGCGCCCGCCCTGCCGGAAGCGCTGCGCTACACCGCGCGCGCCGGAGACCGACTCGACCTGCTCGCCGGAACCGTGCTGGGCGACAGCACCGGTTGGTGGCGCATCGCCGACACCAACCCCTGGCAGGACGCGCTCACCGACACCGAACCCGGCACGACGATCGGCATGCCCAATGGCTGACACCAGCGTGACCGTCACCGTCAACGGAGCACCCATTCCCGACGCCGACCTGAGCCGGGTGCTATCAGTCGACGTGTCTGAAGCCATCGGCAGCCAAACTCAAGTGACCATCGTGGTCAGCGTCCAGGCCGACAGCACCAGCCATTGGACCAGCCCACTGGACTCTCTGGTGGCGCCGTTCGCCCCGTTCCAGATTTCGCTGAGCCGCGGCCCGGACTCTCTCGTCGTGCCCGCCCGCGCCACCACCGCCTCGTGGAATCTCTCCGCGGGCGGATCCTCCACCCTGACAATCGCCGGCCTGGACTCCAGTGCCGACTTAGACCGAGAGGACCACGACCACGACTGGGGTGGAGTCAGTGACGCCGACATCGCGCGCACCCTGCTCGGCCCGGTAG
>Ga0265327_10002998_pt1 | contig 16760 bp, 9 predicted proteins | sample 41621metaG_FD_202089 | JGI IMG/M metagenome (GOLD analysis project Ga0265327, IMG submission 202089) | Rhizosphere microbial communities from Carex aquatilis grown in University of Washington, Seatle, WA, United States - 4-16-21 metaG | ecosystem: Host-associated > Plants > Roots > Rhizosphere >... | reverse complement strand
CTCAGGACCAAGAGTCACCATGCGATTGCCTCGCACCCGGAACAGTCGGTTGTCAACGTTCAGCAGATTCTGTCATGGATCACGTGTTCGTGCCAGTATTGGATTCTCGACATTAATCCTCGCCACAACTTGGATTTCGGGATGTAACTCCACTGCGGCGACGCCCCCCAAAGCGAACGATCCGGAAGTATTCATCGCGAATCCGACCGAGGAAGTCGTGACGGAGGTCGAGGAATTCACGGGCCGGACCATGGCCGTGAATACGGTGGAAATTCGGGCGCGAGTCACCGGATACCTCGACACAATTCATTTCCAGGACGGTGCGGACGTCAAGGCGGGCGAACTGCTGGCCGAGGTGGATCCACGCACGTACAAAGCAGAGGCCGAAAAAGCCCAGGCGGCGACCGCGCAAAGCAAGGCGCGCCTGGATCGTCTTTCCCGTCAGTTGAACCGATCCCGGCAGTTGATTGAGCGAAAGACGATTACCGTCGAAGAGTTTGAATTGTCCGAGTCCGAACATCGCGAGGCGATGGCCACCGTCGACGCGGCAATCGCCAGCCAGGAAGTTGCCGAGCTGAACCTGGCCTTTACCAAAATCACATCGCCCATTGATGGCATGATCAGCCGGCGACTGGTCGACCCCGGGAACCTGGTGAAAGCCGACGACACCCCGCTGGCCACCGTGGTCTCACGCAGCCCGATCCATGCCTATTTCGACGTCGATGAACGGACCGTCTTGCGAATCCGTCGATTGATTCAGCAGGGAAAGATCAAATCCGCTCGCGAGAAGGAGACTGCGGTCAACATTGGTCTGGCCGACGAAGAAGGATTCCCACTTTCTGGCACCGTGAATTTCGTCGACAACCAGGTCGACGCGACCACGGGGACGTTGCGATTGCGGGCTGTCGTGGCCAACGAAAATGGGTTCCTTTCTCCAGGAATGTTCGTGCGAGTCCAGGTCCCCATCGGCAACCCTCATCCTGCCGTCCTGATTCGCGAAGAAGCCCTGGGCGCCGATCAGGGTCAGCGATTTGTTTATGTGGTCAACGACAAGGACCTGATTGAATATCGCCGAGTGACGGTCGGCATGTCTCGCGGGAACCGGCGTGTGATTGAGACAGGTTTGACGTTGACGGATCGAGTCGTCGTCACGGGTCTGCAACGAGTTCGCCCGGGAACCAAAGTCGCCGCCAAGCCGTACAAACTTCCCGGCGAAAAGCCCGCCGACGCCGCTACACCTGCCACTGCCGTCACCCCTGAATCACCCACGAAGCCAGCGGACGCCGTCCCATCAAAACCAGAAGCCACCGCACCTGAGAAAAAGAGTGACGAGCCCAAACCTGCGGAATCGAAATCTGCGGAACCCACACCGGCCGAACCCAAATCGACAGAAGCCGCTCCACCCGAGTCCAAGCCTACCCGCGACAAAGCCACTGACGAAACTCCCTCCGATACTAAAGCGGCTGCCGAAAAAACCTCTGAACAAAGCAAAGACTGAATTTGTTCTCGCAGTTCTTCATTGATCGACCGATCTTTGCGTCCGTGTTATCGATCCTGATCACACTGGCAGGGGGGATCGCGGTCTTTACACTGCCGATCGCCCAATACCCGCCAGTGGCGCCCCCCACCATTCAAGTCGATTGCAACTATCCGGGCGCCAGCGCACAGGTGGTTGCTCAGACGGTTGCATCTCCGATTGAACAGCAGGTCAACGGTGTGCAGGACATGCTCTACATGTCTTCGCAAAGCACCAACGACGGTTCGTACACGCTGACCGTCACCTTCAAGCCGGGTGTTGATCTGAACCTGTGTCAGGTTCTCGTCCAGAATCGCGTCAGCCTGGCTTTGCCATCACTGCCGGATGTTGTCCGCCAGACCGGGGTGACTACAAAAAAGAGATCCCCGGACATCCTGCTGACTGTCAGCTTGAATTCTCCCGACGGCCGATACGATCAGCTCTACCTGAGCAACTACGCCGTGCTGCGGTTGAAGGATGAACTGTCACGGCTTCCAGGGATCAGCGAAGTGCTGGTGTTTGGTCAGCGCGACTACAGCATGCGAATCTGGGTCGATCCCGAGAAACTCGCTGTGCGTGGGATCGCCGTCCAGGATGTCATCACCGCCCTGCGCGAGCAGAACTTGCAGATCGCCGCCGGGCAGATTGGACAGCCCCCCTCGGAATCCGGTCAATTGTTCCAATTGCCACTCAGCATGCTGGGACGCCTGTCCGAGGTCGAAGAGTTCGAAGAGGTCGTCGTTCGCACGGGGGAACACGGTCAACTTGTCCGGATCAAGGATCTGGGACGGGTGGAAATCAACGCCCGCAGCCAGGACGTCAGCAACCGATTTGACGGCAAACCGACCGTCGGGCTGGCCATCTTTCAACTCCCCGATGCCAATGCCCTGGACACCGCGGACCAGGTCAAGGGAAAGATGAAAGAACTTTCCCAAGACTTCCCCGAAGGGGTCGAATACGAAATCGGTTACGACACAACTCCGTTTATCCGCGAATCCGTCGGCGAAGTTTTCAACGCATTGCGAGACGCCATCATCCTCGTAGCCATCGTCGTGCTGGTCTTCCTGCAGGGATGGCGCGCGGCAATCATCCCGTTGATTGCCGTCCCGGTCGCGATCGTCGGCACATTTGCCGCCATGGCCATCGTCGGCTTCAGCCTGAACAACCTGACCTTGTTCGGGCTGGTCCTGGCGATTGGCATCGTCGTCGACGATGCCATCGTCGTCGTGGAAGCGGTCGAACATCATATTGAACGCGGCATGCTTCCCCGGGACGCGGCTCGTCAGGCGATGGAAGAAGTCGCCGGGCCCGTCATCGCGGTGGGCCTGGTCTTGAGTGCCGTTTTTATCCCTTGCGCGTTCATCTCGGGGATCGTCGGCCAGTTCTTCCGACAATTCGCCCTGACGATCGCGATCTCGACCATTATCTCCACGCTGAACTCACTGACACTCAGCCCCGCCCTGGCAGCACTGCTGCTGCGTCCCAGATCCGCGAAGCGCGATCCATTGACGTGGCTGATTGACTTCGTGCTGGGCTGGTTTTTTCGACTGTTCAATAGCGGCTTCAAGCTTTCCACACGAGTCTACACTCGAATGGTCGGCCGGCTGCTGCGGGTCCCCATGATGGTACTGGTCGTCTATGGCGGCCTGCTCTGGCTCACCTACTGGGGATTCAACAAGCTTCCCACGGGGTTCATTCCCTCCCAGGACAAGGGGTATCTCGTTGCCAGCGTACAGTTGCCTGACTCATCGTCCGCCCTGCGAACGCGAGAAGTCATCGCGAGGATTGAGCGAATCGCCAAGGAAACACCGGGTGTCAAGAATGTGAACTCGGTTGCCGGAAACTCATTTACGCTCAGCGCATACGGTTCCAACTTTGGTTCGATGTTTATCATCCTCAAAGATTTCGCCGACCGGCACGATCCGAAGATGGGTGCGGAAGCGATCATCACCGAGTTGCGACGTCGGTTCAATACCGAGATCCCGGAAGCCAGCATTCAACTGTTTGCCCCTCCGGCAGTCTCAGGACTGGGACGCGCCGGGGGCTTCAAGGTGATGATCGAAGACCGTGGCGATGTCGGCCTCGAAATGCTGCAGGCACAGACCGACAACATCATCGACAAGAGCCGGCCCATCAAGAAAAAGATCGGCGAAACTCTGGTCGACGTTCCGCGTGAGCCGTCATTGCAGGGATTGTTCACCGTGTTCAAGGCAAACTCCCCGCAACTGTTTGCGGATGTGGACCGCGATGCCTGTTCCATGCAGGGGGTCAACCTGGGAGATGTCTTTGGAACAATGCAGGCGTATCTCGGATCGCGCTATGTCAACGACTTCAACAAGTTTGGTCGGACCTGGCAGGTGATCGTCCAGGCCGATTCCCGGTTTCGAAACGATATCGAAGATGTTCGCAAGTTGCGTGTTCGCAGTTCCCATGGCGCGATGGTCCCCCTGGGTACCGTGGCGACCGTTCGCCAGATCAGCGGACCGCTGGTGCTGACCCGCTACAACATGTATCCCGCTGCCGCCATCCAGGGGAATACGTCCACCGGGTTCAGCACCGGGCAATCCAACGCGGCGCTCGAAGCTCTCTGCAATCGCGAACTGCCCAAGTCCATGGCGTTCGAGTGGTCCGAGATCGCCTACCTGGAACGGATCTCGGGAAACACCGGGATGATCGTGTTCGCCTTCTCCGTGATCTTCGTGTTTCTGGTGCTGGCGGCTCTTTACGAAAGCTGGGCGCTCCCACTGGCCGTTATCCTGGTCGTCCCGATGTGCGTGCTCAGTTCCATTGGCGGCGTCGCCTACGCCAAGATGGACATCAATGTGTTTACTCAGATCGGCTTCATCGTGCTGATCGGCCTGGCCAGCAAGAATGCGATCCTGATCGTTGAGTTCGCCAAGTACCGCCGTGAAACCGGAGTGGAGCGGCGGCAGGCAACGCTGCAGGCCTGCGAGCTTCGCTTGAGGCCGATCATGATGACGTCGTTCGCATTCATCCTGGGCGTGCTGCCGCTGGTCGTGGCGCATGGCGCCGGGTTCGAAATGAGACGCGCTCTGGGAACCGCGGTCTTCAGCGGAATGCTGGGGGTCACGTTCTTCGGAATTTTCCTGACCCCGGTCTTTTTCTACGTCATCGATCGAATGACCGACTGGCGCATGTTCTCCAGTGGAGCAATCCCCAGGATTGGCCAGACCCTGCTGGATATGATCCGACTGGGCTTCCTGACGCGTCCGGCAACACGCCTCTGGAAACGTCTGATCGCCTCTCGGTCAGCAAAGCAACCACCGCAGGAACGACCACGCGGTCCCGCCATGACCGAATCCGATTCGGACGAATTGCCTGCTGTCGCCGCCGGTCCACCAAGAGAAGGCGCGCCCTGAGCGTACCCCGTCAACGTGCCTCCCGACCCTCCTGCCAAAGTTAGACGCCGACTTACGACATCACGAGTATCCCATGTTTTCGCGGTTCTTCATTGATCGGCCGATTTTTGCCACGGTGCTCTCGATCGTCATCACCCTGGCTGGCGGGATCGCGGTGTTTGCTTTGCCGGTGACTCAATACCCCGAGATCACGCCGCCGACGGTGGAGGTTTCCGCAGTCTATCCCGGCGCCAATGCCCGCACTGTGGCGGATACGGTCGCCGCGCCGATCGAACAACAGGTGAACGGCGTCGAAAGCATGATGTACATGTCGTCGCAGTGCACGAACGACGGCAACTTCACTTTGACGGTCACCTTCCGTCCCGGAACCGACCTGAACCTCGCGCAGGTGATGGTGCAGAATCGCGTGGCATTGGCACAGCCGATTCTGCCGGCACTTGTTCAGCGCCGCGGCGTCACCGTCAAGAAGAAGTCCCCCAGTCAACTGGTGATCATCAATCTCTTCTCACCCGACGGGACCCGCGACAACCTGTACCTCAGCAACTATGCGACCATTCAGTTGCGCGACGAATTGTCCCGGCTGGCGGGAGTGGGCGATATCGCGTTCCTCGGCCAGCGCGACTACAGCATGCGAATCTGGCTGGACCCTGATCAGATGTCTGTGAGAAGCCTGTCAACGGCGGATGTGGTCCAGGCAATCGAGCAACAGAATACGCAGGTCGCGGCAGGTCAGATCGGCCAGCCTCCGGCGCCGAAGGATCAAGTCTTTCAGTACACGATGAGCACCCTGGGTCGACTGACGAACGACGAGCAGTTCGGCCGCATGATCTTGAAATCGACCGATGATTCCCGACTGATCCGCCTGCAGGATGTCTCGACGACGGAACTGGGAGCGCTCGGCTATGACCAGTTCTGCACCCTCGATCGCCAGCCCTCGGTGGCCCTGTCCGTCTATCAGCTGCCGGGATCGAACGCACTGGAAACCGCCCGCATGGTCCGAGCCAAGATGGAAGACCTGAAAACCAAGTTTCCCGAGGGAGTCGACTACGCGATCGTCTATGACACGACGCCGTTCATTGAAGAATCCGTCAATGAAGTGTTTCACTCCCTGCGTGACGCAGTCCTGCTGGTCGCGATCGTAGTGCTCGTGTTCCTGCAGGGTTGGCGTGCGGCCATTATTCCGCTCGTGGCAGTCCCGGTTGCCGTCATCGGAACCTTTGCTGTGATGCTCGCCGTGGGTTTCAGCCTGAACACGCTGACGCTGTTCGGACTAGTCCTGGCAATCGGCATCGTGGTCGATGATGCCATCGTGGTGGTCGAGGCGGTGGAACATCATATCGAAGAGGGGATGTCTCCCCGGGATGCGGCCATCCGAGCGATGGATGAGGTTTCCGGACCGGTCGTGGCCGTGGGACTGGTGCTGACGGCGGTGTTCGTTCCCTGCGCCTTCATCTCGGGAATCGTTGGTCAGTTCTTTCGCCAGTTCGCGATTACGATCGCCATTTCGACGTTGATTTCCTGCTTTAACTCACTGACGCTCAGTCCCGCCCTGGCAGTGCTACTGCTCAAACCGAAGACCCAGGGACACGGCGACGCTCTGCCCCGGTTCGGCCTGTTTCTGGCCGGGGGTTGGCTCGGTTATTCAATGCTGTCTCCCTGGATCACGGCACAGTTCCCTGGCCAGATCCCTCCGATGGAGGTGCGCGGCGTTGATATGAATCCCTGGCTTTGCGCCGCAATCGGTGGACTGGTCGCCTGGTTCGCCTCCCGCCCGATCAACATCCTGTTGAGCTGGTTCTTTCGAGTGTTCAACCGCTGGTTTACCGCGGTCACATCGGGTTACGTGGGGACGGTTGGCATCCTGATGCGGGGGAGCCCGCTGGTCCTGGTCCTTTATGGAGGATTGCTCTATCTGACCTATGACCTGTTCCAGAAGACCCCCACGGGATTCATCCCGTCCCAGGACAAGGGGTACCTGCTGGTGAACGTTCAGTTGCCGGACTCGGCATCGCTGGACCGGACGAACCAGGTAATGCAGCATATCGAAGCGATTGCCGAACAGACCGAAGGTGTACGACACACCATGGCGATCTCAGGCCAGTCGATTCTACTGGGAGCCAATGCCCCCAACTTCGGCACGATGTATGTCATGCTCGATGAATTCCATCACCGGGCCAAGCATGGCCTGTCGGGCGATGTGATTGCTGAAGAACTGAAGGCGAAGTTCGATTCCCAGATCGCCGACGGGATGATCAACGTCTTCAGCGCCCCGCCTGTCGACGGTCTGGGGACAGCGGGCGGCTTCAAGATTGTGATTGAAGACCGGGGCGACAACGGATTGAGCACACTGGAAGACGTCAGCCAGCAGATTGTGGATGCGGCCAGTCACGACCCTGGGCTGCGCGGTCTGTTCACCAGTTTCCGTGCCGACACTCCATGGCTGTACCTCGATATCGATCGGACGGCGGCAAAAACCATGGGGGTTTCGATTGCCGATCTGTTCAACACGTTGCAGGTCCACTTTGGGTCGCTGTATGTGAACGATTTCAATCGATTCGGCCGAACCTGGCAGGTCAACGTCCAGGCCTCATCCAAGTTTCGCATGCGAATTGAAGACCTGAAGCGATTGAAGGTGCGCAATGTCCATGGTCATATGGTCCCCATGGCTTCGGTTGTGACCGTACGGGAAACCACCGGACCGGTCATGCTGCTGCGATACAACCTGTATTCGTCCGCCGTCATCAATGCGAACGCTGGACCAGGGACGAGTTCCGGCCAGGCGATTCAGTTGATGCAGGACATTTCCCGGCAGAACCTGGTGCAGGGGATGCGGTCGGAATGGACTGAACTGGCGCTGCTTCAGTTGCAGGCGGGAAACACCGCGATGTACGCGTTTCTGCTGGCCGTGGTCCTGGTCTTCCTGGTGCTGGCCGCGCAGTATGAAAGCTGGGCGTTGCCGCTGGCGGTGATCCTGGTGGTCCCGATGTGCCTGCTCTGCTCGATCGCAGGGGTGCTGTTCGCGAAGATGGACATCAATATCTTCACGCAGATCGGATTTGTGGTTCTCGTGGGGTTGGCCTGTAAGAACGCGATCCTGATCGTGGAATTTGCCCGATCGCGTCATGAATCTGGAGTCGATCGATTCCATGCGACGCTGGACGCCTGCCGTCTCCGATTGCGACCGATCATCATGACCTCGTTCGCCTTCATCCTGGGTGTCGTCCCGCTGATGATTGGCCAGGGTGCCGGAGCGGAGATGCGTCGAACGCTGGGAATTGCCGTGTTTGCCGGGATGCTGGGCGTGACCCTGTTCGGAATCCTGCTGACGCCCGTGTTCTTCTTCGGGATCCAATGGTTCGCCGACTGGCGCGCCGCCCGCAAAGCCGCTGCAGGCTGATCTGCTGTTGAACGCTTCGAATTCAGGCGGTAGAAGTATGATTTGCACGGTATCAACCGCCGAGCGCAAACGACAACATTTGCGATGACACGGACAGTCCAATTTGGATTTACCGCCTGCGGATTGATACACCGAATGTGCAGCTTGGCATTCAGGCGCTGACACAATAGACAATGCCTTTATGGCACATGACTTGCGCAGTCATTGGAAGCGTCGTGAAGAAGGACTAACGAAATGAGTATGACCGTTGCTCCGACTGACGAAGAATTGGAAGCCGCTCGACGTGAACGGTATCAAAGGGCGGCCGAAAAGCTCCGGCAATGGTCACAGGAAAGTCGTGAATATGATGAGCGTGTTGGCGAACTGATGGACCAAGAGTTGAAAAGGGAAGGAATCCGTTTCGAGGAATGCGATGAACCTGCTACTTGATACAGGAATCCTGGGACAACTTTGTCACCCTGGCAAATCAACCAATCAGCCTGTGTCAGAATGGGTTGAAGCCATCCTGAAAAGCGATTCCAAGGACCGGATTTACCTGCCGGAAGTTTGTGATTACGAATTACGGCGGAAACTGCTACATCTCATCAGCAAGGGTCAGTCAACTCAACGCAGCATTTCGCGACTCAACGAACTGTGCGAGTTGTTGGACTATCTGCCGGTCGAAACCGCGACTTTCAGGATGGCGGCAGAATTCTGGTCCAAGTCCCGGTCTCAAGGATCTCCTACTGCATCGATAGACAGTCTCGATGGAGATGTCATTCTTGCAGCTCAGACCGCAATGGTCGGCGTAACGGTCGTCACAACAAACCGAAAACACCTGTCGCAGTTCGTTCCAGCGCGAAATCGATCGGAAATCATCTGGGGCTACGCATTCGTCTGCATTCGTGGCCCGGTTGACAACATCGCGTTTGAGTGGAGCGATCATTTCCTTGTGCAAGATTCGTTCGGCAGAACTTGGCATTGCCGTCAAGAGGCACTCTGGCATTCACGCGAAGAGATGCTGAACAAAGCTGAACTGGTTGCCCAATTGATGTCGGACGTAGCAGACATTGAACCGATGTATCGCAAGCTCATCTCAGCTGGACATCGTGCGAATGAACCCACTTCAATTCGCATTCCGATCTTTGTCTATTCAATCCCCGTATCCCGTTGTCAGCAATTGGAAGATTTGGCCGCGACTCTTGCTGAGGACTTGAACGACATCGGAGACGCTGCCAATATTCCAAATGAACCGCCTCCCACAAGATAAGGCAACTCGCTAAAAGTACGTACGTGAATGCAACCCAGTCTCCTTGCCCGGAGTACGCGAAGGAACCGTTGTCGCACGCTTTTGTTGTCTTCAGTCGAACTGAATGCTGATCCAGCAGCAGCCCCTATCATGGGGCTGCTGCTGCGGATTGATGATCAATTCCCAGGATAGTTGGCGACGTACACGGCCTTGACCTGAGTATAGTCACGGAACGTTTCTTCGCAGTTCACTCCACCACCGGGTCCGCCCGAGATGCCCTGTCCGCCGTAGGGCAGGCCATAGGCGATCGAGTTGTGACAATTCACCTGGGCAGTTCCATCGCGGAACTGCTTGGCGAGCGCAACTCCTCGTTCAATGTCCTTCGTCCAGACACTTGATCCCAACCCATAGGGCGAGCTATTGGCCAGCCGCAGTGCCTCTTCCGCAGAGGAAACAGGGCAAATCGTTGCGTAGGTGTGAAAGACTTCCACAGGATTCACATTCAGTTCCGGTCCCGTGCGATACAACGAGGGCTTGAGGTAAAATCCCTGTTTTCCCGCCACAGAGGCTTCCCCTCCCGCCAGCAGCGGTTGAGCCCCTCGCGCGACCGTTTCCTGTTGAGCCTGCAGGATCCGCCGTCGTTGAGTCGGATTGATCACGGCTCCCAATTGAGTTCCCGCATCCGCCTGATAACCGATTTTCAGCCCCTTGAAGAATTCGGTTTGAGCATCAATGAAATCGTCGGCAATCTTCTGATCCACAAACACGCGGTGAATCGTACAGCAGGTCTGACCGAAGTGCTGGTTGGTGTACTTGCCAACCAGACGTGCCACCAATTCTGGATCGGCATCCGCCAGCACGATGGCCGCTCCATTGCCGCCCAGTTCGCGTTTCATTCGCGTCCCATGCCGGTCGCACGTTCTCAGGATGGCCTGGCCAACTCCCGGTGATCCGGTGAACGCAATGTAACGCACTCCCGGATGCTCGGCGATGGCATGCCCAGTGATCTCGCCGCGGCCGGGAAGAACGTTGATCACTCCCGGTGGGAATCCCGCCTCCTTTGCCAGTCTGGCCAGATAAAGGGCCGAAAGAGGAGTGTCTTCTGCCGGCTTGATCAGGATGGTGTTTCCTGCCAGCAAGGCGGGGAACATGAACCAGGAGGTCAAAACGATCGGGTAGTTCCAGGGGATGATCCCGGCAACGACACCCCAGGGTTCACGGTAGGCAAACCCGCACACCCCCTCGGCAACCGACATGGAGGGTCCGTCTCCCAGTTCAATCTGCAAGGCGACTTTGCTGAAGTATTCGGCGCACTCGCGGATCTGGGTGAAGTCGCCTTCTGCCAGTTCCGAGACCTTTCCGCCATCGCGGATTTCGCAGGCCAGAAGGACATCCCGATCGCGATCACACAATTCAACCAGTCGCTTCACCAGCCGAATTCGCTCTTCGACCGCGATGTGACGCCAGGACTTCGCTCCATTTCCATCAAACGCCCGCTGTGCCGCGGCAACCGCCAGGGCAACCTCGGCCTCACCCATTTCGCTCACGGTCGCCAGGACTTCCAGTGAACCTGGATCAATCGTTTCAAACGTCACGTTCATCGAACCGGCAATTTGTTCACCATCAACGACTCCACCAAGCGGCTTGCCGCCATTGCGGCAGAACTCGGTAAACTTCTCGGGGGTGCGGAATGCAGCAGCGGTCAAAGCGCGGATCTCAGTTGCAGCGGTCGCCATGGTGTGTGTCTCTGCGAGAATGTCGGGGATCGTTGAACGTGACCGTTCACGCGACGGCCAGCGGAAATGTACCACGACGACCTCGGATCTTCCTGTCTACGGTGATACTGCGACAATCACTTTGGTATCGCCAGATTTTTCAGTTTCCCGGAGAATTGCCCTACTGCCAACTCCACGCTGGCCATGGATTCGCCGTTTCGACTCGAATTGGAAACTCACGGATGTTTCGATGCATTGCGTTCGCTTCGCTCATTGCAGTGGCTCGGATTTCCATCGCCGCGGATCCGGTTGTTGGGGACAAGGTGTTCATCAAGCCCGAGGCACAAGCGGTCGTTGGAAAAACCAAAGTCAGCCTGGATCGACTTCGTACCCCGGCCATGGTGGAAGCGGTTAAGGGAGACGCACTCTGGCTGGGACGGGCCTGGGTCCGACGTCAGGATGTCATGACAGCAGATGAGGCTTTGAAGTTTTACAGTGATCAGATTCAGCAGGATCCAGCGAACGACGCCGCGTGGCGACTCAGAGCCCGTGTCTGGTGCGAGAAAAAGGAACTTGTCAGGGGGCATGCCGACTGTACTGAAGCGATCCGATTGAATCCGAAGGAGTCATCTACCCATGTCGTGCGCGGATTGATCCTGACCAACCAGGACAAGCTCGACGAGGCCCTCGCAGATCTCACGACGTCAATTCAGCTCGATCCAGCAAACGCCATGGCATACACTTACCGTGCCCTTGTCTGGATGGAGAAGGAGAACCTGGACAACGCGCAACGCGATTGCAACGACGCAATCCGGCTGGATCCCACGGATCCCACTCTGCATCTTCTGCGGGGTCAAGTTGAGTCATCAAGAGGGAATCCCGCCGAGGCGATTCGTGGTTTCAGCGAGGCAATCCGTCTGGATGAACATTGCTCCCTGGCCTACCTCGGTCGAGCCGAGATCTGGATGGATCGGAAGGAATTGAGCAAGGCCATCGACGATTACACGGTTGCCATTGAATTGCATCCGGACGCCAAACTGTACCATGCGCGGGCCTTCGCCTGGAACGAGAAAGGTGACCTCCGCAAGGCGATCTCCGACTACACCTCGGCCCTGGCCATTGACCCGAATGACGCGGAGATTTACTACAGGCGAGGACTCGCCCGACAGGAACTGGATGATGTCGATAATGCCATCAGCGACTATACCGAGGCCATCCAAAGGGATCCGAAATTCAGCACCGTCCTGATCAATCGCGGCAATCTGTGGGATCAGAAGGGGGAGTTCGACCGGGCCATCCGTGACTACACCGCGGCCTTGGCGATCGACCCGAAGCTGGCCCAAGGCTACAGCAATCGGGGCGCCACCTGGGAACGCAAAGGAGACCTCGTCCAGGCAATCCAGGACTACAACATGGCCATCCAGCTCGATCCCAAGTTCGGTTTTGCCTACTGCAGCCGTGCCAGCGCTCTGACAAAGTTGCGCGAGTTTGATCGAGCAAGACAGGACTATGACAAGGCCATCCAGTTGGACCCCATGGATGCTCGACTGTTTGTCAACCGGGGGAACCTGTGGAATGCCAGGGGGGACCTGGAGTCCGCCCTGAAGGATTTCACCGAAGCCATCCGACTGGCCCCAAACTTGTCCGTCGCCTATTCCAATCGAGGCCGGGTCTGGCAAAACAAATCCGAGTTTGCCAAGGCAGTCGAAGACTACACTCAGGCTCTGAAGCTGGAGCCAAATGATGGATGGACGCTGAACAAGCTGGCATGGCTTCTGGCCACGTGCCGCGATGAAAGGTTTCGCGACGGGATGAAAGCCGTTGAGTACGCGAAGAAAGCGTGTCAGCTGAGCGAGTGGAAAGCGAGTGGTGATCTGCACACGCTCGCGGCAGCGTATGCTCAGGCCGCCGATTTTGCCAGCGCGATTCAGTGGCAGCAGAAAGCGATCGAACTGGCTTCCGAGAGTGAAATAAAACGACTCGCCGAGCATCTGGATTTGTTTCGAGCGAACAAAGCCATTCGTTGACGTGCCAGCTTCCTAATGGGAACTCAGGACCTTGCACCGGTGATTCGTTTGATGATCATCAATGTCGAGTCATCATTCGGGGGATGCGGTCCGTGGAACTGTTGAATCGACGTTTTTACAGCCGCGACGATTTCTGAAGCGGACTTGTCGGCGTGAGACTGCACCACGCTTTGAAGTCGCGGAGTGCCGAATAACTCTCCGGCGGGATCGCGAACTTCGATCACGCCGTCAGTTCCCAGGACCAGAATGTCGCCGACTTCCATCGGCCATTGCGTCTTGACATCTCCTACCGGGATCGAAGGAAAGCCGAGCGGCAATCGAGTCGCCTCCAGGCGTGAAAACGTTCGACTTTCCGCGTGGTAGTGCAGCGCAGGTGCATGACCGGCATTGGCAAACGCCACTTCGTGGTTCACAGGATCCAGCGACACCAGCAATAATGAAATGAACTGCGACTGCTTCAAGTCCGGAGCAATCGACTCGGCCAGCAATTCCACAATCCGCGCCGGGACCGCGACCGTTCGCGCCAGGACATGTAACATCGCTCGCAGCGAAGCCATGATCAACGAAGGTCCCACTCCGTGCCCGCTGACGTCGGCCATGACGAAACAGGCCCGGCCATCCGGCAACGGCAACCAATCGTAATAGTCTCCACTCACGAATTCCGCGGGCTGCCACCAGGCGGCAACGGAATATCCTGCGACATCGGGAAGCGATTCGGGCAGGAACCCCCGCTGGATGCGGCGGGCCATTTCCATCGACTGATTCAGTTCCTGGGTCCGTAGTGATTCTTCCTGGATCCGCCGTCGTTCCAGCGCCGTCGCTGCGTGCGCGGCGAATGCCTGGATCAACTGCTGGTCAAACTTGTCAAAATCGCCATCCGATTTATTCAACAACTGCAGGACCCCCACCAGTTTGCCGTTGATGTTCGAGATCAGCGGCGCGGCGAGGATATTGCGAGTCACAAATCCTGTTCGGACATCGACGGACGAGTTCCAGCGTTCATCCTGTTGCGGTTCGGCGACATGCACCAGTTCGCGATGACGGGCGACCCAGCCACAAATCCCCTGGTCTGTTCCCAGTCGGATCTCACGAATTTCCAGTTCTGTAACGACACGCGTCAGCAACTGATCCTGAGCTTCATCAAGCACAAACAGGCTGGCTCGCTCGCAATCCACCGCGTGGCAGACACCGTTGGTCACGATTTGCAGGATCCGATTCAAATCCTGTTCAATTCCCAGCTTCAGGACCACGTCCAGCAAATCGCTGAGCGCAGCGACGCGGCGATCGGTTTCGGCAGCTGCATTCGCAAAACGCGTTGGCATGTCGATCGCTTCCTCCCTGGATCTCGATCCCGCGAGTGATAGCACAACCCGGCCTACGAGTCTGCGCCAAGCGCCGTCACCGACTCTGCCGCGGAACTTTGCCCGATTCGCTGATCAATCCATCCGCGGTCGACGAATCGTCGCAACAACCAGCGAAACGTGTGCTCCAGACGCCCTTCGGTGACAGGATCGGGAAATCCTTTCCACTGAACCCCATGCAGTTCCAACCGAGCGGGCCAGTTTTCTTTCATGGCAATGAAGTTGACTCTGTCCTGGATCCGGCGTCCCCAGACAACACCAAACTGATCAAAGAAATCGAGCCAAAGGAGGTCGAATTTCTCGATGCCAAGAGTTTGCGAGGGAGAACGCCCACCAGTCAGTACCACCGCCAGGACCATGCATCCGCTGGCCCAGAGCCGAGCCCACCCTCGATCAGACAGCCAACTGGGACACGATGCGGAACTGGAAAGGACCACCAGTCCATTGGCGATGACGAATAGCAGTCCGGAAAACGTATGGCGTGTTCCAAAATAGTTGCCGGCGCCCATGACCAGGACCAGCAGGTAGGCAATCAGCTGAGGGGTTTCGAGTTGGAGGCCACGAACCTCACTTCGCTGGATAAGAAGTGTCATCACGGGCCAACCCAATGCAAACAACATGGGGATCAGGATGAACCAGTTCCAGACCCGGACTCCGGGACGCCGCGAGCCCAGGACGGCAATTGCGGGACAGAGTGAAACGACCGCCGACGCATACCAGAGGTGATCGGAAATTGCAGGAGATGAAAGCCTTAATCCCTGATCCACCATCCAGGTGAATGACCACAGGATCGCGGCCGAAAGGGCCCAGTATCCTGCCGGAATCAAAGACGTGAATCGCAGAGTCTGCCGCAGTCGCAGCATCGGTCTGATGACGAGGACAATTCCGGTGGTGACGAGGAGCACGTTCATCACGGTGGCGACGACCAATCCATTCTATTCAATCATGCGGATTCGAGCGAAATTCAGGCCTTCACGGCGACTGCCAGACGCACTTTGAAGTGTGCCTTGGACTTCCGGAGGTGCAGTGATGACAGTGGCGGCAGGCGGAGGCCGATACAGACGGTACAGTCGGAAAGTTGTCCCACAGTCTGCGCCGCTTTTCAAATCGGAATGCTTTCTCTGAGCGGCACAGCTTGCCAAAGCCGAATTCTTAGGGCAGTGATGCAAACAATGCGTCAAACGACGAGTCGAGGCCACCGAACAAGGTGTGCGGTTAAGGACCTCGGCAGTCACTCACGTTCCACGGTCCCGATTGCCCTAGGAGAAGTCAGATGAAGTACGCTTGGATTTCCGCCGCGCTGGTTTGTTTCGCCAGCATCAACAGCGCCGACGCCGGCCTGTTCCATCGTCATGGCAGCTGTGGTTGCGCTCCCGCGCCGACCTGTGCTGCTCCTGCTCCGACGTGTGCGGCTCCCGCCGCCTGCGCCCCGACCTGTGCCGCTCCGGCTGCTTGTGCTCCGACCTGTGCCGCTCCGGCCGCTGCTTGTGCCCCCAGCTGCTGTGCTCCAGCTCCCAGCTGCTGCAACACGGGCTGCTGCAAGTCGCACTGCTTCAAGCTGCCCAAGCTGTGCCTGCCCAAGATCAAGTGCTGCAAGGTCCGTTGCTGCAAGCCAGCTTGTGGCACCAGCTGTGCTCCGACCTGTGCCGCTCCAGCCGCCTGTGCGCCGACCTGTGCCGCTCCGGCCGCTGCTTGTGCTCCGACCTGTGCCGCTCCGGCTGCTTGCTGCAAGTAGTTCGAATGCCTGAGTGACCGTGCCACCACGATGGCCTGAACGCCAAGATCGTGATGAATCACGGAACGTGAGGAAATGTCTGGGGGAGCTTCACCGCTCCCCCAGGCAAGCCTCCCGCAAATCACTCAGCCGACAGTCGATAATGACTGTCACCCAGCTTTGACGAGACTAACGAAGAGGTGACGGATTCCTTTGTGAAGCCGCCACCTTCTTCCTTTTTATCCCTGCTGAAACGTGTGACGAGAAGTCCCGAAAACTGCCCGACTACGCAGGGTGCCTCAGCCGGCCAATCTTCATGTGTCATTTCGACCGATATTGATGTATGCTTGCAGTGAACGATTCGGCCAGCAGGCAGTGACGGCATCCAACGGTGTCTGTAATGCGCTGCGGCGGAATTGCGC
>Ga0265327_10002997_pt1 | contig 16770 bp, 18 predicted proteins | sample 41621metaG_FD_202089 | JGI IMG/M metagenome (GOLD analysis project Ga0265327, IMG submission 202089) | Rhizosphere microbial communities from Carex aquatilis grown in University of Washington, Seatle, WA, United States - 4-16-21 metaG | ecosystem: Host-associated > Plants > Roots > Rhizosphere... | reverse complement strand
CCTGTTCTCCGCTGTTGAAAGCGGAGGAACAGAACGAACTATGCCGAGCCGGGCATACGCCGGTCAGCGAAAAATCAGGGGAAAAGCAAACCCGCTCGGCATAGTTCGGCGGGCGGTATAAACCTGCAAGCTCAACAACGTCGATCCCTATGCCTGGATGAAGGCGACCCTCGAGGCGATCGCCAACGGCCATCCGCAATCGCGCGTCGACGAGCTGATGCCCTGGGCCTTTAAACTCTCGGCGCCGGCGCCGGCGCCGGCCGCCTGACTACGCATCCAAGCCCCGACCAATCGCTGGCAAAGGTTTGCGCCAAAGGCTTGCAATGCCTTGTCGCAAGGAATTGCAAGCTGTTTCCCAATTTCAACTGCCATGGGAGATGAACGGCGCTTACCTTACAGGTGCAATCGTCGGTTCGACGATTGCATTGCACTGGATGTCGGAACCCGAAGCGCGAGAGCCCGCGTCTCGCGGCGGCAATGCGGGGAGGGGCAGACGCGCTCCTGGCAAGCCCGGACGGGCGCGTGCATATTCGGAAACTGCCGTGAGGGGTCACGATTGGACGCGGATTCACACTTTCAACTCGAGTTCGGCCCCTTCAGGCGCTGAATGCCGCAAAGCTGAGGTAGAGACCAAGGCCGAGCGTGACGCCCATATAGACAGGGAAGAACCGTTCGTATTGCAACGCATCGTAGAGCTTGACCATCCGCGCAGGCGGTAGGGCTAAAAACGCTAGACCCTTGATCAGCGTCAGCCAGCCCACGACGGTGACCGTGATGGGAAGCGCGCCTCCAGACCAGACATTGTGGCCAACCACCAGCGCGAGACCAAGGGCCAGGGTGATCACACTGGTGAGCATCATAAGCGGAGGGCTTCGCAACCATTCGCTTACGGTCTTGAGAGCCCTTTGCTTGTTCGCGCTCATCGCGAGCGCGACGATGATGCAATATAGGCCGAGGATTTTAGCGAGATAGATCGTGAGCGGTGACATGACGGCCCCCTTGAGCTACTCGACGATCACCTGAGGTTGAGAGGCGCGGCGCCGATCTTGTTCATCAGCGTCCGCACTTCGTCGGCCTGCTCAAATAGGTTGGTGGCAGCGTCAGTCTGTCCGACGCTTTCCTGGTGCTCCCATTCCTTCAGCAGGAAGCGAAGGTGTTCGCCAAGCGCCTTGTGCATGATGGCGATCTCGTTTCTTGTCAGCGCAACCGAATGCGTGTCCGTCATCTCTGATCCTAAAGATTTCTCTCGAGCGGCTCCCGTCCCTTGGAGCGGCGCCTACGAGCGCGGATACCACAAGGCGCAAAAGCCTTCACCCCTGCGCCACTTTCTTTCGCGACGATAATTGAGGCGACGATCCGAAGCCACCTTGGCTTACCATCATGACGGAACACATTTGGAGGATCGTCGCGTTTGATAGAGCAACGCGATGGGGAGCCCATGTGGGACGATCCTTGCTATCGCCACATACCGCGCATCCTGGCGCCGACATCGACGCGCACCTGTCCGGCGCCTCGAGACTCCCGCGCCTCAGCCGACGCCAGTGGCCAGGTCAAGCATTCGAAGTGAGACAACAGGCTCACCGGGATAAACCGGGTCCGAGAGGCGTAGACATGGCGATCTCCCTGGGCATGCTGGCCGTGAGTAAAGAAGCGTTGCGGCACGACAATATGCAGAGTGTCCTTCGCCCGCGTCATGGCGACATAGAGCAGCCGGCGCTCTTCCTCAATTTCGTCGGTCGTCCCGGTGCCGAGGTCTGAAGGAATGCAGCCGTCCACAGCGTTCAGGACGAAGACCGACTTCCATTCCTGTCCCTTGGCAGAATGGATCGTCGAAAGGATCAGATAATCCTCGTCGAGCAGCGGCGCGCCGGCCTGATCGCTGGTGGCGTCCGGAGGGTCGAGCGTCAACTCGGTGAGGAACCGCTCGCGCGAGGGATAGCCCGAGGCGATCTGCTCGAGTTGCAGCAGGTCGGTGAGCCGCGTTGTTGCGTCTTCGTGAATGCGTTCGAGGTGCGGTTCATACCAGCGGCGCGCGCACTCCACTTCGCCAGGCCAGCCGGCCTTGTTTGAGCGAAGACGTTGAAGGGTCGCGACGAACCCCGTCCAGTTATCGCCCGAGCGTGGTGGCGTCGGAATTTCCGATAGGGAGGATATCGGATCGGACTGGTCGACCATCAAGTCGAGGACGCGCTGCGCCGACGACGGCCCGACGCCCGGCATAAGCTGCATGATCCGAAAACCCGCGACCCGGTCGCGCGGGTTTTGGGCGAACCGCAGCACGGCCAAGATGTCCTTGACGTGCGCGCTGTCGAGGAATTTCAGGCCACCGAATTTGACGAAGGGAATGTTGCGGCGGGTCAGCTCCAATTCGAGCGGACCGCTGTGATGGGACGCACGAAACAGCACGGCTTGTTGTTTGAGGCCTGCGCCGGCTTCTCGGCTCTCCAGCACGCGCTCGATGACATAGCGGGCCTGATCGGCCTCGTCGCGCACCGTGACAAGCTGCGGACGCTCGGCCGACTGGCGCGCGGTCCAGAGATTCTTGGTGAAACGTTCCGAGGTGAGTTCGATCACGCCATTGGCGGCGGCAAGGATCGGCTGCGTCGAGCGATAGTTGCGGTCGAGCGTGATGATGTCGGCGGCGGGGGTGAATGCACTGGGAAAATCGAGGATGTTGCGGACGGTCGCAGCGCGGAAGGAGTAGATCGACTGCGCGTCGTCGCCGACCACGGTGAGGCCGCGGCCACCGGGTTTCATCGCCAGCAGGATCGAAGACTGAAGGCGGTTGGTGTCCTGATACTCGTCAACCAGGACGTGGTCGAACCTCCCGCCGATGTCCTCCGCCAGCGCCGGCTCGCCGACGGTCTGCGCCCAGTAGAGCAGCAGATCGTCGTAATCGAGGACGTTCTGCGCCTGTTTGGCCTCGACATAAGCGGCGAACAGGTCGCGCAACTGCGCCCTCCATCCGGCGCACCATGGAAACGAGACCCGCAGCACCTCCTCGAGCGGCAGTTCCGCATTGACGGCCCGGGAATAGATGGCGAGGCAGGTCCCCTTGGTAGGGAAGCGGCTCTCGGTCTTCGAGAAGCCAAGCTCATGTCGAGCGAGGTTCAGGAGATCCGCGGAATCCTCCCGGTCATGGATTGTGAAATTGGGATCGAGCCCGATCTGCTCCGCGTAATCGCGCAGGATGCGCGCCCCGATCCCATGGAACGTGCCGGCCCACACGAGCGCGTCCGTCATGATGCCGGCGTTGGCGCCCATTGCCAGGGCGCAAACACGTTCGACGCGGCGCGTCAGCTCAGCGGCCGCCCGACGGGAGAAGGTCATCAGCAGGATTCGACGCGGATCGGCGCCGTTGACGATTAGATGCGCGACACGATGGGCGAGCGTGTTGGTCTTGCCCGATCCTGCGCCCGCGATGACGAGCAGCGGGCCAGCTGGTGCGCAGTCCTTCTCGCGGACGCCGTGTTCGACGGCCCATCGCTGTTCGGGATTGAGTTTTTCCAGATAGGTCAAGGGAGCCGCATGCGAATCGGTGGGTGAAGCAGGAGACCCAACTGAACCACATTTCCCGTTTTGTTCGCAATGGCGGCCCAGGGCTCGCGGACGAGGGCTTGGGGCTATCGGATTTCTGGCTCATCGTAACCGTCAAGGAATTGAGATGAGCCAGAAATCCTCCTTTCCTCAACCCCGCCAATTTGGCTCAAGGGTGCTGACGCCGGACAATTTGGTCGGGATCTCGAAATCGATTTGATGCACGCCTGATCGGCGCGCCATCGTGTCCCGCGTAGGCCCCCCAAGCCCCGGCCTTCACCCCACAGTCAACACGAAGGCCGGAACTCTCTGCAAGCCTTGACCAGCGCGCTGCATGCGTTGACGCCGTCAATCGAACAAGCTCGAGTCAGGCGCTCAGAAGTGAGTTTCGGCTATTTTGGCTATTTTTGCGGTGCATTGCAATGGCTGTCTTGGAAGCCAGGGCCCCATGCGTCTCGCTGACGAACTGAAGAACTGGCAACCCCAGCGCCTCGATCAGTTCCGGCGCGGTCGGAATTTCGTTGCTCTTTTCCGCGACCATCACATGCGCAAGCACGATCCTGTCCGCATGGCGCAGCGCCGTCATCATATGCGCGGCCTTGCGGTCGTTGAAGGCGTCGAAGCTGCCGCGCAACGTCTTGCCGTCGACGGCAATGGCGGTCAGCCCCTCCACGGCAGGCGGCGACGGCAGTCTTGCGGCATGGCATCGAAACGCGGACTCCAGCGCCTCGGCGTCGACGCCTTGCGGAATGAGCCGCAGCCCGGTGTAGGACGGCGAGTAAGGCAGTTCGAGCCCGAAGGCTTCGTTGAGACGCTGGCGATGGATACGAATGAACTCATGCATCTGCCGATAGGAATTGGCGCCGGCGACCACGGCGAGGATCGCGTAGAGCAGCGCCGTGGCCAAGTCGAAGCGCTTGCCTTCCCGGCGACGATGGTCCGGAATGGACCGCAAAACCTCCAATAGCGAGACCGGCATGCGACAACCTCCGATTCGGGTTGTCGCCCATAGATTCACACATCCCCGCCGGCGGGAATCCCAAAGCCGCTCTCAAAGATCAGAGAACTGAACAGCCCTGCAAACCCGGGGCGGTTCACTCCGGCAATGGGAGCGCCGCAGCGTCGAGCATCTTATACCAAGGGCTGCGCTGGCTGACTCATGGGGGGATTCCCTTGGGGCGGGATTTCTGACTCATTGTGCGCGAAGGAGATTCGCGCCATGCCCGCAGCGGTGAAATTGCGAGAGGACTTTTCGGCCCGAGAGCTTCGGGCCTTGGCCCGACGCGCAAAGGACGTCAATCAGAGCCGGCGCTTGCTGTCGCTGGCGGCGGTTCGCGACGGCAAGGATCGGGCTGAAGCAGCCCAGATCGGCGGCATGGATCGGCAGACGCTGCGCGACTGGGTTCATCGCTTCAACGCGAGCGGCCCGGAAGGCCTTTTCGACCACTGGACTGAAGGCCCCAAGCCGCGCTTGTCGGCGGAGCAGCTGACCGAACTCGCAAGCCTCGTCGAGGCCGGGCCGGATCGCGAGAAAGACGGCGTCGTGCGTTGGCGACGCGTTGATCTTCAGCGCGTCATCAAGGAGCGCTTCGGCGTCGATTTTCACGAGCGCTATGTCGGGACGCTTTTCAGAAAGCTCGGTTTCTCCCACATCAGCGCCAGGCCGCGCCACCCCGCGCAAGACGCGCGGATCGTCGAGGCCTATAAAAAAACTTCGAAGCGACGCTGAAGGCGCATCTGGCCAACCTTCCGCCGCGAACGCCGGTCGAAGTCTGGTTCCAGGACGAGGCGCGCATCGGCCAGAAGAACGGCCTCGTGCGGCAATGGGCGCGGCGCGGAACCCGTCCGCGTCAGCCCGCCGACCAGCGCTACGAGAACGCCTATCTCTTCGGCGCGATCTGTCCCGCCAAGGGCAAAGGCGCGGCGTTGGCGCTGCCCTACGCCGACACGGAAATGATGCAGCTCCATCTCGACGAAATCTCGCGCCATGTCGAAAAAGGCGCGCATGCCGTGCTGCTGCTCGATCGCGCCGGCTGGCACACAACGGGAAAACTCGACATGCCCAAGAACATCACGCCGATCCTGCTGCCGTCGCGCGCTCCGGAACTGAACCCGGTCGAGAATGTCTGGCAGTATCTGCGCCAGAACTGGCTCTCGAACCGCGTCTTCGAGGACTATGACGCCATCATCGACGCCGCCTGTGACGCCTGGAGAAGGCTCATCGCCCAACCCCAGACAATCAACTCAATCGGCATGCGAGACTGGGCTCACGTCGGTCAGACGCCGTAGCCTTTGGTATTATCTGCCAAGTGGCCCGATAACAGGGGTCATGGAGGCATGCCGGCGGGAGGCACTCTCGATAATGTAATTTCAGCGCTCCCCCTATTGTTTGCATAATGAGCTGTTGTTGGTAGTGGGGAAATATAATCGTTTAGGAGCAAGATGTACCTACCAAAATATCGACCAATGAATCTTGAGATTCTCCATGGGCCGTGATCGTCAATCGGTAGGAGAGGAATAATATCGTTCACAAAAAGGAAAAGCTCGCCTGTTTTTTCGGCTACGAAATCCACAACGAGAGCCCGTCTCGGATATGCAGAAAAACAAGGGGACTGACCATTTTTCCACTTTCCGACCACATTTCGCCACGCCTTTTCAGCACCTTCTAAATCTTTGTCTTGGATTTGCTCAGCAATGCCCAGTTGCGACGATTGTCGGTAAATACTTGGTATTAATTTGCAATCACGACCTTTTTGTCCTGAAGGTATCGGACCCGATCCACTATTATCAACCAGGGGCCACTCAGCGTTTCCTCGCGGACCGATACGGGCAATAGGTTGAAACCAACCTGCAGAAGGCCAACGCAGAAGCGGTGCTTTAAACACCTTAGGTATGAAGCCATTGTTTTCATATCCCCCGACATCGGTCATCATCATGTGGTCAAACCAAGGCTCCTCGAGATCAAGTCGCAGGCGATAGGCAATCCCCTTTTCGAGGGCAACGCCGCTTGCCCAACAAGGACTATTCGTCCGAAAACTTCGCGAAACCGATCTAAGTTCTGTCGACGTTTTAGGAGCATCCGAGGCGGAAACCGCGTCGTAGTCTTGCAACCAAATCAATTGTGTTTCTTTAGTAGGAGAGCAAACACCTCCAGCTCCATGCACTACCGCAAAGCAAAATCGGACGAATACCAAACATAGAATTATAAGGACAAGCGCCACCCCTAAATATGCAGCGGCATTGCTCAAAAGATGGATGAAATCGTATCTAGAAAACCTGCTACACTTTCTAATTTTGGAGAAAATCTTGGCTCGAACGCTAGCAGCATTCAGCGGCGCGGTCCGGCTACCTGGGCGCCACATCACACATGCCAAATCACGAATTCGGTCCTGCCGCGCGTTTCCCATCTTGTAAAAACAAATCACAAACATCGTTACGATGATAATGGGAATTGGACGAGCACGAATTGCATCCAAGTAAGGCTTAAAGTAAGAAGGAAGAATGGCGTGCATCGTACTAACCGCGGGGTCAGTTATCATATCAAAAAAATCTTCTAAGGTATCATCAAAACTAATATTCTGTTCCCAAATCGGAATCCAAATTGGAGAAGCACTTAAACATATTATTCCAAATATCATTGCGAAATAAATAGCTTGTCTGAGTAGTATATTAGCCGTTAATTCCCCCTGAGTTTCGATATGAATATCAAACCAATTAGAAGTTGTCCGCACCTGACGTCTTTCTAAATATTCTTGAAGTGAGACAACTGCGCCGTCCGCCCTAAGGATATGCGCGTTATGCGGCAGATTTACAGGTGCATAGTTATTGGCACATCCGAGGACGCGTTTGATAACACTGTGGTGGACTAGTGGGGGATTAGGAATGTGATTTTGTGAAAAGCGTCGTGGACTGTATCGATAGAGAGCGCTTTTACCTTTCCGAGAGTCATGTAGCGTTCCGTAGGCGGATGAAACGCGCTGAAACTCGTCTTCTACCCCAACCCGAAAGCGGAGGCCGAGTCTCTCTTTATCGCTGTCGGTCCCTGAGTCCTCCGCAAACTTTTTTTCAACTTTCCGAATTTCATCAATCATCCAAGTAAGGGCGATGCGCGCTAATTGGTCGTCGGGATAGCCACCACCGACATCTGAATGAGCACCCGCAAACCAGACCTCTCGGAGCGGGTGAACATCGCCTTTTTCAACATTACATTTTTCCCTCAGGCGTACCCTGATCGGATGGAAAGAGGTCCGCTCGTCATCAAGAGAAAGGGCATGCCTTACGTAGCAAACGTGTCCTGACATTTCCTCAATCGGGAATGAAATCGGCAGCAAGAACCTATTTATCGCTAATCTCAATGCCTCAAGGGGCACGCCGAACGCTTCGACAGTATCAAATAAACCAACAAACTTAATTTTACCTGGAAGCTGTCTTGGGGAGCTGAACGAATTACTGTTGCTCCGAGGTCCAACCAGCGAAAATAAGGGGAGGATCACATGTCGCCAGCATTTCCACCCTAAGTTGTATCGAGGAACGATCCCGTCGCGATAGGAGCGCCAGGCGGCCAACGCGTTCATTTCGAATTGGCTATGTGGGATATTTCCTCCGCTTGATCCCCTTGGGACAAGGCCCTCAGTGTTAATAAGTTCAATCAGCGCTCGTATTTCAAAGGCGCCTCGGCTGAACCCAAACATGTAAACTTCATCGCCCTGTTCCCAGTTCCAGCAGAGGAAGGTATATAGTTTGAGGATGTTGGCAGGAGCGTTCCAACCCGTCGTGGCATCAAATATTGCCCACGGGCGAAATGCCGAAGTGCCAACTCCTTCTACATAAAGAGCGATTTGATCGCTTTGCGTAGTATCTAGCGCGCAAAAAAGACGCCAAATATTCGATTCTTGAGCAGAAAATGCATTACCTGTTCCATCCGCAAACAGGACGATTTTCTTAGGCATGGTTACAACTCCAGCGTTTCAAACAACGCCCTACTCGGTGACAAGCGATTTTGTCGATCTGCCGAGGTCTGAACCGTGATTCGCCGGATAGGCCCCGGTTCGGGTGCAACTTTCCCCGAATTTGCGGCCTTTGACAAGGCGGCGTAGTCGCGGGCGAACTTTTCGAGTTGGCGATGTCGGACGCCGCAGCTGCGATGGAGATGCGGCTGAATGGGCCATACGAAAAAGCGACCCAGAAATACAGCAACGACTATGAGTGCGTGCTTTGGGCGGCAGCTGACGGCCACGAGTTGCAGAGACGAAGCACCGCCATCTTCGAGTGCTACCAGAGAATTATGCGAGACCGCACCGAAGACGCGCTTGACCGCGCCCGCTTCAATCAAAGGATCAACGCTCTCAAGCAACCGAGCCATGCGTCGATCCTGACGGGCACCCGCCAAGGCTGGTATGAGTTCACTGAAAAGACACAGCCACATCCCCGCCGGCATCCTCCAGCCCGCCCAGGTCGGCCGAGAAGCGTTTCCCTCCGCGAAGCAGATAGGCCCGGGGATTGGTCGCGCTAGCACGCAGCTCCACGACAGCAGCAGGAAACACTGCTGCGACCATGAAGGCCAGAAGCGGCAGAGGTCGGTCGTGACCCGCGACCGCGATCAATGCAGGTATGGCTCCCTCGGGGCGACGCAGCACAACGCTGTCGCAGATGCGCGGACCGCTATCGCCAGCCACGGCGATGGGCGCGACGATTAGAAAAAGAATGTTATGAACCATGGTGACGACTCGCGGTCGAACCACGAAGGACCGGCGTATGCGCGCACCCGGCACGGCTAAAAAGAGCAGAGCCTCGCGACCACATGAGCAGGAAAATAGCGACGCCTTGCGCTGCAAGAAGCTCAAAGAAATAACTGACGTGACGCATTTCGGAACTGTCGAAGGTATCCACATCGACCTAAGAAGTGAATATCTGAATCCCAAACATTGGTGGACCCAGACACTGGGACTTGCGGAGTCTTGGTGCATGAGGCGCCGCCCGGCCGCGCCGTTCATATGGTTCCCTTGGTATGGCGACTTCGCAGCCACGATTTGCGCGCGCATTGAGCAAGAGCAAAGTGCTTTGGCGCGCAAATTTACCCCACCGGAACTAGACCAGATCAGAGAGGAACTAACGCCCGAATGCTTCGTCCATCCCGGTGATAGTATTTCTATCCGCTCGATTGACGGGCTAATTTCTCAAGATGGAACGATGCTCGACACGACGGAGGACACTGAAGTTCGCGCTGCGCGTCTCGTGATCACTCGCAAAGACGGGACGAAAGAACAAATCGAAAAGCCGCTGTGTTTTTTCGGAAGAAACCGCATGTCTGTTGATCGAAGCGGGAATAATTTTTACCGACTCCGGGCGCGGATGGTTGAGTATATCAAAACATTTGCAGAAGGTAGCGGGCTAGACGAAATTTCTAAAGAGAACAACTACGCGGTAGAAGCCCTGCGGATTGGGGACCTCATCGAGATTCTCTTGGAAGGTGACGAACAGGCTCTTCACTCGAAGAACATAAAGGAGCATCTGGAAGCTGCGCGAGTTCTCGATCTGGTAAGCCATGCCGTTTGTTTCGGCTACGTTTGGGCAAAGGCCGAGGCGAAGATAAGTGTGTTGCCCCTCGCTAAAGCGGCAAAGGACTCGCGACTCGGGGCGTCCAAAGGCGGGATCGAGAGCGGAAGGGTTCGCCGAGAAAAGGCAACCTGGAGAGGCATCGCAGAGCGCTATGCCCAGCGGATCAGACAAGAACATCCAGAGTGGTCTCAGCAAAAGGTGGCTACAGAGATACTTGATGTATGGAAAGAGGAAACGCCATCCCCGCCACAGCACGATACGATGGAGGGCTTTGTCGCCGAGCTTGAAGAAGCAGGTAAGCTTCCTCGAAGAAAAAAAGCGCCCGCTCGGGTGACCAGTACATCTCCGACAAAGCCCAACCGAAAGTAGGCTCACGGCCGACCCACAATTTTTGTTCGCGTAAATTTTGGGGCGCGAAGGCCCTTCGTGTGGCCAGCTGAAGGCCCTTCAGTCGCGAGACGGCTTCCTCGTCCAAGCGCATCCTGCATCCGGAAGAAGCCGCCACGGCTCGGAGGGTGCCAACAGCATGAACGACAGCCCGAAAATCGTCCGCGTGGTCGTCAAGCCGCGCCCAATCGGCCTCGGCCCGGGGAAGTTTCGGGAGCTGCTCGGGCTCTCCGCTCACCCGCCGTCGCCGGCGTCTGCGCAATCTCTCATGAGGCAGACATCCGCTACAGCCCTCGCGGTCAGCGTTCGAGACACGACCCCATCGCAGGAGCGCACTGAGCCTGACTTCGGGGCGAGGAGCGCTCCGAGCGCGCCGGAGGACGCCCGAGGGAACCCCTCCCGCCTCCTTCCCGCAGAGCCCGCCGCGAGCAATGAATCCATCGCGCCGCCCGCGGTTCAAGGCAATTGCCGTAAGAGGACGCCGCCGCCGATCCCGGAGCCTCACCCCCACGCCGCCCTACCGAACATCACAGCCGCGCCGCTGCTCGATGAACGCGCGGTCTCCGCGCGGCTAGGGCTCTCCGTTCGCACGTTGCGAAACTGGCGTGTGAAGGGCATCGGCCCGAAATTCGTGCGGCTGTCGCGCCGCGCGGTGCGCTATGCGCCCGCTGACGTCGACGCATGGATCGCCGCGCGCACCGTCGGGTCCACGAGCGAGGGGGAGCGCTGAGATGCCTGATCGAAGAGCCTCCTCGCTCACCACTATCGACGCCATCCTCAATAGTCGTATCGGTCCGCGCTTCTTCGAAGACGACCGCGTGCGCTGGCGGCACGGCCGCAAGAACCGACCGGGCAAAACGATGGCTAAGGCCGATTCAGAATTGCGGAACCTCGTCAACCTGCTGCGCCGGCTCGGCCAGCGCGACGACGACGCGCTCGACCTCGCAGACAAGCTCGCGGGCTGCAGCACGGAGGAGCCCTGCGTCAGCGGCGCCTGCCCGCGCTGCGGTCTGGCGGCCCAGCGTCTCATGGTTCACGCGGCGCGCAGACTGATCCGGCGCGACGACGGCGACTGGGTCATGGTCACAGCCGTGCACGCCCGCAGCATCATCCGTTGCGGAGATCTCGCGGACCACGACCCGTTCGAACCTTTGCGGCGGCAAGCCCGTCGCGCCCTCCGCGAGGTGCGCGCTCGGGCCTTCGGAGGGCTTGAGCTTTCCGCCAATGAGCACCAGCGAGGGCTCTTCCAGCCCCACTACGCGCCGCACTTCCACATTTTCGGGAGGGCGGACAAAATGCGACGCGGAGAAGATCTGTTTCGAGCGCACTTTCCCGCGATGCGATGGACGCCGCAGCCGGTGGTGATCAAGGACTTCGACAAGCGAAGCCGGGGCCTCGCCTATGCTGTCAAGCCCGACCTGCACCGGCGGGACACGCTCACGCGCCGGGTGAAATCCGACGGCACGCTGTCGGGCTACAGCACGCGAGTGAAGCCGATCCGCCAGCCCGAGCGACTCGAACTGGCTCTCGCGCTCGACCAAGCCGGGCTCGACGCACGCGTCTTCCTCCACGGCTTTGCGCTGGTCGTCCGCAATGACGCGGTCGAGCTTGTCCCCACAAGGAGCTGACCCATCCGCGCATGACGCAGTCAGAGAGCGTCGCGCGCCGACGGACCGTTAGGAGCAAAAGAGGAAGCACCGGCGATCAACAGGAAACATGGGGAAGCGTCGGTCAAGGAGAAGAACCAGAGAGAAAGCTAACGCGAACACGGGAACACGAGCGCAAGAGCAGCAGCGACAGGGACGACAAAGGATCTAGCGGGTCATCAGACGCTCAGTCCACTGGCCGACTATAATCATGACGAGCGAGCATAGTCTCATGGAGAGGCGGTGTTGATCCGATAGCCGTGCGAGGCCTCATGAATCTGGGGAAGGGACGGATGAGCAGGCAAGAGATGAATCATGGGAAAGGATCCAAAAAAGCGGGGAATGCGCTGAACCGTCTGAATCGGGGGAAGGGATCTTAAGATGTTGGTGAACTGAACTACGTGCTGCAAGTGTGGACTTGAAACGCGCGACATCCAGCGCTGTTTTTAGCGTTTTTGACGGGTCTCTCGTTTTTTGCGGTCGGAACATGATCGCTCAAGAGACAGGGCGTTTTCCGTGTTTTTTCCGTGTTTCGCGTTTCCGAATTGCCGGTGAGTAGAGAGTGACCGTCACCAATTTTTCTTGGCGACTGAGGCCGACGGCGTCAGGCGCATGAGGTAAAGCACGCAGGAGGAGTCGATGAAATCTCAGCAGCCCCGCGCTGTCATTCACTATGCCAATGCGGAAGACGAGGCCACCGGCGAGGCGTACTCGATCATACGCTTCTGCAAGGTCGGTAATCGCATTGGCGAGATGAGCGTGCCGCGCGCGGATTTGCTTGATCAAGGTGAGATCTACAAGCGCCTGATCGACCACAATGCCGCCCTTCTCTTGACGGCCAAAAGGCCTCCAACATGTCTTGTCGACGCATTGAATGCTCCTCCGCGAACGCGCATCCTGCATGCGAGCTGCACGGGATGGCGGCCCGATCTTCGGGCGTTCGTGACTCGGTCAGGAACCATCGATTCCGTGGCGGATCGCGTCAGAAAGATCATGCCGCCGCTGGTTGGTAAGAACGATGCCTGGGTGCCGACGACGCCAACGGGAGATTTGGCGGGATGGAAAAAGCAAGTCGCGGCGCGTTGCGCCTATTCCAGCACCGGCATGGTGCTGCTTTCCGCCGGCTTCGCCGCGCCAGTACTTAAGATCGTCGATCACCCGTCTTTCGGCATCAACATCCATGCAGCCTCGAAGGCAGGAAAGAGCGCGCTCCTGGTGTCGGCGGCCTCGATTGCGACCGTCGGCAAAGAGTCTGATCTGCCGAACTGGGCGGCGACGCCGGCGGCGCGGGGTGAGATTTGTCGCGTTTACAACGACCTCTTGCTGCCGCTCAATGAGGTCGGGCTCGCCGAAAAGTCAAAGTCGCGCATTTACGACCAGTTCCGGCATGCGATTTACTCGATCTGCGAAGGCCGGGACCGCCAGCGCCACAGCGCGTCTCTTTTCGCCACAGGTGCGCATGCGTCGACGCAGCGCAACATCTTTGTCTCCACCGCCGAGCACTCCGTTGACTACTACGCGCGGTTGGCGAAGGCGGACCGCGACGAGGGAGAGCTGGCGCGCTGCATCGATTTGGCCGCTACGAGACCGGGCTTCGAGACGGTGATCGACCGATTTCCGCCGGGCCTCTCCCACGAAGAGAAGACGAACTGGGCGCATCGCCAGCTTTCGGCGCTTCACGACGCCTGCGCGGCGCACCACGGTGTCGCGCTTGAGCCGTACTTGCGCTACCTGATGCGCGATCCCAAGGCTGTGAGGCGTCAAGCCCGGCGCTACATGGACGAGTTCATTCAGGGGGTCCCCACGGAACGTCTTATGGGAGCGCTTAAGCACGCGGCCAAGAACTTTTCCCTGATCTATGCCGGTGGTCGCTTGGCAATCGACGCCGGCGTCATCGATTTCAATGAGGAGAGATTGCTCAAGATCATCCGGTGGCACTTTCTCGCATCGACTTTGAAGCACGGTCGGGGGGGCTCGTCCGCGCCGAAAGGCGACGCGCTCGCGAAGGGCAGGAAGATTCTGTCGAAGAGCTTGCGCGGTGGGAGCCTTCGCCAGCGAGGCCGCAACTCGACATTTAGCGAGACCGACTGCGAGGGCTTCTGGTTCATCGAGAATGGCCGCAAAAAAATCGTGGTGCACGCCGCGGCGTTCCGGAAGTGGTTCGAGCAAGAGCCCGAGAGCCGCGTTGAGATTTTGCGCTGGTTGCGCGCGAGAGGCTTTTTGGTTCCGCCACAAACGCGGTCGCATGGGGCTGGGGGTTCTTCCGGGCTGGAGGAACGGACCTTACTCTGGCCGTGCGGTCGGCTCGTCAGATCGGTCGTCTTTTATGATCCGTTCCTCCCGGGTTAGCTCTAAGGAGCGCTGGCCTGGGCCTCAATCGACGACGGAGCAATGGCTGTTCGGGGAGACACTGTTGCTCGTGGACCGGGCGCGGTAAACGAACTGCACCCGGTCCGGAGGGCGCGCGCGGAAAGGCGTCCGAGACGTTATCTGGCGTTTCCTCTTTTCCGCTGGGGGGAGCCTGAAGGGCGGGTGTGTGGCGCTCGATGGCCATCTTAGCCCTTTGCGCCCGAGTGCTTAGAAGAGGTCCCCTTGGGCTTCGTTAGCGAAGCTCGGCCGAAGCTGGGAATCTTGGCGCGGCAACCGTCGAGTTCGCCCGCACGAATCGCGTCGCAAATCAGCGTAAGCTTAGTCGGCAAGTCTTCTAGCCCGCCGACCTCTATCGCCGACTTGCCCGGCGCCAGCTCCAACGGCCTCGCTCCGTACTTCAGCGTGATAAACGTCGCTCCGCTTTCGTCCTTCCACCACCAGCGTCGAGCGCGGACTGGAACCTGCTGAAGCTCCTTCTCGCCAGTCGCGCCAACCTTCACCCACTTCTGGCGGGTTCGCTGCAAGGGTTGGCCGGCGATATCGGCCTTCGCCAAATCAATTTGGAGCTGAATCGCGTCGATGAGGCGGTGTCTAAAACGCTGCACCGGCGAGTTTTCCTTCCCGTGCGCTGCGTTGCTTAGTTTAAGCTGGTCTAGAATGGCCATGGCCTCGATCTCCTTCTCAAGGGGTGAGACGCCCATGCTAAGAGAGGATCAAAGCAAATGCGAGTATTTTCCGGATAAAACAACGGCTTAACGCGGCATCGGCACTTTTGAGCGAGCTTTCATGTTTTGGAGGATCAAATGGTCAAGCTTAAGGTTTCTCCACCCTGTCGGTTGGTCACCAGTTGGTCACCAAACCAAAAAAGCCTGGTCGCGACGGAAATTCACGCTACAGAAATCCATTTATTTTCAATTACTTATCTGGTGCCGGTTGCAGGATTCGAACCCGCGACCTACTGATTACAAATCAGTTGCTCTACCGACTGAGCTAAACCGGCGTTGTCGGTGTCCTGCGCTTGGGCGAGGCCCTTATTCTCTATGGCGCCGTCAACGTCAATCCCGCGCTTGCGCGGGCGCCAGCGCCGCGCCGCTGGCGTTGGAGGCTGTGACCAGCGCCTCGAGCGTCTCCCTGGCCTTGCCGCTGGCGAGCGCCGCGTCGGCCCGGCTTGCGCCTTCGCGCAGGTCCGTGACTTGGCCTGCGACGATCAGCGCAATGCCGGCGTTGAGGACTGCGACGTCGCGATAGGCGTTGCGCGCGCCCGCGAGAATCTCGCGCAAGGCCCTGGCGTTCTGCGCGGGGTCGCCGCCTTTCAGGGCCTCGGGCCTCGCGCGCGGCAGGCCGGCCTCTTCCGGCGTGATTTCGAAGGAGCGGATCGCGCCCGCTTCGAGCGTCGTCACGAGCGTCGGTCCGGTCGTCGTCGCTTCGTCGAGCCCGTCGCTGCCGTGCAACAGCCAAACGCGCTCTGAACCCAGCTCGCGCATCGCGCGCGCCATGGGCTCGAGCCAGCGGCGGTCGTAGACGCCGAGCACCTGCCTCTTCACGCCGGCCGGATTGCACATGGGGCCGAGCAAGTTGAAGATCGTGCGCAGCGACAGCTCGGAGCGCGCGCCGGCGGCGAAACGCAGCGCCGGATGGTGCGTCGGCGCCGCCATGAAGCAAATGCCCGTCGCATTCAGGCAGGCGCTCGCCTTGGCGGGCGAAAGGCCGACCTTGACCCCGAGCTCGGCCAGAACGTCGGAGGACCCGGAACGCGACGATGCCGCCTTGCCGCCATGCTTGGCGACCGTCACGCCGCAGGCGGCGGCGATGATCGCGGCGAGCGTCGAAATGTTGAAGGTCTGCGCGCCGTCGCCCCCGGTCCCGACGATGTCGATCGCGTCTTCCGGCGCCTCGACCGGTGTCATCGCGGCGCGCATCGCCTCGGCCGCGCCGACGAGCTCCTCCTCCGTCTCTCCGCGAAGCCGCAGCGCCATCAGAAAGGCGCCGAGCTGCGCCTCGCTCGCCTCGCCCGCCAGCACATGCGCGATCGCCTCGCGCGCCTCTTCGCGCGAGAGCCTGCGGCCCTCCGCGAGCTGCGCCAGCGTCGCCTTGAATGCGCTCACGCGACCTTCTTGCGGCGTGGCCGCGAGTCGTTCCACTCCTGCGCCAGATCGAGAAAGTTCTTCAGGATCTTGTGGCCGTGCTGAGAGGTGATGCTTTCGGGATGAAATTGCACGCCATGCACCGGCAGGCTGACATGCGAGAGCGCCATGATGAGCCCGTCGGGCGT
>Ga0265327_10002994_pt1 | contig 16779 bp, 14 predicted proteins | sample 41621metaG_FD_202089 | JGI IMG/M metagenome (GOLD analysis project Ga0265327, IMG submission 202089) | Rhizosphere microbial communities from Carex aquatilis grown in University of Washington, Seatle, WA, United States - 4-16-21 metaG | ecosystem: Host-associated > Plants > Roots > Rhizosphere... | reverse complement strand
AAATCGCCTATCTTGTCGACGCTTACAAAGGCTGGGTGAAGGAGTTTCGCCCGATCCATTACGCGCTGTTCGTGACCTATTTCCCGCACCTGATCGCCGGGCCGGTCTTGCACCACGCCGAAATGATGCCGCAGTTTGCCCGCCGCGAAACCTACCGCCCGGATTGGGACGGCATCGCCATCGGTGCCAGCCTGTTCATTTTGGGGCTGGCGAAGAAGATCCTGCTGGCGGACAATTTCTCGCCTTTCGTCGGCCCGGTGTTCGACGCCGACGACGCGCCCACGCTCATCGAGGCCTGGGGAGCGGCGCTGGCCTACACGTTCCAGCTTTATTTTGATTTCTCCGGCTATTCGGACATGGCCGTCGGCTTGTCGCGCATTGTCGGCGTGAAATTGCCGATCAACTTCAATTCGCCTTACAAGTCGGCCAATGTCATCGAATTTTGGCGGCGCTGGCATATGACCTTGTCGCGTTTTTTGCGCGACTATCTCTACATCGCCCTCGGCGGCAACCGGCACGGCACGCTGATGCGCTACCGCAACCTGCTGCTGACCATGGTGCTGGGCGGCCTGTGGCATGGCGCGGCGTGGAATTTTGTGTTCTGGGGCTTGCTGCACGGCATTTACCTGGCCGCCAACCACGGCTGGGGGCACGTTAAAAACCACCGCCTCGCCGCGCTGGCGCTAGACCGCCGCCTATCCTACCGCATCGCCTGCCAGGCGCTGTGCCTGCTCGCCGTCGTCGTCGCCTGGGTGTTTTTCCGCGCCCACACGTTTGAGCGGGCTTTGGCGGTGCTGGCCGGCATGGCCGGTTTAAACGGCCTCAGCCTGCCGACCAGCCTGGCCGCCGCACTGGCTCAATTCGGCCTGACGGTCGAAGCCGGCACGGGCCGCTTTGAGTGGCCGCTGGAAGCGGCTTTCCTCGCCGCAGGCGCTGTCATCTGCCTGGCCTTGCCCAACTCCATGGAAATCGTCGAAGGCCAGACGCAGGCGGCGGACGGCACCCTGGCGCGCCTGCTGCGCTGGCGCCCCACCCCTTGGCATGCCGTCGCCTTCGCGCTGCTCGGGCTTGCCTGCGTCCTCAACCTCACCCGTGCGGGTGAATTTCTCTACTTCCAATTCTAATGAATCCGCGCCACTACACCACTTTAATGCTCGCGCTGGTCGCCATCGGCATGGCGCTGGCCGGGCTTGCCGTCTTCATCGTCAACCCTTACTACGTCCTGCACGACCGCGAGTTGGACGGGTTCAACCGAATGAAGCCCGCCTTGGATCGGCACGCGGTGGTTTACAAGGGGTATCTGATTGAACGGATCCAGCCCAACATATTGATCCTTGGCAATTCCCGCTCGCAAGTGGGCTTCGACAGCCGACATCCAGCCTTCACAGGCAAGGCCGTCGCCAACGCCGCCTTGACCGGCGCCAACCTGACGGAGGCGCTGCGTTTTTACCGCCATGCCGTGGCGGTCGCCCGTCCCGAACTGGTCATTATCGGCATCGACCCCTCTGCTTTCGTCTCCACCGCAGAGCGCCAGCAGCTTGACGAGGCCGGCATCGGTCTGGTCAAGCCCGCCTGGAGCCAGGCTTGGCAACACTTGAAGATGCACTTGAATTGGGAGGCGCTGCTTGACGCCTGGCGCACTATCGCCTGGCAGTCAAGACCGGAAAAGTTCCACTACGGCCCGGAGGAATTTGGCAACAGCAGCATCCCTTACATGACCCAGACCATCATCGGCGACGGCGGCAGCGGCAGGGCCTCGCGCAGCCAGTTGCGGAAAATCAAGGAGCCCCTAGACACCACCCCCCTCTACCAAGCGGCACGCGCCAACCTGGCCCTGCTCGAACAAACCGCGCTTGACGCTTGTCGGCGGGGAATACACATGAAGCTGGTGGTGCCTCCCCTGCATATTCTGATGGTGGAAAAATGGCACCGCGAACAAGGCGGCGAGATGCTTGCCTGGTGGTTTAAATCCTTGCAAAAAACCGTGGACTCCGTGGATCGGCAATGCGACGGCCCGCAACCGGAACTATGGAGCGCCTATTCTTATAACCCAATCACCGCCGAAGCGCTGCCGCCGCCCTCGGCAGGCGTGGCGCTGATGCGGAATTACTGGGAGATTTCCCATTTCAAACGGGAGTTGGGCGACAAGGTTTTGAATGTGGTCATGGGCCTGGCCGACGCCGAGACGTCGGACATCCCGGTCACACGCCTGGACAATGGCAAGCTGGATGCCTATCTGGCGGAGTTGGAGGCTGGCCGGGCGTTATATTTGGCGCAAATACAACAGGCACTAAAGCCCTGAGCCGCATCGCCTGTGGCCTTATTGCCCGGCCACGGCGGCCTCTTCGAGCGCGTCGAAAACCTGGCTTAAACAGCGCCGTGGTTTTCCATTGCCTCCGTTATTCCAGTACGATTACCAAGGGATTACCCTCCGAAAAACTATAGTCCCCGTTATAAATAGGTTATTATTTAGCGTGATTTAATGCCGTCGAATTGGTATGCTGGCTCGCTTTCATAAGAATAACTTTCTAGGTACGCAAGCGCACAGATAAAATAGGGCTTTTACTGTATCTTAACACTGTCCGTATAGAGCCTATTTCGGCTTATTGGCATTTCGCGAGTCTTCGCTGTTGGTTGAAGCAAGGTTTGCCACGGGTGTTATTGAGGATACGCCAGACGGAAGGCTTTTATTCGTCAATCGACGAATCCATACGACGAGGAAAATACCATGAAATTAAAACACGCCTTTGCGGCATTGCTGCTGTCCGCCTTTTCCATCGGCGGCGCGCAAGCGGCCGGCTCACCGATGAACGAAGACTTTACGCAGTTGGTCGCGCTTTCCCAGAAGGCGATAGCGACCGGCAAGTCAGGCACCGCCGAAGCCTTCGCCGTCGATGCCGAGGCTGCCTTCAAACTGGCCAAGGAAAAAAGCACGACGGCCAATTCGCCGGCGATGCAGCGCATCACCAGCAAGCTGAAAGCCGCCATGAACGAGGCCAAAGCCGGCAAAGTGGCCGAGGGCACGGTCGCTCTCGAAGACGCGCTGACCAGCATGAGGCAAGGCACCACACCGCCCAAGTTTGGCGGCGGAACCTAAACTCCGCTGTTGCCCTTGCGGCAGGTCGGTTGAGACTTAGGAGCGGACATCGCGCCCGCTCCGGTTTTTTTATTAAACACCCCACACACTCCGCCCTTTAAGCCTGTCTTAATCTTCCCCCGTTAAAGTCTCAAGCCTTACGCGAATCCACTCGCGGATTTAACGAGGAGATATCCATGCAAGCCAAAACCTTCCGCCTTACCCTGATTGCGCTGGCCTTGGCCGGCACGGTGGCTGCCGGTGCCGTCTGCGCGACCAGCGGCGGCGACGTGCCAGTGACACCGGTCAACGCCGCCAGCGGCATGCCGGCAGCGGCGGTGGCCTTGCCGAATTTCGCCGCCATCGTGGCCAAAAACGGGCCGGCAGTGGTGAACATCAGCGTGAGCGGCCACAGCAAGGTCGCGCTGCAAGAGATGCCGCCGCTTGACCCCAACGATCCGCTCTACGAGTTCTTCCGGCGCTTCCAAGCGCCGGGCCGGCCGGGCGGCGCGGAGACGCCGACGCACGGCATGGGCTCGGGCTTCATCATCCGCCCGGACGGCTTGATCATCACCAACGCCCACGTCGTGGATGGCGCTTCGGAAGTCACCGTCAAGCTGACCGACAAGCGCGAATTCAGCGCGAAAGTGGTCGGCGTGGACAAGCCCACCGACACGGCGGTGTTGAAAATCGACGCGAAAAACCTGCCCACGGTCGCCCTAGGCGACCCGGCGCAAACTAGCGTCGGCGAATGGGTGTTGGCCATCGGCTCGCCGTTCGGCTTTGAAAACAGCGTCACCGCCGGCATTGTCTCGGCGAAGTCGCGCACGCTGCCGGACGAGGGCTTCGTGCCGTTCATCCAGACCGACGTGGCGGTGAATCCGGGCAACTCGGGCGGGCCGCTGTTCAATATGAACGGCGAGGTGATCGGCATCAATTCACAGATCTACAGCCGCACCGGCGGCTACCAGGGGCTGTCCTTCGCCATCCCCATCGACGTGGCGTTGAAAGTCGAAGAACAATTGCTGCATGACGGCAAGGTCAGCCGGGGCCGCATCGGCGTCAGCGTGCAAGCGGTGAACCAGTCCTTGGCGGAATCGTTCGGTCTGGAGCAGGCGGCCGGCGCGCTAGTCGATTTCGTCCCGGAACAAGGCCCGGCAGCCAAGGCGGGGATCAGGCCCGGCGACATCATCGTCAAGTTCAACGGCCAGCCCATCCAGGAGCCGTCCGAACTGGCCCGCCAGGTCTCCGAGCTAAAGCCCGGCACGGAGGCCAGCCTGACTTACTGGCGCGAAGGCAAGCCCCGCGAAACGACGGTGCGCCTCGGCGCGGTCGAAGACCAGGAACCGGTTGCGGCGATTCCGGCGGAATTGGCGAAGAGCCGGCTGGGCTTGGCGGTCAGGCCATTACTCCCGCAAGAGCCCCGGCAGGCCGATGTGAACGGCGGGCTGGTCGTGGAGCGCGTGGCCGGCGCGGCGGCGCGGGCGGGCATCCAAGCCGGCGACGTGGTGCTGGCGGTGAACGGCCATCCGGTGGCCGAGCCCGGCCAATTGCGCGAATTCGCCAGCAAAGCCGACAAGCGCCTCGCGCTGCTGGTGCAGCGCGGCAATGCCCGGCTGTTCGTGCCGGTGGATCTGGGCTAGACTGGCCGCAGGCTCCGGTGCGGACACCCCAAAAATCAAGGAAAAACGGCATGACGATCAAACGACTTCCGTTGGCGGCGCTCATCGCCGTTGTGCTGGTGGCCGCCCGGCCCGCCCAGGCCGAAAACTGCTACACCCTGAAAAACGCTCGCGGCGAGACCGTGTACAATTCGGAAAAGCCGCCGTTCGATCTTAGCTACCCGCCTTTTTCCAAGGAATATGACGCGGCGCGGGCCAGAGGCGAAGTGCTGATGATCGCCTCCGACACGGACTGCTACAGCCCTGAGAAATTCGCCGAGCAGAAAAGGCAGGCTAAAGCCATCGCCTGGGAAAGGGCTAACACGCCCGCTGTCGATTATGCCGAAGGCAATCAAGCCTCCCGCCGACCGGCGTCCCGCCCGAGCGCCGCGCCGTCAAGCAGCCCCGCGCCGGCCCCCCAGGCCGCCGCCCCCGAGCCCAGCCCAGCCTTACAAGCCGTGCCGGTGCCGGTGGTCGTGTTGCCGCCGCCGACGCCGACGTATTTTCTCAATTCCATGTCGCCGCAGCCTTATCCGCCCGCCTCCGCGCCGGTGCCGCCCCGCTCTTTTTCCATCAGCGACAAATAGCCTGCCGGCGGCGCTTTAAGCGCCGGCCTCCCGGTAGGACACCATGCGCTGCTGCTCTTCATCCCAGAGGCTGGCGTCGAAGCATGCCAGGATTTCTTTCGGCGCCAGCGAGGTGGTCGCCGGCGACTGGAGTTCGGGGATGGCGGCCATGGCCTCGGGCAGGCGGTAAAAAGGAATTTTCACGTTGAGATGGTGGATGTGGTGGTAGCCGATATTGCCCGTGAACCATTGCATGAGCTTGTTAAGCCGCATAAAACTGGAGGATTCGAGCGCGGCCCGATAATAAGTCCAGGCCTCGGGCGAGAGGATAATCATGTGCTTGAAACTGTGCTGGGCGAAGAACAGATAGCCGCCGAGCGCCGAAGCAATGCTCATCGGCAAGATGACCGCGAAAAAAGCCGTGTCGAAACCGCCAAGCCACCACAACACGGCGACCAGCCCGAAGTGGGCCAACAGCGAGACCGCCGAATCCCAGTGCTTCGCCGGATTGAGCAGCAGCGGCAGCAGGCAAATGCTGAAGGCGAAAATCGTCAAATACGCCAGCAGCACCGTCAGCGGGTGCCGCTCGATCCGATAGCGCAGGCGCTCCGCCTTTGAAGCCGCCTGCCACATGCGGGTGGTCATCACCGGAAAAGAGCCGATGCGCGAGCCTTCAATCTGCCCCAAGTGGCCGTGGTGGTAGTTGTGGCTCTTCTTCCAGGATTTCGACGGGGTCAGCGCGAACGCCGCATAGACCGCGAAAACCACCCGCGCCAGCCGTGAATGCCGCAGGATCGAGCCGTGCATGAAATCGTGGTAGGTGATGAAGGCGCGCACCATCAGCATCGCCCCCAGCACGGACAGCACCAGCCGGGCAGGCCACCAGGGCAGCGCCCCCGCGCCGACCAGCGCGGCGATCATCAGGCTAAAGGTCGATGCCACATGCCACCAACTGCTCGCCACCGACTCCACCGCGAACGGCATCGTCGCTTTCAACAATTCCCGCCCCATCCGGATGTCGGCGCTGTGTTCGGGAATTTCCGCCTCTTGACGGGGATCTTCTTGCATTTCATCGTTCATCTGCGCTTGCCACATAGTACTCTTCTCCTCGGCCAGCGTGCCCGGACAAAGAGCCTGAGGCGGTGGATCGCCTCGTCAGTGCGGGATGGCTGGCGGCTGGTTGGTGAAATTTGATCAGTTAATAGCGGCTTGGCCGTTTTGTCAAAACGTCGTGCCGGGATCGGTGCTATTATTCGTAAAAACCGGCGGGTAACTTGTCGGCGGCGCGGACACGGCAGGCGCATTGCCGGTCTAAACATTGCCGCCGCCATGGACCCGCGCGGATAAGGCCAGCAGGCCCGGAAGCAGGCGCTGCGAAACGCGAAAAAACCGCCACGGCAAGCCGTTCAGGTGTGGCTGGGGCAGCCTTCAGGGTGGCGGAGAATTGAAGATAATGCCGGCGTGTTCCCAGTTCGCCCAATGGCAGGCGCGACGCCCGGCATTCCAGACTGTAAGGTTATTGCATGAATATCACATTGGATAGCAAGGACGGCTGCACGCTACTAAAACTGCACGAGGAAAGATTGGACGCGCACAACTCCCAGGAGTTCAAAGACTATCTGCTGCGCCTGCTGGAAAGCGGCCAGAAAGCGCTGGTTCTCGACTTGTCGGATGTCCGCTTCGTCGACAGCTCAGGCTTGGGCGCTTTGCTGTCCGGACACAAAAACGCCGGCTTGCGGGAAGGCCGCCTGGCGCTGGCCGGCGTGCAGGCGCGCGTCCAATCCATGTTCGAGCTGACCCGCCTGCATCGCGTGTTCGAAATTCACCCGACTGTCGAAGACGCCCTCGCCTTCGGCACGGGGGGAACGCCCCATGAGCCGAAACCGGATTAGCCTGGAAATCGAAATTCCCACGCAGACCCGCTACCTGGGCCTGATCGGTAATATCGGCGAGCAATTGGCGCGGGATTTGAGCGAGTACACCGGCGACCACGACCTCCTCGCCTACAACCTCAACCTAGTGCTCACCGAAGCCCTCAGCAATGTCATCAAATACGCCGGCGGCGACAGCCAAGTCTTGCGGGTTTGCATCCACATCGACGGGGACAATCTGTCCATCCGGGTACACGACCAAGGCGCGGGCTTCGACTTCGACCAACTGCCCTGCGCCGAGCCCGAAGCGCTGGCCGAGCGCGGGCGCGGCATTTTCATCATCCGCCAGCTCATGGACTCGGTCGACTACCACAAGACGAAGAACGGCAATGTGTTGGAGATGAAGAAAAAACTCGGTTGAGCGGGGCGGGGCTTAGAGTGTGTTTTAAAAGCGTTACGAGCGGCCCGAGTACAAGGCGCGCGGAGCACAGCAACCGGAGTGTACGAGTGGTACATGAGGATTGCGAGCACCGCGCAACGCAGTAATCGGGTCGCGCAGTCGTTTTTAAAACACGCGCTTAGGCCGCCTCGGCGACAATCAACGTGACATCGTCCTCGTAAGCCGCCCCCGCGCCGAAGCGGCGCAACTCGGCCAGGATCGCTTCCACCGTTTCCGGCGGGGCCAGATCCCGGCACGCGGCAAACAAACGGCACAGCCGCCCGGCGCCGAAAAATTCGCCGGCCTCGTCGCGGGCCTCCACGATGCCGTCGGTATAAAGCAGCAGCCTGTCGCCCGGCTCCAGCGCCAGCCGCCGCTCCTCGAACGCGACCCCTCTTTGCACGCCCAAAATCATCCCCTCCGCGTCCAAAGGCGCGCAGGACGCGGCGGCGCGGCGCAACAGCAAGGGCAGGTTGTGGCCGGCGTTGGCGTAGCGCAACTGGCCGCTTTGCGGGTCGTAGCGCAGATAGAACATGGAAATGAACGAATCGGCCCCGTCCAGATCCTCGTGCAGCAACTCGTTGAGCGCCGCCAAGACCGGCCCCGGCCCATGATCCGTGCCGTTTTTCGCCCGGTGCGCCTCCGCCTTCAACAAGCTGCGCGCCTCGGCCATGATCAGCGCCGAGCCCATGCTATGCCCGGACACGTCGGCGATGACGATGTCCAGGCAGTCGCGGACGCGGAAATAATCAAAATAGTCCCCGCCGACATGGCGGGCGGGCACGCAAACCCCGAAAACCCGCACGCCGGGCAGGCTCAAGGGGGCTTTCGGCAGCAGGGAAAGCTGGATTTGCCGGGCGATATCCAACTCGCGCCGCTGGTCTTCGGCGCGGAGCCGCTCCGTCACGTCGGTCTGCACGACGATGTAATGGGTCAGCCGACCCGCCTCGTCCCGCACCGGCGAGACGAGCAGCTCGTTCCAGAACGCCGCGCCGTCTTTGCGGTAATGTTTCAGCAGCGCCTCGCACGCCCGCCCGCCCGCCAGCGCGTCGGCGATTTTCGCCACGCCGGCCGGGTCGCTGTCCGGGCCTTGCAACATGCGCAAGCCGCCCCCGACCATCTCTTCGCGGCCATAGCCGGTCATCTGGCACAAGGCCGGATTGACGTCGATGACAGGAAACCCCGGCCGACCCGCGTCGATGATGCAGATGCCCACGCTGGCGGCCTGGATGGCCCGGTTGCGCAGACGCAACTCGTCCTCGTTGCGCTTGCGGGCGGTGATGTTGTGATCCACCCCGCGCCATTTCAGCAAACGCCCGTTGCGATTGAACAAGGGCGCGCCGGTCGACTCGGTGTAAACCTTATGGCCGTCTTTGTGCAGGTAGCAGTTGAGCAGCCGGCAAAAACCCGAGCCTTGCGCAAGCAAGCCGGGAAACGGCCCGGCCACTCCGGCCGGGTCGTCCTCGGCGAGAAAATGGCGATAGTGGCGGCCGACCATCTCCTGCGGATCGTAGCCCAAAATGTTCTTGGCCGCCGCGCTGCTGTAAAGATAGACGCCTTCCGCGTCCTGCTCCCACAGCCATTCGCCGGTCATGTCCGCGACCTGGCGAAAACGCTGCTCGCTTTCTTCCAGCGCCTGGCGGTCGTACTTCTGCTGGGTGATGTCCTGGCGGATGACCAGGAAATGGGTAATCTTCCCTTCCGGGTTGTGGATCGGCGTGATGGTTTCCTGCGCCCAGTAGGGTTCGCCGTTTTTGCGTTTACCGCGCATTTCGCTCTGCCAGTCCCGGCCTTCACGAAGCACCCCGCGCAAGCCGCGATAGCGGGCGGAAACGCCCTCCCCCAAGGAAACCCGCGCCTGGGCGCCGACGACTTCCGCCGGGGTGTAGCCGGTCAGCCGGGTGAAACTGGGATTGATATAGTCAATCACCCCGTCGGCGCGGGCGATCAATATGGCGTTGGGGCTTTGCTGCACAGCACGCGACAGGATGAATAGCTGCTCCTGGGCGGGCGTGCGACCGCCCAAATCCAGCGAGCTTGACCCTGAACGGCGCACCACGGGGGCTTTATTGCAATTTCTTCATTTTGAACAAGGGAGTGGTATAGCGCGTCTCCACGCCATAGTTTTCCCAGACGTATTGGGGCGTGGTGAGGGGCTCTGAGGGGTAGGGAAAAGTCATCACGTCAAGGACGCCGGCCATCGCCCGCCCGCTCATGTGCAACAAGCCCTTCAACACGCCGGCGGTAACGCCTAGGGCGAGGTTGCCTTCGTTGGTCGTGTTGACGACGTTCTTGTGTATTTCCACAGGGCTCAACAGCACATTGGCAAAACCGGCCCCCAGCTTGGTGCCGATGGCCTCGCCGTAGCTGACCGGCTTCTCCGGAACGGCCGTCCGGTAGCCGGCGGAATTCATCGCGCCGGGCGCTCCGTAAACGTTGGCCGCCCCGGCGACGGGCGCGGCGACGGCCAGAAAGACGGCGAACAGATGGATTTTGAAGGGTGTGGACATGGCGCTCCTCGCTACACGGGGGATAAGGGAATGGAATTGCATCCGCCCAAGAGTAAGCAATATCGGCTGAATTTTCAAACGGTAAGCGCGTTTGGCCGGCCTGGACAGCCCGGCGCCCCGCGAATCACCAAGGCGCCGCCTCGCCACGGAAGTCAATAAACCGCCCGCTGTCCGCCGGGGTGTAGCCATCAATCACTTGCCGTAGCCCGGCGATGCTAGCCGGCGGCAACAGCGGGGCGTTCTCCCCGCCCATGTCCGTCTTCACCCAGCCCGGATGCAAGATCAGCACGCCGACGCCCAGGCCGGCCAGATTCAGCGACAAGCTTTTCATCGTGGCGTTCAAGGCCGCCTTGCTGGAGCGGTACATGAACGAGCCGCCGCTGGTGTTGTCAGCCATGCTGCCCATCAGACTGCTGACGGCGACGATCAGGCGACGCCCGCTGCGCTTGACCTGCGGCAGGAAAGCCTCGGCCAGCTTGACCGGCGCCTGCGTGTTGACGACAAAACTGTCCAGCCAAAGCGGGTAATCCAGCGCGCCGAAGCCGTTGCTGCCGTTATCGGTATAAATGCCGGCGTTGCACAGCAGCACGTCGATGGCCTCTTCCGCCAACTCGGCGGACAAGCGGTCGACCGTGGCGAAATCCCTCAAATCCACCGCGTGGATAGCCAGCAAGGGATGCTGCGCGGCCAAGGCGCGCAGCGCGTCGGCTTCGGCCGGCCGCCGGCAACAGGCCAGCACTTTCCAACCCGCCTCGGCGTATTGCCGGCAAAACTCCAAGCCAAGTCCGCGATTTGCGCCTGTCACCAATACCGTGGGCATGTTTTGTCTCCTCAATTGAATGTTTAAGTGTCACGCCAGCCGGCCGGCCGACGCCGCCAAGGGCGCCGGCCGGCCATAATAAAACCCTTGCGCCAAGTCGAAGCCGAATTGCTGGCAAACCTCGCCCTCGTCGCGGCTTTCCACGCCTTCGGCGAGGGTGCCGATGCCCGCCTCGCGGGCCATTTTCACCAAGGCCGCGACAATGGCCTGCGCCGGCGCGGGACGCTTGTCGATCTGGTGGATCAGGGAAATGTCGAATTTGATGACATCCGGCGGCGCTTCCATCAATTCCAGCAAACGCGCCTGCCCCGCGCCGAAATCGTCGTAAACCAGGAACACGCCCAGCGCCTGCAACACCTGCCTAAGCCGTTTAATCATCGGCACGTCGGTGACGACCGACTCGTGCAACTCCATCGCCAGGCGCAGCGCGGGGAATTCCCTGCGCACGCGGCTCAAGGCAAGGCCAATCGCGTCAGTGTCCATTTCCTCCGGCAACAGATTGAAAAACAACAGCCCCGGCACGCCCAGCCGGCCGGCCTGGGCGAACGCCTGCTCGCGGAACAACAGGCTCAACTCGGCTTGCCGGTTCAGTTTTTTGGCGATCTGAAACAGCGGCCCCGGCGCTTGCGGCAAGTCGGCATAATGCACCCGGCCGAGGATTTCATAGCCCATGGGCGTCAAGTCGGCAAAGCGGACAATCGGCTGGAAATAAGGCGTCACCGCTTTTTTCGCCATCATCGACTCGAATTGCCGCGCATGGGGGTTGAGAATCTCCGTGCGCTCGGCAGGCTGGACGTACTCCGCCACGGTGAACGGCACGTCGCCGAATTGCACGCTGTCGCCGGGCTTGAGCGGCTGCGCCGCCGTCAAACGGCGGTGATTGACAAACGTGCCGTTGGTGCTGGCGCAATCGCTGATCCACAAAACACCGTCCCGCTCTAGGATTTCGGCATGGATTCGGGAGATCCCGTTGACGGCCAGGCGCAGATGGCAGCCGTCATGGCGCCCGACCACGAACGGCGTGGTCAAAATGGAAACGGCCCACAAGCTTCCGCCCGCCGTTTTGCCTTCGAGTTGCAAGGGGCACACTAATGTTTGCGTAGACATGCACTCACCTCTCTAATCCAGTCCTTTCAGGGTGTAACCGTTAGCTGGCCACCCTTTGTGTTCGAGCGCCCCGCCGTAATCGTTGTGTCGATACCGGGGGATACTTCGGATCGTGGGGCGTCTTCTGCTGTGGCTTTTTGGGGCCGCGCCCGTGTTTCTTGTATTTCTTCGTGTTCACTCCCGAGGCGACGTCCCGCAGCCATTGGGCAAACTCGGCGGGCGAAAGCCGGGCCAGGAAACGCCAGTCCCCGGCCTCGGCCAGCAATGGCATGTCGCAAGCGGTGGAGAACAACAAGTACCGCGTGTACTGTTCCTGCGCGTTGCGCCCGAACAACCCGTCCAGCCGTTCCGCCAAGAAGCAGCGCTCAAGCAATCCGCGCACAGGCAGGACATCGGCATTTTCTTGCAAAGGAGGTCAATCACGGTCGTGGCGGCAGGCTCAGAGTTCAAGGGAATCAAAGCGGCTTAATTTTACCCGATCTATCGCGCCATAGGCACCACCACCTTGAAAGGGCTGGCTTATAGGCCAAGCGGTTCAAGACCAGCGGCGCGGTGAAACGGAAGCCAAACCGCTGCATCAACAAGACGCCGGAAACCAGCCCGGACCAGCCTAGCGCCAAATGTCAGCGGCAAATGCAAATTGATACACCGAGTTGAAACGATAGCCGCCTTTTTAGAAGCGGTGATGATTTGGCCAGATCCAAGGCCGATTGGACGATTTGTGTGATTTTTAACGGAATCCTTAACCGCAACCCGGCTAGAGCGGCAGTTACATGTATACGGATCCGCTTAAACAAGCCTCGCTGGCCGGCCGCGAAACGGCCAGCCAACGAAAGTTTAGGAGGCGGGTCAATTCAAATCGGGCAGGGGTGCCGTTTTCTCAATCTTGACCGCGTTCAGCACATTAGGATCGACGCCGAACAGCCTCAGAATGCTGGGGGCTATTTGCTGGGTGCCCACGGCCTTCTTGACCACCTTGCCTGGCTGCGCGGTGACGCCCACGCCGGCCACGACGATGGGCACATGGCGGTCGTCGGCGTTGTTGCCGCCGTGTTCGGCGATCTTCGACAGCTTGGCGCCGGCGTAGACCGTGCCCCGGTCGGCGACGCCGATGATGTCCGGCACGCGCTCGTCATTCGCCGCCGTGATGTTCAAGAAAGCGGCGGCGTCCGCGCCCGCGTAGATTTTGATGAGGCCTGCGGCGGTGAAGGGCTGGGCGGTCTTATTGCCCGCCGGGTCGGAGCCTATGCCGTTGCCGGCGTAGCCGAGCAGGAAGTTTTTGGCGAAGTCCGTCGCCGTCTTCGAGCGGTCGTTCAGCCACAGCAGGATGCCGTCGTCGTCCATGGCGTGGGCCACCAGAGCCGGCGTGGCTTGCGGATAGGCGGCTTTCCAGGCGGCATTCAGCGCGTCGATCATCGCGCCGTCGTCGATGATGGTCAGCAGGCCCAGATCCGTCGGCGACTGGCCGTGCTTGGCCGACAGGATCAGCACCGTGTTGGTCTTGTCGGCGGCGGCGATGATTTGCGAGAGACCGTCATCGACGAAATTCAAAGCGCTTTCCAGCACCGGGCCGGGCACACTGCCGTTGTGGGTGTAGCCGCCGAGCAGCTTCTCATGGCGGCTTTCCGGGGTGTAGGAGGACGGCAGCTTCTGCGCCGTGGACACGGCCTGGAAGTTCATGCCCATCAATACCGGCACGCCGGGATTGCCGTTGCCGGCGTGGTCATGGCCGGCGATCTGGTTGAGCAGCGCCTGCACCTTGAAGGCGTCGTAGCGCTGTGTGTCAACGTTGCTCTTGGTGAAGTCTGCGGCATTCGGATCGGTGGAGACGTTGCTATTGATCTCGGGGGCGAACAAATCGTCGATGCCCGCGCCGGACGGCCCGTTGAGGATTTCATAAGCGGCGTGCTTGTCAATCCAGGCGGTGTGCAGGCCATAGGATTTGGCCACCTCGAACAAGGTGTTCACTTTGAGGTATTGGTGCGGATAGACCGGCTTGCAAGTCGCCGGATCGACCGGCAGTTGCGACGGGTCGATATTGTCCCGCGCCTGGGCGCTCAATTGGAAAATCGGGTGGCTGTTGGGCTTGTCCGCGTTCAGGTCGGCGACGCCGAGGTAGCCGCTCGCCAAGGGCTGGCTGTACAAGTTAGCGATGCCCTGGCCCGCGTCGAGCTTGGTCAAATCCTTATCGACGTTCTCGGCGTACTGCACTTCTGCGCCCGGTGCGACGCCGACGCAGGTTTTGGTGCCCGCCGGCAGCAGCGTCCGGCTGTAGGCGTCGTCATAATAGATGCCGGTGCTGGCCGGGGTGCCGCCCGTCACCATGCCGACCATGCCCGGAAACGAGTCCGAGGGAAACGGGGTGGAGGCGTTGCTGTACAAAATGCCGTTGTTGACCAGGGCGGCCATGGCCGAGCCGGGGTTTTGCTGGACATACCATTCCAGGTCGCTCTCGTGTAAGCCGTCCACCGAAATCAAAATCACATGTTGCAGCACAGCGGCTGAAGCCTGGCTGGCGCACACTCCGCCAAGGGCGATAGTGGCGGCGATGGCGGCGGCTATTTTTTTGATGCGCATGGCTTTCAACTCTCAACAGTAAATTGCCTAGCCTACGCGCCCCGCATGAAATATTGATGACGCCGACACCTGTGTGCCGATGTCAGCGCCGTTTTATGGGGCATTATCCACCTATCGAGGCGTCTATTTTCATTAGGCCGTCACAGTTGAACGGAAAGAGGGAAGGTCGGCGGATTGGCTGAAAGCCCACCCTGTAGCGCCTATCGTGAAGGAACGGCCTCCCACCAATGCGTGAAGGTCTGTTCACTTCTTGTGCCTAGCGTTTTCAGATAGGCTGATAGGTAGGTCAGATCATTGGCGCACAAGTTATTTTTGAAGGCGGGCATGCCTTCGCCCGACCCGTTAGGAACCACTTCATTCACGCCGTCGCCTTCGCCGACAATATTAGGCCCCATGCCGCCAGTGCCGTGCATGCCATGGCAGCTATAGCAATTTAATCGCAGATAGGCCCGTCGTCCTTCCCCGGCCGCATTTAGCGTCGGGTTGAGGCAATTGGGATCGGCCGCGTAAGTGGTTGTTCCCATTCCGCCCGCGAGCAGGATGAGGCCCAAGGCATTGCTAACGATATTCGGTGTGACTCGCATGATGGATTTACCTCTTGTTATTGGGTTTGAGGGGCCGTCCGACCCGTGTCTGATTCGGATGAGGGCGAGCCTGTGACAGGTTCAATGAGTGGTATGTGGTAAGCCGTCAGGATGTCATGAATCTCGCGCCGATTCCGTTGGACGCTGGCTTCCAGTTGTGCCGCGAAAGCCTCTTCGCCTTTCCTGACGCCGATGGCGATGTCGAAGGCAAAAGGCATCGACGGCATTCCCGCATCGTCGGGCACCGGCTCCACCACCAGCGCCTTGCCATAGCGATTCGCAAAAAACCCGCCGATAGGCCCCCAGACGATGGCCGCGTCGATCTGTCCCTGCGCGACGGCGTCGACAATCTGGCCCTGTGGATTTTTAACCGAAGCCTCGCCCCACATGGAGAAGCCGACGATATTCGCGGCCATCCCGCGACGGGCGAGCGCATTCGCCGGCGGGGTGTTCGAGCCGTCCTTGCCGATGGCATGCAAGCCGATCTTGAGCGTGCGCAGCAGCGGATCGTCCAACGATTTAAGCGCCAGATGGCGCCGCCGCGCCGTGACGAAGACATAGCCGGAGCGATAATAAGGCCGGGTGGAGCGCACCCGTTCCAAGCCATAGGGCACCCCCATCACCACATCGCAGCGTTCCGCCAGCAAGGTTTGGCGGATGAAACTCTGCCGCTGCTTCTGCCAGGTGTAAACCAGGCGCATACGCAGGTCGTCGGCCAGTCGCTTGGCAATCTTGTTCTCGAACCCTGCTTGCCGCTGATTGGAGAAAGGCAGATTGTCCGGGTCGGCGCAGACGCGAAGCTCGCCCTCCCCCGCCCATGCCGCCGTGGATGCCAGCAGCGCGGCAGCGAGCGTCCCTACTAGCATTCGCGGGAATCGTTGGGCCATGCCATTTTCCCTTTTGCCGACGGGCAAGCTTGCGATCATGGCAGCTTAAAGACGTGAACCCTGCCGCCAGTCCCTGCGACACCGCTCTTGCCGCCCGGGCAAGAACCTTTGCCGAAACCGCCGGCCAGCCAGCCGACCCCGCTGTAAATGGCAATACGCTGCTTGCCATCGACAGGGCTGGTAAAGCTGATCGGATTGCCGACACTGCTGCATTCCAATTTCGTTGCGAACACGACCTTGCCCCCGCCCTTGGCCGGATCGGGGTCGGCATTGACCGCCTTGAACGAGTTGTCCATGGTTGTGTAGAAAACCAACCCGCCCGCCGTCGCCAGGACGCCGCCGTATTGGGCGGCAAGCTCTTTGACCTCCCACGCCTTCTGGCCTTTAGTGGCATCCCAAGCGATTAGCTTACTGGTATATCCGGCTTCTGCGCCTGCTCCGATGCTCATATCCATGCCCATATAGGGCGCACCGGCGATGTACTCGGCCTTCAACATTTCCATGTTCATGCATAAATTGAACGTGGGCACATAGAAAAGGCCTGTCTTCGGAGAGAAGGCCCCAGGCTCCCAGCCCTTTCCGCCCATTGCCGAAGGACAGATATTCTCGGTGAGAACGCCCTGGTGGGTGCGCTTGGCATCGACGACTTCCGGTATGCCGGTCGTCAGATCGACATGGGTC
>Ga0265327_10002993_pt1 | contig 16785 bp, 15 predicted proteins | sample 41621metaG_FD_202089 | JGI IMG/M metagenome (GOLD analysis project Ga0265327, IMG submission 202089) | Rhizosphere microbial communities from Carex aquatilis grown in University of Washington, Seatle, WA, United States - 4-16-21 metaG | ecosystem: Host-associated > Plants > Roots > Rhizosphere... | reverse complement strand
GTTTGGACCCACCCCTTCCCATCTCGAACAGGGCCGTGAAACGAACCTGCGCCAATGATAGTGTGCTCTTCGCATGCGAAAGTAGGTCACCGCCAGGCTCTCATTTAAAAGGCCTCTATTCGTAGAGGCCTTTTTCTTTGTCTGTAGTCAATGTTTTTACCAATATTGATCCTATTTCCCCGGCATCTTTAACTGCGCTATGAATAGCGGGGCGTTATATCGTCTGCTTCACGCATTGAATAACCACAACATATAGTAAATTTAGATCAGAAAAGACTATTATTTTGACATTTCTATTAAATACAATGAGATAGCTTGTTTTTTTAAAATAATAGTTCTATATTATCTTTAATCATCTATAGAAAAAGATTATTTATGCATGCGCCAATGATGACAAAGTATGTGTACCAGATTCGTAGCCGCAATGGAGCGATTGTGGATAACTTGCAGATTTATGGTCGCGATGAAAGCGATGCAACACGCAAGTTACAGCAAATGTATCGGAATTGTGTGATTCTTGATTCTAGAGTCGCTGCGCCAGAACGTGCATCCAATTCCAGCTATGAAGACGTACTAAGTCTTATTGCAAATAGCCGCTAATCCAGCAATTGGCTATTTAATAACTCATTCAATAATGCTTCGTAGTCCTGAGCGCCAGCACTGCTGGCGTTGTAACGAAATACATCCTTTTTGAATTGCGGGCTTTCGGCAATTGCAACATTCTCAGAAATTACCGTATTACAAACCTCACTCCCAAAACCAGCTTGCGCTTGTTCCTGTACTTCAAATGTCATGCCGCGCCTTCTATCAAAGCAAGTCATCAAGTAACGACGATTGATGCGCTTCTTTAGGACGGGCTCGAGTGCCTTGAGCGTCTGCTCGACCTTTTTTGCGCCTTGCAGAGATAGAAAGTCTGATGAAATTGGGATCAGGACAAGATCAGATGCGAATATGGCGCTGAGCGATAATACGCCAAGATACGGGCAACAATCGATAATGGTATTGCGGGGAGTTGATTCTTTTTCTAATGCATCAAGTCCTATTCTCAGTTTGTTAAGAATCGCCGGACCCTTACCAAAGATTGAATCTACCTTAATCAGTTCCTTGTGCGATGGGATTAGAGAGCCCAGATTTGGCCATTCAATCTCAAGTTGGCTTAATGGCTTATTGTCCTGATAAAAGCCAAACAGGCTTTGTGTTGCTGAGAGAGTGGATTCTTCCTGAATCTGTGTCAAATGACCTTGCGGATCCATATCAATCAGTAGAGAGGGGATATTTATTCGATTGAGTGCAGCTGCCAGATTGAGGACTGTCGTCGTTTTACCGACGCCCCCTTTTTGATTGAAAACCGCAATTCTACTCATATAGTTATTTATACCATTATGACTGGCGATCCCCCTCAGTATTCAGATTGGGGATATGATTAAAGGCAATTCTCATTGGCGCACGATCAACCGCCTCATGTGCGCCAGCAAAATATACCGTATTTTTACCAAATCGCATATTTAACTTATCCAATATTCCATCAAGTTTGCTGTTGCTAAGAGAGTCTGAGGTACCGAATAGGCTATGTGTTATATCTTTAACTTCAACTAATCCTGAAAATGTCAGCCCTGTGGCGTAGGGAATTAAGTCATTTTGCGGATAACGTTTCCACAGTGTCTCCAATGTGTGAGTCAATTGCAAGGTACTATCAGTAGGTGATATTGCAGACTCAATAGCCCAGCTCGGGTGATTGAGGAATTTAACTTTCAGATGAATCATTGAGGCATGCAAGCCGTAGCTTCGCAAGCGCGCACATGCTTTTTGTAACAGCCGATGTAGTACAGCTAAGGTACCTTCCTTAGATCTCATTTCCGGAGGCATGACATGAGAGTGCCCCAGACTGCCACGCTCATTTTTGATCAATGAGTGTTCAAATCCACGTAATTTGTCATGCATGCGTTCCCCTTCAATGCTACCCCAGGCAGTACGTAATTGCTCGCGAGTTAAACCGCAGAGTTCTTTTACTGAGTTGATTTTGAAGCTATTCAGCCTTGATTCCATTCGACGTCCAATGCCGTTGATCTGAGTAAGCTTGAGTGGGTAGAGCACTTCAGGAAGTTGGTGTTTCTCAATGACGATGCAGCCGTCGGGTTTTTGCATATTGGAAGCTAGCTTGGAAAGGAAAGTATTTGGTGCAATTCCTATAGAGCAACGGATAAACTCCCCTGCATTAATGGTGATAGCCCTTTTGATTCTTGATGCCAGCGCAAGTGCGTGCTCACGTTGTTGCTGAGATCCTGTCAGATAACACACCATCTCATCTATCGATAGAGTTCGCTCAACATGCGTACATGATTCAACAATCTCTACCAGCTTGTGATGATATTCAACATAATGCCGCGGTCTTGCTTCAATGAAAATAATATCTGGGCATAACTTGCGAGCCTCGCGAACCTTCGTGCCTGTTTTGACACCAAATGCTTTTGCCTCATAGCTTGCAGCAATGCAGCATGTGGTCTCAGCCATCACGGGCAACACAGCAATAGGCTTGCCTCTAAGTTCAGGTTGTAACTGTTGCTCTACAGAGGCGAAGTAGGAATTGAAATCAACGTATAGTGCTCTTAATGTCATTTTAACCAGTTTGTACAGAGTAAGGATTCGCCATTCATGGCGACTAAAGAGTGCTGACCTGACTTATGCTGATCATTTGCGCGGCTAGTCAGATTTAATTTTAATATTATGAACAAATGTTCGTTTGAAGGGAATGTCATGACAGAAAAAACAAATATTGCCGTATTTGCAGGGGGGTGCTTCTGGTGCTTGGAGCCGGTTTTCTCTCAATTGCAGGGGGTTGAAAGTGTAGTTTCAGGCTATATCGGTGGCCATACAACAAACCCTAGCTATAAGCAGATATGTAATGGTGATACAGGCCATGCCGAAGCAATACAGATTACTTATGACCCGCAGCAGATTTCGTTTGAAGTCTTGCTCGAGATATTCTTTGTTTCACATGATCCGACTACACTCAATCGTCAGGGCAACGATATTGGCACGCAATATAGATCAGCTGTGTTCTGCCAGGACGATACACAGCGTGCCGTTGTTCAGGCTGTGATTGACGAATTAAATAATGAAAATACATTCTCAAAACCAATCGTTACCGAAATTAATGGTGCAGAGCAGTTCTATCCAGCTGAAGATTATCACCAATATTACTATGCAAATAACCCTAATCAGCCTTATTGCATGATTGTTGCAGCCCCCAAGGTAGAGAAAGTACGCTTAAAATATGTAAATAAATTAAAAAAATAATTTTTTTGGTGGATTTTCGAATTTATGGTGTAAAAATTGCAAGAATAAGAGATAAACCGACGATAATGTCGGTATAAGTCAATAATGACAGCAGCTATAAATTCTGGAATAAGATTGATCAAACGCGTTTTCTTACAGCTATTGTGCTTGGTTTTCTTCATGGCAACCCCAATCCTCTCCTTAGGTACTGGTTTAGGTGAGGTTCAGGTCAAGTCAGGTCTAGGTGAGCCTTTATTTGCCGAGATTGATTTACTGGGTATTTCACAAGACGAAGTGAATGGCCTAGAGGTAAAACTTGCCACAAGTGACGAGTATCTGACATTGGGCTTGTCTGATCTTCCCGCAATTCGGGATATTCATTTCGATATCTTGCAGAAGGGTGATAACTTTAGGCTGATTTTAAGAACCCGCAAGCCAGTTAACGAGCCATTTTTAGATGTGCTGCTTCATTTGGATTCAGCAACTGCGCACTTATACCGTCAATACACTTTGCTACTTGATCCACCTACAAGTGCAAAAACTGAAGTGGCCGACGCATCCCGTCCTTCTTACAATGAGGCACCGGAAGCTGATACAACCGCAAATGTTAAATATAGAGCCAAGAAAACAGCTTCATCATCATCTTCCGTCGATGAGTCTCAAGACCCCGAAGCCGCGCCGAAGTTTAAGCGGAAAAAACATAAAAAGATCACCGAAGATACCAATCCGGAAACTAGTGTTCAGCCCGTTAAAGATTCAGGCGAAACCTATCTCACAAAAGAGGGTGATATTTTCGGTAAAGTTGCCCAGCGTTACCAGCCTGATGGCATGAGGCTGAAGGATGTGATGGCTGCTTTTTATCAGGCAAATCCCGATGCGTTTTTAAATGGGGATGTGAATAGCCTAAAGGCAGGGCAAGTTTTAAAGGTTCCTGATTTACAAGGGCTCGCTCAAGGCAAACCCAAGAAAAACCTGCCAGACGAGGCAAAACCAACACCGCCAGCTCCGGTAGAACAACCAACTGCCAAAGCTGACAAACCTAAATTTGTGCTTCATTTATCTGCTGGCGATAGTTCGGGCCAGGATATGCCGCTTGATCCTAACAAACCTGTAGATGCCATATCGTCAGCTCAAGCGACTCCGCCGCAGCCAGAGATTCAAACCAATATAGTCCCTAATCCGGAACCTGTTGCTCCTCAGCCTGAGGTTACGCCAGTTCCAGCCCCCGCCAGTGCACCTGCGGTCGTGAATGTTCCCGCCAAGCCGCCTGTCAACATTGCAATCGCACCTGTAAAGAAGAGCTTTTTTAGCTATGATTCGCTAATGGAAAATCTGGTTTGGCTATCAGTCGGATTAAGTCTGGTCTTGGCCTTGGGTATCGTTATCTTTTTAGTTGTAATTCTCAAGGCCAAACTTAAGAAGAAAGCGCTCGACGATCTGGTTGAGACAGGCATACTCACCCGAATCGATCAGTCATCAAATTTTGAGCATTCATCGGCGAGTATGAGCCGCTTGAAAGGCGAAGATTTTATGTCAGATGATTTCTTGGCAAATTCTGCTTTCCCGAATAATACGAATAGCAGCCTTGATTTGCACGAAGTCGATCCTATCACCGAGTCAGAGGTTTATTCTGCCTATGGACGTTTTGATCAAGCGGCAATGATTCTTGAGAGTGCAATAGAAAAAGCACCAGAGCGTCATGAGCTCAAAATCGCCTTAATGAAGGTTTATGCAGAGCGCAAATACTTCGCAATGTTCGAGGGGCTGTTTCTGGATATACAAGAGTTGGCGCTACAGAATAAAGACGATAATCACTATCTGGCAACTGCGCTGGAGATGGGTCGCAAACTTGATCCTGAAAATCCGCTTTATAAACTTGAAGACATCAGCATAAGCAAAGATGACGGTGATTTAAATCCAGACGCCGAGTTCTTTAACGTGGATGATGAGCTTGCCAATCCTGATAAAAGCATGGAAGTGACCGATATGGAGAGCACCCCGGTGGCAGAGCCAGCCTCCGATGCACTTTCTGCCGATGACTTTCACAAAACAAGCTTAAGCGATGATTTAAAGAAATTGCAGGAAAGCAACATCATTGAATTTGAGATGATCAAGACGCCTGAAGCAGGCGTTCCGGAAGAGCCTGAAAAAACGTTTCAAGAACTCTCAGAGTCTACCATCGTGCTAGATGGCCCTGTCATTGTTGAATTTGAGACAGACACGCCAACACCAGAGAAAAAAACTGGCAAGAAATAATTAATCTAGCGAGACAGCCACTGTCTGCGCCAGAATATAAGTCCCATGCTGATGGCGATGCCAGCCATCAACCCCAGCGCTGACCAGAAGCCATCTTGGTCAGCCAGCCACGGCATGAAGTGGAAGTTCATACCAAATATCCCTGCAATCAGTGTCGCTGGCATAAAAAGCATGGCGACCACAGTCAAAGCTCGTACTTCCATGTTGACGCGATTACTGATGCTGGAGAGATAAATATCCAGCATGCCACCAAGCAGATCGCGTATCGCTTCCAGTGATTCAATGAAATGTACCGTATGGTCATAGACATCGCGCAGATAAAGGATAGTGCCCGCAGAGAAGCGTGCATCATCATTGCGCAGCAGGCTGTTGATCACTTCGCGCAGAGGCCATACCGCACGTCTCAGCTCCATGCTGGCGCGCTTGAGTTGATGGATTTTGTGCAGCAGGCTATTGCTCGGCTTGTGTAGCAGTTGTTCTTCCAGCGTCTCGCAATCATTGCCCATGTCTTCCAGCACGATGAAGTAGCGATCCACAACCACGTCCAGCAAGGCGTAAGCGAGATAGTCAGAATCCAGCTCCCGAATGTGGGCGCGCTCTGCGCGCATGCGTTCACGCACAGGCTCAAAAGCGCCTGTAGGTCGCTCCTGGAAGGTCAAGACGAAATGCTTGCCCATCACCAGACTGATCTGCTCTGAGTTGATCGCCATTTCATTTTTGTCATAATGAAAACAGCGTGCGACGATATAAATATAGTTGTCGTAGGTGTCGACCTTGGGGCGCTGGTCAGTGTTCAGAATGTCTTCCATCACCAATGGGTGCAGCTTGAACGCAGCCCCCACCAGCTTCATCAGTTCTGCATCATGCAGCCCGTGAATATTCAGCCATAGCTTGTTATCAGCATCAGGCTTCAGTGTGGCGATATCGGCCGGTGTTAATGCGCGCTCTGTCAGGTGTGAACTGTTGTACTCAAATACACTGATAATCGGATGTTCGGTTTTAATCTCACCTACGTGCACCAAGGTGCCAGGCGCCATGCCAATCGTCTTCGATTGCAGCTTCCGTTGTCGGCTAGCTCTTGGTTTTTTCATGCAGCTCCTTAGACTTCCAGATGGCTATAAAGCACCGTAGAAAGATAGCGTTCACCAAATGAAGGGATAATCACCACAACCAGTTTACCCTTGTTCTCAGGCCGCTTGGCAACTTCTAGCGCAGCCCATACTGCAGCACCCGATGATATCCCCACCAGCAGGCCATCATCACTTGCCAGGCTGCGTGCCGTGTTCAGCGCATCATCATTCTTAACGCGTACGACCTCATCGTAGATCTCAGTATTCAATATCCCAGGTATAAACCCAGCGCCTATACCCTGTATCGGATGTGGCCCGCGTTGCCCGCCAGATAGCACTGGGCTGGCATCTGGTTCCACAGCGATAACCTGTATATTCGGGTTGCGTTCTTTCAGCACTTCGCCCACGCCGGTAATCGTGCCGCCAGTGCCTATGCCTGAGACGAAGATGTCGATCTTGCCATCAGTATCACGCCAGATTTCCTCGGCAGTGGTCTTACGGTGTATCGCCGGGTTGGCCGGGTTCTCAAATTGCTGTGCGATCACATAGCGTGGGTCGGCAGCGGCCAGCTCTTCAGCTTTTTTGATCGCGCCCGGCATGCCTTCCGGCCCCGGTGTCAGGAACAGTTCAGCACCATAGGCCTTGAGTATCAACTTGCGCTCGCGGCTCATGGTTTCTGGCATCACAAAGGCGCATTTGATACCGCGCGCAGCACACACCATGGCAAGGCCAATGCCTGTGTTGCCGCTGGTCGGTTCCAGTATCACGGTATCCGGTTTGATCTTGCCTGCAGCATCCAGCGCATCAATCATCGAGACCGCAATACGGTCTTTTACGCTATGCGCGGGGTTGAAGTATTCCAGTTTTCCGACGATGGTGGCATCAATGCCAGCTGCGGTTTTGTTGATTTTGACGAGTGGAGTATTGCCGATCAGTTCGGCGGTGTTGTTAGCGATTCTCATGATTGACCTGTATGTAAAAAGCTAGTTGTGAATCACAAAAGCATAACAAATTCTTATGCAGTTTGTTATACGTTGAAATTATATCCTTATAAGTTATGGGGATTAATTTTGGTGTTTTTGGGGGAATAGGTCGGGGGTAGCCCGACGGCTAGTTACTTTCTTGTGCTCGCCCACAAGAAAGTAACCAAAGAAGAAGGCGCCCCCTGCCATGGCCTGCGGCTTCCCTGTGCTACTCAACAAGCCGGGCGGCTGCGGAACTCGCCCTCACAAGCCTTATACCCCCCAAGGCTTGTCCGGTGCTCAAACAGTCCTCGCCGAAATCACCCAGCTTGTCTGCGTTGCTCGGCATGGCAGCAGGGGAAGTAAGTCAAAACCACCTGAGGATAGTCATTGCGAGAAGCCGAAGGTGACGTGGCAATCTGGTAGCTATCACCTGCAAAAGCCATATTCTCTGGGAGTCAATATCCATGCGCCTCCCAGAGGCACTGGGTATGAGGTTATCTAACCTGAATACCGTCGTCAGGACTGAAGAAAAAACCACCAGAAACATGGTGCAAAGTGCGTAGCTCATCGTGGCCTTCAAAGTGCCAACGGCCATCGCTGAATACACGCTCATCTGCATAAGCGGCCACCACTTCACCGAGGAATAAATCATAAGTGTTCTGGATATGCGGTTCTGGTATCACCTTACATTCCAGCCAAGCCACGCAGCCCTCAACTAATGGTGCGTCTATCTGGCTGGCGGCAAAGGTGGGTAGGTCAAATGCCGCAAATTTATTATCTTGCGCTTTGCCTATCAATTCACGGCCAGAGCTGGAGCCGACCTTCACCACCATCTCAGCCTGCGCACGGCAGGGTACGTTAATCGCGAAGCTGCCCGATGCCTCAATCAGCTCGCGGGTATAAGTCTTTTTGTCGATGACGATGGCGATTCTGGATGGGTTGAAATCCAGCGGCATGTTCCACGCCGCTGCCATGATGTTGCGTTGATTGCCGTGGGCTGTGGTGACTAGGACGGTGGGGCCGTGGTTGAGGAGTCGATACGACAGTTGATTGGTTATTTTTATCAAAATTACAGATTAATCAAGGCTTAATAATCTTTATTGCGTCTTGTACGGTTGGCATTGTGGGGCTGTGGTCTCCAGACAACAGTCCAGACTCACTTCTGCTGAATAGCGCTTGTAAAATAATTCTTCGGGATTCAGGATCATCGTCATTGCCATCTCTTAAGCTTAGATATAAATGAGTTAGCTGTTCTCGCTCTTCTGCATCTCTCATTAAGTGAAAACTACTAAAAGTCATTTTTGATAAAGACCTAACAAGAAAGGCAAAACTGGACAAAATGGTCGCAAAAATTACGATGCCTTCAATATTTTGTAATCCTATATCTGGGGACTTACCTTCTAACCAAGTAATAAAATATTTGCTGAAGAAGGCAACGCCAATCACTATAGAAATGACGAGCCCTAAAAACCAACGGCGACCTTGTTCTTTAAAGCTAATAGCTTTATCTCCCCAGTATTTTGCGGGTGATTCAAAACGAAGCTCTTCTCTGTATTTTTTCTCTAGATCAGTATGCTTATTTGTCCAGCTGGCAAGCTGGCTCTGAAAGTTTTTAGACTGTGCCAATATTGTTTCATTTAAAAGGTTTTTTTGCGTTGTATGCCAAGCATGGAAGTCTGATTGAGTTGTTCTTTGCCATGCTGATATATCGGTTTTAAATAAATCCACTGTGCCAATCAACTCATTATTTTTTTCAGCTAATTGGTCTCGAAGTTGATTTAATGACTTAACCTCTGATGTACGTCTTTTGTTTATGTTTGTTCCATCTTGGTATAAAAACTCATAGGCAATTAGATATCCTTGCAGTGCTTGAAAGCTATTTGAGCGAGAAGTGGTTTGATGGGTAATAGCTTCAAAAAAAGCATCTGCCATATCCACAGATAATTGAGTCAACTCAATCCATTTTTCTACAAACGGATGGCTACTCCATATCCAAGATGTCCCTATCTGATTGTTAATCAGCGAAGTAAAATTATTTCTAAAAGTTGACTCGTCCCAAGTCTCAAGTTGAGGTCTCCAGCTATTAATCTGGTTTAGTATTGCTTGGAAGCCGTTGAACCTTTGAATATATTGTCCTGCTGTTTGACTCTGCGCTGAAAGGCCTTGTCTCTGACTCCAAAATTCCAGCTGAGATTGGATGAATAATTCAAATGCCTCTAACGTATCAAAATTCCATTTTTTTTGGAAACGGTCAGTAATGCTCAGTTCAAAAGGCAATTTCATACTATCCCCTTAAGTTTTTAATCATTATTTCTGCCAAGCATCCCGCAAAGTCACGGTTCGATTAAACACCGGTTTACCTTCTACACTATCTTTCCTATCCGCCACAAAGTAACCATGACGCTCAAATTGGAAGGCGTCGGCTGGTTTGGCGTCTTTCAATGCCAGCTCCAGTTGCGCGGTGATGACTTTGACTGAATCCGGGTTGATGTCGTCCAGATAGTTACGGTCGCCGCTGCCGGGGTGGGCTTCTTTGAATAATCTGTCGTACATGCGGATCTCAGCTTCGTAAGCATGCGCGGCGGATACCCAGTGGATATTGCCTTTGACCTTGACGCTATCAGCGCCGGGCGTGCCGGATTTGGTGTCTGGCAGGTATTCGCAATGCACTACGGTGACATTGCCTGCGGCATCTTTCTCAAAGCCAGTGCATTTCACTACGTAGCCATAGCGCAGGCGCACCATGTTGTCGGGGAAGAGGCGGAAGTAGCCTTTGCTTGGTACTTCCATAAAGTCTTCGCGCTCTATCCATAGCTCTTTGGTGAGCTGAATTGTGCGTTTGCCAGACTCCGGTTTTTGCGGATGGTTAGGCGCATGGCAATCTTCACTTTGACCATCTGGGTAGTTGTCGATGACCAGCTTGATCGGGTCTAGCACGGCAATGCGGCGATCGGCGGATTCATTGAGGGTTTCGCGCATGCAGTCTTCGAGGATGGTGTATTCGATCCATGAATCTGCTTTGCTGACACCAATGCGGTCTGCGAATAACCTGAAGCCTTCAGCGGTGTAGCCACGGCGGCGTGCACCAGCCAAGGTTGGCAGGCGTGGGTCATCCCAGCCGGTGACGTGTTTTTGCTCTACCAACTCGATCAGGCGGCGCTTTGAGAGCACGACGTAAGTGAGGTTCAAACGGGCGAATTCATATTGCTTAGGCAATGGGTCTGCCAGCAAGCCAGCATCACGCAGGCGTTCCAGCACCCAATCGTAGAAGGGGCGTTGGTCTTCAAACTCCAGCGTGCAGATGGAGTGGGTGATGCCTTCAACTGCGTCTTCCAGTGGGTGAGCGTAGGTGTACATCGGATAGATGCACCATTTGTCGCCTGTATTGTGGTGGTGAGCGCGTTTGATGCGGTAGATCGCCGGGTCACGCAGGTTGATGTTGGGCGAGGCCATGTCGATCTTGGCGCGCAGCACCATGCTGCCATCGGCGTGTTTGCCGTCACGCATCTCGCGGAACAGTGTCAGGTTTTCTTCCACAGAGCGGTCACGCCATGGGGAGTTCTTGCCCGGCTCTGTCAGCGTGCCGCGGTTGGAGCGCATCTCGTCTGCACTTTGTTGGTCTACATAGGCGTGGCCAGCTTGTATCAGCGCTTCAGCCGCGCGGTACATGAAATCGAAGTAATTGCTGGCGTAGTAAAGGTGGCTGGCACCGAACGACTCCCAGCCGAAGCCCAACCATTGCACCATCTCGGTGATGCTATCGACGTATTCCTGTTCTTCTTTCTCAGGGTTGGTGTCATCAAAGCGCATGTGGCAAACGCCGCCATAATCACGCGCGAGGCCAAAATTGAGGCAGATGGATTTGGCATGGCCGATATGCAGATAGCCATTTGGCTCGGGCGGGAAGCGTGTGCGTATCTTCGCTGGATCAGGTTCGCCTGCGGCTTGGTGTGCGGCATCGCCGGGGCTGCGTGCCCAGTGGCGAGAGGCGTATACGCCGCCAGCGAGATCGCGGTCGATAATCCCACGTAAAAAGTTGGAGGCAGGTGCTGCTGGTGTTTTTTCTGATGACATAGGATGTGCGTGTAAACAAACAAAAATTGATTACAGCTATTTTACACGCTGATGCAACGCATTGGTTTGTAATGTGCTGTGCTAATATCAGCCAAATTAAGCTTTTAAGTCTATATTTTGAATAACTTGACCTTCCCTATCCTGCGCTTGTTGGCTGATGGACATTTCCAGTCCGGCGAGGCTATTGCCAAACATTTTGGCGTGACGCGGGCGACGATATGGAATGCGATGCAGGAAGCTGAAGCGCTCGGTATCGAGATATTCTCTGTGCGTGGCCGTGGTTATCGCCTGCCAGAGCCTATCACTCTGCTGGATTACGAAAGCGTGCTGGCCGCGATTGGCGAGCAACGCGCCTGGTTCAAATTCGAGCTGCATGACCATCTGGAATCCACCAATACCTACCTGATGAAACAAGCCAGCCTTGGCGCTAACCACGCGACTGCTGTAGCCGCTCTCTTGCAGACCAAAGGTCGTGGTCGCCGTGGCAGGCCATGGCAGGCGGGCTTGGGGGCGAGCCTGACGTTTTCGCTACTGTGGCGCTTTCAATCAGGCGCTTCGGCGCTCTCGGGGTTGAGCCTTGCTGTGGGTGTGGCGCTGATCCGCGCCTTTCATGAAATCGGCCTGGCTGAGGCAAAGCTGAAATGGCCGAATGACGTGCTGGTGAAAGTGAATAACCAGTACCTGAAACTGGCGGGGATTCTGATCGAGCTGCAAGGTGATATGGAAGGCCCGAGTGCCGCTGTGATCGGCATTGGCATCAACCTGAACCTGCCTGAGAACGTACGCCGCCATATCGACCAGCCAGCCACGGATTTGAAGTCGGTGCTGCGGCAGTATTTCACGCCCAGCGATGTGCTGGGTTTGATGTTGAAGCACCTTGCCGATGTGTTACGGCAGTTTGAAGAGCAGGGCTTTGAGCAACTGCGCGACGAATGGGTGACCTACCATGCCTACCATGGCCAGCCGGTGAGGATGATCTCGCCCGATGGCAGGGAGACGCAGGGTGTGGCCACCGGTATTGCTGCTGATGGTATTTTGCTGGTGGAAACAGCGCTTGGGCAGCAACGCTTCTCGGCGGGTGAGATCAGCCTGCGAAGTGGGACTTGAGCGCATGATATTGACCATCGACATAGGCAATACACGCACCAAATGGGGCATATTCGCAGCCGGAGCCGAATTCACCGGTGAGCTCAAACTCTATGGTGTCAGTCTCAACGCTGACTTTAATGAGGCGCCACAAGCATGGCGTGGTTGCTCGCGCGCTGTGCTCTGTAATGTGGCGGGCGAGCAGATTGGCCAGCGGGTACGCGCTGCGCTGCAAGCACTGAATATCCCGCTAACTGAAGTAAAGGCCAGCAGCCAGGCCTGTGGTGTGCATAACCGCTATGATCAGCCGGAGAAGCTCGGCGTTGATCGCTGGGCCGCAGTGATTGCCGCTTGGCAGCACTACCACCAGCCCTGTGTGGTGGTGAGCGCGGGGACTGCGGTGACGATAGATGCCTTGACCCGCGACGAGAGTGGGCAGGGTGTGTTCCTGGGCGGCATGATATTGCCGGGCATCCGGTTGATGCAGCAAAGCCTGCTCGATGCGACAGCAGGTATCAAGGAAAGCATGGGCGATTGGCAGGATTTCCCCACCAATACCGCCAATGCCTTGTACACCGCGGCGATGACAGCAGCGGCTGGCAATGTGAAGGGCATGGCAGCAAGGTTGCAAAATATATCCGGTGTATTGCCAATCGTGATCGTCAGTGGCGGCGATGCCGAGCCGCTGGCAGAGTGTTTGCTTGGGACTATTGGCATGGTAAACAATCTGGTTATCGCCGATAATCTGGTTTTGCAAGGATTGCTGTTACTGGAGAAAGCGTCTCGATGAAGTGGGTGTTCTGGATACTGTTATTGCTTAATGTTGTGTTGCTCGCATATTTTAATATGCCAGATGAGCCGGTGGCAGTTGCCAATCTAGGCAGCCACGCAGCCATACAGCCAGAAAAGATCAAGCTGCTGAATGCAAAAGAGATCGCCAGCCTGCCGAGCAAAGCGCCGAAAGCTGAGACTGACCCAGCCGCCGCGCCAGCTGCACCTGTGCAATTGCCACAAATCAATGCGGCTTGCTATGAATGGGGTAGTTTTTCATCTGCAGGCTTGGCGCGCGCGCAGAACATATTGACCAAGTTTGCATTGCAGGGTGTGGTTAAGCAACAGACCAGCCAGGAAGCTGTGAGGTATTGGGTTTACATCCCTAGCCGCCCAAGTTTTGAACTTGCGCAACAGAAGATGGCTGAGTTAAAAGCGCGTGGTGTGGAAGAAAGCTTTATCATTCAGGAGCCGCAGTTCAAGTATGCGATTTCACTTGGAGTCTTCAAGGATGAGCAATTAGCGACTAAACTGCTGGAAGAGCTAAGAGCAAAAGGTGTTGTATCTGCTGTAAAAGGCATTAGAAATCAGGAGAAAGGTCAATCCAGCTTGCTGATCAACAATATGTCTGGCGACACAGCAGCCGAGATTGAAAAACTGAAACCGGATTTTCCGGGTAGTGAACTTAAACAAGTGGCTTGCCAATAGGAGTTGTCATGGGAATTTTGAAATCTGTACTCAAATCCGCAGCACAAAAGGTAGCGATTGCTGCTGCTGTGATTGTTGGCAAGGAGCTTGTCACTCGCGCAATAGATCGCTTCAAATCAGCACCTGAAGCTGCTCCGGCACCGACCGTCACACCCAAAGCTAGCAAGCCCAAGGCTGCTACCAAACCAGCCGCAGCGAAAGCCCCGGCGAAGCCGAAAGCAGCAGCAAAACCAAAGGCCGCCGCCAAGCCCAAAGCCGCAACTGCTGATGCAACAGCCAAGCCTAAAGCGCCAGCCAAGCCAAGAGCACCACGTAAACCTAAAGTAGTAGTCGAAAAAACAGAAACCCCAAGCGCCGAATAGCGGTTGGGGTTTTCTATTGAGTGGGGCAGCAATGCCCCCTCAGTCATTTGCTAGCGTTTTTTGATATAGAGGTCGGTAATCGTGCCCTCTTTCATTTCCGCAGCAAAGCAGACTGTTTCAGATAAGGTTGGGTGAGCATGGATGGTCAGGCCCAAATCATGGGCATCTGCGCCCATCTCGATTGCCAGCACCGCTTCAGCCAATAATTCGCCAGCGTTCACGCCGACAATCCCGGCACCAATCACACGATGTGTTTCCTTATCGAATATCAGTTTGGTTGAGCCTTCGGTACGTGCAATTGAAAGTGCGCGTCCGCTGGCTGCCCATGGGAAGCTGGCTTTTTCGATCTCAATGCCCTTGGCCTTGGCTTCTGTCTCTGTCATGCCTACCCAGGCCACTTCTGGGTCGGTGTAAGCGACAGATGGAATTACCATCGCCTGGAATTCGACCTTGTGGCCTGCGATGACTTCGGCAGCGACCTTGCCTTCGTGTGTGGCTTTGTGAGCCAGCATAGGCTGACCGACGATATCGCCAATCGCGAAGATGTGCGATACATTGGTGCGCATCTGTTTATCCACCGCGATGAAACCACGGTCATCAACAGCAACGCCAGCCTTCTCTGCACCAATGTTCTTGCCGTTAGGGCGACGGCCAATCGAGACTAGCACGCGGTCGTAAACTTGTGTTTCCTTAGGCGCATTCTCACCTTCAAAGCTAACATGAATACCGTCTTTCTTGGCTTCGATCTTGGAAACTTTGGTCGACAGCATGATGCTCTCAAAACGTTTTTCCATGCGCTTTTGCAGTGGGCGAACCAGATCACGGTCGCAACCTGTGATCAGGCCATCCATGAACTCTACAACGCTGACTTTGGTGCCAAGTGCGTCATACACAGTACCCATTTCCAGGCCAATGATGCCGCCGCCGATGACCAGCATACGCTTCGGAACATCAGCCAGCGCCAGTGCACCAGTGGAATCCATGATGCGTTCGTCTTCTGGAGCACCGGGGAATTTGGTTGCCTGTGAGCCGGCCGCGATAATGGCACTTTCAAATCCAACAGTGGTGATTTTGCCATCTGCTGCGGTGACTGCGATTTGGTTGGGGCTGGTAAATTGACCAACGCCGTTGACTACCGTCACGCCACGTTGCTTGGCCATGGCCGCGAGGCCGCCTGTCAGCTTACCAACAACATCATTGGCTTTCCAGTTGCGCAGTTGATCCAGATCGACCTTGGGCGCACCAAAGCTGACACCATGATGGGCTGTCTCTTCTGCTTCGGTAATCACTTTAGCAGTATGTAAGAGTGCTTTGGATGGGATGCAACCTACATTCAGGCAAACGCCACCCAGCGTTGAGTAACGCTCGATCAATACGACCTGCAAGCCCAGATCAGCCGCGCGGAATGCCGCGGTATAGCCGCCGGGGCCAGAACCCAGCACGACGACTTGTGTATTGATGTCGCTATTGCCTACCGGAGTCGCTGGCATTGGTGCCGCAACAGCCGCTGGAGCTGCAACCGGCGCAGGCGCTGCTGCAGGTGCTTCCACTTTGGCTGGTGTACTCGCAGCAGCATCGGCTTCTACCAGCAGGATTAATGTGCCCTTGGCAACCTTATCGCCTACTTTAACTTTGATTTCTTTAACGGTGCCAGCTTGCGAGGATGGAATATCCATCGAGGCCTTGTCTGACTCAACGGTGATCAGCGAATCTTCCTTGGCAATGGTGTCACCAGCTTTTACCAGTACTTCGATCACATCAACGCTATCAAAATTGCCGATATCCGGCACTAAAACTTCAACTAAATTACTCATGCAACTTCCTTAGAGGAGTAGTCTGCGGACATCAGACAACATCATACGTAGATGGCTGGTGAATCTTGCACCGTCAGCACCATCAATCACACGGTGGTCGTACGACAGTGATAGCGGCAGGATCAGGCGCGGCTCAAAGCTCTTGGTTTTTGGGTCGAATACAGGCTGCATAGAAGAGCGTGAAACACCCAGAATCGCTACTTCAGGGCAATTGATGATAGGCGTGAACATGGTGCCGCCAATACCGCCGAGGCTGGAAATAGTGAAGCAACCGCCTTGCATTTCTTCGATCTTGAGCTTGCGTTCACGGGCCTTGGCAGAAAGATCAGCCAAATCACGCGCAATGTCCATCACGTCTTTAGTATTTACGTCACGCACCACAGGTACAACCAGACCATCAGGC
>Ga0265327_10002991_pt1 | contig 16787 bp, 11 predicted proteins | sample 41621metaG_FD_202089 | JGI IMG/M metagenome (GOLD analysis project Ga0265327, IMG submission 202089) | Rhizosphere microbial communities from Carex aquatilis grown in University of Washington, Seatle, WA, United States - 4-16-21 metaG | ecosystem: Host-associated > Plants > Roots > Rhizosphere... | reverse complement strand
GCTCGTGGTTTTTCTGTGTCTCGCCGCGCTTTACGAGAGCTGGTCCATTCCGCTCGCCGTCATTCTCGTCGTGCCGCTTGGCGTGCTCGGCGCGCTGCTCGCGGCGACTCTGCGCGACCTGCCGAACGACGTTTATTTCAAAGTCGGTCTGCTCACGACCATCGGCCTCTCGACGAAAAACGCGATTCTCATCATCGAGTTCGGGAAAGATTTGCAGGCGCAAGGTAAAGGCCTCATCGAAGCCACGCTCGAAGCCGTGCATCTTCGACTGCGGCCGATTTTGATGACGTCCTTCGCGTTCATTCTCGGCGTGCTGCCGCTCGCGTTGAGCCGCGGCGCGGGCTCCGCGAGCCAGAACGCCATCGGCACCGGCGTGGCCGGCGGCATGATCGCCGCAACCGTGCTGGCGATTTTTCTCGTGCCGGTATTTTTCGTCGTCGTGCGCCGGATTTTCAAAGCGCATGGAACTAACCCTGACGCGGCCACGCCAGTTGCGCCGGACAATTCAAAAAATCCCGACGCCAAATAAAATCGCATGAAAAGAATTTTTGCATTGCTTGCGTTCATCGGTCTCGTCGTCACGGGCTGCACGCTCGCGCCAAATTATCGGCGGCCCGCCGCGCCGGTCGCGCAGACTTTTCCGGAAAATTCCGCGCAAAAAAATTCCGGCCAAGAAACCAACGCCGTCGCCGACATCGGCTGGCGCGAATTTTTCAACGACCCGCGTTTGCAGCAGCTCATCGGCCTCGCGTTGACCAATAATCGCGATCTACGCGTGGCGGTTTTGAACGTCCAAGTTTCGCAGGCGCAGTATCGCATCCAGCGCGCGAATTTATTTCCCCAGATTGACGCGACCGGCGGCTATGCGCGCCAGCGCTCGCCGAGCTACGAATTGTCGCCCGGCCAAAATAACACCAGCAGCCAATACAGCCTCGGCATCGGCACGACTTCCTACGAACTCGATTTGTTCGGGCGCATCCGCAGCTTGAAATCGCAGGCGTTGGAAAATTATTTTGCGACCGAGGAGACGCGCCGCAACGCGCATATTTCGCTCGTCGCCGAAATCGCGGATCAATATCTCAACGAACTGGAACTCGACGATCAGCTCGCCGTCGCGCGCCAGACACTCGCATCCGTGCAAGCGGCCTACGATTTGAACAAGCAAAGTTACGACGCCGGAAATATTTCCGAACTTGATTTGCGCACGGCGGAGGCGCAGGTGGAAACCGCCAAAGTCAGCATCGCCAGTTACGAACAGCAGCGCAATCAGGCGGACAACGCGCTCGTGCTGCTCGTCGGCGAAACGCTGCCGACGAATCTGCCGCCGGTGCAACCGCTCGCCGCGCAAAAAATTCTGGCAGATTTGCCAGCGGGTTTGCCGTCCGATTTGTTGCAACGCCGGCCGGACATTCTTGAAGTGGAACACGAATTGAAAGCGGCCAACGCCAACATCGGCGCGGCGCGCGCGGTGTTTTTTCCGACGATCAAAATCACCGCCAACGCGGGCGTTTCGAGCGAGCAACTCTCGCAATTGTTTGCCAGCGGTTCGGGCACATGGCTGTTCAATCCGCAAATCACACTGCCGATTTTTGAAGCGGGACAAAACAAGGCGAACCTCGACGTCGCGAATCTGAACAAAAAAATTGAGATCGCGAATTACGAAAAAGCGATCCAAACCGCGTTCCGCGAAGTGGCCGATGCGTTGACCGCAAAACATTTTCTCGCCGTGCAAATCGCCGGGCAGGAAAAACTGGTGGCCGCCGAGCAAAGCCGGTTTGACCTCGCTGACGCGCGTTATCGCAACGGCGTGGACAGCTATCTGACCGTGCTTTCGGCGCAGCAAGACCTTTACAACGCGCAGCAAAATTTGGTGACGCTCCAATTTTCGCGGCTGTCCAATCTGGTCAGCCTGTATCAGGCGCTCGGCGGCGGCTGGAAATAAATGCGGCCGGATTTCACAACCAACATCCAAACCAAAAAAACAAGACCATGGACAAGAACACTAAACCAACAATCACCATACAATTCACCAATGGGACCACGGAGAGTTATGAATTCGACCAGCCTCAAATTGATCCGTTGACGTTTGCCGCGAAATTGGAAAAGGCTGTTTCTCGCAATGAGATCACCCTTCAACTGGCAGACCGGTTACGCATCATTCCGAAGCATGGCATTAAAAGCCTTGAATTCAAAATCCTGCCATTAGGCAGTTTGAAATTGCCTGAATTCACTTTTTGCAATGCCCGGCTCATTAGCGGGACGTGAGCCAGTGAAGCAACGCGCCCTGTTTCGGCCTGCGCTGGCACGCATCGAAACCTCCAACCTTGCGCGTGATAACCGCTAACAACATCGAGAAACCTGCTCTTGCCGCGGTGATCATAACAGTTTGGTCACCTCATGGAGTTTTTGCGAACAAAGTTCTAGTTGATGTACTTTTGGCCGCTCCTGCAATTTTCGGTTTCAAATCAGCGATCGCGCTGATGATGGCACGCTGCACTTCCGGCGATGCCAGGTTGCCTCCATGACCGCCCTGGTCAAAGAGGGTCACCCGGGAAGGATCAATGGTCTGCTGCAACCAACTGGCATCTTGGGCATCCAAAAGAATATCATTCCGATTGGCAATGACCCGGATGTTGTCCCGGTCTCTTAACGCGCTTTCATGGGAATGCAAATCTTCGGCCACTGCCGCGGTTTGGAAATCAGTCATGTCAACTCCGCGAGTCAGATAATAGGGCGCCACGAATTTTTGAATGTAATCCTCAAATGAGTATTGCCCGATCTCCTGATACGCGGGTTCGCGCCGGGAATCCTTGAGCTGGCTTTTCAGGACACCCTGATTGTTGCGATGCTGGCTGCTGTAAATCACATCGCGCAACACGAACCGGAAACCGCTGCCGATGATGAACCGCGACTCGTTCGCGTCCAGGTTCAATGCGGGCGGAGCCAACGACAATGCCTTGGCCTGGGCGAAAGCTTTTTCATAAGTGGCTTGCATGGTCTGCGACCGGACGGCGGAGGGCCATGCCAGCGGGGCGTCGTAAAATTTATCGAGCTGCGCCATGCCGAAAACAAGGTTGACAGGTGGGTCGATGGCGACATACCGGTCGAATTTCATCAAGGCCGGCGTGTTTGTCTTATCACCCGCCGCGATCATCAGCGAATGAAATGCGCCGAGGGAAAAACCCATGAGCACCTTGGCACCCAGACGCCGGGGATAGAGCGATTCCAGGCGTTGATCAATCTGCGTCAGCGCAAAGTGCAAGTCTTGGGCATCCACCGGCGCATACGCCGGCAGGGCGGAGGTCGAGGCGTTTTCCATGAACTCGGGATTAAAGGCGCTGCTCACGCAAACGGCGGAGAAGCCTTCATCATAGGCCAGTTCGGCCAATGCCAGCGGGACGTTTTCGAGCCGGTGCGCGCCCAATCCCGGCACGATATAAACGATCGGGGCCGGGGTTTTCTGCATCCAATAGGTGAACTTCAACATCTTCCCGGTGCTCGGAATCATCGCCGACTGGGTGACGCCACGGTTGGGAAACTCCCGGTCGTGCAAGTTTAAGAAAGTAACTTTAAGAGTTTCCAAAGCAGCCTCATCCCGCGCTCCTGCTGGCTCGAAGTCCGGCTTTTTACCCGGGATGGCGAAGCTCGCGCCAAATTTTGCCATGCTGTAGGGATCGCTGGAGGACTGACCGAAGCGCACCAGGTCATCCACACTTTCAGAAAGATTGTTGAACCCAACCGCCGACATGGCATAGGACGCATAAGGAATCGGATTCGCCGTTCCGTCGGCAATCTGGCCGACAGCATTGCGATCCGAACTGGGTCCGAGCACCGGCAGCACCAGGTAGATGTGCGACTGCCAACCCCAGTCGGCAAATGTCTGGCTGAAATTATTGTCTGTCTTGGGAATTTTCCACCGGCTGGCCACGTCAAAAAATCCAGCGACGCCCAGCACAGTGTTACACGCGAAGCGTTCGGTTTCTGCGCCGGCCGGTTGCCATTTGGTCTGGAACAGATCATTCACGACGCGGACAGGGAAAGCCAGGTTCCACCCAAAATTTCCGATCGAGGTCCGCACCGGTTTGGCTACCGCATGCCGATAGGCGCGGCCGGCGGGCTCAAAAACATCATCCAACAAAGTGGTGTTAAAGGACCAAATGGCGCGGTTCACCGGCTCAATTGGATCCGGCGTTGTTTTTGGGAGGACAACCGACTGGCGGGTTTGGGCCAGGGTATTCGTGCTGACCGGAGACGTGGCGACTCCGGCCGCCAGGCAGCGTGAGCCGAGGCAGGCGAGCATTACAAGGGGAAGAAATTTATTCATAGATTGGTCGTGGAAATTTAATTGTTTTATATTCTTTGCCCGCGCGATTAGCGCGAGGGCAATCTTGACAAGGAAACGGTCAGGTTGGTTGGTTTCAGGCTTCAAGGGTTTCATCGGGTTGCCCGGAGACTGGCGGTTTTTCCGCCGGGGTCGGCTGGAGCCATGATTTTAGAAAGCGGTCGAACCGGCCCCAGACAATCACACCGCTCAACGTGAGCAGCACCAATGGTGGAGCTGGCGATCCGCCAAGTTTGAAAAGATGCGCGGCCACGGCACCGGTCATGCTGCAGACCAGTAGTAGGGCGCCGACGAACGTGAGGCGAGGAATGAGCAGCATGATGGCCGAACCCAGTTCAATGCTGCCGGTGAGGTAACGAAACCATTGACCCAAGCCGAGCTTGTCGAACATTTCGATCATCATCGGCTGGCCGGAAAACTTGGCGAAACCTGCGCCGAGGAAGGCGAGGGCGACGAGCACTTGCAGTATCCAGAGCACAATGTTTTTGGTTTTGCCCGGTGATGTTTTCGGCGATGTCTCGCGGACGTTTTCATTGACGGTTTTTGCATTCATAAATTAATTGTGTTTTGTTTTCGATGTTGATGTTGGTGTTGACTGACAAATTTGACCGCGCGCTTGTTTTTGCCATCATTCATAGCGCAGAGCCTCGATGGGATCCAAGGCGGACGCTTTGCGGGCGGGATAAAATCCAAAAAAAACGCCGATGGCGAAACTCACGCCGAAGGCGAGCACAATGGATTCTGGCGTGACGATGGGTTGAAACGTGGAGACCATCCCGACCAGTTGCGCGCCGATGATGCCAAGAACCACGCCGACAAATCCGCCGAGCAAACTCAATGCCACCGCCTCGATGAGAAATTGCAGTTGGATGGCCGACGGTTGCGCGCCAACCGCGATGCGGATGCCGATCTCGCGCGTGCGTTCGGTCACGCTCACAAGCATGATGTTCATGATGCCGATCCCGCCGACGATAAGCGACAGGCTGGAAATCGCGCCGAGCAGCAATTTCACAATGCCCGTGACCGAACTCACCGTGTCGGCAATGTCTTTCTGGTTGAAAATATTAAAATCGTCATTTTGCCCGGCGGTCAAACGATGTCGCTGACGCAGCAAACTGGTGATTTGCGTCTGCGCGATTTCCATCCGGTCCGAAGTGCGAATCTGAAGATTGACCGAGCGCAGGTAGCGATCACCCGTGACGCGTTTCATCGCCGTCGTGTAGGGAATGATGATCCGGTCGTCCTGGTTTTGGCCGCCCATGCCGGCGCCTTTGCTGGCCAAAATCCCGATGATCACGAAGGGAATATTTTTCACGCGCACGCTCTGGCCGACGGGATTGATCGGGCCGAAAAGTTCCAGCGCCGTTTTGGAACCGATGACCGCGACTTTCGCGGCACTGCGGACTTCGCGGTCGGTGAACATCGAGCCGTCCGTCAACTTCCAATCGCGGATCTGTAAATACTGCGGCGACTCGCCGACAACGGTCGTGGACCAGTTGCGTCCGTTGGCGATGGCTTGCGCGCTGGTAGAATCTTCGGCACTGACCGCGACCACGTCGGCGATTTCGCGCGCGATGGCTTCCGTGTCCGCGAGCGTGATGGTGCTGGCGCTGCCCAGGCCGGAGTTCACGCCACCGGAACTTTTGCTGCCGGCAAAAACCGTGAGCAGATTTTCGCCCAGCGCCGCAACCTGTTTGGTAATGCTCGCCTGCGCGCCGTTGCCGACCGCGACCATCGCGACGACGGCGGCCACACCGATGATGATGCCGAGCGAAGTGAGGCTGGAACGCAGCTTGTTGCGCCGCAATGCGCGCAGCGCGATGAACAAAGTTTGCCACGACTGGATCAAAAAAACTTGGAAGGTCGTGAACATGGTCAGTTGAGTTGGGCCTCGGTTTCAACAGCGTCGAGCGTCGCCAGTTCGGCGGCGGCGCAACGGCGTGTAGCGTTGTGCGTTTCGTTAATGACCTTGCCGTCGCGCATGACAATGACGCGCTTGCAATAAGCGGCTATGTCAATTTCGTGCGTGACCATGATGATGGTGATGCCGGACGCATTCAGTTCCTGAAACAGCCCCATGATTTCGATGCTCGTGCGTGAATCGAGATTGCCCGTTGGCTCGTCGGCGAGCACGAGTTCGGGGCGGTTCACGAGCGCGCGCGCGATGGCGATGCGCTGCTGCTGGCCGCCGGAAAGCTGGTTGGGATGATGGTCGAGGCGTTTGCCCAGCCCGACTTTTTCCAACGCTGCGATGGCCCGCTGCCGGCGTTCGCGCCGCGAAATCACCGGCGTCGCGTAAAGCATCGGCAGTTCGACATTTTCAACGGCGGTCGTGCGCGCGAGCAGATTGTAGCTCTGAAAAACGAAGCCGAGTTTCCGATTTCGCAAAACCGCGAGTTGCTTGCGGTCAAGCCCGGCAATGCCGACGCCGTCGAGAAAATAATTTCCGCCCGTCGGCTGGTCGAGACAGCCGAGCGTGTTCATCAACGTTGATTTGCCGGAACCGCTCGCGCCCATCACGGCCACAAATTCACCGCGCGAGATGTCGAGCGTCACGCCGCGCACGGCTTTCACCGCCACATCGCCGCTCTGATAAGTTTTGGCGAGTTCGTGCAGCCGGATCACAGGCTGGTCGGTTGGCGGCGGATTGTTCATTGCGGAGTTTGCGGCGGCGGTTTTGGCCCGAAGCTGCTTTGGGCGGTGAACGAAAGTGTCGAAGTCACGACCGCCGTTTTTTCATCGAGGCCGTCCAGAATTTCCGTGTCCACGCCGTCGGTGATACCGTCTTTCACGAGCACGGGCTTCAACGTCGAAGAATTTGCGCCGAGAGCATAAATCAGCCGCTGATTGCGCCCGAAATTTTTCGGTGGTGCCGCCTCAAACGTCACGCCTTCCGGCGGCGAATATCGCAGCGCGGTGTTCGGGATCTTCAAAACATTTCTCCGCTCGGCCACGAGAATCGAAACGTCCGCCGTCATCCCCGGAAACAATTTTTTATCCGGATTGTCCACCGTGATGATCGTTTCGTAAGTCACCACATTTTGCGTCGTCGTCGGCGACATGCGGACTTGCGTGACCAGGCCGTGAAACGTTTCCTCGGGAAACGCGTCCACCGTGAAATCCACCGGCTGGCCTTCCTTCACCTGCCCGATGTCCGCCTCGGAAATCGAGGCGCTGATGTTCATCTTGGAAATGTCCTGCGCGACCGTAAACAGCACCGGCGTGGTCATCGCCGCGATGACCGTCTGGCCCAAGTCCACTTTGCGCGCGATGACAATGCCGTCCACCGGCGCGGTGATTTTGCAATAGCCGAGATTCGCCTGCGCGCTTTCGAGCGCGGCCTCGTTGATCGTCACCGATGCCTCGGCCTCCGCGAGCTCGGCGGTCGCCAGATCCAAGTCCAACTGCGACGCGGCCTTCAACGGCACCAGAATTTTTTTCCGCTCCAGATTTTGCCGTTTGAGAATGACCGTCGCATTCGCGCTCGCCAATTGGCCTTGTGCCTGGCGCAACGCGGCCGCATAAACCGTCGGATCAATCTCCGCGACCAGCTGGCCCTTTTTCACCGGCGAATTGTAATCCACCGTCAGCGTGGAAATTTTTCCCGAAACCTGGCTGCCCACATCCACGCTCACCACCGCGCTCAACGTGCCGCTCGCCGTGACGTGTTCCGAAATGTCGCCGCGCGTGGCGGCGACCGTTTCAAACCGCGGGCCGCCGCCGGATGGCTTGCAACCGGAGGAAATGACGGCAACCAGGACGGCGGCGAGAGCGACGAAATTGTGAAGGGTTCGTTTCATGTTAATAATTATTTCCAGCCGCCACCGAGCGATTTGTAGAGCGCGATTTCGCTGGTGAGTTTGTTTAGTTGCGTCGCAAGCTGGCTTTGTTGCGCGCTGTAAAGGTCTTGCTGCGCGGACAGCACGTTCAGGTAAGTATCGTCACCCTGACGGTAGCGCAGATTGGCAAGCTCGTAGCGCCGCTGCTGCGCGGCGATCAAATGCGTCTGCGCCGCCAGTTGCTCCGCGTAAATTTGCGTCGCCACGAGCGCGTCCGCCACTTCGCGGAACGCGGTCTCGATGGCTTTCTGATAATTGGCGACCTCGATGCGCGTGCCGATTTTCGCCGCGTCCAGATCCGCGCGGTTCTGGCCGCCGGTAAAAATCGGCAGCGTGATTTGCGGCGAGAAACTCCAGACGCCCGTGCCCGCGCCAAACAGTTTTTGAAACTCCGTGCTCGTCGTGCCGATGGAACCGGTGAACTGCACGAGGGGAAAAAATGCCGCGCGCGCCGCGCCGATGTTTGCGTTCGCTGCTTTCAACGTGTGTTCCGCTTCCAAAATATCCGGGCGGCGTTCGACGACTTCAGACGGCAGTCCGGCGGGAACTTCCGCTACGAGATTCGTTTCCGCGAAAGGCTGGGGCGCGGGCAAATCCGCCGGCAGCGGTTCTCCCACGAGCAGCGTGAGATAATTCTCCGCCTGCGCCCGCGCAAGATTGTAGCTCAAGACGTTGATTTTGGCGGTCTGCACCTGGCCTTCCGCCGTGCGCAAATCCAGTTCGCTGCTCCCGCCCGCGTCGAAGGTCGCCTTGTTCAGCCCGTAAGATTCCTGCACCGCCGCCAAAGTTTGTTTTGCCAGTTCAAGCTGGGCCTCGGCCTGGCGCAGCGTGAAATATTGCGACGCGACTTCACTCACCAATGAAATTTGCGCGCTGCGTTTGGCCTCGGCGGTGGCAAAATATTTTTCCAGCGCCTGCCGGTTCAAACTGCGCACGCGGCCGAAAAAATCCACTTCATACGCCGTCGTGCCGATGCTCGCGCTCCACGAATCCGCTGTGACGCCCGCCGCGTGCAAGCGCGTAAAACTGCCGCCGCTGTCCACGGTGGGAAAGGACGCCGCACGCGTGATGCGATACTGTGCGCGGCTCTGCTCGACGTTTAACGCGACTACCCGGAAATCAAGATTGTTCGCCAGCGCGAGTTCGATGAGCTTTTTCAGCCGCTCGTCCGTGAAAACCTCGCGGCAGGCGTGATCGGCAGCCGCTGGCGCAGAGTTGGTTTCCGCCGAGTTTGGAAAGGTTCGCGCAACGGATGCAACTGGCCGCTCGTATTGCGGAATCATTGTGCAGCCAGTCAAAGCAAGTGCAGCGCCAATAACCAAAATGTGACAGCGCGAGTCCATTTCAAAAACTAAGATTCACGCCCAACCGCACAGGCGGCGCAGGATTGAACTTCACCCCTTGCGCCTTGGACAAAAACGGCAACGGAAAGGCAATATTGCTTCTTTTCATGGGCACAGGTTTCGCACGGTAAAATCATTAAGTCTCGTGGATTGTGACGAGTCGTCGTTGGGCGGGACGAGCGCGCGGATTTGCGGGGTGAAATCGACGGCGGAAAATCGTTTTTACAAACCGCTGACGAAAGGTATTTCCAAAAGAATGGCGGGCACGCTCCCGCCTGACGCAATCTGACTGCAGAGATTTTTCAGGTCTCGTTCACGACGGCGAAATGCCGGCGGAAAGCTCGGCGTTTAATTGAAGCCGCAACCAATTTGTGACCAACGCGGCGAAATCCGGGACGGAAAAACTTTTCGCGGGAGGAAATAATCCCCCGTGCGAAGGTTATGAAAAACAAAAATCAGCCAGGGTTTGCATGACTGGCAAAGGTATCGGATACTTTTTGCAATTTAATGCACCACACCGCGCACCAACAACAGCTTCCAGGCGCCAGTGCCCGCGCGACACGGCTGTTCTGGATCATCTGCCTGCTTGGTTGGGCGGCGATGCTCACGGTCACGGCGAGTTCGCTTTTCGTCGCAGGTTTCCGCCCGTTTCGGCTCGTGATCGAGATGACGCTCGCGTTGTGGCTGCCGTATGTCGCCTTAACGCCGCTGGTATTTCTGCTCGTGCGCCGGTTTCCCATCACATCCGCGAGCTGGCGCTCCGCTATTTTCATCCACCTGCTTGCGTCCATTATTTTCGTCTTCGTCTGCGAAGGGGTTTTTCTCTGTGAGGTAAGCGTGCTCGGTCCGCAGGTGCAAAAATCATACGCGGAAAATCAGGCGGCGGACGGCGGTGAAACCAACGCCCGCCCGCAATCCAACCCGCTGTTCCCAGCGCAGCCGGCTCCCGGTTTACCGCTGCCCAGCGTCCGCCTGGCGGGGGTCAAGGCGGCGGCCAACCTGCCGCTTTATTGGGTGATCGTCGCTTTCGCGCACGCACTGCTGGCCACCGCGCGATTGCGCGAGCGTGATCAGCAGGCCGCCGAACTCACCGCGCATCTAGCACAGGCACACCTCGCCGGACTACGCACGCAATTGCAGCCGCATTTTTTGTTCAACACGCTCAACTCCATTTCCGCACTCATCCCGAATAACGCCAAGCTCGCGAACGAAATGGTTTTGAATCTTTCCGATCTTTTGCGGATGACATTGCGCGATCCGCAGCGTGGCGAAATTCCTTTAAGCGAGGAACTCGAGCTACTCGGCTACTATGTGGACATCCAGAAATTGCGTTTCGGTGAACGACTGGTGTTCAATCTAGTCGCGGATGACAACACGTTAAATTTTCCCGTGCCGCCGATGTTGCTTCAACCCCTCGTCGAAAACGCCATCCGTTATGGTGTTGAACTTTCGGAACAACCGGAGCAAATCACCGTGCGCGTAAAACTGGCAGAACAAATTCTCGCCGTGGAAGTGACGAACACGTTTCACGGTTTGGCGGAAGAACTGTCCGCGCCAAAAAGCTCCACCGGCGTCGGCCTCGCGAACACGCGGGCACGTCTCACCGGCCTTTACGGCGCGGCACAGTCGTTTGCCTACGGCGCGTTGCCTGAAGGCGGCTTTCGCGTGCAGATAAAAATTCCGCAACGCAACTCACCCACCGCCAGCCATGAAAATTAAGATCTTGCTCGTGGATGACGAACCGCTTGCGCGCCAGCGCATGCGGGGATTGCTCGCGGCTCAAAAAGACGTCGAAATTGTCGGCGAATGTTCGTCTGGCACGGAAGCCAAAGCAGCGCAGGTTAAACTCGCGCCGGATTTATTGCTGCTGGACGTGCAGATGCCGCGCATGACCGGACTGAAGCTCGCGCAACTGCTCGCCGACGCGCCGCTGCCGCTCGTTGTCTTTGTCACCGCGCATGATTCGTTCGCCGTCGAAGCCTTCGACACACGCGCCGTAGATTATTTGCTCAAACCGGTCCGCCCCGAACGCCTCGCGCGGGCGCTCGACCGCGTGCGCGAGCAACTGGCCGCGATGCGCGAAACACCCAACGATAAGCCTTCCGCCGTTTCCGCGCGCGAAGCCAAACCCGCCCTGTCGCGGCTGATGGCGAAATCCGGTGACCGCGTCGTCTTCATCAAGGCCGACGACATCGAATGGATCGAGTCCGCCGGCAATTACGTCATCGTACGCGCCGGTTCGGAGCGCCACATCATCCGCGAGACCATGACGACACTGGAAGCGGAATTGCCTGCCGGAGATTTTGTCCGGCTCAACCGCTCGTTGATCGTGAACGTGAAGACAATCGTGGAATTGAAATCGCAAGGCGCAGGCGAATACTCTGCGGTGCTAACCGACGGCAAGCGTGCGAATGTCACCGTCGGCCTGCGCGAATTGGAGACGCGTCTGAGGTTTGGATGAGCGGTAATCTGTTCCAATAAATATTACTAAAAGCAGACTTGGGACGCCAATTATTGCTGCATTCATTGTTATTTAAATTCTTTGAATAGTCGTTCCAAGCGCGCTTTCAATTTTGGTGATGGATTTCGTCGGTTGGTTTCCCAGCCCCAGATGGTCTTCCAAGAGATGCCCAGTTGCTCCGCCAGGACTTTCCGTGGCATCCGCATGGCCAGCCGTTTCTGCCGCAGTTGATAACCATACGAGGAAAGCAACACCACCGGCACCCGCTCGTTCCCCAGCGGTCGCCCCAATGCTGGATCGGTGAATGGGTTGAAGCCCAAATAATCCGTGACCTTGCTTTGATTCGACCAAGCCGGATAAAGAACGTCGCGCTCCCATTTGCTTAACGTCACCGTGCTGACCCCAAGCCTCCGAGCAGCAGTGGACTGAAAGAGGCCCAATTGAAGCCGCCGTTTCCGAAGATGGCCGCCGATAGTCGTGGGTTGCTTTGGGACCGGAATTCCGCGATTGTGGGAAGGCAAATATGAGGCGCGCGAGATGTCCAAAACCCTTTCATAAAAAGGCAACGTCGCGCACGCCCGATGGAAAAATGCCGGGCGAATCGAAAAGTTCACCGCGCGAAATCCAAAATTATCTCGGCCGCATTTCCGGGCCGTTGCTCGACCGCATTGACCTGCACATCGAGGTGCCGGCGGTGAAGTTCCGCGAGATTTCCGCCGAACGCACGGGCGAATCGTCTGCGCAAATCCGTGAACGCGTGGTGGCCGCGCGCAAGCGCCAGCACCAGCGGTTTCAAGGCCGCAAACACATCACGTGTAACGCCCGCATGGGCACGAAAGAGTTGAAACAGTTTTGCGGCATTGATGAGTCCACAAAGGATTTGTTGAACCGCGCCATGTCCGACATGAATTTCAGCGCGCGCGCCTATGACCGCATCTTGAAAGTGGCCCGCACCATCGCCGATCTCGCGGACTCCGAAAATATCAACAGCGACCATGTCAGCGAGGCCATCCAATACCGTTCATTGGACCGGCAGTTGTGGGGATAAATATTTTAGCCCGTTGAAAAAACCCGTCAAATGGTGCAATGCACCTGCAATCAAAGCGCGGTTAACATCAGCGTTGAACAAATGAAATTTCCATTTGTCTCATCGAGTGTGTGAGCAAATTGCGGATGGCCAAACCAACGCGTTGGCCGGTTTGCGGCGAACTTCGGCACTGGGGCCACGACAAGATTTGCGCACGATGATTTGCCTCGCGGTTGGCCCTGAATTTTAGAAGTTTAATCATAAAGAAGGCTGGCCATTAAAAAACCCGCTGCCGTCACCCGACAGCAGCGGATTTTGTCGCCTTCAATTTAAAAACGTTCCGTTCAGCGTGTCTGTACCAGCCGGAAGTACCGGGCCGGGCGGGCGTCATCGCTTTGGGATTGATCCACGCTGCCGCCGATAAGGTTCACGGTTTCAACCGGTGTCCAGTTGACCAAGTCATCCGATTCTTCCAGCAGCCATTCACTGCCCGCATCACCGCTGATGGTGAAATTCGCCGTCCCGTCGCCAACACTGAACGATTCCAGTTGCGCAAAAGCCGGCACCAAATTGTTCACCAGCAGGGGCTGGAACAACACGCCGCTGCTGTTGGTGACCGTCACGTTGTCAAACACCGACTTGTTCAACGTGCCGCTGGCCCCGGAAGAGACCACCAGGCCAGCCAGCACATTCGTTGTCATGGTGATGCTCAAGCTGGCCGTCTGCGTCCAGGCCACGCCGTTCGACGATACATAACCGGTAAAGGTGTTTGTACTGCGAACGATTCGCACCCAATACGGTGATGCCATGTTCGTGAAGGAGGTCGTGCTGCTGTTCGCATTTTTGGTCGTGCGTGTAATCCATTTTGACTGATTAGTCGGGGACAAGCCCATGAATGCAAACACCGCATTGACCGTGGTGTCCTGCCGGACCATCACGCCAGCCAGTGGCGCGGTGCCATTGGTCTGCTGGCTGGTGACCAGGGCCGTGATGGTGAAGGAATTGGTCACCGGCATGTCCACAAACAAGAAGCTGTCTGACTTCGCCGCCATGCCAGCGCCCGCACCATTGATGGTAAAGGTCTTGACGGAATAGTTGGCCGTCACGGAGGCGGAAATCGTTCCCAACTTGTTGGTCGTCCAAGGCACAGGCAGTCCGTTCGTGAAATTCGCCGTTACCGTGAGGTTGCCGGTCACATTGGTATCCGTGCGCGGATTGCTCGTATTGCCGTCACTCCATTTCACGAAGTGATAATTGGTGTTGGCCACGGCCGTAACCGCGCTCCCGCTCGCGCCATAGTTCACTGTCTGCGGCGTGGTGCCGCTGATCGTGCCGTTCGCACCGGCCGTGTAGGTCAGCGTGTAGGTATTGATCGCAAAGTTCGCCGTGACACTGATGTTGTTCGTCACATTCACGTCCGTGCGCGGGTTCGCCACACTGGCGTCGCTCCAGTTCACGAAGTGGTAGCCCGTGTTGGGAACAGCGGTGACAGCGGTGCCGCTGCCTCCTGAGTTTACCGTCTGCGGGGTCGTGCCACTGATCGCGCCATTCGCACCGGCGGTATAGGTTAATGTGTAGGTATTGGTGTTCCCGACGACGGCAATCGTGCCGTTGGTGGCCAGAGTATTTGTATTCCAACTCAATCCGCCGGTGAGCGCCGGCAGAAGGATATTCGTAAAGCTGCCGTTCCAGGCGGACGCGCTAAAAAGTTTAAAGCTGTCGCCGGCGAGCAGGGCATTCGTGCCGATGTTTGTGACCACCAGTGACCCGCCTTGGGTCAGCGCACCGGAGAGGGCTACCAAGTCGTTGGTGAGGACACCGCCGTTCTTGCTGAGCTCAAAAAAGCTCGTGCTTCCGGGTGAAAGGGTCAGGGTGTTGTTGATGGTAAGTTTGCCGATGGTGCCCGCGCCGGGTGAGAGCGTCCCGCCAGCCTGATTAGTTACGGCGCCACCGATAGTGCCGTTGCCGCCCAAGGTTGCGCCAGACGCCACGGTCACGGCTCCGGCGGCGAGCGAGCCGGGGCTGTTGACGAATAGCGTGCCGGTGTTGACCGCCGTAGGCCCGGTGTAAGTGTTGGTGCCAGTGAGTTGCATGATGCCGCCGCCGTTGAGCGTGATGCCGCCGGTGCCCGCCGAAAGCAGTCTGCCGGTGATGTTCAAATCCGTGATGGCCGTGCCGCGACTGACGTTGAACACAATCCCGCCAGGGGCGGCATCGCGCACGGTGAGGTCGGCGCTGATAATGGATGCCGCGTTGGTGCCAGTCACATTGAAGACCGGGCTGTTGCCCATTGAGAAATAGCCGTTGGCCACCCCGGCGCTCATAGTGCCGCCGGTCATGTTGATGGTGGTACCCCAACCATTGTCAGTAGCAACGTCGGTGCGCAGCACGCCGAAATTAAGATTGATGGTCTGCACCCAGTTTGCGCCGCTATAGCCCAGCGCATTATTAACGGACGTGACTGCGGTGGCGTTGGAATTGACGGTCAGGATGCCTTGCAAAGTGCCACTGGCACCGCTGTTATAGGCCAGTTGCAGCGTGCCGCTGTTGACCACCGTGCCGCCGGTGTAGGTTTCCCCATTGTTCAGCACTGACGTGCCGGAGCCGGCCTTGATGAGAGAACCACCCCCCGAAACCACTCCTGAAATCAGATTGGAGCCTGCCCCATCGAGCGTGAGGTTGAATCCGCCATTATTCACCGTGCCACTCACGGTGAGTGCGCCATTGCTGCTGACCAAGGACTGCGCCAGCCCAAGCGTGGTGGGAATGGCCCAAGTATTGTTTCCCGCCCGATTGACCAAACCCCACTGGAGCGTCAAGGCATTGCCAGCGATGGTGAAGCCGCCGTTGGTGAAAATGACCTGCCCGGCGCTGGTGAGCGTGTTGTTCGTGTTACTCTGACGCACGGTTCCCTGAAAGGTGAGGATGTTGCCGTTTGCCGGCACTGAGCCATTGGTCCAATTGGCGGACGTATTCCAGTTTCCATTTGCGCCGCCGCCGTTCCAAACACTGGAACCGGCTGCGGCAACGCTGATCGTGCCGTTCACCGCAAGGTTGGCGGTGTTCCAAAATAATCCTACCGGCAGGCTGGGCAAAGTCAGGCTGGTGAAGCTCCCCGCATAGCTCGTGGCGCTAAACAGGGTGAACGTGTCACCCACCGCCAGCGTGCCGCCAATGCTCGTCACGATCAGCGTGCCGCCGTAATTCAGCGGATTGGCTCCCGTGACCGTCAACACGCTGCTCGCAGGTGAGCCGCCCTTGTTGATGGTCAGGTTCAAAATCCCTCCCAGCGTCGTGGTAACTCCCGCCGTCGTATTCGTCGCGGCCACCGTCTGGCTGAAGCCGTTGAGGTTCAGCGTTGCGCCAGCAGATATATTCAAAGCCGCACTCGTGCCAATACAGTTCGTCGTGCCGCAGATGACCGTGCCCGCCTGCAGTTGCAAGGCGGTGTTGCCAGTGGCCGCCACGCCTTTCAAGTCCACCGAGCCTCCACCGCGTTTGTAAAAGCCAAGGCTGCCCACGTTCAACGGACCATTGATAATGAGATCGCCGGTGGCGGTATTCGCGCCGGCATCAATCTGCATTGACATGCCATAGCCGTCGCTGACGAGCTGGATATTCGGATCCATCACCGAGCCTGAAGCGGCGGCACCACACCAGAGGCCGGTGCCGTTGATATCAAAAATGCCCATGCTCGCCAGTCCTGAACCGTACTGCCGGATGGTCGTCGGCGCGGTCTGCAAGACGATTTCGCCGCTGGCGTTATAATTTGCCC
>Ga0265327_10002990_pt1 | contig 16791 bp, 16 predicted proteins | sample 41621metaG_FD_202089 | JGI IMG/M metagenome (GOLD analysis project Ga0265327, IMG submission 202089) | Rhizosphere microbial communities from Carex aquatilis grown in University of Washington, Seatle, WA, United States - 4-16-21 metaG | ecosystem: Host-associated > Plants > Roots > Rhizosphere... | reverse complement strand
GTCATCACAGACGTTCTTAACGATGGTTCCCCAAACTTCTTCGTTGAGCTGGAGCGTCAGTTGATTATCTTCTACGCGGGCGACATTCAAAATGTTATTGACGAATCCGGAAAGCTGCTGGGCGGAGGCCTGCATCTTGTTAAGGAAGTCGGTGAGTTCAGGGTCGAGCTTGCCCTCGAGCTCCTCTTCGAATACTTCGATATAACCGCGTAGCAGTGTCAGCGGCGTGCGCAGTTCATGCACGGCTAGCGCTACGAACGCAACGTCGGCGTCGTCTTGACTGTAGCGTTTGGTGTGGTCGAAGAGCACCAGTATCGTCTCTGCACCACTCGGATTGTCTCGATTATGGTATGCGGCCATATCGAATTGCTGCAAAGGCTTGTCATCAGCAATTTTGAGTCGGACGTGGTCCCAACTCTTTTGTGCCGTTATGGTCTTGCTAGCATCGCCGCGGAGCCAGTTATCTAGCGTATCATCGGTCGGAAATGACAAGTCTAGGATCGAATAAACGTTTTTACCCTGCAGGTCTTCCGTTTTTACTCCCAGATATTTCTGCGCGGCTTCATTTGTAAACAGCAAGGACTGATTTTTATCGATAATAAAGAGTGGCAGCGGCAAGCTTCTCATGGCTGATTTCGCCAGATCGTTGCCTGTGATGTTTGATTGTGGGGCGCCCGAACGACTGGCTATCTCGTAAATTTGAAGCGCCAGACTGGTGACTAGTTCTCGGCCAAAGCGCACATGCTCGAGATTGGGCGCATCGGCATGCGACTCATTCGGCGAGACGTGCAGGATTGCTTGCCACAATGTCCGCAGTGGATCATTCACAAAATCGCTCAACATACCTGCCAGTAAAAAGGCCAACCCTACCCCGAGGACGAGACTGATGCCAAGGCTGATAGCGGTGTTTAGATGGACTGCGTTGAGAAGCACGAAGTAGACGATCAAAATAAAGCCGCTGATAGTTATAATCGCCAAAAAGATATAGAGGCGTATCTGTTTTATAAGGCGTTCGAGGTGTGTCATGGCAGTCCTATGGCGCGTAGGTTACGCTAGCGGCATTGTCGACCAGTGTTATCCAGGTCTGCCCCGGATCAAGCTGTAGCGGCTTGCCGCTGGCGTCGCTAAAGATGAACTGGGCTTTGCGGTCAGTCTTCTGCCAGGTGCCTTCAGTCAAAGTGCCGTCTTGGAAGACGTACATATGGCCGCTGCCAACGTCCGCGTAATTAGTGTGTTCGCCGTCGCTGGCGATACCGCGGGGCATAACCAGGGCGATTACGACTTTCGGGGATAACTGAGCGCCCGATTTTTCATCTATATGCGGCTTACCGCCCTCACTGCGCTTATAGGTGTTAGTTGTAGCGTCATAGTCGTAGTGAACGTTATATAACAGGCTTGATATGGCGAAATTTATACTCTTGGCGGTCGGTTGTTTGGCGGCCGCTTCTTTTTTTCGTGGAAAACCCGTGAAGCTACTGCTAGTAAATCCCTTGCTGGTGTTGAGTGCATCTAGATTGGCAAAGCTGGTGTAAACGTTGTGTGGTGCGTAGCGCTGGGTGATGCGCGTATAGGCGGCACTGTTGTAGAACTGGTCGAGATCTTTTACGCCGAACGATTTTATATCGGCCAAGGCTTGGGGCGCTCCACCGACGTGGGCGATAGAAGCATCAAATGGCATCAAGAAGTCGAGGTAATAGGGCCGGACGCTACGTACTGGACCGATGTAGGTGGGTTGCGCTTCCTGGAAGAGCGCTAGGAAGCGCGTGATGCCACCTTCAGCCACAGCTTCGTAGACAACACCGGCATCATTTAGGCCAGATTGCGGCCGAGCATCGGGGCTATTCTCTATCATCACACCGGTGACTGGACGTTTGTTCAGATCGGGAGCAACCTGGATTCCGGTCAGCCGCGATGCTTCGGTGGTCGGCTGCGGTGCGACAGCTTTTTTCTTCACGATAACAGCTTGGGAGTTCGCAAACGGCGTATGAAAGTGCTTATACAGGGCGTACGTTCCGGCTGTACCGACGAACAAGAGCGCGGCTACAAGCAGCCAGACTAGTACTTTCTGCTTGGTGTTCAGATTGTCGTGCTTCAGTTTCAGCCATTCCCACTTGCTGGGCTTTGAAGGCTTTATAGCAATACTGGCCCCTGCTGTAGTGCTTTCGGCCGCACTGTGGCGAGTATCACCAAAGTCATGATTTGGGTTTTCGTAGTTTTTATTTTCGGCCACCGGTATATCAGTTTGGTCATTTTGGGAAGTTTCCGGTTTTTTGGGCGGCCATGTGATGTCGTCCATAAGAGATATTGTATCAAAGCACAAGCGGTTAGCGCCAGTCCTTTACAGATTAGCCCAAGCGGCGAGCTGGGCGTTGATCCGGGCAAGGCTACGGTCTTTGCCAAGCACCTCAAGGGTCTCGGCTAGGCCTGGGCTGGCAGGTGCCTGTGTAGTGGCGATTCGGATAAGACTGAATAGTACTGCTGGTTTCTGTCCTGTGACTTCTAGGAGTTTGTTGAGCTTGTCGCCCAGATCGTTGTGCGAAAAATCACTCTCTTTTATCACATCCCTGCTTTGCTCTAGAAGTGTTTTTAGTTCTCCTTCAGTCAGTTTCTTTAGCTGTTTATGGGTGCTGATAAGATCAGGGTTGAGGACTAGATCTCGGAAGAAAAATATCGTGAGATCGGGCAGTTCAGCAAAATACTTCAGACGCTCTTGGACAAGTGCCAGCACCTGCTTCTTATACGTGTCATCATAATCTTTGGCTTCATCTGGCCAAAAGTCCTTCACGTTTTCATAGAGTTCATCGAGCGGAAGCTGTCTGATGAAATGGCCATTCATCCACTTCAGGCGCTGTTCGTCGAAGTGTGCACCACTCCTTTGGATACGCTCCAAACTAAATTTCTTAATAAGTTCATCAGTCGTAAATATTTCTTGCTCTGTTCCATCGTTCCAGCCGAGCGTGGCTATGAAGCTGACCATTGCCTCTGGCAAATAGCCCTCACGGATATAATCGAGCACATCCTTAGCTCCATCGCGCTTACTGAGCTTCTTATTGCCCTGTTCGTTCAAGATATGCGGCATAGTTGCCATAATTGGCGGCGTGAGCCCAAGTGCCTCGTAGAGGTTTAGGTAGTTAGGAACACTAGCGATAAATTCCTGACCGCGAATGACGTGCGTTATTTTCATTTCTGCATCATCCACCACGTGGGCAAAGTTGTATGTTGGAAAACCGTCACTTTTGATGAGGATAAAGTCGTCGACAACTTCGGGACCAGTCGACAGATTGCCCATAACCTCGTCATGCCAGTTGTAAGCCTTCGCTTCAGACATAAAGCGGAGCGGACGGGTACCGTCCCAGACTGGTGGATTTTCTGGACGGTGATTACGGTAGAGGAATGGTTTCTTTTCTTTCTGCGCTTGCTCGCGGAAGGCTTGAACTTCTTCAGGACTATACGGGTCGGCGTAGGCCCGGCCATTGTCAATCAGTTTCTGTGCCCATTTTTTATAGATACCAAGTCGCTCACTTTGGCGATAAGGACCAAAAGGAGTATTTTTATCAGGACCCTCATCATAGTCAAGCCCAAGGGCCTGCAGACAGTCAGTGATGTGCTGATCGGCTCCAGCGACTTCGCGTTTCTGATCAGTGTCTTCTAGTCGTAGAACGAAGGCACCGTCGTTCTGGCGGGCGACCAACCAAGCGAATAGGGCCGTGCGGATGCCTCCGACATGTAGCTGCCCCGTCGGACTAGGAGCGAATCGAGTTCTAACCTCTTTCATTACCAGTTATTGTATCAGATAAGACCGAGCTGCTTAGATGGAGTTGACGATTTTCAGAAGTTGGTCAGTGCTGAGTGTGGAATCGCCACTGATTTCGTAGAGCACACCATTTTTGACCCAGCTGGCGTTGGAGTTCTGATCGACGAAAATAGTTTTGTCACCGTCCTGGACGGTATTGTAGTTGCCTGGCTGACTGGCTAGATTGGCCGCCAGGGCGTCGCTGTTCCAATTGGAAGATTGCTGAGAAAGCGAGTAGTTGCGCTCATCGCTGTTCGACTTAAAGCTGACGGTAACTTCGCCGGGCTGATACTGTACCGGGCCGCTCATGGCGTAGCCTGAGGGGGTGTATCCGGGCAGCGAGGCATGGATGCCAGCTTTGCTAGCAGCTGTCTGGAATTCTGCTCCAGCTTTATTCTGATACGCGTAAAAACCGACCAGCAGTACGATGGCTATCATGGCTGCCCCGGCATTGAATGCTTTGCTACTGATGCCAAGCTTACGAGCTGCTCGGTGGGCACGCTTTGGGTGTTTGTGAGCAGGCTGTTCGTGGCTGGTTGCATGATGGATGGCAGCGTTAAAATCGGGTGCTGATTCTGTTTTGACGGCCTGATGACCGATGTGAGTGGTGGTAGCTTCAGGTACGGGTTTGACGGCTATCGGTTCGGACTTTGTAATAAATGACGGACCACCAGCAAAGTTGCCGAAGCGTGTGATAAGTTTGCTTTTCTTCACTTTCTTTACATGTTCATGACGCACAGCACTGACTTGAAGTAATGACTCTGGCTCGATGATTCGAACAGAACTGCCGTTATCAAGCGCAGCCGAAACGGGCGTCTTGCCTGCGATGATCGGTCGTTTCACAACGGTTCGCATCAATGTCTCACTACGTTGTTTTCGTTTGTGGACGGAAGAGGCGTTGTGTCGTGGGTGAGTATTCTTAGCGGGTGTAGTCTTCTTGGTTGTGGCAGGTGCTTTGTGGACGGAAGAGGCGTCTGCTTTCTTGGGTTGCGCGTGGTGTGCTGCAGGCTGTTTATCGGCACTATGGCCGCCATGACTAATAAGGGCGCCTGATCTGGCGTCGTAGACTTTCCCGTTTAGTTTTATGGTGTTTTTTTGTTCGGACATGGCCTTTGATGCATCCAGGCACCAAGCTTACGTGCTACTGCTTAATATGGTACAGCGACCGCCCCCGTTTGACAAGTGTAAACATGAGAATTTTCTACCCCTGCTGACGTAGCCTGATTAATAGAGTAAAATACATCACGTATTACCTATGGATTTTCTTGACCCCGATAAAAAACGCGCTCACCGACGCCGCCTGATGCTCGGATATATTCTAGTCGGTATTGCCATCGCACTAGCATCCATAATCTTGCTGTTTCAGTCCTATGGGTATGACCTGGACCGCAAGACGGGCAAGCTTATCCAGAATGGACTTGTGTTTGTATCCGCACATCCGGAATCGGCTGAAATCTACGTCAACGGCAATGACAACAAAACAAGCACCGACACAAAGCTTACTATCCCGGCAGGTCAATATACAATTGACCTGAAGCGACCTGGCTACCACGACTGGAAACGTACATTCACTCTTGACGGCGGGAGTGTCGTTCGGCTGGCCTATCCGGTACTCTTTCCGACCAAATTAGTTACCGCAGACGTTCAGCAATATGCCACGTCGCCCGGCTTTGCTTCCGAAAGCCCCGACCGTCACTGGTTGGTGGTTGCGCAACCCGGTGGGTATACAAAATACGACATATACGATCTCACAAATCAAAAGCAGGCATCGACAGCAATCACTATCCCATCGGATATTTTGACGACGCCGCCAGGTGCGCAGAGCTTGTCGTTGGTGGAATGGTCGACAGACAACCGGCATTTGCTCGTCAAGCATGATTATGCCGGTGGCAGCGAGTTTGTAATGATTGACCGCGAAACACCGACTGCATCATTCAATGTCACCAAAACCATAGCCTCACCGGCTACTGCGGTCACATTGCGCGATAAACGCTATGATCAATACTATGTCTATAACGCCACCACGCAATCTCTGCAGACCTATGATGTAAAGACCAAACAACTGGCGCCGTTCCTTGAAAAGGTGCTGTCATACAAGACATACGGTTCGAGCACGGTCCTGTATGCGACCGATGATAATTCAGCACCGGGCAAAGTTGCTATCAAGTTGTGGGATGGTGGCAGTAGCTACTTTATGCGCTCGTTCGCCTCAGGCTCTGAGTATCATCTCGATCTGACGCAGTTTAACAATGACTGGTACATGGTTGTGGCTCCCAGTAACGAAGGTCACGCATATATCTACAAGAATCCACAGAATGTACTTAAGGATTCTGACCCAAAGACAGTACTCATACCCTTCACTGTACTGAAGATTGACAATCCTCAGTTCGTATCGTTCTCTGAAATTGCTCGATTTATCGCCGTCCAGAGCGGCCCGAAATTCGCAGTCTACGATATAGAAACTGATCGCCGTTATTACTATGATTCCAAGTTGGCCTTTGCACCTGGTCAGCAGGCCACTTGGATGGACGGTCACCGCTTACTAGCAGTGCTAGGCGGCAAGACGGTGGTATTTGATTATGATGGTATAAACATGCAGACGCTAGCAGCCTCATATCAGGGCTTCTTGCCCTTCTTCGATCGAGATTACTACGAACTTTATGACGTAGCACCTTCGGTAACTGACCCAGCCAAAGCGGCTGTCATCCGGACTGATTTAAAAGTTAAGTAGCGTGCAAATTTCTAATTCTCTAATGTCTAATCGAACTAAATAATACACAGATCCAAAAACCAAAAGTCAGGAATTAGAGCAATTTACTTACAGCCAGTTGGTGAAGCGCTGCCATAGGCTCGGCGAGTTGCTTGGAACGATTTTGGGCTGTACGGTGCTGCTGGTGGCTGTGCTCGCACCATTAGTGGTGGGGTCAGGATCGATTTGGACACCGGTGACCACTAACCGGTTCAGCGAAGTGCCTGGCGGATCGCAGGTGATGAGTGTGGCAGTGTCTGGCTTGTCGGCAGGTCCCATAACACTGACATCGGTCGGTTTGACGATACGTTTCTCATAAACTTGATAGGTGTAGCGTTTGCCGTCTTTTGTCAGATAAAACAGGTCGCCGTTATCAAGGCGGCTGAGCAGCACGAAGGCGAACTTGTATTGTCCATGATTGAATATGTTATTGCTGGAGTGACCGAATAATACTACATTGCCATGTTGTCCCGGATCGGGAGTTGTAGCGTAGTGTAGGACGCCCCGCTCCAAGGCATTTTCAACAGCATTATCGGAGATAGATGGCTCGTCGTAGACAACAGGAATTTCAACATTTATCTTCGGGATGATGACCTTCGGTTGCGGATCGACCGCCGTGGAATTAGGGTCAATAATGATGGGCGTAGCGCTGACGTGTCTGCTAGGAGTGATAAAAGGCGCAATGAAACGCTCGTTGAAGAAGCTGAATAACAGGATCAAAACAACTAATGAACCGAGTCCCAGCCCAAAGACTAATGATTGGAAGTGATGTTTTGCCTTGAGTCGCTTGGTGGTCGAAACGTTGCGCAGGATATTATTCTTGATGTCGGCGATGGTTCGATTGTCTACTTTTCGGCCAGGCTTTGCCGTCGGTTTTAGCTCTGCTACTGGAAAATGACCGGTTATGGGTTTGGGTAACACCGATTCGGCTTTGGCGGGCTCAGGTATTGCTGTGGCAGGCATTTGCGCAGACGGCTTGGTAGCGAACTTACTGGAATGCTCGTTGGAAGCATAAAACTCCTGCCAGACTTCATGTTTTTCATGGTCTGGTAATGATGCGTAGTAACTGTGCCACGCTGTCTGTATCTCTGCTAGCGGCTTGCCCGAGGCTTGCAAATCGTACATGAACTGCTGATGCTTCGAGAGCGGCACTTTCAAATCAAGCACTTCAGCAACTTCTTTTTTGGCATTCGGTTCGTCAGCGTAGATATTGCTGAGCTTTTGCCGAATGAGGTCGGCAGCCGGATTATCTTTCGGGTCCATGTATCCTTTCTCTGTTACAAGTATACAATACCTTGATCATCATGCCCTTGCTTGAAAAAGCCCTCAATACATCCGTTTATGATACAATACCTCTGTTAAATTCTCGGGCGAGTGGCGGAACTGGTATACGCGCACGACTCAAAATCGTGTTCCTAACGGAGTGAGGGTTCGATTCCCTCCTCGCCCACCACGCAAAGACATTTTATATTTTTGTCAAGTGAACGCAGATATGAGATTGGTCAAATTGATAGTATGCAGCTACCAACAGTTCATTAGCCCAAAATATCAAGTAGTTTTTCCGTTCGAGTATCAAGCTGGTGTGTAACTTGCATATTCCTCGGGTTTTGAAGTTCGAGCATGCATTCCGCCCCGATATCCGTGATATTCATCTTTTTTTTCAATTTAAGGTCGCTTGCGACGTACATGACTTTTACTTCATCTGAGTATCTTTCTGGATGTTTGAACCGTGACCCGTAGTTACTCTTTACTTGGATTTTATAAGTCAGTTCGGGTGGAACTGTCTTTTTGTTCCACGTGTAAACCGAGATATCCCATGATGTTTGTGGCACTTCAGGACGCGTGTGTCCGTAATCTTGACTGAATAATGAAGGTACAGCAAGCCAGTCCTGCCCTCCGAGTTTAAGGCCGAACCGCTGGAGTAAGAGTAATACGTTTGCTTCTTGTATTCTGCCAACCAAGTGTCGGTCAGTGTCTCGATTTCCGTCGGTGGATTCGAGGGTACTTTTGGCTATAGATGCCAGTGTGACATTATGAGCATATACTTCTTGAAGTATCGCGGTTTCGGGTATATTTTTCTCTGCAAGAAGTGCCCAGTAGAGTGGCGAATTTGCGATAAGGCTTGAAATTTCTAGCTCCAACGTTTTAACTGTCGAATTTTTTCCAGATTGGCGAACCAGCGCAAATTCCCAATCGCGCCGTGCGCGGTTAAAGAGTTTCCGTTGTTCGTCGGGGTTGCTTTCTGTGCTCGAGATTTCGATGCACATTTCCCCTGCACGCCTTAGAGCTACCATATTATTTTGCATTTCGAGTGAGTCCACGGCAGCAAGTTTCTCGTTGTTGTTCTGGGCGCCCAGGTACACATCCGTTGCTTGACGCAATAAAGAGTGCGTTTCACTGGAAGGTACTTCAATTGTTACAGAGGGAATAAGAGGCTCACTCATGAATAGTTACTATACCACAAAAGAGCAATTATACAATTGTAGGTATCGATGCCGTAAGCGCTTCGAATGGTTTAGCTGGGTTCTGGATAAGCCAGACGCTGGCGTGGGCTGCGGTTTTGACACGCCAGAGATCTTCTTTGTCGTCTTTGCTGGGCGTGGTACTTACTCGTCCGCCAATTGCCACAAAGGTTTGGTCGAGGTGACGGGTAATGACGCCTATTGGAAATTGCTTGGTGAAATCGTGCAATATATCAACGAGATGGAGGAGGTCCATGCTCAGCGAAATCGCAGTGGTCTGCTTGGTGGCTGAAAATAATCTCTGCAGCTGAGATAAGCTAAGAACCAGCACGACATTCTGGTGTTTTAGAATTGGTTCTGGCTCTGACGTTATATATTCGATGGCATCTTTAGTGACTACTGTCGGTAGCGATGACTCGTCAAGCAAACTTTCGAGTACCACTGCTGTTTCACTGTTCCGTCCCAGGTCTCCCGCCACCAGAATGCCATCCGCCCAGGCAGCGCTGTCGAGCATCACACTTAATGATGACTTCGCAAAACTGCCACTCGGCGTGGCAGGTGCATAATCTACGGTGTCGATCAATAGTCCGGCCGTGCTTTTGAGCGGTGCAGGCAACACGACGCGTATGCTGCCAATACCAGCCGTGCCCGCTTCCTGGTACGCCTCAGCAGGCGCCGCAAAGCCGTGAGCGCTCCCGCCGATTATTAATAGCTTGCCTGCCGTACGCTTGTTTTCAGGACGACTCCATACTAGCTCTGGAAACAACGGTTTGTCAGGCGTTTGTCTGTGCCAATAGGTACGATCCATCGTGCTCCTTTAAGGTGTAAATCATATTTTTGCGTTCAATGACAATTTGCCAGCCATGGTCTCGGGCAATCTTGTACAGTTCTCGGTCGGGGTTAAATGCGATGGGTAGTTCAACAAGTTCTAGAAATGCTGCATCGCTTCGGCTGTCACCGACACCGACACTGCCTTCGAATGACAAATCATGGACTTTCACGAGTTCTTCTAGAACGGTTCTTTTGTTGCTGCTGGCCACGAACTTCTTGCCGGTGAACTTGTTACCTTTGCGTTCGTAACGGCTGCCTATCCAAACATCGAAGCCATATTGGCGCGCAATGTATCCTACGAGCTCTTCGTGCGAGCCAGAGATGGCGATAAGCATGTAGCCTTTGTTTTTCAGGCTTTCTACCAGATCACGTGTGTAGATGTATATCTGTTCTTTGTATTCAGTCGCTACCTCTTCGACCACTTCGTCGAATTGTTCGGGAGTGAGCTCCGGCAAAGCAGATTCATAGATTTGGATAAGTGCCAGCTCATACTCCCGGAAGGCTTCCGGGTGTTCGCGCCTTTTCCAGACCATTCGCGCCGTATGAAGTCTTTCGGAGGCAGAAGGACCTAGCAGGTTTTTCTTTGCCAACCTGTCCACAACAGCGTGATACAACTGCCACCGTATCAGCGTGCCATCTATATCAAAAACCGCAAATCTCTGCTTAGACTCACTCATACTGTGATTATACGCTTAAGGTGTAAAAGAGAGCCACTCCGCAACCTGTTCTGCAAATTGCTCAAACTGCCCATGAAAACCGTGGTCGGCATTCGCAACAAGTTGGTACGAGAATGAAGCGGTGTATTTGGGATTAGTGTGCTCTCTGAAGAGTTCGAGCGCCTTTACGGTTCCACCAGCTGTATAAGCATATTCGTCACTATCGCCAAAAATCACCAGTGTCGGTATATCTATTGTGGAGAATTCCTCAAAGAGCGGTTTTCTCCCTAGACGCTTGGTGGTTGCTTCATAGAACGGGAAGGTGTTATATGCTCCGTCTGGATTCAAGATATCAAATGCCGATTGGGCGCTGAAGGGATACATCCCGGTGTATTTAGGCATGCGTACCATGGGTTTATGTTCAGCAACTTTTTGTTTTGCATATTGCAATGCTTGTTTAAATCGACCGTCGCCAAGCTCATTAAAGAAAAGTCCACAGTCATCTCCAGCACCAGCTAATACGTATTTGCTGATTTGGTTCTTTTTAGCACGTATGTGGTAGGCGCAGATTTTGTTGGCACCGGTGCTGTGGCCCAGAAGATATAGTTCTGAAAAACCATGCTCCATTAGATAGGCTGCGGCACCGTCGATATCCTTCACACAGTCCGCTATGAGTTCATAGTGCGTGCCACCGCGATACCGCTGGCCTTCTTCTGGTAGGGAATCGTCGATTATTCGCAGGCTTTTTGAATTGTGAGCTCCGCGGTTATTGAAGGCCAAGAATGCTATTTCGCGTTCTGTAAGCGCATCACCGAGTGCGTTGATGCGTTCGGGATTGTAGAACAAACCGTTATCACCCATACCATGCAGCCAGATTGCAGCCCGTTTAGTTTTTTGCTCCGGCCGGTATAAAAGTCCAGGCATCTTGACCTTATCAGTCGCTAAAAACGAGATGAACTAAAGTTGCACGCTAACTCTTTCCTGCTCCAAGTTGTTGACGCATGAGCACATCGTAACCACTCGTTAGTTCTTGATCGCGTGCTATCTCTAGCTTGTCAAAAAATGCCCATAGTTGTTTTGTAATTTTTTTGATATTAGCATTGTCATCACATAGCATCTCAGCTTCGATGAAACTGCCCAATCCCTCGATGGTATCGATACAGACTTCGATATTGTCCATATGTCCTTTTTGTCGGGTTTTCGTGAGATCTGAGTAAAGCGAGAATCCAAGGTAGCTGAGAATCTTTGTCATCTCCTCCGCATTACTCACGATCACTTCATGTTCTATGCTGTCAAGTTCTCCCGTCACAGATCGTTTAAGCGTTAGAATCACTTTACTGTCGTCCTCTATCCTAATACGCAGCCAGTTTGCATCTCGAGGATTTTTGTCAGAGCCGGGTTCGCTGTATACGACATCGTGTTGCTTGATAGCTTCCGACATCGTGATACCCAACCTCGCAAGCTTATCTAGAGCGCTGGCAACATCAGTAAGACGTGCTTTGATTTCAATCTCTCGCATATCAACCTGCAAGTTCTATACTTATCGGACAGTGGTCGGAGCCCATTTGGGTGGCGTGTATCTCGGCTGTTATGATTTTGTCTTTGAGACTTTTGCTAACGAGGAAATAATCGATGCGCCAACCGACGTTCCGAGCCCGTGAATTGGCAAAATGACTCCACCAAGAATAAAACCCGTTACCTTGCTTAAAGATGCGAAAGGTATCGACAAAGCCAGCTTTCAGCCAGTCATCGAAACCACTCCGTTCTTCGGCAGTGAATCCTCGTTTGCCAACATTTGGCTTGGGATTCGCCAGGTCGTCTTCGGTGTGGGCGACATTCATATCGCCACAGTAGATGACTGGCTTTTTTTTCTCAAGGTCGCCACAATACGCAATCATCGATTTGTCCCATTGCTCTCGTAGTGGTATGCGTGTGAGATCGTCCTTAGCATTTGGTGTGTAGGCCGTAACGACATAAAAATCATCGAATTCGGCTGCAATTACGCGCCCTTCGTCGTTGCTGTGGCCATAGCCATCAGCAATCAGGCCGCTGCTTTTGACAAACTTCTCAGGAATATCGTTGATTATGGATAGAGGCTTAATTTTGGTAAAAATAGCAGTGCCAGAGTAGCCCTTTTTGGTGCGGGAGGAATTCCAATACTCTTCGTATCCGGTCAAATCAATCTCAGCCTGCCCTTGCTCGGCTTTGGTTTCCTGAAGGCATAAAATATCTGGCTGGTATTTGTCCATAAACTCAACAAAGTTGCCCTTTCGGACAACTGCTCGAATACCGTTGACGTTCCACGAGTAAATCTTCACATGTACCTCCTACAAAATATGCATCTAAGTATAGCGCCGTGGTAGACTATGTAGCAATGTATAAGCGGGTACTGCTCAAACTTTCAGGGGAACAATTGTCCGGCAAATTTGATGTCGGCATCGACCCGGAAGTCGCAGCTTATTTCGCAGATGAGGTAAAAAAAGCTCAAAAAACTGGTTGTCAGATTGTTATCGTGGTAGGTGGCGGCAATATGGTCCGAGGTGCCGAGATAGCCGGCCATGGCGTGCGACGCGTTACGGGCGACCATATGGGTATGTTGAGCGGTCTCATAAACTCTGTGGCGATGACTGATATCTTTGAGTCCAAAGGAATATCGACGCGTTGTCTAAGCAATATATTTGCTGATCAGGTTGCTGAAATGTACTCTTTTCGGCGTGCCGATAAGCACCTAAGCCAAAATCGGGTTGTGATTGTGGCTGGCGGTATTGGCCGACCCTATTTCACGCATGACACGGCTGCGGTAAATGTTGCGCTGGAGCTTAGCTGCGAAGTAGTGCTTAAAGCCACCAAAGTCGATGGTGTCTATGACACTGACCCTAAAACCAATGAACATGCCCAGAAATTCGACGTGCTTGCGTATAGAGATGCTGTGGAGGACGACAACATTAAAGTCATGGATAAAGCCGCACTCGGTCTAGCCATGGAACAGTCCATGCCGCTAATAGTTTATGATGGTATGATACCCGGAAATCTATCTAAAGTTATTGCCGGCAATCAAGTCGGAACACTCATCAAATAAAACTTTCGAAACAAATAAAAGAGGGGCTTTTTGGCCCCTCTTTTACGACTTCCCTGCCTACCGGAAGGCAGGTCAGAACTAAAACTAGTTCAAGTTGCTCTTGGTGTACGTACCACCGCCTTCCAGCGTTGCTGTCAGCGTGTATACGGCACAGTCAGTCGTTGTGTTGTCACAAGCTGTCGTACCATCACTTGCAAAGACTGCGTAGGAGTAGTTGTTCGCACCGGCTGTAGCGACTAACTGATATGGCGCTGAGTCTGAGGTACAAGTACCTGCACCAGTACCCTTGGGGTCTTTCAGGGCTTCACAGTCGAGGCCCTTCATGTTGGTGCTTCGCCAGGCGTTGCTATTCATGTTGCCCAATGTCGGATACTTCCCATTCTGCGCGTAATAGGCTTCAACCTGGCCGTGTAAGGCCTTGATGTCCGTCGTTCGCTCAGTATTGCGTGCTTTCTGTTGGATACCGGTGAAGGTAGTGATAACCAACGCTGCCAAAATACCGATGACAACGATGACAATCAATAGTTCCACGATAGTGAAACCTTGCTGATTACGTTTAATACTCATTATTTGTGCCCACCCTTTCTTTTCAGGGGTTTTTATTATTTATAGTTGACCCCTATAGTTTACAACGTTCTCTCTGAAGCACAAGCAAGTTATACACAGGAAAGCTTCCCCTAAAACTAGTCTCAGTCGATACTCAGGCTTTCACCGGGCTTCAAGGGGTAATATTCGATACCTTCAGCATCACCTAGCCAGCGGTCAGTAAAATACTGGCCACCTTCAGATAGAAATCCGTCGTGGGCTGGAAAAACTCGCTCGGGTTTGATGGCACGGATGAAATCCATCGCTTCACCAAACTTCAGCCACGGGCCTGACACAGGTACGGCCGCTACCTTAATCGCCTTTTTATCGGGCGGGCTGAATGAGTCACCTGGGTAGTAGAGTGTTTCATTAACAAGCACGCCGACATTTTGGTTCTGGGGCACTTTGTCATGGATATAGGCGTGCCGACCGCCGAAAAACTCAAGCGAGAATGGGCCGATGGTTTTATGATCTCCGGCATCAATCGTGATGGTTGCGACATCTTTGAGCTGGTCGGTCACCTCTTTGACCGAAATAACTGGCGCATCGGTGTTGGCGGCAAGGATGCTTGCAACTAGATCCTTTTCGAAATGGTCAGCGTGTACATGGGTTATCACTACGCCGACGATATTCTGCAGGTCGGTGAGTGATTTCGTAAAGCTTCCTGGATCGATGACCAGCCGCTTTCCATCCATCTCTACCACTATGCATGCATGTTCATACTTCGTAATCTTCATAATGGTATAGTATCATGCGAAAATCCGTCGTCTGTTACAATTGTCACGCACGGAGGGGTCGCCTAGTGGCCTATGGCGCACGCTTGGAAAGCGTGTTGGGTGCAAGCCCTCGAGGTGAGAAATGCCTGTGGCATTTCGCAAGGCAATCTTCTCTTGGAAACTTGTTTCCAAAGATGAAGTTGCGGGCCCGCCGAAGGTGGGGCGAATCTATGATTCGAACCCGTATAATACAAATCGCTGGAGGGGTCGCCTAGTGGCCTATGGCGCACGCTTGGAAAGCGTGTTGGGTGCAAGCCCTCGAGGGTTCGAATCCCTCTCCCTCCGCCATTTCTTGACTTTTTTACAACCCTTTTATCTTGAACCGCGCAGCTGTTCCGGCGTAAACTATACGAAGAGAAATAAAGAGGTGTGTCTGCTTTCGCGGGCACACCTCTTATATAACTCATAGCATAAACATAAGCAGGAAATTACCCCTTGCCGATTATCGAACTAAAAGACGTCAGCAAACTGTACGGCTTCGGCGATGCGACCACTGTCGCGCTTGAAGAGGTCAGTCTGACTATTGAAAAAGGTGAGTTTGTGGCTGTGATGGGGGCTAGTGGGTCTGGCAAATCCACGCTTATGAACATTATCGGCCTGCTCGATCGGCCGACGCATGGCCAATACAGCCTCAGCGGCCGTTCGGTTGCAAAGCTGCGGCCGAATCAGCGGGCCAAAGTACGTCGCGATCGTGTTGGCTTTGTCTTTCAGTCATTCAATTTGCTACCAAAGATGAATGTGCTTGAAAATGTTGCGTTGCCGCTTGCCTATAAGGGCATGGGTGTGACGCGACGTCTAAAACAGTCCTCTGCCCTGCTCGAGCAGGTCGGACTTTCTGATCGCGAATATTTTATGCCCAGGCAGCTTAGTGGCGGTCAGTTGCAGCGCGTGGCTATAGCACGAGCGCTCGTCAACAATCCAGATATCATCATCGCTGATGAGCCGACTGGCAATTTAGACAGTGAGTCCAGCCGCGTGGTCATGGAACTGCTCGGCGAGATACATCGCTCGGGTAACACCATCCTGATGGTGACGCACAATCCGGAGCTGACGCGCTATGCCGATCGTGTTGTTTATATGCACGATGGCGGTATCGTTCATGACGAAAAGACACCGGTTGGTGAAGTGCCGCGACGCGCACGACGGGCATTCTATCTTTTTCAGCGAAAAACGGTAGATGATGACTTGGCCGGCGTGTCGGCTTTGATGCATGCAACTCCAGGAAAGCCAAGTGCACCACGAAAGCGTGGCCGTCCGCTCGGGTCTAAGAATAAGCGTTCGCGCAAGGCCATTTCAGCCAAGAAGCGGGAGGGTAAATGATGACTAATCGCAACCTCAAGCTGGCATTCGCTTCACTTAGGACATCCAAATGGCGCAGTCTGATGACGATGGCCGGCATCATCATCGGCATTGTTTCGGTAATCACTATTGTCAGCCTAGGCGAAGGGGTGAAGCAGCAGGTGGTAAAACAGATAAATCACACGGGCGGCAATCTTATCATTGTCCGTCCAGGCGTCAGTGCCGTACGCGATGCCAACGGTACTATCACGCGGGTCAACACGGCGTCCACCTATTCTTTTGCTAGCGGAAGCCTTAGCGAAAACGACCTGGCGGTCATTAAGAATGTCGATGGCGTAAAGTCTGTGTTGCCGATATCGCTGGTAAGCACTGGTGTCAAGGTCGACGATCAGCAATATGATGCAACGGTCATCGGGACTGGCTCCAACATGGCCGATTTATTGAAGCAAAAGGTGGCCTTCGGGACATTCTTTTCTAGTGACGACACTAACCAGAATGTTGCGGTTATCGGCAAAACGGTAGCCGAACAGTTGTTTCACGAAAATGTACCGCTCGGCATGT
>Ga0265327_10002988_pt1 | contig 16792 bp, 16 predicted proteins | sample 41621metaG_FD_202089 | JGI IMG/M metagenome (GOLD analysis project Ga0265327, IMG submission 202089) | Rhizosphere microbial communities from Carex aquatilis grown in University of Washington, Seatle, WA, United States - 4-16-21 metaG | ecosystem: Host-associated > Plants > Roots > Rhizosphere... | reverse complement strand
CGCTATGTCAATGCCGGGATGATCGAGCCGGAACTCATTCCGCGCCTGGGGCCCGCTCTCGAACGCGCCGAGAAGGGCGGGTGGCGGGCGGTGGCCTTCGTGCGGCTCCTGCCGCTGCCGCACACGCCTTCGAATTACGCGCTGGGGCTGACGCGGCTGCCGGTCATGACCTATTTGGGCGGGACGGCGGTCGGCATCCTGCCGACGACGATCGCCTTCGTCCAATTGGGCGCGAGCGGCGGGCATGCCTTAAGCGGCGGTTCGGGCTGGGTGGAGCCGACGCTTTGGGGGCTTGCCGTGGTGCTCTTATCGACCTTGCTGCCGAAGCTGGTGTCGCTCAGGAGCGGATTTCGAAATCATGGGTGATCTCGGCGGTCTTGGCGAGCATCGCCGAGGCCGAGCAATATTTTTCGGCGGATAACTCGATCGCGCGTTCGACCTTGGCGGGATCGAGATCCTGCCCGCTGACCACGTAATGCAGGTGGATGCGGGAGAAAACCTTGGGCTCGGTCTCGGCGCGCTCGGCCTCGATCTCGACGATGCAATCGCTGATTTTCTCGCGTCCCTTTTTCAGGATCATCACCACATCGACCCCGGTGCAGCCGCCAAGGCCCAGAAGCAGCATCTCCATCGGCCGGACGCCTTTGTCGCTGCCGCCCGCTTCCTTGGCGCCGTCCATCACCAGGGCATGGCCGCTGCCCGATTCGCCGACGAACATCAGCCCGTCAACCCATTTGACTGTCGCTTTCATCGCCGGCTTTCCCTTCTTGTGCGGTTGCGTTGTTTCGGTCCTTCGGCCTTCCCGGCCTTGTTTCGGGATGATGTCCGGGGCCTGGGCTCCGGCTTTTCCGGAGCGGCGCCGTCCTGTCCATCCTCAAGCAGGCGGAAGAGGAGGCCGCCCGTGGCCTGGTTCGCTTCCTTGAGCTGAACCGTCACGGCAGCGCCCAGATGGAAAATCCGCCGCGAGCGCCGGCCGATCAGCTCATGCCGCTTCTCGTCATGGATATAATAATCATTGGGCAGGGTGCTGATCGGGACAAGCCCGTCGGCGCCGGTTTCCGTCAAGGTGACGAACAGGCCGAAGCGGGTCACGCCGTTGATGCGCCCCGGGAAGATGGCGTCGATCCGGTCCTGAAGATAGGCGGCGGTATAGCGGTCGATGGCGCTGCGCTCGGCGGCGGCGGCGCGGCGTTCGGTGTCGGAGATATGCTGGCCGGTGGCGGCGAAGGCCTTGCGCTCGACCGGCGGCAGCGCGCCCGCGCCGAAATCCGGGTGGCCGGCGACCAGCGCCCGATGCACCAGGAGATCGGCATAGCGCCGGATCGGCGAGGTGAAATGCGCATAGCGTTGCAGCGCCAGTCCGAAATGACCGAGATTCTCGGGCGCATAGACCGCCTGGGCCTGACAGCGGAGCACCAGTTCGTTGATCATCGGCGCGAAGGCGGTGCCGGCGGCGGCTTTCAGCAGGCGGTTGAAATCCTTGGGCTTCACCACCTGCCCCTTGCCGAGCATGAGGCCTTCCTGCTCCAGCCCTTCCAGGAACTCCCGCAAGGAGACGAGCTTGGCGGGATCGGGCTGATCGTGGACCCGGTACATGCAGGGCTGCCGGAGCCGCTCCAGCGTTTCCGCCGCCGCGACATTGGCGGCGATCATGAATTCCTCGATCAGGCGATGGCTGTCGAGCCGGGCGCGGGGCTCGATCCCGGTGACCTTGCCGGCTTCGTCGATCACGACTTTCCGCTCGGGCAAATCGAGTTCGAGCGTGCCGCGCTTGGCCCTGGCGCCGTCGAGGGCGGCAAAGGCCCGGTAAAGCGGCTGGATCACGGCTTCGAGCAAGGGCGATGTGGTCTCGTCGGGTTGGCCGTTCTGGGCCATCTGGACTTGCTCATAGGTGAGCCGGGCGGCGGAGCGCATCAGCCCCCGGACGAAGCGATGGCGGAGCATGCCGCCTTGCGCGTCGAGCCACATATGAACGGCGAGGCAAGCGCGGTCGACGGCGGGCTTCAGCGAGCATAATTCGTTCGACAGCGCTTCGGGCAGCATCGGCACGACGCGGTCGGGGAAATAGACGGAATTGCCGCGCTCCTGCGCCGCCAGGTCGAGCGCGTCGTTCGGGCGCACATACCAGGATACATCGGCGATGGCGACGAGGATATGCCAGCCGCCGGGATTTTCCGGGTCGGTATCGGCTTCCGCCCATACCGCGTCGTCGAAATCGCGGGCATCGGCGCCGTCGATGGTGACGAGCGGACATTCGCGCAGATCGGTGCGCCCGTCGAGCGTGACCGGCTTCGCCTGTTCGGCAAGGCGCAGGGCCTCGGGCGGGAATTCGACCGGGATGCCCTGGCTGTGAATGGCGATGAGGCTGATCGCGCGGGGCGCGTCCATCGAGCCCAGGCGCTCGACGATCCGCGCCTCGGGCAGGCCCATCCGCCGCGCCGGCCTTGCCACCGCCGCCACCAGCTCGCCATCCACGGCACCGCCGGTATCGGCGGATTTGACGATGAAGTCGGATTTTATCCGGCGGTCGGTCGGCTCGATCCGTCCGCCATGGCCGCCCTTATTGCCGGTTCCGGTATGAAAGATGCCGACGACCCGCGCCAATCCCTCGCCGGGCGTGTTGCCCAGGAGCCGGATAATTCGCGCCTCGAAAGTATCGTCATCGAGCCGGGTAAGCTTGGCGACGACCCGTTGCCCCACGACGTCGGCATCCTGCGGATCCTCGACGACGACGATGCGCGGCGGCGCTTCCTCGCCGTGCCAGACCACGGGTTTGGCGGTGATCTCGCCGTCGATGTCGATCGCCTCGATCTCCAGCACGCCGATTTCGGGAAGCCCCGGTTTGGCCTCAGGCTTGGACTCCGGTTTTATCTCGGGTTTGGGGGCCGGCATGGCAGAAGCGGAAAGCCGCTTGCCGCTGTCCCGTTCGATCGCGCCGGAGCGCTCGATTTCGCGCAGCAGCCCCTTCAGGGCCACGCGTCCGGCGATTCCGATCTTGAAGGCCCGCGCGATTTCCGTCTTGCCGACCGGAACCGGACTGGCGGCGATGAAATCGAGGATTTCCTGCCGGCTCGGCAAGCCCCGGCGGGGGGAGGTGGGTGTGGAGGTGGGTCTCTTGGGGCTTGCCATCTCCCGCGATCAATCGGCTGTGGCGGGTGAGGCGGGCGCCTTCTTGGGCGCCGCCTTTTTCTTGGCCGCGGGTTTCTTGGCGGCAGCTTTCTTCTTCGCCGGAGCCTTCTTGGCGGTCTCGTCCGTCTCGGTCTCGGCCTTGGCTTTTGTCTTGGCGCCGGCCTTGGAGGCGGGGGCGGCGGCTTTGGCGCGGGTCTTCTTGGGCTTCTTGCCCTTGGCTTCCTGAGCCGCCAGAAGCTCCACCGCCTGTTCGAGCGTCACCTCATCCGGGGATGCGCCTCGGGGCAGGGAGGCGATCAGCCCGGCGTGGCTCACATAAGGGCCATAACGGCCCTTGAAGAGGCCGATCGGCTCATTGTCGCGGGGGTGGTTGCCGACGACGCGCAAAGGCTCCGGCGCGGCACGGCCACGGACGGGCTCGGCCAGGAGCATCACCGCGCGGTTCAGCCCGATATTGAGGACATCGTCATCGGCGGCCAGCGATTTGTAGATTTTGCCATGCTTGATATAGGGGCCGAAGCGGCCGATCCCGGCGGTGATGGTCTCGCCGCTTTCGGGATGGGCGCCGATCTCGCGCGGCAGCGCCAGCAGGCCCAGCGCCGTTTCGAGATCGATTTGTTCCGGCTTCAGGGCGCGCGGCAGGGAGACGCGCTTCGGCTTCTCGCCGTCCCCGCCCTCGCCGAGTTGCACGTAATTGCCGTAAGGCCCCTTGCGCAAGCTGACCTCAAGGCCGGTGGCGGGGTCGTTGCCGATCGGCTTCGGCCCGGTGAGCCCGCCCTCGGCGCCGGTCCCGTCGCCGCCGCCCTCGATCGTCAGCGGGCGGGTATAGCGGCAGGTCGGATAGCCCGAGCAGCCGATGAAGGCGCCGAACTTGCCGAGCTTCAACGACAGCCGTCCGGCGCCGCAACCGGGGCAGAGCCTCGGATCGTGGCCGATCTCGCCGCCTTCTTTTTCCGGGAAGAAGTGCCGGCCTAGATCGGCGTCGAGCGCGTCCAGCACCTGGGTGATGGAAAGATCCTTGGTGCCGTCGATCGAAGCCTTGAACTGCGCCCAGAAATCGCGGAGCACGGTCTTCCAGTCGAGCCGCCCGCCGGAAATGTCGTCGAGCCGGTTTTCAAGCTCGGCGGTGAAATTGTACTGGATCAGCCGGTCGAAGAAATTCGTCAGGAACGCCGTCACCAGCCGGCCCCGGTCCTCCGGCATGAAGCGCTTCTTGTCGATGCGGACATATTCCCGGTCCTGCAACACCTGGATGATCGAGGCATAGGTCGAGGGCCGGCCGATGCCCAGCTCTTCCAGCTTCTTGACGAGGCTCGCCTCGGAATAGCGGGGCGGGGGCTGGGTGAAATGCTGATCGGGCTTGAGCGTGTCGCGCGGGGTTTCCTCGCCCTTCTTCATCGCCGGCAGGCGGCGGCTTTCCTCATCTTCCTCGGGATCGTCACGGTCTTCCATGTAGAGCTTCAGAAAGCCGTCGAAGACAATGACAGAACCCGTTGCGCGGAAAACGATTTTTCCGTCCGGCGAGGCGATATCGACGGCGACCTGATCGAGGATCGCCGATTCCATCTGGCTCGCCACGGTGCGCTTCCAGATGAGTTCATAGAGCCGCAACTGGTCGGAATCGAGGAGATGCGTCAGCGACTCCGGGCGGCGGAAGAGGTCGGTGGGGCGGATCGCCTCATGCGCTTCCTGGGCGTTCTTGGCCTGGTTCTTATAGGCGCGCGGCTTGTCGGGGCAATATTTGGCCCCGTATTCCTGCTCGATCAGCTGCCGCGTCGCCCCGATCGCCTCGCCCGACAAGGCGATGCCGTCGGTTCGCATATAGGTGATGAGCCCGACCGTCTCCCCGCCGAGGTCGATGCCCTCGTAAAGCCGCTGCGCCACCTGCATGGTGCGGCTGGCGCCGAAGCCAAGCTTGCGGGAGGCTTCCTGTTGCAGGGTCGAGGTGGTGAAGGGTGGCGCGGGGTGCCGGCGGACCTCGCGGCGCTCGACCTCGGCGACGGCGAAGTTAAGCTGCGCCTCGATGGCGGCCATGGCAGCCAGGGCCGCCGCCTCGTTGCCAAGATCGAATTTGTCGAGCTTCTTGCCGTCGAGATGGGTGAGTCTAGCCGTGAAGATTTGTCCCGAAGCCGTGCGGAACTGCGCCTCGATCGTCCAGTATTCGCGCGGCTTGAAGGATTCGATCTCGGCTTCGCGCTCGCAGATCAGCCGCAGCGCCACCGATTGCACCCGTCCCGCCGATTTGCTGCCCGGCAGTTTCCGCCACAGCACCGGCGACAGGGTGAAGCCGACGAGGTAGTCGAGCGCCCGGCGCGCCAGATAGGCCTCGATCAGTTCCTGGTTGAGGTCGCGGGGATTGCGGAAGGCTTCCTGAACGGCGCTCTTGGTCACCTCGTTGAAGACGACGCGCTTGACCTCGACGCCTTTCAGGGCGTTGCGGCGGCGCAGTTCCTCCTGCACATGCCACGAGATAGCCTCGCCCTCGCGATCCGGATCGGTCGCGAGAATGAGCATCTTGGCGCCCTTGACCGCCTGAACGATGTCCTTGAGGCGTTTTTCCCCTCTGCCGTCCACCTCCCAGGACATGGCGAAATCCTCATCGGGGAGGACCGATCCATCCTTGGCCGGGAGATCGCGGACATGACCATAGCTGGCGAGGACAGTGTAGCCCTCGCCAAGATATTTGTTGATGGTCTTGGCTTTGGCGGGGGATTCGACAACGACGACGTTCATGAGTCCGATGTGACCGAATGATTGAGCAAGGTTAGGCGATACGTTGCCGATGCAATCTTAATTCTGCGGGTAAGCGGTCTCAAAGCAGCGAGACGCAATTGCCAGGATGGCGCTCGATGCGGCCCGCGAGTTCGAGTTCAAGAAGGATGGCTGCGATCATTGAAGGTGACAATTGGCACTGCCGGACAAGTTCGTCAACCGCGACAGGCGCCGGAGAGAGGCATTCGAGCAGAATGGCCTGTTCGGAAGCGTCATTATCGGCCTCTTCCTCCTCGCTTTCCACGGGAATGACCGGTATGCGCCGCCGAGTCGAACTTTTGTTAATCATGCCGTCCAGGGCATCGATCACGTCGGCGGCGGATTCGGTGAGGACCGCGCCGCGCCGGATCAGGTCGTTGCTGCCGCCGTTGCGCGGGTCGAGCGGCGATCCCGGCACGGCGAAGACCTCGCGCCCCTGTTCCAGCGCCAGACGGGCGGTAATGAGCGAGCCTGAGCGCAACGCCGCCTCGACCACGACCACGCCCAAGGACATGCCGGAGACGATGCGGTTGCGGCGCGGAAAATGCCGCGCCTTGGGCTCGGCACCGAAGGGCGCTTCCGCCAGCACGACGCCTTTTTCGAGAATCGCTTCGTAGAGCGCGCGGTTTTCTTCCGGATAGACATAATCGATGCCGCCGGCCACCACGGCGGCGGTTCCGGAAATCAGCGCGCCCCGATGGGCGGCGGCATCGATGCCGCGCGCCAGGCCGGAGACGACGAGGAGACCACCCAGCCCCAATTCCGCCGAGAGGTTCTCGGCGATGCGCTTACCCGCCACCGAGGCGTTGCGGGCCCCCACCACCGCGACCGCGTTCCGCTCCAGCAATTCGATCCGCCCGCGCGCGGCGAAAAGCGGCGGCGGATCGGGGAGGGGAAGAAGCCCCGGCGGATACAAAGGCTCTCCCCAGGCGACGAAGACCGCGCCGAAACGCTCCAGCGCCGCCATTTCTTCGAGCGCCTTGGATTTCGGAAAGGGCGTGAACGGCTTGGCGCTCCCGCCCCGCTGCGCCAGCCTGGGCAACGCCTCCAGCGCCGCTCCAGCCGAGCCGAAGCGGCGCAGAAGCTGAAAAAAGGTGACCGGCCCGACATTGTCGCTGCGCGTGAGCCGCAGCCAGTCGAGCTTTTCGGATTGGGACAAAATGCGCGAAGTCATTTGCGCAGCTTACAACGGTCAAGGGTGGCGGGCGGAAGGTTTTTTCTTGAGCCCCCGCTGTCGGCGTCAGGGCAATCGGGTGAAGGGATACCATCTCCGGCGAACGAGCCATAGGAACACGGATTACACGGATATCCACGGATTAACACGGATAAAGATTTAATTATACGATACATTACTAGATATCCGTGTCCATCCGTGGCTATCGGCGTTAATCCGTGTTCCTATGGCTCGCTCGCTGCCCTGGTACACAGCCGAAACGGGATGTATTGGATTTTATCGGCCAACGCCTGAAGAACGCGGTCGGCATTCGCGACGGTGTCATGTTCGGCGATGTAGCGATAGATGTCTTCGATGTCGCGTATAGCGTCATCGGCAAGCAGGATCTCGAATGCCATCCTCAGCTTTTCAGCCGGCTGCGGAGATGCTTGAAAGCCTTCGCGGCGGGCTCGGCCTTGCCGTCGGCCACGGCCTTGCCCGTCAGCGCCAGCACCTTCAGCAATGCCAAAGTCGCCTGGGTCTCCTCATAGCTGGCGATGTCCATCAAGACGGCCTTGGCCTCACCGTGAAGGGTGATGATCACCGGTTCCTGATGTTCGGTCAGGTTGCGGATCACCTCCGGCGCATGGGCTTTCAGATAGCTGATGGGTTTGACCTGTTCCGAGTATTTCATTCCTGCTCCGGGGAATATTTCGACCAGAATACGGTCTGAATTTAGTCCATGCCGGCTGGATGTGGAATGCTAAATCCCGCCGCTACGTTTCCGGTACTCCCGTGGCGAGCAGCCGAAGCGGTGTTTGAAGGCGCGGCTGAAATGGGAGAGGTCGTTGAAGCCCCAGGCGAAGGCGATATCGGAAATGTTGTGGCCGGCATGGGCCGGGGCGCGGAGGGCTTTTCCGCATTGGTCGAGCCGGCGTTTCAGGACATGGCGCATCAAGGACGTGCCCTCGTCCTGGAAGAGGGCGTTGATGTGCCGTGGCGAGAGGCCGACGCCCTGGGCCACCGCCGACGCGGAAAGTTCCGGGTCGGCGAGATGGCTGCCGATGTAATCTTTGATGCGGGCGATGGTGACGGCACGGCTGCCGGACAGGTTGAAGCCCCCTGGCCGCACCGACACCGTGGCCAGGGTCAGGAGATCGAGCGCTTGCTGGGACAGTGCGGAAAATTCCGCCTCCCGCAGATCGCCGATATGGCCGAGGGCTTGGCGGACGAAGCCCGACGCCATCGCGCCGATGCCGGCATCGCCTCGAATGCGCAGCGCCGTGCAATGCTCGATCCCGGCAACCCGCTCCCGCAGCCGGGGCCGTGGGATGGAGACGATCGCCTTGGTGAAATCACCCGGACAATGGATGCGGTGCGGCCGGGCCGCGTCGTAGACCGCCATGTCGCCCGGAAGCAGGCGGATTTCCCGGCCATCCTGTTCCAGCCAATAATCCCCGGATAGGAGGATCACGGCGAAATACGCATCCTGGCTTGGAAGACGCGGTTCCCGGCGCAAGCGCTCGATGCCGATCGGGCCGGATGCGATCGCCGACAGCCGCAAATCCTCCCAGGGATAGATCGTCATCCGATTGAAGAGGCTGCCATCGCCGGGCGGGGTGATTTCCACATCCGCATATTCCCGGCCGATCACCTCGCGCAGCCAGACCGGGCGTTCGCGCGGGGATACGTCGCTGGTCGAGAATACCGTTCCGGTTATCGGGCTGGACATCGGTGGTGCGTCCTTCGAGACGGCCCTCGATGGGGCCTCCTCAGGATGAGGATCTTTCTCAATGCCATCACATATGTACCTCATCCTGAGGAGCGGCACTCTTGGCCGCGTCTCGAAGGACGCCTTATGCCTTTGCAGCGAGGACGGGTGCCAGCGTTGGCCAAAATGAAAATTGCGGCCTCATAGCCGTGCCGGTCAAGTTTTCGTTCCGGGCCGGGCAAGCGGGAGCGGGAAACCGTATCCTATGCTGAAAGCCGCAAAACGGCATCGGCTTTGAGGGGCATCATGAACAACGGTCAAGCGCATGGCGGCAATACATTATTGGTGAGGGGGGCCGCGGTCTATTTGCTGATAGCCCTGGCTTTGGCGTGGTGCCTTGTCGGCATGAATTTCGGCGTGGAGCCGATAAAATGGATCTTTCCGGGCAAGGTGTCGCGAATCTTGCAGGCGCATATCGATTTCCTGTTGATGAGCGCGCTTTTGTTCGGGTTCGTCGCGGCCAAGGTGAAGCTGCCCCGGCATGTCCGCTGGGCGATGATCATCGGCGCCTTCACGAATCCGAGCCTGTTTATCTTGATGGCCATGTTTCCGCTGCTGGATGCGCCGCCGCCTCCGCCGGAAGGGATGGGGCCGGCGGCATTCCACCTCTATTTGATGGCGAGTATCCTGACCACGACCTACGGCTTCGGGGCGGGTGCCGTCACGATCCTGCGCTCGACATTCAAGGCGGATCAGGGCGGCAGTAGCCTCGTCAGATAGCGCCGGATGGTGGCGGCTGGGACCAGATAGGCGAGGCGCGGCGGGATGTAGTTCACGCTGCTCTCATTGCCGAGGACGAAACCCGCCAGAATTCCGATCAGCCCGCCTTGCCAGTCGAAGGCGGGACCGCCCGAATTTCCGGGCTCGGCGTCGATGCTGAGCTTGACGCCGTCGTCGAAGCCGAATTGGTCGCTGTCATAGGTGATGCGGTGCGGCCAGCGCGGCTCGACCACGAAGCCCAGCGACACCACGCCCGGCTTGTTGTCCGGCGCGCCGATGGCGATCACCGGATCGCCCTTGTGCAGGCTGCCCGGAACGGCAAGGCTGGCGGCGTCGAGATTTGGCACCGGCTCCATGAGGAGCAGCGCCAGTTCCTGCTGCGTATCGACATCGAGGATGCGGGCTTGATGGATAGTCCCGTCCCAGGTTGTGACCTCGGCGGTGAAGGCGGTGCTGCGGGCGATATGGGCGGCGGTGACGACATAGCCCCGGCGGTCGATGATGACGCCGCTGGCACCGCTGACGATCGGTCTTCCCTCATATTCCGCCTCGCCCGGTTTCGGCGCGGAGGGGTCGAGCACGGTGATCTGAACGAAGCTGTTCCGTACCTTTTCGGTCAGCGCCTCATGCCCGGAAAAGCGCTGGTCCTGCCGGTCGCCGAGCCAAGCCAGGGTGAAGGGCGCCGGTGCCGTCCTGGTCTCGGCACATCCGGCGAGGAGAAGGCATCCGAGAACGAGGACGAGGCTTTTACACGCCCTCGACATCGACTTCGATCGGAACGCCGGGGGCGTATTTCGATACCCGGATCGCCAGGGAGGATTTGACATGGCTGACATTGGGGGCGGCGGTCAGCTTCGTGGTCAGGAAGCGCTGATAGGAATCCCAATCCTCGGCGACGATCTTCAGCAGGAAATCGGTTTCGCCGGCCAGCATGTTGGCCTCGCGGACCTCGATCCACTCCGCGATCAGCGCTTCGAAGGCCTTGAGGTCCGATTCGGCCTGGCTGTTCAGCCCCACCTGGGCGAAGACCGTCACGGCGAAGCCCAGGGCCTCGGCGTTGAGATCGGCGTGATAGCCCCGGATGAGCCCCGCCTCCTCCAGCGCCCGGACGCGCCGCAGGCAGGGCGGCGCCGAGATCCCGGCATTGTGGGCGAGATCGACATTGGTCATCCGCCCATCATCCTGAAGATCGTGCAGAATCCGCCGATCGATCTTGTCGAGCTTGATGTTCCGCATGAATCGCTTCCTGGCCCGAATCTTAATCGAAGATGCTTGGTGTTGCCGAGAAACTATATGACGCGCAATTTTATTACAAGAGCGTCGCCGAACCGGGATTGTGACCTTGCTTGGATTGGGCCTTGCTCGGACCAGGGTAGCGCGCTAAGCCGGTCCGGCGGCATAAAATGTTTATGACAGGAACCCGGATGACATCGGTATGGGCCCTTTACGACGAGCGCGTCGGCATCGCCAATCAGGTGATCGGCCTGACCGAAGCCGTCGGCCTGCCCTTCATCGAAAAGCGCTGTTCGCTGCGCTTCCCGTGGTCGCGGCTGCCGCCGAGCTGGTGGGCGGGGCAGGTGGCGAATGTGCTGACGCCGGGAAGCGCCGCACTGTCGCCGCCTTGGCCCGACCTTATCGTCACCTGCGGGCGCCAGGGAGCGCTGATGGCGCTGGCGGTCAAGCGCGCATCGGGGGGGCGGAGTTTCGTCGTCCAGATTCAAGATCCAAGGCTGCCGCGCCGCTGCTTCGATCTGATGGTGGTGCCGGAGCACGATCCGGCGCGGGGCGACAATGTCGTCGTCACCAAGGGCGCGGTACACCGGGTGACCAGGGAAAAGCTGGAGGCGGCTTTGGCGCGCTTCGGCGATCGCTTCGCGTCGCTGCCGCGCCCGCTGGTGGCGGTGATGATCGGCGGGCGCAACAAAGCTTATGAATTCGGCTTGTCCGATCTGGGCGTGCTTGCCGATCAGCTGGCGGGGCTGGCGGCGGCGACCGGGGGCGGGCTGCTGGTCACGCCCTCGCGGCGGACGGGGCCTGAAGGCGAGGCGCTGCTGCGTGAGCGGCTGGCCGGGGTTCCCGCCTATATCTGGGACGGCAGCGGCGAGAACCCCTATTTCGCCTTCCTGGCGCTCGCCGACGCCATCGTCGTGACCGAGGATTCGGTTTCGATGGTGAGCGAGGCCGCATCGACGGGCAAGCCCGTCCATATCGTGGGGCTCACGGGCAAGCCCGTCCATGTCGTCGGGCTCAAGGGCGGCTCGCGCAAATTCGGCGCCTTCCATCAAAGCCTGCGCGAGGCGGGCGTGACGAGGCCCTTCACCGGCAAGCTCGAAAGCTGGTCCTACGAGCCGCTCGACGATACCGCCAGGGCGGCTTTGGAGATCAGGCGGCGATTCGGCGAAGCGGGAAAAACGTCGTGAACCGCTACACCGCTCTCCTGCTGCTCGCCGCCGGTGCCGCCTTGCTGTTCACGGCGGCGCCAGAGATCGATCTCTTCGTCAGCGGTCTTTTCTACCGGCCAGGGGAGGGGTTCTTCCTGAGTGATTGGGGGCCGGTCCGGTGGCTGTACCGCGCCGTTCCCTACATCACCACCGCCGTCATCCTGCTGACGGCGGGGAGTCTTTTGCTTTGGTGGCGGCGGGGGGAAGGCTTGCTGGGGCCGCGCCGCGCCGCCTATCTGCTGCTGTCCTTGGCGATCGGGCCGGGGCTGCTGGTCAATGTGGCGCTGAAAGACCATTGGGGCCGGGCGCGCCCGTCGCAGATCGTCGAATTCGGCGGCACAAGGCACTTCACTCCGGCGCTGGTTCCGGCCCAGGAATGCGAGCGCAATTGCTCCTTCACCGCCGGGCATCCGGCACTCGGGTTCTTCCTGGTCTCCTTCGCCCTCCTGATCGCCGGCAAGGCGCGGCGGCGGCAGGCGGAATTGGCGGCGCTCGGCTTCGGCGCGCTGTGCGGTGCCGCGCGGATCATCCAGGGCGGGCATTTTTTCTCGGATGTGGTCTTTTCCGGTCTGGTCGTCTATGGGACGAGTTTGCTGCTCTATGATCTCGTCGTCGAGGGGTGGCGCCCGAAGTTGACGGGAAAACCAAGCCTCCTGCTCGCCTCGGCGGCCAGCTTGCTGCTGATCACCATCGCCTATGCGGCGCTCGACCGGCCGATCGCCGGATTTTTCCATGAGCGCCCGCCCTGGACCGAGCCGCTTCTCAAAGATCTGACCCGGTTCGGGGTTTCGACCTGGTATCTCATCGGCACGGCGGTCCTGTTCTTAGGCTTCCGGGTCGGCGCGGTGTGGCAGGGGACGCTCGATCGAGCCCGGCAATTCATCGGCTGGTCCGACCGGGCGCTGTTCGTCTTCGCGTCGGTGGCGGTTCCGGGGCTGGCGGTGGATTTGCTGAAAATGGTGTTCGGGAGGGCGCGGCCGAAGCTCCTGTTCCTGCAGGACGAATACGGCTTCACCTGGTGGAAGGCGAATGCCGATCACTGGTCCTTTCCCTCCGGCCATACCGCCTGCGCGGTGGCGCTCGCCACGTCGCTTTCCCTGCTCTGGCCGCGCTACCGGGCGGTTTTCGGGGTGTTCGCGGTCCTGGTCGCGGCAAGCCGGGTCATGCTCACCGCGCATTACCTGAGCGACGTGCTCATGGCTGCTTATCTCGCCGTCACCATCACGCTCTTCCTGCATCGGCGCCTGCTTCAGCGATAACCCTTAAAGCTCTTCAGATCATAGATGAAATAGCGCCGGGCGAGATCGGGGCCGAGCGGGATGACGATGTGGACCGGGGCCGAGACGCTCTCGAACCGGCTGGCGATGCCGTCATAGATCGGATTCTGGGTGACGTAGAGAAAATCGCGCCCGGTCAGCTTGGTAAGGTCGCTCGACATCTCGAACTGATTGCGGGTGCCGCCGCTTGGATTCCAGATCGCGGCGTCGAAAGGATGCGGCTTCACGTAATAGACGAGCGCCGCCAGATCCTCGCGCGAATCGCCGAGCAGGATCGCGTTTGGCCTTTCGGCCAGCATCTCGCCGACCCGATTGCCGAGCGTATGCCAGCCGCGCACCCGGTGCAGGAGATCGTATTTTGCCGGCAGGCGGAAGCCCGAGGCTTCGGCGATTTGGCGTCCTTCCACCAGTAGCACGGCGGCGGCGAGATGGAGTGCGACCGAGGCGCCAACCAGGAAAATCCGCCCGCGCTCGATCAGGAAGGCGGTAACCAGGATGGAGGCCGAGACATAGGCCGGCGCCGCCCAATTCGGATGCGCGCGGGACAGGAAGCTCACCACCAGCATCATGGCGAGGCTCGGCAGGGTGAAGGCGGCAAGAAGCCGCATCCGCTTATCGGCAAATTCCCGCCAGAAGAGGGTGACCAGGGCAAGAAGCGTCCCGAACAGGACCGGGCCGAACACGGCGAATTGCGAGGAGAAGAATTCGAGGAAAGCCTTGGGGTGAAAGAGCGAGCCGCCGAAGGCCGCATTTTCGCCGGTGTGGCGATAGCTGACGAAGCCATGCGTCAGGTTCCAGAGGAAATTCGGCGAATAGAGGAGGAGGGCGACCGCCCCGGCACAGAGGAGCTTCGGCAGATGCCGCCGCTCCTCCTTGAACGCCACCACGAAGATCAGGGCCGAGAGCAGCCAATAGACCATGGCGTATTTGGCCAGGAGCCCAAGCCCCGCCGCCACGCCGACGAGCAGCCACCAGCGCCAGCCCGTCTCCTCCCGCGCCCGGATGAAGGCATAGAGCGCCAGCGCCCAGAAGAACATCAGCGGCACATCGGTGGAGATGATCGCGGCGGAGACCGATACCGCCGGCAGGGTCGCGTAGACGATCGCCGACCAGCAGGCGATGCGGGCATCGTAGAGGCGCCGCGCCGCCGCGAAAACGATCAGCGCCGTGCCGAAATGGAGGAGGGGAGCGGCAAGCCTCGCCCCGAATTCATCGTCGCCGCCGAGTTCCGTCGTCGCCCGGATGATCCAGCCGATCAGCGGCGGCTTCGAGAAATAGCCGAGAGCCAGACTCCGTGACCACATCCAGTACTGCGCTTCATCCGGATAAAGATCGATCGGGTTGCCCGCCAGCCAGAACAGCCGCAGGAGCGTCACCAGCATCAAGCCCATGGCGGCAAACCGGCGATACCGCTCGGCCTCGTCGAGGCGGTGTGGGGGGAGGGTGGCTTCGGTCAATTGGGCTCACTCGGGAATTTGGCGGGTGTTGTTCCTACTGACACAGCGCCGGTCGAATGTATAGAAGGGCCGATGAATGGAAGGACATGCCATGAGGCCCGTTAACCGATTCCGGAAAAAACCGCGCCAGCCGGTATTAGCGCCAGGACGGGCGCCTGGGCCGCTCCCCACCTGTCCCGCCTGCCTGAAGCGGGTGGAGCTTTGCGTCTGCGCCGAGATTGAGACAATCGATAACCCGGTCTTCGTCCTCATCCTCCAGCACCCGCAGGAACAGGACCGCGATCTCGGCACCGCGCGCATCCTGGCGATGCAGCTCAAGCATTCGCGTCTGGCGGTGGGCCTCTCCTGGCGGAGCCTCGATGCGGCACTCGCCGGCGCACTGGGCCGCGCGGCGGATCCGGGGCGCTGGGCCGTTCTCTATCTCGGTGCCGCCGCCGAAGCCGGGGACAAATCCGCGCCGTTGCTCCTCCTCGATTCCAAGGGAGCGCCGCTTGCCGGTCAGGCGGGGGCCTGCGCAGCACTTGAAGGCATCATTCTCCTCGACGGCAACTGGTCGCAGGCAAAGGCGCTATGGTGGCGCAATCCGTGGCTCCTGCGGGTCCGGCGCATCCGCCTCAACCCCGATTTCCGCTCCCTCTACGGCAAGCTCCGCCGCGAGCCCCGGCGGGAAAGCCTCTCCACCCTGGAGGCCGGCGCCTTCGCCCTCTCGGTGCTGAGCTCAAATCCGAAGATCCTGCCGCACCTCCTGCGCCCGTTTCAGGCCCTCCTCGGAAAATACCGGGTTCTGGCCCAACCTTCCCTCAATGTGACGGTTGCAAATCCCGAAACAGACGATTAGGTTGCGCCTCCGCGCCGAATGCCCCCGGCGCGAACGGGCCTGGAGAGGTGCCAGAGTGGTCGATCGGGGCGGTCTCGAAAACCGTTAGGCCCTGTGAGGGGTCTCGAGGGTTCGAATCCCTCCCTCTCCGCCAGCTATTCCAATTTTTTGTTTGTTTTTCAGTGGCTTAGCGTTTCAGTCCGAAGCGCTACCCACACCTATACCCACACTTCAAACGCGGCCTTGGACGAATAAGGACGAACAGTGAGCGGCGTGCGGCTGCGGACACCCCCAGCGCCTTGACTCCCCGCGCCTCGCCCATCATGTTCTCCCCATGAGCCCCGTTGCCTTCGACACCCTGGCCCTTGCCCGCAATCTCCGGGACCGCGCCCACTTCACCCAGGAGCAGGCCGAGGGCGTCGCCGAGTCCATCAATGAGGTGATGGGCGAGCAGCTTGCGACGAAGGCGGACCTGAAGGGCGAAATCGAGCGGGTCGAGCATCGGCTCGAACTTCTCGAACAGCGCATGACGATCAAGCTCGGCGGTCTAATCGTCCTCGCGGTCGGCATCCTCCTTGCCGCGATCCGGTATCTGCCGCCACACCCGTGATTTTCGGTCCCCAAATCCGGGGAGCACAAATTCAATCCGCTCTGACACCATCACAGCGCGAGGAATTCAAATCCCTTGCCGGCCAGCCGTCCCGCAAAATCGAGGACTAAGCGCCATGCTGCATGAAATCGTCAATGCCGTCGCCAATCCAAACCACACCGTCACATGGTCGGATGGGGCGCAAGGCGTTGTGAATTTCACGCCTTTCATTGCCAAGGGGGGGGCTTGTTCGCGGTACTGGCGGACCCCGCTTATTTCGTGCGGGAAATGCGCGTTCTGCGCGGGGGGATCGGGCTCACATGGCCGAATGAGGTTGATTTCTCGGCGGACGGGCTGAGGCACGATGCTTTCCCGCAAGAGGAAACCGGCGAATTCGACGGGCCGCTTTCGGTCGCGGGCACGACCCCGGAAGCGCATGGCCGGATCATCATCGGCCTCGTTGATTTGTTTATTTTATAAACTGTCACTGTAATCCATGAGTTTCTTCCCCCTTTTTACCTCCTTCGGCCCTGATGCCCTTCGATAGAATGTGCGGGCATCAACAGTGATGCGGTAGCAGAAGGAAAAATGACATGGGACGCAGTAGTGGAGGCGGTGGCGGAAAAGGTGGTGGTAACAGCGGTGGCGGTGGTGGCCAAAGTCAAGCAGACCGGGATAACCATTCGA
>Ga0265327_10002986_pt1 | contig 16803 bp, 15 predicted proteins | sample 41621metaG_FD_202089 | JGI IMG/M metagenome (GOLD analysis project Ga0265327, IMG submission 202089) | Rhizosphere microbial communities from Carex aquatilis grown in University of Washington, Seatle, WA, United States - 4-16-21 metaG | ecosystem: Host-associated > Plants > Roots > Rhizosphere... | reverse complement strand
TCATTCGTGACTATTTTCCAAAGAAGACTAACTTTAGTATGATTACTGATGATGAGATTCAATTTGTCGAAAATGAACTCAACTCTCGACCAAGAAAACGCCTTGGTTGGAAGACCCCATTAGAAGTTTGGGGTGTTGCACTTCAAAGTTGAATCTGCCGATCTTGGTATTGACTTTTTTATTAAAGTAGTATATAATTACTAGCATGACTATAAATACGTCCCCAAAAACATACTTAAACCTAACTATAGCTAGTATGCTAGCCATATTTTCATTGGTATTTTTAGCCAATACATCTGTGGCTCATGCTGAAGGATACAATAGAAACAGTTACTCTAATCAAGGTTCTGGCTATAATAATCAGTCAAATCGTGGCAACAATAACAGTGATTGTGGTTGTAATAATCGTGTCAGCGATAACCACAATAACTATAATCGCGATAATTATCATCGTGATTACTACTACTCTGCACCATCTACTCCTACCTACGTATATCAAGAGCCTGTCTATCAACAGCCAACATATCAATATCAGCAACCAATAGTTTACCAACAGCCAACATATCAATATCAGCAACCAATAGTTTATCAACAGCCAACTACATACTACCAAACACCAACTACTTATTATTCAAATACACAATATCAAAATAATAGTCTGGGTAGTTTAAGTGTAACTTGTTCATCTGATCCATCTGTCGCCTATGTAAATCAACCTGTTACCTGGACAGCTCAAGTCACAAATGGATTAGCACCATATACATATTCATGGACAGGGTCTGATGGTCTCACTGGCTCACAAAGTTCTATCTTAAAATATTACTCTTCAGTTGGACAAAAGAACGCCGTCGTTACAGTCACATCATCTGATGGACTCACTGGCACTATCTCATGTGGAAATTCTCTTACTATCAGAAGTACATACAATGGTAGTACAAATGTTTCAACAAATACAGGAACAACAAACACAACAAATACGACTCAGGCAACTAGTTCAACAGTTAACACAAACTCTGCAGCCGCATTCGGATCTATCGGAGGTATTTCATTCGGCATATTCGCTATCCTCATCATATTGATCTTGATAGCTACTATATTCTATATCGTTCTCAATCGTTCAAAAGTCTAAATTCTTTGGTATAATATACCAATGAACACAATTCATGACTTTAAAAAAGGTCGCGTATTAAAAACACTCTTTGCTGTCATCATTTTGACATTAGTGATTCTGTTTATCTTATTGATACAGCAGTATCAACGTATACAACAATTAAATAACATGATTCGACACCAAACATCGTTTGGTATGCTTCATGGCACCAGACTGCTAACTTCAGCTGATGCCAGCTCCACACAAGCGTGGATGACTTTTGAGTACATAAACAGAGTATTCGCTTTACCTCCCCAATATTTAAAAGAAACTCTCTTTATCACAGATAGTCACTATCCTCGTATAACCATAGCCGGATATGCCCGATCTGCAAAGATACCTGAAACTGTAGCACTTCTAAATGTTCAAAATACTATAAGAAACACACCTACTCTTACAGCCACTTCTACAAACACAAACGCAACTACCTCAACTCCAAACCATTAATCATCTAATATAAATGACTGGTACACTATCATTCTTATTATCATCACTACTCTTATATAAATATTGGACTCTTTTTGTCGCTATATTTTTAGCCGCCATCATCGTTCCAATCCCAGTCAATACTCTGCTCCTAGCCAGCGGTGCCTTTGCCGGTCAGGGATATATGAGTTTTTCTATTTCTCTTTTTGTCGCAGTCTTAGCAAACATCATTGGTGATAGCATCGACTTCTTTTTAGCACGTAGATACGGCCGTCCTATACTGCAAAAGATGAAGATACGCATACCAACTTACATGGAACGGCTAGAGCGCTTCGTCATCAAATATCCTGGCGGCACAATATTCGCTACCAGATTCGTCGGGACAATAGAACCTATAACTAGCTTGCTTTGCGGTTTTGTGGGCATTAAATTTAGTAAATTTCTTTTTTATGATTTCTTAGGTAACGTAGTGGCTGATGGCATAGTCATATACGCCGGATATTTTTTAGGTGCCCACTGGCAAGATTTCACTGGAATATTCAATATCACTGACTACATACTCTTAGTCGTCATGATCCTAGTGGCAATTCTCATAGCATCATGGAGAAAAAAAAGGAATTCAAAGATCGATCTATTCATCATAGGTCTAATCTTTTTATCAATATCGACACCAACTTTACTTGTTCACGCCTCAACGAATCTTACTACAAAGACATATACAGCTACAACTGTCGCTCTTGTCATCACACCATCTGAAATATTTCAAGGTGATCCAATCATGATAACGGTGACTGGTACAAGCCTCGAGAATATAAAAAGTGGAACAGTGTCTAGTGCAGGCTTAAAATCTAAATTATCTTTTTTTGATTATAACAATTCTGCAACAGCTCTCTACGGCGTCGACCTAAATCAAAAAACTGGGACAAGTACTGTAACTATAAAATTCATTAACGGTTCTCAATCAGTTATTTATTTTTTTGTGGCTGAACGTCCAAAGTTTCAAGAATTTTTAGCGGTGCCGACTCAACTCGGAGGAAACAGTGTTACCAATCAATCAAAAGTTGTCTCAATCTTAAATAAAGAAAATGCGAATCTATCCGCCATAGTCAGTCGGGCTAAGTTGGCACTCTGGTCAGCTAACGGAACGAGTACATTCGTATTTCCCGTTGCTTCTACAACCAAATCCCCACTGACCATAACCGACACTTACGGCTATGCTCGAAATAGCGGATCACAAACAATCACTCATAAAGGTACTGATTTTCAGGCGCCTATCGGAACACCTATCTATGCAATAAATAGTGGAGCCGTTCTAGCCACGAGAAAATATATCACCTACGGAAATACTATCATCATAGATCACGGACTGGGACTACTCTCTATGTACATGCATTTATCAAAGATACTTGTCTCTCCAAAACAAATCATCACAAAAGGTCAGTTGATCGGCTACAGTGGAGAAACTGGCTATTCTGAAGGACCGCACTTACACCTAACCGTAAGGATTAGTGGGGTTTCTATAGATCCAATGAAATTTTACGCATTGTTCAGTATGAGAATATAGGGTACAATCCTTCCTAATGTCACCCAAAAGCCTTATATGGATAGGTGTATTCATAGGCTCAACAGCTGGTAGCTTTATTCCTATGCTCTGGGGTGATAATGCCTTTTCTTTTGCTTCTATCATAATGAGTACCATCGGTGGAATTTTAGGCGTCTGGGGTGGATTCAAACTTTCAAAAATAATCTAAAAAAATGTTTTCAAACCTTAAATCAAAATACAACGGAGTTTTTCATGAAAAAAAATTCCTATGGTCGCTTCTTTTAAGCATAATTTTTATTTTTGGTGCTCTAGTCGTAAACTATTTCGCTGCTCAATACGCTTTTGAACGTGCATCTGTCGCAGTATCTGATATTTTTTTAAGCAATATACCAGTCTTCGATGTCGATTGGATATTCGTCTTTGGACCGATATTCTTCAGTCTTTGGATAGCAATTTTATGCTTTTCCAATCCGAAGACAATTCCATTTACCTTAAAGAGTATAGCCATGTTTGTCTTGATTCGTTCTGCATTTATAACACTAACCCACATAGGTCCTTTTCCTGACCATAATATTATAGACGGCAATTCAGCTATACTCCTTCATGCTATATCAAACAATCCAAACTTCTTTATATTCAGTACTGGTGCCGACCTGTTCTTCTCTGGACACACAGGACTACCCTTCATGCTCGCTCTTGTCTTTTGGAAGCACTGGAAGACTCGAGTATTCTGCATATTTAGTTCCATTTTCTTTGGCATCATCGTTTTGTTGGGTCACCTGCACTACTCCATAGACGTAGCCTCGGCCTTTTTCATCTCATATACGATATATGTTATCACTATAAAAATATTCAAAAAAGATCACGTGGAATTCTTGTCAGTTATGTAACTCTACCAATCATTAAGCTTGAAATTAAATCCCAAGCTCTAGATATTTCTTAATAAGAAGATTCGTATCTAAAGCACGTGCGCCAAAATCCGAATGTAAAACTATAAAAGCTATTGGTTGACCGCTAATATTCAACATTGTGAGCATTGTCTCCCCAGCAGATGTGGTACGCCCTGTTTTACCACCGATAAATCTAGAATCATTTACAAATGGATGAATACTGTCAAAACTGTGTGCTCCATGATCGGTCGTAGTAGCAACACTATAATGAGCCACTCTAGTAATAGCGAGTATGTCTGGTCTGGATGAATATAAATATTGCGCTAAAACAAAGATATCATTGGCTGAAGCCTGATTATGTTCATCTAGTCCTGATGGATCAGCAAAATACGTTGTTGGCATACCGATTTCCCAAGCAGTGCTAGACATGTCGCTCAAGAAAGCTAACCTTGAAGTGAAAATGCTTGTTGAAGTACTAGTTGAAGTTCCAACATAGGTTGAGGCTATGGCCTCTGCAGCGATATTAGAAGAATTAAGTAACAGCGGATATAATATCTCTTTCAAAGAGAACTTTTCACCAGCTCCAATCAAACTAGTGTCTGTCGCCACACTCATATCAGCTGGAGTAATCTCTATGGTAGTAGTTGAAGTAAATTTATTAGTGGCGACTATAGCCGTCATCAATTTTGACATAGAAGCCACGGGTAAGACTTTGTCTATATCTGAACTAAGATATATCTTGCCAGTCTTAACATTACCGACTAAATAAGCTGCCGCTGTTAATGCGTCTGGTTTAGGAGTTTGTATGTTGGAACTATTAGAGTCATAGTTTAGATTAGAAGTATTTTTTACAAACGAATCTTGAACAACCATCTTTGAACCATCATCATTAGCAATGACATGGCCAGAGGTTACTTGATTTGGTTGTTGACTTAACTGCGAAGAAGACTGTTGTGGTAGTTCTTGTACTGATGAATAAATCAAGTTAACACCAGCAACGATGCCAAGCAATGCCAAAACGCTAATAAAAACAATGAAAAGTATTGGCCTATTTTTATTTAACTGGTTTTGATTGAGCGGATCCACCTGGTAATTTTACCACACTAACGTGTCGCCGAAATCGTAGCCGTCAGTTCCCCAGTAGAGCTCGCTGTTATGCGTCCGTTTGAATCTTTGAATACTTCATAGCCTGTATTATAAGAAGTGGTTGAAGTATAGAACGCTGTTGAAAGCGCAGGATCATAAGGCAAAGAAGCTATATAGTCCGGCACAATGCAATTCGCCAGATCTATACCACTACCAATCGGCTCTGCACTCTGGCTTTTTAAAATGGTTGGCGTCAGTGGCAAATCACGAATAGAACCACCACAAACAAAACTTCCTTTATGCTCAGAGATATTCTGTCCTAAAGCATTCAAAATAGCCATGACATTGCTGGTACGTTGTGAGTCACGCGCCAACTTGAACTGACGAGCAGGGTTGACCGCAACGAGGACGACAGCCGCCAAAACAGCAATGATACCTATGACGACCAAAATTTCTATCAAAGTGAAGCCTCTCTTAAATTTGAAATGTGTTTTGATTTTATTATATTTTAAGTTTTTCTTCATTTAATTATTTTTAATTTATAATAATAGAAGCGTACCTTACCGAGATAAAATCCAGATAAAATAAAACTAAAGAAAGGATAAACTTTTGTTCAAAAAACATTAAATTTTTAATAAAAACATGCTACAATAATCCCCTATGAAAAACTCAAAAAACACCACGCAAACAGCCCAGAAGACAACGATGCTCATTGTTCTAGATGGTTGGGGTTACCGTGTTGAAACCAAAGATAACGCCATTTTAGCCTCAAAAAAGCCCTTTTTTGACTTGATCTGGAATACTTACCCACATTCCCTATTAAAGGCTTCCGGCAACGCTGTAGGGCTTCCAGAAGGCCAAATGGGTAATAGTGAAGTTGGCCACACAACCATTGGTGCAGGCGCTATTATCGATACTGATTTGGTTCGTATTGATAAAGCCGTAGCTGACGGCAGTTTTGCAAAAAATCCTTCTATTCAGGCACTTTTCACACATGTTAAAAAATATGACTCCACTTTACATGTCCAAGGACTAGTTTCTCCAGGAGGCGTTCATAGTCACCAGGAACATCTATACGCTTTTTTAAAAATTGCCAAAGAGGCTGACGTGACCCAAGTTGCTATTCACGTCTTCACAGATGGTCGCGATACTCCTCCACAAAGTGCTTCAGAATATTTAAAAACTCTGGAAGCTGTGCTCGAAGAACTCAATCTAGATTATCCTGCAAGTAAACCCCGTTTCTTTATTGCTTCAATCTCCGGCCGTTACTATGCCATGGACCGTGATCATAACTGGGATCGTCTAGCCCAAACAGAAAAAGCTCTTTTCGAATGTGAAGGTAATGTTTGTAATATCAAACCTTCTGCTTACATGGAAGAACAATATAAAGCTGGTAAAAATGATGAGCTTCTCGAACCAGCTGTCTGCGCGACACCAGAAGGAACTGGCTGTGCTATTGAAAAAGATGACGCTGTTTTCTTCTTCAATTTCCGTGCAGATCGTGCTCGCATGCTCTCAGAAAAATTGATTGCCAAAGCAAAAGAAGAAAATATCATGTTCGTCACTCTCACTGAATATTCTAGTGATTTTGCTTGTGAGATAGTATTTCAGCCAATCAAGATCGAAACCACTCTTGGCCAAGAAGTTGCTAAAGCTGGCCTCGAACAAGCTCATATTGCTGAAACAGAAAAATTCGCTCATGCTACATATTTCTTGAATGGTGGAAGAGAGAAACCTTATGATAAAGAACGCGACATTTTGCTCCCAAGCCGTAAAGATGTGAAGACCCATGACCAAGCTCCTGAAATGCGTGCGGAAGCTATTGCAGATGCCGCTGTTGAAGAAGTTAAAAAAGGTACGCCATTTATATTTATAAACTTTGCTAACCCAGACATGGTTGGCCACACCGCGAATGTTCCAGCTATCATCAAAGCTATTGAAGTCGTTGACGCACAACTAAAACGAGTTATCACTGCCCTCACCGAAGCTGGTGGACAAGCTATTATCATCGCCGACCACGGAAACGCCGAAATTAATATTGATCCAGTAACGCACACAAAACACACTTCTCACACAACTAGTCCTGTGCCATGTATTTTGACTTCACATAAATATACTTTGAAAGATGGTGGGCTATCCGATGTTGCACCAACGATTTTGGCGCTCATGGGCATCGCTAAGCCTGAAAAGATGACGGGAATGAGTTTGTTGAAGTAAAGTAACCATAGATGTTAATAATGTTAATAAAAAACCGCGAGACCTTTGTGGGATCTCGCAGTGTGTAGACATGATTACTCACGCCATAATAACTTGATTGTGAACAAGACGTTGGTAATACTCATTTTCCGCAAGAAGTTCTTCATGAGTTCCTTGTCCTACAATCCTACCTTCATCAAAGACGAAGATTTTGTCCGCATCCCTGACCGTGGCTAGGCGATGAGCGATGATGACAGTTGTCTTGCCGACAGATGCTTCCGTGATACTCTCACGAATTCGAGCTTCATTTTCCGTGTCGAGACTTGATGTCGCCTCGTCAAAGATTAGAATGTGCGGATTCTTGATGAGTGCCCGAGCTATGCCAACACGTTGGCGCTGACCTCCAGACAATTTGATTCCACGTTCGCCGATAACGGTTTCCCAACCTTTTTCGAGCTTATCTCTAAACTCGGAAATTCGGGACAACTTGGCTACTGCTTCAAGGTCAGCGTCCGTAACTTTATTAGCTGACCCGTTGAGTCCAAACGTGATGTTGTATCGCATCGTGCCATCGAACAGTGAGACGTCTTGTGGCACAAGACCAATGTTTCGACGCAACTCACGGTAATCCAGCATGCGAATGTCGACACCATCGACGAGTATGTGACCATTTTGCGGGTCAAACGCTCGTAATATCAAGCCGACGATGGTTGATTTTCCAGCTCCAGATTTTCCAACAAACGCATAGCGTCTACCTCCCTCCAGAATGATTGAGATGTCGCATAGAGCTGGAAGTTTTTTCGAAGCTTTTGTTTCATCCATTGCAACCCCGCCATCTTCATCATCAAAACTATCTTTTCTTTCTCGTGAGCAATACGTGAAGCTCACGTGCCTAAACTCGATCCGTCCTTGGAAGCTTTCAATTGGGACAGGATTGGCAGGCATGATGATGTCTGGTTGGTAATCAAGGAATCTGAAGTATTTCGCCACCGGCGCCATGTTTTTAGCTAGATTACGTTGAACGTTGCTGATGTTCGACATCGTTCCTAATGCAGATCCAATCCACATGTAGACAGTGACGAACATACCGCAGGTGATTTCGCCTTTGTATGTCAGATAGCCAGCGATAACACAGCAAATAGCTTGTGATAGTGATATAAACCATTGTCCTCCATAGAACCAGCTGAGATAGGACATCCATAATGGTTTTGCAACGCTGCTTTGTTTGCCATTTTCTTCATCACATTCACCTTGAACGCGGACCTCTTGGGCGTTAACGAATACCACTTCTGCGTTTTCGATTATTTCTCCGTGCTTTTTAGACACGAGGTTAGCAGAAGTATCCAATTTCCGGAGTCCTGGAACAAATCGTAAGTTATATTTGACTGTGTAGATCAAGAAACAGACAATTCCTCCAAGAACGCATACTCCGACAATCGGAACTTTTATCAAGAGGAAGACAAGCGGTAGCAGAATCGTGAATATCGTCGGAATAAGATCGTAGATGCTCATAAATACCATTCCGCCGACTGCCGCTTCTCCTTTGGAGATGACGCTCCGTTTTATAACAGAGTGTCCGAGGTGATGTTGCCCCATGGATATACTAAAAAACTTTTCCATGGATATTCGAGACAAGTGTCGAGTGATTTCGAAATCAATGTTAGAGATTTCGAGGCGTTCACGAAGACAGCTGAGTCCGGATCGTAATAATGCTAACACTGTCCAAATGCCGATAGCCCACAAAAATGAATGGATATCGTTCTTGGTCAATGCGGTCACAACCTGACCGAAGATGAGGGGAGCTACCGCAACAATCACTTGCTGAGCAAGCAAAAATGCGAGAGCGCCGATGAGATACCAATGGTATGGAGCACAGAGACCCCAGACTCGCTTGATGTTTTGTATTGTTTTCACAGGTCAAAGATCTTTCGTTGTTTGTTTATGTTTTTTCCCACTATGCACACGCACGGGGAATCTAACCAATATTATAGCACACTAGAATATGATTTGTCAACCGCAGAAAAGGCACACAAGAATCTTTTTAGTCATAGACACAAAAACCCCATTTAAAGGACTTTTGTTCAGCAATTCTTCCTCCGCTCCACCAGTTGAGATTACTCGACATATTAAGTTTATCTCTCTCAATAATCTTGTCAATAATCATTTCCTAAACCCTCCTTCCCTTCACAAGCTCACCGACATATCTGACTAAGATAATAGACGCTGTAGCACAGAAGATACCAAGTGCCCAACCTGCAATAACATCAGTAACCCAATGAACATTAAGGATAATACGACTGACTCCAATCGCCATAGTTAATAACGCACACAAAACAATAAATAGTTCACGCCAAACCCAGTAGTTAATTTTACGTGAAAAAAGATAAGCACAGACAAAGAAGAATGCCGCCGCCATCGTCGCGTGACCTGAGGGAAAACTCGGATCAGTGAGCAACTGTAGTGCATTTTCTGGGCGAACACGACCAAAGAAATCTTTAAAGAAAGTGAATAAAACAAAAGAAGAAGCAACGGACGAAATCATGATAACAGCAGAACGCCATCTTCCATGAAAAATAAAGATTCCACCAACTATGAGACCTGCTGACACAGCAATGAGAACACTACCTATATTACTAAACACTTCTGCGATATTGATGGCGAGAGTACCAACGTGTTGATTCATAAATCCATTCACATATATATCGAAATTAGCCATAAATGACGCAGTGGCAAGAGCGTCTCGAACCATGATAGCAAGCACGATCAGTGAGATTATGTTTATGATCAAAGCAAACAATTCATATTTTCGAAAAATATGAAAACGAATATTGACGAAACGGTAGCCCCAAACCATGAGACCCCCTAATATAACAGCGATGACCACAGCTCGTCCGAAATAGCCTGCAGCGGCTTCGTAACCGAAACTAAATGCGTAACCTAATAATACAGACAAGCCAACCCAGATAACAGCACCGATGATATTAAAAATCCAAAACTTTGAATGAGAAGTTTTGCCGGTTCCAACTAAAAAAGGCATAACCGCACGAGTGACAGGGCTCAGACGACCTAGAATCATCGCCTTTCCAGTATGCTTTGAGAGAAGATCCTGAGCCTTTTCAATATGTTCGTCTTTTATAAAAAAAAACGGCTTCAATCGATCAATCATGTGTATGCCGTATTTTCTTCCTAAATAAAAACCTATAGAATCACCTAATATTGCACCTATCATTGAAAGAATAAGTACTGCCCATAAGTTTAAGATGCCAGTATGAGCCAAGAAACCTCCTGCAATAACAGCGACATGACCAGGAACTATAGTTCCTATGAGTGGTAAGCCTTCCAAAATAACGGCCAAAAAAAGGAATGGATAGCCACCAACCGTTATGATATTAGTCATATTACTAGAAAGAATCGTAAAAAAATGGACTATCGCTGCGTAGTGCATATGCGCATAATTATAGCATGTGATATAATCTACTTCTAATAGAATAACTAAATTATAACTATGCCAAAAGTAACTATATACTCAACACCCACTTGTACATATTGCAATATGGCCAAGTCATTCTTTAAAGCAAACAAAGTAGACTATACTGAATACAATGTAGCTTCAGATCTAGATAAGCGTCGCGAAATGATCGACAAGACCGGTCAAATGGGAGTACCAGTCATCGACATCGGTTCAGAAGTTATCGTAGGGTTTGATGAAGGACATATCAGGACTGCTTTGGGGATTAAGTAGTGGTGATTAAAAAAGCGGGTGCTTTTTTATTTTATATTATTTTACCAGCGGCTTTGAATTCGTAAGCCCTCCAAACAGACTATTTAGCAATACATTTAAAGTGACAGAGTTTTGAGGAGCGCTTATAGAAATTGGTGTATTGTAGTCTGAAAAAGATATCTCGTGACTTGAAGACATCTCTGTCTTTGTCTGAGGATCATCTACACTGACCGGAGACGAGACTATTTTATAAATAAAGAAATCGGTCTTACCTATCCAGGTATCAAGATCGATTTTTTGTTTGATGAAATCATACAGATCTTTAGTCTGTGCACTATCTGCGACAGCTTTATTCGTCGAAGTAATCTTCTGTAACATATCTGCCATTTTTTGATCACCCTGTAGCGTCATCTTTATGTGATAAGTAGGCACATTGTTGATATTTTCTACACCAACATTAGAAATAGAAGTTATATAACTCATACCAGAAAAATAATCCCTGATCATTTGTTTATCTTCATCCGAGAGAGAAGTCTGAGTAGTAGTTGCAATATTGGTAGCATTACTCATATCAAATTTAATCCATTTGTCTTTTAATGAAGATGCAAAACCATTTGCTAAACCAACAAACATCTGTGTCTGCATAGCTTTTGGATCTGATGAGCTAAACGAGACATTGAAGTCTTTTAACGAAAGGTAGGAATTTTTATCTAAGTAGAGAGTCGACAAGCCCAATAACAATGACCCTGTATTTGTCGCATCATTAGTATCTGCATTGATACTAAAATCAGCATTAAATAATGGAGACTGAGGCGTATGAAAATCTATAGCTCCTTTTGTTGTAAACTTAAAATTTGATAAGAGTGGAAAGCTACTATTCTGACTCTTTATCTCACCCGTGCTTGTAGACATGAATGAGAAAGACCTAACTTTCAATGAGGCATTAAAACTATTTCTGATAATGTCTTTTGGTGTAAGACTGGATGCATTAAATGTAAAATAAGCATAAACACTTCCACCTATTACCAACAACACAATAACAATGATAGCTATCATTAATTTCATCGAACTTTTCTTTTGTATTGTTTGTACTGGAGGAATTACAGGTGACACTGGCTGTGCAGGAACAGATATTACCGGTGTAACTGGCTTAGCTATGCCTAAAGACAAAAAAGCATTGTCTATATCTAGTTTTGTCCAACCTTGACTCAAAAGCTGGGTAGTAATTACTTCTCTCGAAACTCCTGAGTTTATACTATTATCAATAAATGTAAGTAGTGGATTCATTAAAATATATGCAAATTATACCACACATCAATCTATATTAAAAACCAATAATTCTTACCAAACTACCCCACCAAGATGATTCTTTGGTCGAAGATGCTATTAATGAATCATCTGATGAATTTACACTGGACGAACTATTTGCTTGGGCTGGGTTATCTACAATAACTGCTACAGATTCACCTTGCTTAACTGCATGATATTTCTCGCGTAGAGCCGCTTCTATACCAGCCGGAGTTGAAAGTTGAGAGATTGAACTTGTTAGAGACTGCTGTTGTTGCTGTAAATCTTTTAACTCACTCTGTGCTTGATCTAAACGAATCTGAGCAATTACAGCTTTTTGATGGATACTCAAACCTCCCCGAATCAAGAGAATAAGGACAATGATACCTATCAAAATACCTATAGGAGAGTAGAGTAGCCTTTTCCAAAGAGACTTGTTGCCGTATTTCATACTTCACAGTATACTACATGCATTATGCTATTTCATCAAAAATCACAAAAAGCTTTCCGAATAGGATTCATCGTTCTTGGTATCTTGGTTATTATCAGTATGATGTTACTCTATTTTCCAGCTTTAAAATATTAATCACTAAAAAGAGCCGAGAGGCTCTTTTTTATTTATGTGTCTTATTCCCCACTTCTCATCATTTTGACGAAAACATCTTGAGGAATGATGACTGCGCCGTGTTCCTTCAGACGCGCACGACCTTCTTTCTGCTTTTCGCGGAGCTTCATCTTACGAGTAATGTCACCGCCTGATAGTGTGCCTGCCGCATCCTTTCTCTTACCTGAAATTGTTCGAGATGAAATGATACGACCAAGAGCAACTGATTGAATCTTATAACTGAAAAGTTCTCGAGGCATGATGTCATAAAGACGATCAACAGTATTTTCTGCTTCTTGCTCAGCACGACGACGAGAAACTACACGGGCAAAGGCTGGCACAGGCTCATCATTTACGAGAACGTCCATACGCACAACGTCTGCAATACGGCTCTCGGTAATGTCATAGGAAATAGAAGCATATCCTGACGAAAGGCTCTTTAATTCATCGAAGAAATTGCGCATGAGTTCACGGAGAGGCATGAGCATAGTGAGCATCGTTCTATTATCACCAAAGTTTTGTGTATCAATGATTTCCGCCTCATGATCATAAAGAGACTTCATGATTCCATTTAAATATTCTGGAGGAAGAATGATCTTCATAGTCACTATCGGTTCGTACACTGAAGCAACATCATTTTCGTCTGGGAAAAGTGAGGGTGAATAAACAGTTTTTTTAATGCCATTCTTCATGACAACTTCATAAGTGATCGTTGGCATCGTTACAACTAGATTCAAATTAAATTCACGGCGCAAACGCTCTGTTACAATTTCGAGGTGAAGCATGCCAAGGAATCCACAACGATATCCTTTACCAAGAGTTCCAGAAGCTTCCTCTTCATAAGTGATAGACGAATCAGAAAGACGTAGACGACTGAGTGCCTGACGAAGCATAGCGAGCTCATCCTGACTCTCTGGATAAACTGAAGCCCAGACAACCGGTCGTGGAGTCATATAACCAGGCAATGGTGGCAAAGTGTCTTTGACTGAAGCGATGGTGTCACCGACAGAAGCGATACCTGGTTCTTTTATACCAGTGACAATATAGCCAATCTCACCCGCATTCAATGATTCGATCGGTGTTTGGTCTGGCTTAAATATTCCAACATCTATAGCTTCAAATTCCCTACCAGCGACTTTGAAAATAAGTTTGTCATGACGTTTGACTGTGCCAGAAATAACACGAACGTAGACTATGACACCGATGTGATTAGAATATTGGAAATCGAAGATGAGTGAACGAAAAGCGGGTTGTTTTCCATCAACTTCCTTTTGGAGTTCGTTCTGCCAATGATTTGCTTCTTCTGGCGATGGAATACGTTTAATGATCTCATCAAGTAAATGCGCAACGCCCTCACCGGTCTTACCAGAGACTTTTATAACATCAGATTCTTCACAGGCGAGCAATTCCGCAAGCTCTTTAACAACTTCATCAGTGCGAGCGAGTGGTGAATCAATCTTACTGACTACTGGCACAATGACGAGACCACCTTCGCGAGCCATGTTAAGAGTAGTAAGAGTCTGAGCTTGAACACCTTGAGTAGCATCGACTAGGAGGATAGATCCTTCAACAGCTTTCAAGGCACGAGAAACTTCATAAGAAAAGTCGATATGACCTGGAGTATCGATCAGGTTCATCATGTACTCGGTGTTCCCGGCCTGCTGGCCGTGAACCGAATTGCCTCCGTCGGCAATTCGCCACTTCATGCGCACAGGTGTGAGTTTAATCGTGATTCCGCGTTCGCGTTCCAATTCCATAGAATCCAGGACCTGCTCCTGCATCTTTCTCTTTTCAATAGTTCCAGTAACCTCCAATAGACGGTCTGCCAAAGTCGATTTACCATGGTCTATATGGGCTATTATGGAGAAATTTCGGATAAATTTTGGGTTCATGGCTTCGCTCTGTATGGGCTTTTAGAGACTTAATATAGCAGAAATATAGCTTTTTACCAATTTCTTTTAAAATATACTTCTTTCTTTATTATTTGAATTAAGTAATATTCAAAGCAGACGGTCAACCTCAAAACTAAATAAAATCATGGCAATACCCAAAGGTCTAGTAACTGCACGAATGCAATCAGTTGACTCATTTCGACTTGGCGGCAAAAGAAAGATGACATCAATGTTTCCTCTTGGCCATAAAAAAGGTGGACCAACTATCAATTGGTTAATACTCAATGCACTGCTTCGTCTTCAGGAACAAGATGGATATGGGAGCGTCAGGTATATTTCTGACTTAACTGGACTGAGAGCTTGCAATGTCTCATGTATATTGAATCGCATGGATAAATCCAAGACGAATGCGAGAAAGATTAGTGGAGTTGCTGGTAACGCTCGTTTTAAACTCAGAATACCAAGGATGTCGAAGAAATATCGCGAACTATACCTGGCTTTCTTACGAGAACCAGACCCCCAAGTGATATCCTGTAAATAAGATATGTTCGATTCACACACACTGCCCTCTTGGCGGTGTGTTTTTTATTAAAAATAGTCCCATACTAATTATTGACAAAAACATTCATTCGGCTACAATTAACGTACAATTTGGGATTTCCCACTCATGCCCTGCCAGCAATGGTGGGGCTAGGATTTTTATGAAGAATAGAATTCAATAAATCTTTGCTTCACTATATTAAACTGGTCATTATCAAGAGTACCCATTCTATTTATCATTCTTTTCTTATCCAAAATACGAGCTTGATTGAGTATTACTGTTCTAGATTTATTATGTAGACTAACGCCAACATACCAGGAACCTTGTTTTTCTTTACTTGTAAGTGGTAATCCCATATAAGAACTGTTCGTCATTTTCTTAAATACTAGCACTGGACGCTCTAAACGAATCCCTTTTCCGAATATTTCTTCACCAAGATTTAGTCCAATATTACACCACCAAATTTCTCCTTGTTTAAATAAGATATTAGCACTACGCTTTTCTAAGCGCTTTTTGACTTCATTCCACCAATCTAAATCAGTGGCAAGAATTTTCAAAATATCTTTTTGCATTCATACAATTTTATGCCGAAAATAATTTCTGTAAACTATACAGCAACAAAACTGCATGTCGTATTAATAGAACAATTACTCACAAGAAGACTACATATGCTCAACTTCGGCAGGAGGAACTTTTGCCTTCCAAATCTTATGGTGCAAAGTACGCCAAACTTCGGCCAATTCCTGATTTTTTAAGAAATAAAGAACAACTACACCAACGATGAGACCGAGTACTCCTGCACATGAGCCTTGCATAAAAAGACCCCAAACTTTTTCTTGTGGAAAGAATGCAAATAAACGCAAACCTTGGAAAGCGACATAACCCATAATGACTGAGGCTGAAAAACTGTGGAACAAAGTCTGAAGAACTGGTTTTGTGAATCCTGGATATGAACGCTCGAACATCCACCAGTGCAGAATTGCATTTAAAATAGTACCGATAGAATATGCCAGTGCCAACATAAGAACACTGGTGCCAGCTTGCCCGTCAACCTTGAACAGAATTTCAATAAAATAACGGAATGTCACCGCGTGATAATAAAAATGAACACCTATATATCCTAGCAAAACAATTACACCAGCAGAAATAGCGTTGATGATGAGTGGGCGTCTAGTCTTCCCTTCAGCATAAAAGGCGCGAACGAATAGAACTATCAGACTCTGTCCAATAGTTGAGACGACGAAAAGTGCAAGCATGGCGGCGGTCAAACGAGTATCAGCCCAATCAAATTTACCTGCACCAAGAACTGTACGAACGATCTGCGCACGAAGAACTATGAAAAGTATGGCTATTGGCATTGACCAGAAGATAATATGGCGAGCCGCAGCAATCATTTTCTCTAAAAATTCTTTAATATTTTTCTCATGAATCAGGCGCGAGAGTGTTGGAAAAACAGCTGAAGAATAA
>Ga0265327_10002985_pt1 | contig 16805 bp, 12 predicted proteins | sample 41621metaG_FD_202089 | JGI IMG/M metagenome (GOLD analysis project Ga0265327, IMG submission 202089) | Rhizosphere microbial communities from Carex aquatilis grown in University of Washington, Seatle, WA, United States - 4-16-21 metaG | ecosystem: Host-associated > Plants > Roots > Rhizosphere... | reverse complement strand
TCGGTTGCGGGGCTATGCCAAGATGCCAGGTCGAGTTGTTTCCCTGGAATTCAACGCCGATGGCTCGAGGTTTGTCGTCGGAAGCAGCAACGCCACGAGCGGGGCCGCACGGATCTACAAGACGGATACCGAACAGCCGCAGTTCGAATTGGCCGGCCATACCTCGGGTGTGTTTGCAGTCGCGTTTCGACCGGATGGAAAGCAAGTGGCAACCGGCGGGCTGGACGGAGTCGTCCGCCTGTATGATGCGGAAACCGGAGCCCTGGTGAAAGAGTTCATTCCGGTCACGATCACGCCCGCCGTAGCGGGAATTCCCTGACAATCAGCCAGAACGATGGATTGAGAATACGACAACATCGAAATCAGAGCGGTCATTTCCAAGGAAGAGTTCATGCGTGCTCAAGACTTTGGTTATCTGGTCCAATTCAGCCTGCTGCTGATCCTGGCAACGAAATCGGTTTCAGCCGATGAACCTGCACCGGCGATTACCCGGTTGCAGACCACTCCCGATCGGCTGGTCCTGGCGAGTGCTCGTGATTCCCGCAGCCTGCTGGTGACCGGATTTACCGCGGATGGCAAACCCGTGGATCTGTCGGACGTCGCCGTCCGGACAGCAGCGGGACCACAGATTCGCATCGAAAAAGACGGCTATGTCGTTCCGGTTTCAGTGGGAGCGACGGAACTGGTGATTACGGCGGCGGGCCTGACGATTAAGATCCCGGTTGAGGTCAAGGAGACCACACCGACGCCAACCGACTTCATTCGCGATGTGGAACCGATCCTGGCCAAGGTCGGCTGCAATTCGGGAACCTGTCACGGCGCTCAGCAGGGACGCAAGGGGTTCAAGCTGAGTCTGCGCGGATACGATCCGGTTTACGATTACCGGGCGCTGGTCGACGATGTCTCGGGCCGGCGCTTCAATCGAGCCAATCCCAGCGACAGCCTGATGCTGCAAAAGCCAACGCAAGGGGTTCCTCACGAAGGGGGCTTCCTGTTCGACGAAGAATCGCGCGGCTACAAGATCATTCACCAATGGATTGCCGAAGGCTGCAAATTCAGCGAAGCTGCCCGGCCGGTGAAACTGGACATTTTCCCCAAGAACCCCGTGCTGGATCGATCGGGATCGAAGCAGCAGATGCTCGTCGTGGCTTCATTCGCCGATGGAACGTCTCGCGACGTGACCCGCGATGCCGTGTTTGAATCGAGCAATTTCGAAGTCGCGACCGTGTCCGGCAGCGGTCAGGTCAAGGCTGTTCGACGCGGCGAAACGTCAATCTTGGTTCGATACGAAGGGACCTATGCCTCGAACACCCTGCTGGTCCTGGGGACGCGCGACGGTTATCAATGGACCGAGTCGCCTGAATTTAATTTCGTCGACACGCACGTCAACAACAAGCTGAAACGCCTGAAGATCCAGGCTGCGGGACTGTGCACCGATGCCGAATTCCTGCGTCGCGTCTCACTGGACCTGACCGGCCTGCCCGCCACCGGGGAACAGACGAAGGCGTTTTTGAACGATCCCCGGGATTCGCGCACCAAGCGACTCGCCAAGATCAACGAATTGCTGGATTCGCCGGACTACGTAGACCACTGGACTCTCAAGTGGAGCGACCTGTTGCTGTCGAATCGAAAGTTCATCAACGAACAAGGGGTCTGGGCGTTCCGCAATTGGATTCGTGAACAGATCGCCACCAACCGGCCCTACAACGAATTCGTGTTCGACCTGATGACCGCCAGCGGCAGCACGCTGGAGAATCCACCCGCGAACTACTATCGCATCGCTCGCGAACCGCGCGAGCTGATGGAAAACATGACTCAGGTCTTCGTCGGGACGAGGTTCGTCTGTGCCCAGTGCCATGACCATCCGTTCGAGAAGTGGACGCAGACCCAGTACTACCAGCTTTCCGCGTTTTTCGGCGGCGTCGGTCGCAAGGGTGGCCGCAAGGCTGAAGAAGAAGTTGTCTATGACATGCGGTCTCCTGCGCAAGTCATTCATGCTGGTACAGGTCAACCTGCTCCCGCGACGTTCCCGTTCCAGATCGAAGGTGTTGACCTGAACACCGATATCCCCCGTGTGAAACTGGCCCGGTGGCTGACCGCGAAGGAGAACCCGTATTTCGCCAAGAGCCTGACAAACCGTTATTGGAGCTATCTGAACGGAAAGGGGATCATTGATCCTGTCGACGACATTCGCCTGAGTAATCCTCCCTCGAATCCCGAATTGCTGGATGCCCTGACGGCCGATTTTGTCTCCACTGGATTCGATCTAAAGCAGTTGCTGAGGACGATTACCAGTTCTCACACGTACCAGCGGTCCTTCGTGACGCATCACTGGAATGAAGATGACGATGTGAATTACTCGCACGCGACCCCGCGACGTCTGGCGGCCGAACAGTTGTTTGATGCCATTATGACTGCGACGGGGGCTCCGACAAACCTGCCGGGGGTGCCTGGTGGCTTCCACGCGTCACAATTGCCGGATTCGTCGGCATCGGTCGCGTTCCTGGACATGTTCGGACGTGCACCGCGGGAATCACCCTGCGAGTGCGAACGTTCGTCGGAAGTGAGCCTGGCTCAGACGTTGACCCTTATCAACGGCCCGACTATTTCCGAAGCCATTGTTCATCCGCAGGGTTTGATCGCCCGACTGGTCAACGCCAAGGCGGAACCCCGACTGATGGTGGAGGAGATCTATTTGTCCGTCTTCAATCGCCTTCCCACGGATGCCGAGAGGGAAGGGGGCGAAAAGTACCTGGCCGCGAATGGCCTGGCGGATGGGGCACAAGACTTGATGTGGGCTCTGATCAACAGTCCGGCATTCCTGTTCAATCGGTAGTCTGGATTCAGGAGCCAGGGGTGCAGAAAAGTTCGGCTGACGATCTGACGTGTCATGATGAGTGGAATGTCATTAGTTGGTTTCTGCACCTTGGAACCAGGAAATGCCTGAATTCTCTGTCAACAAGCACCGGTTCGACCCCTACAAGAACTTTAAGTTCCGGGTGAAGTTTGTAGACGGGTCTGACTACATTGCGGGTGTCAGCAAGGTCAGTGGGCTCAGGCGCATGACCGAGGTGATCGAGCATCGTGAAGGTGGCGATCCGAGCCTGTCCCGGAAGTCGCCAGGGCGAACTACCTACGACGCGATTACCCTGGAACGTGGTGTCACTCACGACACCGAGTTTGAGAAGTGGGCCAATCAGGTCTGGAGTTATTCGCCCGTCAATCCAAGCGCCACCTCAGGGCCTGAGGTGGCGCTGAGCAGTTTTCGAAAAGACCTGGCGTTGGACCTGTTTAATGAAGCCGGGCAACTGGTTATTCGGTACATCATCTATCGCTGCTGGGTTTCCGAATACCAGGCTCTGCCAGACTTGGATGCCAACGCCAGCGCCAACGCCATTCAAACCATCAAGATTGAGAATGAGGGCTGGGAACGCGACTATTCAGTCGTCGAGCCAGTCGAGCCGGCTGACGCCCACCATGCGGAACCAGGCACCTGAACAACGACCAATTCGCTGAAACTCAATGTTCCTGGCCTGATTCCCTGTGGTCGACATCTCGGCGGTCGACATCCCTGCGGAGGACGAATGATGCGGCTGCGCACGCGATCGAGTCCCTTCGGTGTTGTCTTCGGGTTCCTGATTTTGGCGCAGTCCGTGGCCGCGGCTGAAATGCGCGGGGTCGTGTTGCGGGCGGATGGCACCCCGGCGAAAGGGGCGGCCGTTGTCGCCGCTGGGCTGTTTGTCAGTCCCCCCACGCGGGTTTTGGGAAAGACCGATGACTCGGGACTGTTTTCCCTCGAGCTGCCAGCCGTCGGCTCGCGATGGAAGATTCATGCGCGTCTTGGCGTCGAATTTGGCGTGGTCGGCAATGAGCACGGCATCATTACGGTGCCGGAAAAGAAGGCTCTGGCGCCCGTCGTGATTCGGCTCAAGCCAGAGGGGATCCTGCGCGGTCGCATCCTGCAGATGGAGGACAAGCGACCGATTGCCGGCGCAAAGCTGTTTATCAGCACGGGGGATGTTCTCACGACAGATGAGAAAGGTGAGTTCGAGGTTGTCGGATTCCCCAGGCAACCGGAACAATCGCTGATTCCGGTGGCGACGGGAAGACTGCGTCGCTACATCCTGTTTGACACAACTCTCCGGCAAACCGCGGAACTCGAAATCCATCTGGAACAGGCGGGGCGGTTCAAGGGCCAGGTGCTGGATGAAAGCGGAAAGCCGATTCCCGGTGCTCATCTCAGGCGTCCCGCATCAGGAACCGCCTTCACGCTGAACGGCTGGGATCAGGAATGCGATCCAGACGGGCATTTCACCTACGACGGTGTCTCGCTGGACCGCGCGAGCAGTGAGCTGGAAGCGAGCGCGCCCGGCTATTCCTCTCAACACCACATTTTTCCAGCGGCGCGACTCGATCAACCTCCTCATGAATTCACGTTCCGATTGAAACGGACGGGGCCGTTGGCGAAGGGACCCCAAAAGGGAGGTGACGACACACCCGTCGTATCGGCCTTACCGCGTCGAAACCTGTCGGGAACTGTGCTTGACTCATCGGATCAGCCGCTGCCGGACGTGCTGGTCCGTTGGGGGGCGACTCAGTACGAGTCGACGCGACGCGAAACTCGTACCGATAGCGCCGGTCGGTTCACTCTGCCCGATGTCCCGGATCGGGATGGCTTCCTCACCGCGATCGGGGATTCCCGGTATGCGCCGCGGTTTGAGCCTGTGGCCACCGGGGAGACGGATATTGCCTTCGGCCTGGAACCCGGGCGAACCGCTCGGGGCGTGGTCAAGACTCGCAGTGGGAAGCGACTCTCTGGTGTGCAGATCATTCCCGTGATACGTTCTCCAGATTCCTCCTTGCTGAACCCGTTCTGGATATCTGAACGGCAAGTCACAACGGACGACATGGGACGGTTTGAACTTTCCGGCCTGCCGCAAACCGAAATGAAGTTCGATTTTCTCAAGGAGGGATTCAGCGATCTTCGCAATCATTCCCTGCGGCTGGGTGATGTCGAAAACGAGGTCGAACTGGTTGGGATCGGGGGGATTCGCGGTCGCGTGATGGACCCGGACGGCAACCCAGTTCGAAATTTTCGGATTCGTTTGCAGATCCCGCGTGACCCTGCCCCAGGCTTGGCCACAGGGGGCTTTTTCGCAGGTTTTGATTGGTACGGGGTCTCGTACACATCGGACGACGGATCATTCATTCTCGGTGGCGTTCCGGCCAAAGGTTGGCTCCGAGTGATCGCCGTCGCCCCCGGATTGGGCGAAGCGGTGCTGGATCCGGTCCAGGCGAATTCCTTCGAAGACTGGACCGATGATCAATCACTGACGCTGCGACTGACGCCCGCCTTTGAATTGCAGGTGAAGGTCGTTGACGACGAGGGGAAGCCGATACCGGACGCATCGGTGGCGATTGCGGAATTCCGGCCATCGACACAGAACTCGTTTCAATGGGGAGTCGATGACAGGCTGGCAACGCGGCGCCGAACGAACGCCAGTGGCAACGCCCAGTTTCGAGGCCTGGCGTCGAATGAAATGACGATTCTGACAACCCGCCCGGGCTTCGCGCGGCGGCGACTGTTCGGATCAGAAACGCCTGACGCGATCGCGATCACCCTGGACAAAGAATCTGTTCTAACCGGCGTAGTTCGAGTTCGGAAGAAGCCGCTGGAAGCGTTCTACGTGAATCTTCAATCCCAGGCGGCTGATTACATCAGCACGTCGATCGAGGCGAGTCCCGATGGACGATTCCGCGTGGATCAACTTCCTGCCGGGCAGTATGAATTGTCGATTCACGCGGATCGAAAAAGACTGTACGGTGAAACGGTCACGATTGAGAAGGGCGAATCGAAAGAGATTGAAATCGCCATCCCATAAGCGGCGTCACTGACCCGACATTCCGCCTGCATGAAATCGTTGATGGAGCACAGGTTCGAGCGGCTAATGGATCGTCAAACTGAGGTGATTGGCGTCGTTCTTATGCTTGTCGGCGTCTTTGCTGTCGCCGCACTCAACGACCGGCGCAAACGCAAAAGTGTCGAAAAGGCCTGGAAGGAAGGTCGACGCCCGAATCCGAAGCACAGGAGCCATCGCACGGATTGGATCCTGGTGGGAATCACAACGGTCATCGTGTTCGCCGCTGTCTTGGTCGGTCCGATTGAAAACCTTTCACCTGAATGGCAAAACACGATTGACATCGCGCGATGATGGCTGACGCTGGTTTTGCGAATTTTGGGCTGGGGCATCGGTGTCGCGGTCGTGATGATCGTCAGTGTGACCGCCTTGGCGATTGTGCTGGCCGTGTTGCTCTCCAATGTCGTTGGTGTGGCCTTCGCAAGCTGGACATTCAAGATTCCCCGACTCTCACGCCGAAAGTCCCGCGATGCCGGGACCCGTTGAAACTCCAGTGGCGTAGGCTTGCGCCGGGCATTGATGGTCAGGTGGTCAAATCGGCGCGCTGTGAAGGATTTGGTCTTCGAGCCTCCCAGGGGAATACGATGAAACTCGCGCCGTTAATCTGTGTCCGGGATGTCGAGTCGAGTAGCCGCTGGTACCAGAAACTGCTTGGTCTCACCAGTGGGCATGGTGGCGCTGAGTACGAGCGACTCAATGACGGCGATCGACTTGTCCTGCAACTTCACCAGTGGGAAGTCGAGCATCACCATGGCCCGCTCGGTAACCCGTCACTCAAGCCCTACGGTAACGGAGTGATCCTTTGGTTTGAACTCGATGAGTTTCACGCCGCCGTCGCGCGAGCCGAGGCGATGAATGTCCAGGTGCTCAGGCCAAGTCAGCTCAGCGAAAACGGAAACTGGGAGTATTGGCTCAGGGATGGGGAAGGCTACACGGTGGTTCTGACAAGCCCACTTCCGTAAGTGGCCACGGCTCCGATGGAGCCGAACGAGAAATGGCCCCAAATTGCCTGGCGAAATCTTGTAATCGAAGCTGGACGTTTTTGTGGGTAGTGGGTCAGTTTGACACTGCGGGAGAGTTGGCGGGGTTTGCAGCCGAGACGTTTCTCAAGACACTGATCGGACTGCCCATCGATCTGGGGATTTCAATCGTCTGGGTCATGGGTCTGTTCGGGGCATTCGCAGAGATTCATCGAGAACAGCGTCGGTTCACCACAGCCGTTTTTTCCAGCCGCGCATTCCCACCGCCGTGGGTGAAGTTGGTATGTCCGGCGGTCGGTTGGGGATGTTTGCTGTTGGCGATGCTGATCGGAATCATCCGCAATTGAAGTTTGTCTGAAGGTTCGCGTACTTGAGAACTTGACGACGCAAGCGGGGTCAGGTGAGGAAGTGTTTAACGACGTGCCACACCGATTGGTAAGGATGTCGGGTGCGTGAAGTCCTCGGAACGCACCACGTTCATTGCCTGATGCATCAACATGGTGAGTTCCGCAGTCTCTACACACCTCGCTCAATACTCGCTGTGCCGTCCAGCGATTTCGTTGCGTTCAGGTTCTGCTCTTTACACGTCTTCTTCGACGAACACTTCCAGTTTTCCTTCCCGTGCGGCGTTCACCAGGATTTCATGATCCCGTTCGCTCTGGTCGGCGTAGGCGACCGAGAAACTGGCCACCGCTTTGTCGAACTTGTCGCTCTTGCCGAGATACCCGCTGATCTTCGCCGGTTCACCCGAACGGGCGTGAGCGTGTGCCAGTGTCCAACCGCACACCATGGCATATTGGAGCATGAGGCTGGGGGAGAACAGTTCGACCAGGGGCTTGATCTTCATGTCCTTGAGTTGCCGGACATAGAACTGGCGCCCCTGAGTTCCCTCGGTCCAGCCCAGAAACAGATCGCTGGCAGACTGCATCATTCGGCAGCCATGCACGATCCGCTGGCCGTCGTTTGCGTGGGCACTTTTGCCGGCAAATGGTTCCAGAACCGACTTGCGGGCCTGCTTGAACTGCAGGAACAGGGGATCATGCTCGCTGGCCATCAGCAGGATGATGCCGCACATCGTTCCGACGCTGCCGACTCCCACGACCTTGATCGCGACATCCATGACCTTGTAGCGGTCCAGCAGTAGTCGACGATCTTCCTGCATTGTCTCCCGATAGCGAGCCAGTGCCCCCAGGAAATTGGCGGTCTGCTCTTCGTGCCCCACGTCCCGAATATGGTAGATCAGTGGTGGATTCTCTTTGATCGCCGGTGAGATCCCGGCGGTCGTGACCAGTTCCGGGAACTCGTTCTCCAGTACGCTGCGTGCGCGGGCCTTGGCCAGGCGCTCCTGAGCCCGTTTTCGCGCCGACTCATCTTGAATGATCGAAATCAACTCTTCGGAATCAATACTGTCGTACCAGACATCCAGCACGTGCATTTCGCTGTATTCGGCCATCCGTTCACGATAGGACCGGACGCAGCCCTGGGCCGCGTCGCGTGCGAGCGCTTCGCTGAATCCGTTGTCTCGGCAGGCGAGCACGAAACTGGCGGCCAGCCGCTTCACATCCCATTCCCAGGGGGCCGGAAGGGTTTCATCAAGATCATTAATGTCGAAAATCACCCGTCGCTCGGGGGTGGCGTAGGATCCGAAATTGAGCAGGTGGCAGTCTCCGCAGGCCTGCACGCGCAGGCCGCATGACGGCGTCGTGGCCAGGTCCGCCGCCATGTTCAGTGCAGCCCCCCGATAAAATGTGAAGGGGGATCGCAACATGCGTCCATGCCGGATCGGCACCAGGTTGGCAATCCGCCCTTCATTGGACCGCTGGATCAGATCCAGCGGACTGGGCCGGTTGTCGGCCGCGCGCCATTCCGCATGATCCTCACGCGGGAATTCTTTCCGAAGCGACTTTCCGATTGCATAAAGTTCTTCCAGCGTGGGGTGCGTTCGCAGTGTTTCACTCGTTGCCAGGGCTGGGACCGACCTGGATGCTTTGCCACTCTTGCCCATGCCGCGAGTTCCTCTTGAAAGACGTCGAAAGAAACCTCAATCAGACCGATTGCCGTCCGTCGGGGGGGCGGAGTCTTGCGCGAGATCTGTCATCAGGATATATGCACTCAAAAGCAGGCTCCACAAGGGGAAGATGATCGAGATCCACGCAAAGTTGGTAATTGCGACCAGCAAAACCAGACCACACGAATAACCGGTTAAAGAGACCCAGCGGGAAAGGACGCCCGTCCGGAGTCCGATCGTCGACGTGACGAACATGAACACCGCCGCCATGCGCATCCCGAACGTGTTCATCAGCGAATACGCGATGCCGCGGCCGAGTCGATAGGCGTCGCTGTGCGCCGGTGAGTGCCCCGCGAACGTATCCAGCAGGCTGCGCGAAACTGCCACGGCGGCGAACAACATCGCGACAAACAGCAGCCCGCTTCCCAGGAAGACCGTTGCGAAAAAGCGGTCCTCGTACAGGCCAATCCGGTTGCGGAGGACCGCCATGAACCAGAGGAAGGCGATTCCCGTGATGGGGACCAGGTTGAGCGCAACGCCAACCAGGCCCCGAAAAACGGCGTTTTCCATCCAGAATCCCGGGTCATTCGGATCGGCGGGCGCTGCAAGTCGAAACAGGACCAGGCTGATGATGAACAGCACGGAGAACAGAATGCCGCTGACGGCGACAACGCGTGGCGGGGACGGAGCCTGATGACAGGCCGTCGTGGATTTGGACATCGGATCCTCGGTACTCAAGCGGACTGAGTCGTCCATGGGACTCTGTTCATGACGTTCGTGAAATGAAAACAGGATTATGCGCGATCCGGGCTGGAAAACTCCTGCTCAAACGCTGGCAGACTGTCCATCAAGGACCAACATACTTAAAGTCGGCAGCCACGAGTCCCGTATCACCGCACATTCGACTTTGCGCCCGCGAGGATTTTCATGCATGCGGAAGACGTTCGGCTGACTGAGTCTCAAAAACGGATGGCCAACTGGCATCGCTGGGGGCCGTACCTTTCCGAGCGACAGTGGGGGACCGTTCGTGAGGATTATTCCGAAAATGGGGACAGCTGGAACTATTTGCCGCACGATCATGCCCGCAGCCGCGCGTATCGCTGGGGGGAAGATGGCCTGCTGGGAATCTGTGACCGGGAATGCCGCCTTTGCTTCGGCCTGGCGCTATGGAATGGTCGCGATCCGATCCTGAAAGAGCGTCTGTTCGGGTTGACGGGACCGGAAGGAAACCATGGCGAGGACGTGAAGGAGCAGTACTTCTACCTGGATTCCACACCGACGCATTCGTACATGAAGGCCTTGTACAAATATCCGCAGGATGAATACCCCTATCGGTGGCTTGTGGAAGAGAACGGACGTCGAGGCCGACTGGATCCCGAATTTGAACTGACGGACACCGGGATCTTTGACCAGAGCCGTTATTTTGACGTGTTTGTGGAATATGCCAAGGGGGCTCCCGACGATGTCCTGATCCGGATCACGATTGCCAATCGGGCGCAGGAAGCGGCAACAATCCATCTGCTGCCAACGCTGTGGTTTCGCAACACCTGGTCCTGGGGTTGTCACCACGAAGGGTGTGAGATCAAGCCGTCGATCCTGATGCAGAATGACGACACCCTGCTGGCGGAACATGTGACGCTGGGACGATTCCGGTTCTCGTTCGAAAAACATCCGACGGATGGGGTTCCCACCGTCCTGATGACCGAGAATGAAACCAACGAGGGGCGTTTGTTCGGAGTCATGAACGGGACGCATCCCTCCAAGGATGCCTTTCACGACTATGTCGTCGGGGGAAACGCGGCGGCCGTCAGCCTGAAACGCCACGGAACCAAGGCCGCGCCCCTGTACCGGTTGACTGTCCCCGCCGGCAAAGAGGTGACCGTCCGATGTCGACTGACCGCAGATCATCTGACCGTTCGGTCGCCATTCGACAGTCGATTTGATCAGATCTTCGACCAGCGGATCGCCGAGGCGGACCAGTTCTATGCCGAGAGGATTCCCGCGGAAAGCTCTTCCGCCGAGCGCCTGGTCGCCCGGCAGGCGTATGCAGGGCTCCTGTGGAGCAAGCAGTTTTATCATTATGCCGTGGAAGCCTGGCTGGAAGGAGATCCCGATCAACCAACTCCGTCTCCGGCGCGGCGACTGGGCCGCAATCATGACTGGACTCATCTGTTCAATCGCGACGTGATTTCCATGCCCGACAAGTGGGAGTACCCATGGTATGCGGCATGGGATCTGGCGTTTCATATGTTGCCGATGGCGACGATCGATCCCGACTTTGCCAAGTCGCAACTGCTGCTGATGTTGCGCGAATGGTACATGCATCCGAATGGGCAGATCCCGGCGTATGAATACGCCTTTTCCGACGTGAATCCACCGGTTCATGCCTGGGCCTGCTGGCGGGTGTACAAGATCACCGGGCCGCGGGGCAGTCGCGATCGCGACTTCCTGGCGCGTGCATTTCAAAAACTGTTGATCAACTTCACCTGGTGGATCAATCGCAAGGATATCCGCGGCAAGCACCTGTTTTCGGGAGGGTTCCTGGGGCTGGACAACATCGGCGTGTTCGATCGTTCCCGCCCGCTTCCCGATGGTGAGCAACTGGAGCAGGCAGACGGGACGGCCTGGATGGCGTTCTATTGCGCGACGATGTTGGCCATGGCCCTGGAACTGGCTCAAACGGATCCGACTTACGAAGATGTCGCTTCCAAGTTCTTTGAACACTTCGTGCACATCACTGATGCGATGAACAACCTGGGAGGAACCGGGTTGTGGGACGAGGAGGATGGTTTCTATTACGACCAGTTGTTGACGAATGGCGAATCCCGTCGGCTGCGAATTCGCTCGATCGTTGGAATCATCCCGCTGTTTGCGGTCGAAATCCTGGAAGATGAAGTGCTGCTGGAATTACCAGGGTTCCGCAAACGCATGGAATGGTTCCTGAAGCACCGCCAGGATCTTTCGCGCCAGATTTCCTACCTGGACCGCGAGCACGCAGATGGGAGTCGGCATTCCAACCGATTGCTGGCAATTCCCTCCCGGGAACGCCTGGAACGAGTCCTGAGATACATCCTTGACGAGCGTGAATTCCTGGCGCCGCATGGAATTCGAGCCCTGTCCCGCGTTCATGCCGACCATCCCTACATTTTGAAGTGCGGTTCAGACACGCTGCGCGTCGAGTATGTTCCGGGTGAATCCAACTCGGGAATGTTCGGAGGCAACTCCAACTGGCGCGGCCCGATCTGGTTTCCCGTCAATTTCCTGTTGATCGAAGCGCTTGAACGCTATCACCACTTCTATGGAGATTCATTCCTGGTGGAATGTCCGACGGGTTCGGGAAACTGGATCACGTTGAAGCAGGTGGCCGAAGAGTTGGGACGACGCCTGGCGTCAATCTTTTTGCCGGATAGTGAAGGATCACGCCCATGCCATGGCGGGAACAGGGACTTTGCCAGGGATCCTCACTGGAAGGACCTGGTCCTGTTTTATGAATACTTTCACGGGGATAACGGCCGCGGAGCAGGCGCCAGCCACCAGACGGGCTGGACAGCGCTGGTGACTCGATTTCTTGGGCAACCCTGTTCCGACAGTGACAGCGCGGCTGCGGAATTCGTGGTGAGCGTTGACGCCGTTGCGCCAGAACCGAATTGACAACCCGAATCTGTGGGCGGAGCAGGAGTGTTCCTGCTTCGCCCACCGGTTTCTCAGGACCTCGTCAAATTCCACGCCGTCCGAATTGGTCGGCGAAGTTCAACGCAGGCAATTTGAGAATGATCATTGAGTCGTCGTCGGCGGAGCTCCTGGTGGCGGCCCCTTCATGCCGCCCTTTTCCATGCTCTTCTTTCGCTCTTCTTCCAGCTTTTTCTGGTCGACTGGGGGAACGGACGTTGCCGACCCCAATTCGCTCTTGCCACCGCACCCTTGCAGATTTGGCACTCCAAACAAGAGTGCAGCACCCAGCAGCACCCGGACATCCACTCGCATGTCGTCACTCCCTGTCAATGGTAGGAAAAAAGACCTGCCGGTCTGAAAACTCATGGTGTTATTGGTGCGCATCCTGACTTGATCGCTCCAGACTTGGCAACAGAGTGGCTTTGTTGTCGCTGCTGGTCAACCCTTGCCAGGCCGCGGCTTCGCGATTGCGGCCCAATTGTTGATAGAGGTCCACGAGCCGCGCAATCGTGGCGGGATCGAGCGGCTTGAGCAGTGCCTTTCTAAACTCCCGTTGAACCGTCGATTCCATCAGCAATTCCACTGTCTTGGACTGCTGCCGAACGGCTGCGGCAGCTTCGGACCGTCCCAGTCGCTGCAGGGACTGCGCCTGGCGATGCTGCGTCAACCAGTCCGACTTTCCCGCCGTTGTCTGGCACGCCAGGGCGTAGTACCGGCTGGCCGCCTCATCGTCCCGGATGACCTGATCGGAAATCAGGCCTGCTGTCTTCCAGTAGTCATATCCTTCGTGAGGTTCCGGCCAGCGCTGAAATGCGTGGCGGGCCCGATCAAAGTCCCCCTGCTCGAGGCAGATGGCGACTCGCGTCGCAATCACCAGCGGTGTTTCCGCCCCACCTGGAAGTTGCTCAGCCTGATCGAGATATTGGCTGGCCTGCTGCAGTTCGCCCTGTCGATGGATCGACCGGGCGAGAATGGCGTAGCCTGTCGCCCAATCGGGTTCGCTGGCCACGATCGCCTCAAACCGCCCTTGTTCAATCGCTGTGCTGGGCATTTCGGATTCACCCAGGACTCCCAGTCGCCGGTCAAGATCCGCGTTGGCCGTTCCAGGACTGAATTCGCTGAGGTACCAGTCGCGCAGTCGAGCCGCAAGTTCCGCATGAGGAAGCCGATCCAGAACGGCCCACACATGTTCTTCCGCCCATTCCCACCGGTCGGTGAAATCGTACAGTTTCCAGAGCAGCAGGTGAGTCTCCGGCCTGGCCGGGTCGAGCCGGATCGATCGCAGAAACGCCTGTTCAGCTCGACCCGGTTGCATTAACAATAGCAGGTAGAGTCGGCCTTCCTGGAGTCGGGCTTCGGCTGCGCGGGGATCTTTGTCGGATATTCGCGCCAGGTGCTCCAGCGCCAGGTTCACTTTGTCGTTTCCCAGCCACTTGTTGTCGCGAATGCAGGCTTCCGCCATCATCAGGCGGGCCGAGGCGTCGCCTGGCCGGTGGTGCAAATACGAGGTCAAAACTTCACGGACATCGTGCCACTGACGACGCGCATAGAGTTGTTCCGCGGTTTGCAGGCGGCTTTCCAGCCACCATCGCATTCCGTACGACGCGACCGCGTACGACAACAGCAGCAGGACTGCGAAGCATTTGAACCAGTGATGTCGAAAGAACTGTCGCATCGATCTGCCTGACAACCTGTTCAATGTTACCGTTCACGGGCCGGGCGAAGGGGATAGACCCATTTTCAAGGGTCGCCCCGAATACGATGGCGCGTCGCGCCCACATCAGCCGGTTGTTTCTGCCGTGAAAATGCGTCAGTCCCCGGCCCCTAAACAGTGACTGTTCAATCCGATTGCGTCGCGCCCGATTCTAACATCATGACCGGGGCTCGGTCCCCTTCGAAGACGATCCAGTAGTGTCGCGAATTCAGGTTCGAATGACGATCGACTCGACCGGATGGCCAATGGATTTCAATCGATTCCAGCGATTCGTCTTCAGGCCAGCCGAACAGCAGACGTGCATCGCTGCCAGCCAGATAGCTGCCTCCCCCCGTGACCGGGATGAGATGCGACCGGCGATTTGTCCGCACCACGACCCGGCCCCCCACAGGATGGGAGCGATCCCGTGAAATCAGATGCAGACCGATGTAGGGCCGGGAGTCGATTTCCGTCTCATTCCGCAAAAGAGAGAAGGGGGTGTTAAGATGCGTGATGCCCAGGTCCAGATCTCCATCGTTGTCATAGTCGCCGGACGCCGCGCAGCGTCCCAGCAGCAGGCGTTTGAAGTAGGAGCCTGCGGATGCCGACACATCGGCAAACATGCCACTGGCGTTTCGCAGCAGTTGCGGCGTCATCGCATTGGGCTGCTGGTGCGGGCCCAGCACGTGCCCATTGGAGACGAACAGATCGGGGGCTCCGTCGCGATCGTAGTCCAGGGGAATAGTTCCGAAGCCGAGTGATTCATGGCTGATCGCCGTCACCCTGGACCAGTTGCTGATATCGTCGAAGATCAGCCCGCCCAGGTTTTTGTAGAGCGTGTTTTTGGTGTGGTAGTAGTGCGTCAGGTAAATATCGCAGCGGCCATCTCCGTCGAAGTCGGCGAGGGAAATCCCCATGCTCGCTTCATTCAGACCCGATCCACTGACGGCGCATCCTGAAGCGACGGCTTCTTCGGTGTACAGGGGGGCATTGGGACCATGAGCTGGTCGACGCTTAAAGAGGAAGTTGGCCGTCATATCGTTGGCCACGTAGATCTCGGGAATCAGGTCGTCGTCGAAATCGGCGGCGGCGATTGCCAGTCCTTTTCCATTCGGTGTGCGAAAGCCCAACGGCTCGGCCGATTCCACAAACGTTCCGTCGTCCTGGCTGAGGTAAACTCGATCCTGGACACCGTCGTAATGTCCCGGACCACAGTATCCAGGCCGACCGCGATAGTCGCAGACCTTGTGATTGGCGAGTGTCACATTCAGGTAGTGAACGGCATACAGATCCAGGTCGTGATCGCCATCGACATCGATCCAGAGTGAACTGGATGTCCAACCCGGATCACTGACTCCGGCCACGTCCGTCACATCGACAAACGTGCCGTCTCCCTGGTTGTGAAGCAGGCGGTCACCTCCGTAGCCGCCGATGTACAAGTCGGCGAATCCATCAGCGTCGTAGTCTCCAACGGCACACCCCTGGCCGTACAGTGAGATTCCCGCGTGACTGGCATCGGTGACTTCTTTGAACCGCTCTCCTTGCAGATTTTGCCAAAGGCGACAGCCAGTTGTTTTCTGGGGATCTGCGGAGGGATCAAGCGAACTGCCGTTGGCAAGAAAGAGATCGAGCCAGCCGTCGCCGTCGATGTCAATCCAGGCGGCGCCGCTTCCCATCACCTCGGGCAGAAAAAATCGATCTGGCTGGACATCGTAATCCGGCAGAAAGTCGATGCCGGATTCTTGCGCGACGTCCGCAAATCGCGGAGTGATTTTCAGCGAGAGGACCGGATCCGCCACGGCTGGCGGGGCCGTGGCAGTTTCGGCTCGGATCGCTTTGGGCGCAGAGGCTGGTGTGCGATCGGGTTGATGCGGTTGTGAGCATCCCGGCGCAAGACTCAGCAGGAAAAACACGAACGCGGCGCACCACGTGGGCTGCCGCGTTCGGATGAGGTGGATCACCATGTTCAAATGCTTCGTCGAGAATCAGAAGTCGCTCTTCGCTTCACCTCCGTTGCGAGTCCCGACCGCTGTCCACGTGTTGTAATCGATGTTGTTTGAGAAGAACCGCACACCACCATCGACCATCAGGACATGCACTCCCCCGGTGTGCATGCTGTTGGTGCTCATCATCGTATTCCCTTCCCAATCGCCGCTCCAGCTATGGCACGGCTGATCGTTGGGAGCCATGGTGTGCGTGTAGACGGATCCATTACCGACAAACGACCAGGCCCACGAGGCGCCGCGATTTCCGCCCGTTCCATTGCGCCCGGAGAGCGCTGTCTGGGCAAGGCAGCTTTGTCGCGTGGCCAGGTCATTGCTGCCGGCCGTTGCCCAGCTATGCACCTGCATCTTCGCTGGGGTTCCACCCCCGTCGATCACGAATTCCGCATAGGCTGCGGTGTTGCTGGTTCCGTCGGTCACCGAACCGATGTTAATCGGGGGATCGCACAAGTTGGAACCACTGTCTGAACCACAAAAGCTGGCGATGCCGTTATGGCTCCCATTGCTGAACTGGCCGTTGGGACCGGCAGT
>Ga0265327_10002984_pt1 | contig 16806 bp, 5 predicted proteins | sample 41621metaG_FD_202089 | JGI IMG/M metagenome (GOLD analysis project Ga0265327, IMG submission 202089) | Rhizosphere microbial communities from Carex aquatilis grown in University of Washington, Seatle, WA, United States - 4-16-21 metaG | ecosystem: Host-associated > Plants > Roots > Rhizosphere >... | reverse complement strand
CCAGAACAGCGAACTCGCGGATTCAAAAAACATGGAACGCTCTTTCCGAATCGCCGCCCAGGCTCCATCGAGTCCGGTGGCGAAGACTGGAACCTACTGAACCGCCCCCGCGGTTCGCATCATTCGCAAGACCAGATCCTCAAAATTGACTTCGTTGGTTGTTTGAGTGCACCCCAGCCCATACTTCTTGCCGTAGGCGGCAACCCCTTGTTGAAACGCGTCGAACACTCGACGGTACTCGCGCAGTGCCCGTTCCGTAATGGTGACCTTGCGCAGCGATTCGGTTTCGACATCCACCAGTTCGATTTCACCCAGCAGTTGCGGACGCGCTTCGGCGGGATCGTGGATCTGAATCAGATGCGGTTCGTAGTTGCGGTGTCGCAACAGGTCCAAACCCCGTTCGTAACCGTTGGGGTCAAACAGGTCACTGACGACAACCGCCAGTCCGCGCCGCTGGGGCCTCAGGACAAAGCTGCTGACGATGCGACCCAGGTTGGTGTCGGTCCCCTGCGGTTCCAGCTTTTCCAGGAATCGCAACAGCGACAGGATCCGATCCTTTCCCCGGGTCAGAGGAAAGTCGGCGACGATTTCCTGGGAATAGGCGATGACACCGATCCGGTCCAGGTCTGACAAGGCGATGTACGCCAGGGCCGCGGTCACCTGCCGGGCCAGGTCGAATTTGGCGGGACGGCCAAAGCTCATGCTGCGCGAGCAATCGATCAGAAAATAGACATGCAGGTCTTCCTCTTCCTGAAAGCGCTTCAGCAACAGGTCTCCGTGCCGGGCGTAGACGTTCCAGTCGAGATGCCGGAAATCATCGCCGGGGGTGTATTCCCGGTGGTCGGCGAATTCGATACCGCCACCCATCTGCTTGGTCCGGCGCTGGGCCAGCACCGATCCACGGAAAACCCGGCGCGAGATCAGCGACAGATACTCGAGCTTCTTCAGAAAATCGCCGTCGAACAGCATGTTCCACCGACCTCGAAGGTGACCGCGGGTTCCAATCCTTGCGCCGCCAGCACGACCGCATCAGCCGGGGACGGCCTTCAGGATCCCCTCGACGACGGCGTCCGTCTGCACACCTTCCGCCTGTCCTTCGAAGTTCAAGATGATGCGATGCCGCAGCACCCCCAGGGCCACCGCCTTCAGGTCATCACGAGCGACGTGATATCGACCATCGAGAATCGCCAGGATCTTGGCAGCAAGGATCAGCGCCTGGGCGCCGCGGGGACTGCTGCCGTAACGGACAAACTTGCGAGTCACCTCGGGCGCGGTGGGATGATCAGGATGAGTGGCCAGGACCAGCGAAATCCCGTATCGCCGCACATCATCAGCGATCGGAATCTGGCGGGCCAATTGAGACATCGCCAGAGCCCGCTCACCAGTCAGCACCGGTTGGGCTTTGGGTGACTTCGATTCGGTCGTCCGATCGAGGATTACCTCCAACTGTTCCAGCGAGGGGAACTTCACAATCAACTTGTTGAAGAACCGGTCCAGTTGCGCTTCCGGCAGCGGATAGGTCCCTTCCATTTCGAGCGGGTTCTGCGTGGCCAGCACGAAGAACGGCTCAGGTAGTTTATAAGTCTGACCGGCGATCGTGACCGTATGCTCCTGCATCGCTTCCAGCAGAGCCGACTGAGTCTTGGGGGTGGCCCGGTTGATTTCGTCCGCCAGCAGAATGTTCGTGAAAATCGGACCCTGCTGGAATTCAAATTTCTTCTGCTTGTCCGGCGTCTCCAGAACGACGTTTGTTCCGAGCAGGTCCGCTGGCATCAGGTCGGGCGTGAACTGGACGCGGTTGAATTTCAGGTGCAAGGCATCGGCCAGCGTTCGGACCAGCATCGTCTTGCCGAGTCCTGGAACCCCTTCGAGCAGCACATGACCGCCACCGATCAGGCAGGTCAGCGTTCCCTGCACGATGTCGTCGTTCCCGACAATCACCTTGCCGATCTCATCACGCAGGGTCTTGAAGTCGGCGCGGAACTGGTCGCACAATTGCTGCGTTTCTGCTGTCGTCGACATGCCGGGAAGCTCCAGGGGAGAAGGTTGCTTTGCGTTGTGTTCGAAACTGAAAGACGATCAGCCGACGACGCGATGGCATACGTCCCCTCCATGGACCCGGATCCGACCTGTGAATCCGTCGAGGAGCAGTCAACCTCCCGCGAAGATCAACAACGAATCAATCAGACTCGATTGGTCACTCTTCAATCAAGCGTCGCGAGATTCTGTCGCTGCAGGCTTCACAACGCAAGTCGATCAAGACAGAATGCCTGTAGTTTTTCCCGCACGTCCATGACAGGTCACCGTCAACGCCGGAGCGCAACAAGCGGCTCAAGACTGCGAGCGGCACTGTCAGTGCGGGGATGGCTGGCACCTCAGAGTCTGGATTCAAGGTCGAATCCGGATCGTTCACGTCAGACATCGAATGCGATTCCATCAGGAGCTTCTTCCATGTCCTGCTTTCCTCTTTTCGTGCGGCGACTGGTTTCCGTTCTACTCGCCTTGAGTCTGATTCCCCTGCCGGGCGCGGCGGCTCAGGAGGCCGATCCGGAAGAGTCGCGCGAAGTTGCGATCATCGGGCGATTCATCACAGTCCTGGAAAAGAACCCGCGGCGCGGCACGGCGCTCGACAAGGTTTATGGTCACCATGTCGAACGTGGTTCGCTCGACGCGCTCATCAAGACCTATCGCGACAAGGGCGCCAGCACGAAGGGGATCGAAGCCGGTTCGGCCTGGATGATCGTCGGCCTGCTGGAATCACTGCGGGGACAGGACGCGGAATCCGTGCAGGCGTTTGGCAAGGCCGAAGAGCTTGATCCGGCCAACTACCTGGCTTCGTATTACCTGGGACAGGCGCTGGTCCTGGTGGGCCAGCCTGACAAGGCGGCCGAGGCACTCGAGCGGGCCATCAGTCGTAAACCGGCTCAGGCCGATCAGCTCGATATCTTCCAGTCGCTGGGCCGGGTTTATCAACGGGCTCAAAAGACGGCTCAAGCATTGGAAGTCTGGAATCGTCTCGAAAAGCAATTTCCAAACGATGCCCGAGTCCAGGAACAGATTGCCGCCACATTGCTGGAGGAGAACGAATTCGCGGCGGCCCTGCCCCGATTCGAAAACCTCGCCAGGACCACGAAAGACAAATATCGGCAGTCGCTGTTCCAGATGGAAGCGGCGGAAATCAAGGTTCGACTGGGCAAGTCGGCCGAAGCCATCAAGGAATTCGAAACGCTGCTGGGACAGTTGAACCCCGAGAACTGGCTGTTTCGGGAAGTTCGCCGGCGAATTGAAAACGTTTTCCTGAGGACCGACGATCAAGCGGGACTGATCGCCTATTACGAAGCGTGGACGAAAAAGAATCCCGAGGATCTGGAGGCGATCTCACGACTCTCGCGGCTTTTGTCCGGACTGGGACGTGGCCCGGAAGCACAAGCCTGGCTTCAGAAAGGTCTGAAAGTCGCGCCCACCCGGAAAGAACTGCGAAACGCCCTGATCGCTCAATTGCTTTATGACCAGAAGTATGCTGAAGCCATTGCGCAATACGAACAACTGGATAAGCACGACCCGAACAATCCCGACACCCTGCGCGACTGGGGTCGCCTGATCCTGAAAGATCCCAAGCGCGACGAAGCAACGCGAAAGAAAGATGCGGCGGCAGTCTGGCGCCGATTGACCATCGCCAAGCCGAAGGATCCGCTGATCGCTTCGCAGGTGGCAGAACTGTTCCGCCATGCGGAGATGGTGGACGAAGCGCTGGCGATGTACCGGCAGGCGATCGATCTGGCTCCCTCCGATGCGCAGTATAAGGAATACCTGGGTGAGTTTTTCCATTCGCTGAACCGCAAGGACGAAGCCCTGGCCACCTGGCGGCAAATGGCCGACGGGTCGGCTCGGACGGCCCCCAACCTTTCCCGACTGGCGGAGGTCCTGACGGGGTTTGGCTATCTCGCCGAAGCCGTCGAAGCCAATCGTGCCGCCTGCCAGCTTGACCCGAAAGACATCAACCTGCAGATCAAGCAGTCGGATCTGCTGGCCCAGGCCGAACAGTCTGCGGCGGCACTTCAACAACTGGAGGTCGTCAAGAAACTTGCCGCCAGTGATGAAGAGCGTGAAGCGTGGCTGCAGCGAGAATTGAGACTGCTGCAGAACCTGGACCAACTGAAAGCCCGCATCGCCGCAACCCAGAAGGAACTGAGCGGACTTCCCGCCGCAACAACCGACAAACAGAAACTGGCACAGTCGGAACAGTGGTACTGGCTGGCGCGAGCCTGCGAAGCCGAGCGACAATTGAAAGAAGCGGCTGAAGCGGCGACACGCGCCGGTGAATTGGCGCCCCAATCCATTCCGATCCTGATGTCATCCGCCCGGATTCTGGAAGCCCAGAACAATCTGCTGGGGGCGGTCGAAATCAACACACGGCTGGCTGCGGTTGATCGCCGTTATCGCACGGAATACCTGAAGAAAATTGCGCAACTGGAAGTCGCTCTGGGACGACGTGACAAGGCGATTCAAGCGGGGCGCGACCTGCTCGCCGCGGCCCCTGGCAACCCCGAACTGTACGAGTTCTTCTCGCAACTCTGTTTTCAACTCGGTGAAAACGAAGAGGGTCTGCAGGCGCTGCGGCGGTCCGTGCGAGTCAACCCGACCGAGCCCAAGGGGCTGCTGCTGCTGGCCAGCGCCCTGGGCGAACAGTTTCGCACGGGAGAATCGATCGAATTGTATTGGCGCGCCTTCGAAAAGGCGGGCAACCTGGAAGACCGATTGTCCGTGGTTCCGCGCCTGACCGAACTGTATCTGCAGACCAATCAATTCGACCGGCTGCTGGAACGCCTGGAGCGTCAGCGCCGCGAACCGAACCAGCAGCGTGAAATGACGATCTGCCTGGCGCAGGCCTACCAGTCCGCGGGAGACGATGGGAATGCCCGCCAGGAACTGGAAAAGCTGCTGACCGATGAGACACGAGATACTCAGCTGCTGCAACAGCTGGTCAAGCTGTGTGAGCAGGATGGTGATCTGGAATCGGCAATTCGCTTCCAGCAACAGCTGGGGAAACTTGCGCCGGGAAAAGACATGACCATGCGGCTGGCGCAACTTCTCATGAAATCGGGCGAGACGGAAGAGGCCACCGCGCTGGTCAGCCAGGCGACCGCCGACGAAAAGGACCCCGAGCAGCTGATCAAGTCGATCGACTCACTGTTGACCAGCCGGAACTTTGAACAGGTCCTCGGGATCACGGGACGCCTGATTCGTGAGCAGCCCAAGAACTGGGAACTGCTGTATCGAGAAGGGGTGGCTCTCGCTTCCAGTCAACCCGGGGAGGCCGCGCGGCGATTCCAGGCGATCCTCGACCTGAGCGAAAAAGACGACGAACAGTCTCTATTGGTAAAGACCAGCGTCAAACGCGCCAAGGGTCGTCCGGCGGTCGTACCAGCTTCGCCAATCCAGGCGAACCCCCTGGTTCAACGGTCGCAACTGAGTTACCAGATTCGCCAGGTGGTGGGAATGGATCGAGATGACTACATGGTCTGGGGGGGCGGACAGCAGCAACGCCAGCCATTCTGGTCACCACACGACTTTGGAGCCGCGCGCATGGCCAGCCTGGCCTGGCTGAACATGTTCGCGAGAAAGGACGGCCGCGAGGACGATTTTGTTCAGCAGTGGCGAGCCAAATCCGAAAACCCGTCCGACCGCCGCGGGATTCTCGATTTCTACTACCTCGCGTCGTTCCGGAACGACTACAAGGACGAGTACGAAATCCTGAAAACGCTGTCGCACCAGCCCGATGCCGATTTTGGCATCAAGTCGCTGTACCTGATGTCCATCGCCAATCGCGAAGGACCGCAGCCCGCCAGCGAGGAAGAAGAACTGGAAGGCGAGGACAAGTCCAAACTCGAACCCCTGAACAAGGACGAACTGGATCATGTCCTGACGTTGTTCCGGGAACGCGACAATAGCGCGCTGTTCACGAACTACGGCGAATGGTTCCTGGATCTGGTGGTCGCCGAATTGAAGCGCGCCGACCGCAAAGACGAAGCGGATGCCATGTTGCAGGCCGCATTTGAAGAGGCAAAGTCACCACTTCAGATCTCGGTCATGCTTTCCGGAACAATCCAGCGAGGGGATTATGACGGTGCGATCAAACTGCTGGACCGGCTGGCTCAATTCAAACCGGAGCCCGTGACGGGACAGGCCGTCACGAACTACAACCAGTACGTCGCAACAATTGAATATCAGTCGCAGATCCTGCTGCAACTGATGGCACAGCGCGCCAAGAAGAAAGAAATCAAGGACGTGGCGGCGCTCTGGGACCGATACCTGGCCCTGGCCGCCGCACGCTACCAGGCTGACACCTCCACGGTCGCGGCAAAACGCAAGAAAGCCAGCTCCAACCAGTATGGTCAACCCGGCAGCTATTACCTCTGGCGAGGCAACAGCCAGTTTCACGAGCAACTCGACTTTCCCCTTGCCAACCCGGTCTACGATCACAATTCCATCCAACTGCTCCGACAGGCATTTGTTGTCTACAAGGATGCCGACAACGTGGCCGAATTGCTGAATCACTTTCAGCAGAAGGTCGCCGAGAAAACCGAGTCCGCGGCACTGCAACTCTTCTGGAAGCTGGGGCTGGGTTATCTTTCCTGGTGGAACGACGACAAGGAAGAAGCCCTGGCCGTGCTGACCGAAGTCGCACAATCGATGCCGGGTGACGAAGAGATGACGTTTGAGCTGGCTCGACTGCATGAACGGCGCGGCGATCCACAACAGGCGCTCATCCTGATCGAATCGATGGCCGCCGCCGATCAGCAGACGATGCAGAAGCGTGAAATCGCCGCCCTGCGGACTTCGGTCAACAGTGGCAATATCGATCGAGCCAGGATTGCGGCCGAACGGCTGTTTGGACTGCGACTCGATTCCAACCTGCAGATTCAGCTTGCCCGTCAAATGCATCAATTGGGAATGCACGAGCAGGCCGAGGCGGTGCTGGCCCGCGCCGGACGCCAGGCCGGTAACAAGACAGACGTCCTGATGAACCTGATGCAGCAGTATCAGTCGCAGGGGAAGAACGACATTGCCACACAGATCGCTTACCAGTTGCTCCGGCGATCCACGGGAACCCAGGCCCAGACCCAGACCCTGGGTTCCATGCATCTTCCGGGTTTCAATGCGGGTGACGACGGCGGCGCGCGTCAGCAGGCGCTGCAGGTCTTGAAGCGATCAGGCAAGCTTCCTGAAATGATCAAAAAGGTGGAAGAACAACGGAAGCATTCGCCGCGATCCCAGAAACTGCTGGAAACGCTGATCGAGTACTACACGGCGGACGGCAATGACAAGAAAGCTCAGGAACTGTCCGCCAAATTCGCGGAAACCAAGGGGGATGATCCCCAGTTCCGCTATCAGCTGGGTCTGCAACTGATGCGGGCCGGCAAGCACAAGGAGTCGGTGGAACACTTCAAAGCCGCCCTGACCAAAGACCCGCGACTGATGCGCAACAGCTCGTGGGAGATCATAAATGCCTTCGAAAACGCGGACAAAATGGATGAACTGGCGTCAATTTTTGAACAGATCGATTTGTCTCACTTTCGCCAGAATCCTCACGAGCTGGCCAATCTGATCGGCAACCTGTCGCGACGTGAAAAGTCAAAAGAGAGGGCCATGACCCTGTTCAAGAAGGCCTGGAAAGCGTTGCCAGACGAGCGGTCATCGCTGCTTTCCAGCATGCATAACGACCAATTCTGGAAGATGCCCGAAGTCTATGAGTATGCGCGTGAGGGGATTATTCCGACGGAATCGTCGCTGCGACGAAGCGGAAGCTGGACCGGGTTCGGCAACATTCAAAGCTGGAGCGGCGATGGCATGATGACCACGCTACTGTCCCGCTTCCTGACGATGGCCGCTCAGAACAAGAAGCTGGATGAACTGGCGGCCGAAGTCGAACAGGCGCGCGGCAAGTTGAAGAACTGGCAGGCGGGTGAGCCTCTGCTGGCGCTGATCAATCTGCGCCGCGGCCGTGTCGACGAAGCCAGGGCGACGTTTGAAAAGCTGCTTCCCACGATGAAAAGTGTTCAACAGGTTGGTCACTACACGCACTGGGAGATCGCACAGGAACTGGCAGCCGTCGACACCTGCGTCGATCTCGCCATCCAATACCTGGAAGCGGCCGTCAAGGATCCCGACATCATGTCGGGCAACGAATTCACCTATACCCCGGGAAAGGCGCTGGTGATGCTGTACCAGCGCAAGGGTCGCAAAGAAGATGCGCGCCGCCTGATCATGCAGGCCATCAACAACAAGCACCAGGAGAACTACGGCAATCCCCAGTACGAAGCCTACCAACGTATTCAGAATGCGATCGCGCTGGGGAACGAAATCCGTCAACTTGGTTTCCCCGTGGATGCCGTCCGGGTCTTTCAGGAAGCTCTCGCCAATCCGGTGGACCTGGTCGCGGCGAAGCAGTACGGCAGCGAACTCGGCGAGGAACTGCAGAGCGGACTGCGCGAATCCCTGGCGGCACTCAAGCCGGAAACGTTGCCGGAATTGATCATCGGCAGGTCGGACGCCACCGATCTCAATGACCAACCCCAACTCGACCTGCTGCTGATTGTCGAATCACGGGATCTCGACAAAACCACAATCTCGAGCGCGCTGCTGGCACTGATGACGAATCTGGCCAGGAAGCCGGAAGTGACAACCAGCCTGCGACAGGCAATCCAGGAAGCCCGCACACGGCGCCCGGACGACATCGGGGTGGGGATCATCTCGGTCCAGCTGGCGCTCTCGACGGGTGACTTCGCGGGTGCAGACGAGCATTTGAAACAAATGGTGGAACTGATCCAGCGAGTTCCTCTGGAACCGCCACCTCAAAAGGGGGGATTCACCAGCAAACAACGGGAAGCCGCCTTGCGTCAGACGGCCTTGTGGGTCCTGGCGCGGAACTGCCTGCAGCAGGAATCGCTGCGTGAGTCGGGAAACAAGATCGCGGAGCGGGCGCTCGATGCGTCGCGCCGCCTGTCCGACCAGGGTTACTCACTCGCCATCCTCAGGGAATGGGGGCAGATCAACCTGGACCTGGGGGATCGCCAGGCAGCGGAAGCGCAGTGGACGCAAATGCTGGACATCATCATCCCCAAGCCCGCCGACAAGGCCCCCGCAAAACCGGACGGAAAAACCAGTTCACTGCACCGGGATCAACCCGTTGTCGTCGGGTCGGCCGGTCGATATCTGTCGCGGAGGGAACAACTGCTGGCCCCCTCCCTGCTCGGTCAGGTGACCTTCACGGTTCCGTTGCCAGCCTCGGGCCAGGCCCCCAATGCCGGTGGAACCAAGGGGTCGGCAGTGACACTGGCCCAGTTCGAGCAAGCGGCGCAAGTGGCTCAGTTGGCCGCCCAGAACGGGCTGAACGAGTTGTCGATGAAGGCGCTCTCGCAGTCACTGCATGCCGGGCCTCCGATCGAATCGATCCAAATGCCAGATGCCGGGGCATCGGGCTTTCCGACCATCGCACAGCCCCAGTCCAGCGATCAATCGCCAGTACTGCAGAAGGTGGTGGAACGGCTGGTTCACATCGAAGGACTTTGGCGGCGAAAGGGGGTCGATGAGGCGTTGATCTACCAGTTCCTGAAACGGGTTGTCCTGCCCGAGAATCGGCCGCTGGAGGTGTTTCTTTATCCGCGTCCCTTAAGGGCCACGCTGGACCGGACACCACAAAGCGTCGGGCTGCTGCTGGTCCAATCGGCAGTGCGGGCCAGGAAGACGGAAGACTTGCGGCAAGCGGTGGCAACGAGAGTGAAGCAGCCACTTGGCGAACTTCCCGCACGAATCCTGATGACCCAGCTGGCGCTCGCCACGGGGGACAAGGCGATCGCCCGGGAACAGATTGACCTGCTTGACCAGCGGTTGAAGCAGGACTCGCTGCAATACGCGAGCGAACTGGCGTGCCATGTCGCGATTCCGGCATTGAAATTCGCGGACCTGCCGGGATCAGTCTCGCTTCTGGAACGTGCGGTCGAGCATTTCAATCAGAATTCGCAGCAGGGACGCAGCGGAGCCCAGGAAGAGCCGATGCGGACTCTCAGGTTCACCCTGGCCCGGATCCATCTGCAGCACGGCCGGGTGGCCGAGAGCAAGAAGCATCTGGACAGCTATCTCAATTTCATGCTGCCACTGTATCGCCGATCCGGAGTCGACTATGGGCAGCATCGCCGACGCCAGGAACTGTTGAAGCTTTCGGCGGAATTCGCCCGGGCCGGTTTTGTTGACGAAGCGCTTGAGTGCCTTGGTCAGCATGCCGACCTCCCCCTGACTCGCAACTATGCGTACGAAGGCCCCGGTCGCGCAGGCGCGCTGATCTTCAGCGCGCTGGCGGAACTTCCTGCAGCCGATCGATATCAGGCGTTGAAGAAGTGGACCCTGCCAACCGCCGACCGGCAATCGATCCGGCTGGTGGCGGGCTTCGTCCCGGCGGACAAAGCCCCCGCCGCATTTGATGCCCTGCGCGCGGGAACCCCCCGTGGTTGGCGACAATCGCGGTTGGTCAGCACGGCCGAACTGCTGCTGTCCGCGGCGCAGCAGGCGGGAACGCTCAAGGAATTGCGGAGCGAGATCCAGGTTCATGCGGACAAGAATGTCGAAAACGCACGCTTTCTGCTGCTGATGACACAGATTGCCCTGGGTGAAGGGGCCAGGGTTTCCGAGGGGCTCAATCAGTACCTCGAAGAACGCCGAAAGTCGCTGCCGAACCAGGGAGACTATCTGAAGCGTCCACCGCTGATCGACGCGGTCCTGGCCCGCGCGGCGTTCACGGATCCAGGCTTGCGAGATGTTGGCCGGCAACTGGAAGTCAATTTCTTCCTGCATTGTTCACGGGTCCAGGAGCACCTGCTGATGGCGCATTCGCGACGGGAATACAACGGGAATGTGATCGGAAACGAACTCTCGGCTCGCCTGGATGGCTCCCCCTTCCAGACGGGACTGAAGCACTGGACGGCCAGTTCCATTGCCCCGGGCCGCCTCGATGCCGCCGGAGCGGCGCCCATGTGGTGGGTGGCCTATGACGGGCTGGTAACGCATGTCTGCGGTCCAGACCAGAGTCATCTGTACTTCAAGTACCCGCTGTCAGGAACGTTTGAACTGTCGTGCGAGGGATGGATGGGTGGCTGGTCCGAAGCAAATACCGGTTTCGCAGGAACGGCGTTCGTCGGACTCAATGGCGGCAATAACACGACGATTTTTCCGATTGGTAATCGCACGGACGAACTGCACAAACCAGATCCGCCGGAAAAGGGAGATCACTTCAACAAGATGACCCTGAAGGTCGATCCCGAGAAAATCCAGTATTTTGTCAATGGAGCCCTGATCCATACTCAAGCCCAGACGGAATCGACATCCCCCTGGTTCTTCCTGCATTGCGACCGCGTCTGGCAAACCTGCTTCCGCAACCTGCAAATCCGCGGGGAACCCGTCATCCCGGCGGAAGTTCGTCTCTCGCAGAAGGAATCGCTATTGGGCTGGTGCTCCAGCTTCTATGGTGAATCGCAACCTGTCCTGCACGCGACCAATTCCCGTACTGTCGCTGAAGCGTCCGCCGAATATGACTGGCAGTCGCGCGACGGTGTCATCCTGGGACGGCTGATTTCCACCGTCGGCTATGACACGCCACCCGTCCAGCAAAGTCGGCTGTACTACGACCGCCCTCTGCTCGATGGCGACCGGCTGAAGTACGAATTCTGGTACGAGGCGGGAGCCGGGGGAACCCACGTCCACCCGGCATTCGATCGACTGGCCGTGCTGCTGGAAGAGGATGGAGTCAAATTACACTGGATGACCGATGGGTTGGGACTGGAAGACGCCAATGCCGGCCTTGCCCCGGACAACATCCTGGTCGACCGTTCAATCCAGCGTGGAAAAGTGGTGCTGAAGCCGCAGGACTGGAACACGATCGAGATGGAATTGAAGGGAGGCGTGGCCACAATCCACTTGAACGGAACCGTGGTCTGCGAGCGACCGCTGGAACCCGACAACAGCCGCCAATTCGGGCTTTATCACGATAAGCATGCGACGTCGGTCAAGGTTCGCAATGTCGTGATGACGGGTGACTGGCCGAAGTCGTTGTCGAACAAGGTCCTGGCGGATTTGACCGCCCCCGCTCGTGATCGCACTCCGGAAGAGCGTCAGATCCTGAGCAATGTGATCGAAGAGAAATTCCGCGCTACGGATATCGATCTGATCCTGCAGCAGACGCGGGCCATGAACCCGCATGAACGGTACGAGACGCTGCGACGCTGGGTTCTGCCCAATGAAGAACATGGAACACTGCGGATCTATGGTGACATGTCACCCGCCGATCCGGTTCCCGTCGCACCACTCGTTCTGGGTCCCCTGGATCTGCTGGGCACGGATCCATCAGCGGTCAAAGGGAAGACCCCCGCGGCTCGCCGACAACGTGTCAGCGGAGACCTGATCTCGCCAGCACTCGATCTAGTCGCCGTCGCGAGCGAGCTGGGGAAACTTGAGGAATTGATCTCGCTCGTGCAGCAGGCGCCAACTCAACCCGAACAGGTCCGTCGATCGCGTCTAGCGATGCTGGTTGTGACTCACATTGCGGCCCGGGATTTCAAGCAGGCCGATCAGGTTCTGAAAGAGCTGACCCCGACGCGTGCGAATGGACTTCCTGACGCGCTCCCGATCGTCGAACGCTGGCCGGAATTGATCGCCGCCTGGGAAGCGACCCGCGTTCCCGAATTGCGACCGTCCGCAGTCGCATTGCTGGAAGTGATCGTCGATTCCATCAATCGGAAAGGGATCGGCGCCCCCTGGGAAATCAAGGCCCGCGCGGCACGCCAGCGAGCGCGACTGCTGCTGGAAGAGGGTGGTGATCTGCCCCCCGTTGCGGGGATGTCGCCGCGCGGTCAGTGGGCTCAGTCCACGTTTGCCAAAGCCTCCAGCCGTGCAGGCGGGATTGCCCCCCGCTGGCGATTTAATGGCACCGAAACCCGACATGTCGGTGGCGAAGGAAATGACTTACTCTATTTCCAGTCACCACTGCGGGGATCGTTTTCGGTCGAAGCAGAACTCTCCGGCACGGGCTGGCGTGAAACGCGGTTGATGTATGCCGGGCAATGGTCGGCGCCGCACTATACCTTCGAATCCGCCGACATCGGCAACCTGTACACCAACTGGGTCGGTCCCAAGTTCGCCACCAGGATGGATCCCATCGGCGAATGGTATCGTGCCCGAATTGACGTGACTCCCGAAAAGATCTCGTACTACGCCAATGACCGTCTGATGCACGAAGCCACGTTGTCGGAGCAGTCCGATCCCTGGCTGGCAATTCATAGCTTCGGCCATTATGGCGGCGGGACTCGATCCATCCGCATCCTCGGCCAGCCCGAGATCCCGGCGGAACTGGCCCTTTCCAAACATGAGGAACTGCACGGCTGGTGGGCCGACACGTACAACGATCCCATGGGTGGAGATGGGGCTGCATGGAAAAAGGTGGGAGAAGAGATCGTTGGGCAGAAGATGGCCGCCTGGCAAGGCCGCCATCGCGAAAGCCTGCTTCAATACCATCGCCCGATGCTCGAAGATGGGGAAATCTCCTACGAGTTCTTCTGCGTTCCGGGTCAGACGGAAGTCCATCCCGCCCTGGGACGCATGGCCCTGCTCCTGACCGCCGAAGGGGTCAAGATTCACTGGCTGACGGATGCACAATTTGAACGTACCGGCCTGGCCCTGGACAACCTGTTCGTCGAACCCCAGTTCCGTAAGGGGACAGGTCCCCTGCCCCTGAAGCACAACGACTGGAACCAGATCTCGCTTCAACTGAAGCAGGATACGCTCTCACTGGTCCTGAACGGCACGGTCGTTTACGAGCGACCCGTGGAAGCCACAAATCCGCGGACTTTTGGCTTGTTCCGCTATGCGGGTGACACCAGCGTGCGCGTCAAGAACGTCGTCTATCGAGGGGATTGGCCTCGGGCTCTGCCTTCCATGAAGGACCAGGAACTCGCTGGCAACGACCTGGAACTGGCGACGTTCAAGCCGGGCGAACTTCCCGCATCGTTCGTGTGGAATTTCCAGACGCCGAAGCCACAGCATCTGGATCTGGCGGGAGATTTCCCCACGACAACCCGGACGCCGGTCGAAGGAGGACTGCGGATCTCGCGCGAGCCGAATCCGGTGGCCGAGTCCCAGTCGGCAGGCTACCAGTGGCCCGGTGTTTCAATCAGCGGCGACTTCGAAGTCACGCTGGGATATCGCGACTTCAAGTCGAACACTCGCAATATGAATCACCAGGTTCCGCGGGTGGAAATCATCCTGGCGCTGGGTGGTGGATTTGGCCAGCACACTCAGACCGTCGCGTTGACTCATCGTCGCCACCAGAACGACTCGATGACGCTCACCAGCATCCATGGTGTTCGCCGACAACCCCCTGCCGAAGACTGGCAGTCCACGGATCGACCGCTGATCGCTGATGCGGGTCGCATTCGAATTGTTCGCCGCGATGCCTATGCCTACTACCTGCACGCCAAGGCCGGGTCGGAGAACTGGGAACTTCTGGAACGGCGTCCGGTCACCACTGCCGATGTGAAAGATCTGCTGATAGGTTTCCGGTCGGAAGACCTGAATGCCTCGGGTTCGGTGGTGTTGACCGAGTTTTCGGTCCGAGCCAGAAACCTGTTGTACGCCCCCCGTTTCACTGAAGAGGAACTCCCCACGCAGGTGGAATGGGATTTTCTCGCGCCGCAACCCAAGGGGTTGCAGGCCTGGGGCCAACAAGCCCCGAATCTCTTTGAACCGGCTGCAGATGGCCTGCTGATCCGCCGACCGGACGATCCAAAACAAACGGCGGCGCCGGTCGGATTCAGCTGGCAGGGGAATCTCAAGGGCGATTTCGAAATGACACTCGGCTTCCGCGATTTCGAATCCAAGACCGATCGCACCAACTGGGAAGCCCCACGAATTGAGATCCACATTCCCATCGTGGGCCGACAGGATCCGCCTGTGATCACTCATATTGCCACGATCGGTCACCGGCAGAAGATCGATGGCGGCCAGTTCCTGATCACCGGACTTGGCCTGCATCAGGAATCCGGTCAATACAGTTGGAACACCAACGAAGTCAAAGTCGATCGAACGTCGGGCCGGCTGCGACTGATCCGCATCGGATCCATGATCTATGCCCTGGCTGCACCGGCCGGAAGTGACGCCTTCGTCCCGATCGCCAGTCGAGTGGCGACCGAGGCCAACGTCACATCGATCTCGTTCACGATGCGTTCGGAAAGCAAAGCCCCCTGTTCTGTGAAATTCACAGAACTGAGCATCCGTGCGAAAGAGTTGTCGTCCGAGGCGGTCGCGGCCACCAATGCCCCCAAGGTCGTCCCGGGTCCCTCTCCGTTTGGGGACAATGACCTGCCCGATCGACGAAGCTGGAATTTCCAGGGAGCGCGTCCCGACTTCCTGGCCGACTGGGGAACGAAGACGGCAAAGACTGTCATTCCCGTTTCCAGGGGCTTAAAGGTTCTTCGTCTGCCCAAGCCTGCTGACGGACAGGTCGGAAATGGCTACATCATCAACGGCAGCCTGTCCGGCGATTTTGAGATCACCCTGGATTACGACGACTTCCAGTCTCAGCCGGTGCTAGCCGACTGGCAGGTCCCACGGATCGACATCAGTGGCAAGATCGCCGACGACGCCAATCCTGACCAACCCTTCCAAGTCCTGGGAATCGCCCATCGTCGGTTGCCGAAGAACGAGCTGAGAATTGAAGCGACCCAGGGGGACCGTGGTCCCAACAAGAACATCAGTAATTATAGGTCGACAAATCTTCCGACAGATCGAGTCAGCGGCCGGCTGCGACTGGTTCGGCAGGGAACTACCATGTTCTACCAGGCGGCGGCGCCTGGGACGGAGACCTGGCAGACCATCACGCGACTGACCGTGGAAGACAGCCCCTTCAAGGACATCATCCTGGGCCTGCGAGCAGAAGACCTGGAAGGAAGCGGCGAAGCGATCCTGACCAATCTCACCATTCGCGCCGAAAAGTTCACCGCAAAATGACAGCGGAGTGCAATGGTTTTGTAGGGTGTGTGGAGTCCTCGGAACACACCACATAGGTTGCCACAGCCATCGTCGTGGTGTGTTCCACACACCCTACAAGAATACAAAACTATTCAAAATCGACGCCATCAAGAGATGGTGGTTCAGTCGATCCCCAGTTCGCAGGGTAATGCCCGGATTTAACATATCGGTGAAACGAAGACCAGCACCAATCTGCGGGGTGCGCTACATAGCCGTGTTTCACGGGATTAAAATGAATGTAATCGAAACGGACTTCCAGTTCGCCATCATCACGAACGACATGTTCGTGATATCGCCGCTGCCAGACTCCCCGATGACCACGTTGCCGCTGCGAGGACGTAATCGGTTCCTCGTGCCCTCCCGCCGCGAGCCAAGTTGTGGTGAACTTATCTTTGATCGATTTCCATCGTGCGGGATACGCGTCATCTCCCGGTGGCAGAATCCACAGGCAGTGAAGGTGGTCCCACAACAACACGGTAGCAAGCAGGTGAAACGGACTTTCAGAACGAACTTCGCGGATTGCGTCTCCGAGGAATTCACGAGCGCGCGCATCACGAAACAAGGGATACCGATTGTAAGTTACAAGCGTAAAGAAGTACGTCCCACCGGCAACAAACCATCGCCGATAGTCCGACATGTTTTCCCCTTACCATGTGGATTGCTGACCCAATGTAGGGTGTGTGGAGTCTTCGGAACACACCACGATGAGAGTTCAGGCAACGTACGTGGTGT
>Ga0265327_10002983_pt1 | contig 16819 bp, 17 predicted proteins | sample 41621metaG_FD_202089 | JGI IMG/M metagenome (GOLD analysis project Ga0265327, IMG submission 202089) | Rhizosphere microbial communities from Carex aquatilis grown in University of Washington, Seatle, WA, United States - 4-16-21 metaG | ecosystem: Host-associated > Plants > Roots > Rhizosphere... | reverse complement strand
GCACCGTCGCCGGCGGTGCGGGCCGCCACCGCGCGCTTGGAGGCCATGCCGAAGCTCTCCTTGTAGACGCGGCCCTCGCGGTCCATCAGCAGGTCGCCGGGCGACTCGTACGTGCCGGCGAACCACGAGCCGATCATCACGTTGGAGGCACCTGCGGCCAGCGCCAGTGCCACGTCGCGCGGATGCCGGACGCCGCCGTCGGCCCACACATGGCCGCCGAGTTCCTTTGCCGCCGCGGCACATTCGACGACGGCGGAGAACTGCGGACGGCCCACGCCGGTCATCATGCGCGTGGTGCACATGGCGCCCGGACCGACGCCCACCTTGACGATGGACGCGCCCGCGTTGATCAGGTCCCGCGTGCCGGCGCCCGACACCACGTTGCCGGCCGCCAGCGGCAGGCCGAGATCCAGCGCGGCCACCGCCGACAGGGCGTCGAGCATCTTGGCCTGGTGCCCGTGCGCCGTGTCGACGACCAGGACGTCCACGCCGGCTTCGGCCAGCGCCCGCGCCTTGGCGGCGACGTCACCGTTGATGCCGACGGCCGCCGCGATCCGGAGCCGGCCCTGTGCGTCGACGGCGGGGGTGTAGATACCGGTGCGGATGGCCCCCGTGCGGGTGAGCACGCCGGCCAGCGAACCGTCGGCGTTGGTGAGCACCGCGACACCGGTCTGGGAGTGCTCGAGCAGGTCGAACACCTTGCGTGGTTCGGTGCCCGCCGGCGCGGACACGAAATCGGTGCTGGCCACGTCGCGGACCCGCGCGAACCGGTCCACTCCGGCGCAGCCCGCCTCGGTGACCAGGCCGAGCGGACGCCCGTCGTCGAGAACCACCGCGGCGCCGTGGGCCCGCTTGTGGATCAGGGCCAGGGCATCCGAGACCGCGTCGTCGGGGGCGAGCACAACTGGGGTGTCGACCACGAGGTCGCGGCTCTTGACGAAGTCGACGGTGCCCCGGACCGCATCGATGGGCAGGTCCTGCGGCAGTACGACGATGCCGCCGCGGCGGGCCACGGTCTCGGCCATCCGGCGGCCGGCGACCGCCGTCATGTTGGCGACGACGATCGGGATGGTGGTGCCCGTACCGTCGGTGGTCGCCAGGTCGACGTCGAAGCGGGACGTCAGTTCCGAGCGCCCCGGTACCACGAAGACGTCGTTGTAGGTCAGGTCGTACGGGGGCCGGTGGCCGTCGAGAAACTGCACGCCTTCAGCCTAGTGGCCCCCGGACGGTCAGGCCTCGACCTCGGTGCGGTCACCGCTCCACAGGGTGTGGAACTTCTTGCCCTCGGGCGCGTCGGTGCGGCCGTAGGTGTGGGCGCCGAAGAAGTCGCGCAGGCCCTGGGTGAGGGCGGCGGGCAGCCGTTCGGTGCGCAGTGCGTCGTAGTACGACAGCGAGGAGGCGAAGCCCGGGACCGGGATACCCAGTTCGGTGGCCGTCACCACGACGCGGCGCCAGCTGTCGATGCCCGACTCGACCGCGGCGCGGAAGTACGGCGCGGCCAACAGGGTGGCGAGCTCCGGTTCGGCGTCGAACGCGTCCTTGATCCGGTTCAGGAACTTGGCGCGGATGATGCAGCCGCCGCGCCAGATGGTGGCCAGGTCGCCGGGTTTGACGTTCCAGCCGTATTCGGCGCTGCCGGCCTCGATCTGGTTGAAGCCCTGCGCGTACGCGACGATCTTGGAGGCATACAGCGCCTGTCGCACGTCTTCGATGAACTTCGTGGCGTCACTGGGCTTCTCGCCGAGGTGGCCCGAGGCCAGGCCGACGGTCGCGCGGCGCTGCGGCACCGAACCCGACAGGGCGCGGGCGAACACGGCTTCGGCGATGCCGGTGATGGGGATGCCGAGGTCCAGCGCGGACTTGACGGTCCAGCGGCCGGTGCCCTTCTGCTCGGCCTCGTCGACGATGACGTCGACCAGCGGCTTGCCGGTCTTGGCGTCGACCTGCTTGAGCACCTCGGCGGTGATCTCGATCAGGTAGCTGTCCAGGTCGCCCTTGTTCCATTCGGCGAACACGTCGGCGATCTGCCCGGCTGCCATGCCGAGACCGTCGCGCAACAGCTGGTAGGCCTCGCCGATGAGCTGCATGTCGGAGTACTCGATGCCGTTGTGCACCATCTTGACGAAGTGGCCCGCGCCGTCGGGGCCGATGTGCGTGCAGCACGGCACGCCGTCGACGTGCGCGGAGATCTCTTCGAGCAGCGGCCCGAGCGAGACGTACGACTCGGCGGGCCCGCCCGGCATGATCGACGGGCCGTTGAGCGCGCCCTCCTCGCCGCCGGAGATGCCGGCGCCGACGAAGTGCAGGCCGCGTTCGCGGATGGCCTTCTCACGGCGGATGGTGTCGGTGTACAGCGCGTTGCCGCCGTCGATGATGATGTCGCCGGGCTCCATGGCGTCGGCGAGCTCGTTGATGACGGCGTCGGTCGGGTCACCGGCCTTGACCATGATGATCACGCGGCGCGGTTTCTCCAGCGCGTCCAGGAACTCGGCGATGGTCTCGCTGCGCACGAACTTGCCCTCTGCGCCGTGCTCGGCCAGCAGCGCGTCGGTCTTGGCGACAGAGCGGTTGTGCAGCGCGACGGTGTAGCCGTGGCGCGCGAAGTTACGGGCGAGGTTGGAGCCCATGACGGCCAGGCCGGTGACCCCGATCTGGGCAGTAGCGGTGGTTGATTCCGGGTTTCCCGACGAGCTCACGGCTGGCCCTTTCGTTGTTTGGTTGTGGCGCACAGCATTTCGGACCGGCCGGGGCCGGTGCGGCGTCATCGGCCACCGAAGCTGATGCTGCCAGTCGCAAAGTCTACGAGAAGAACAACCGGTGCAATTCAGTGAGCCAGGGCACTGCCACCGCCACGGTCGGTACGACCAGGACGGCGGCGGCCGCCAGGTAGGCGGCCGCGGCCACCCACGAGCTGTTGGGTTCACCGGCCAGGCGCTGCACCCGCAGGACGGTCGTCGGCCCACCGGCGGCGAGGGCCCCCTTGGGCGCCCGCCCGGACGCGCAGGCCACGAGGGCGCGGGCCAGCGGCGTGGGGCCGGTGGCCCGGACGGCGGCGTCGTCGGCGAGCAGTTCGATGAGGAACCGGACCGCGTCGAGGGCGCTGGCGCTTCGGACGAAGCGGGGGAAGGCGGCGTGCACGGCGATGAACATCTCGAGCACCAGGTCGTGCCGGGCACGCAGGTGTGCGTGCTCGTGGCTGAGGATGGCGGCGATCTCGCTGTCATCGAGGTGCTTGAGCGCACCCTCGCTAAGCACCACGCGGCTGCGGACGCCGGGCAGACAGTAGGCGAGGGGCTGCTGGACATCGAGGATGCGCAGTCCGTGGCCGATCAAATGCCGGGCCTGGGGCGCGGGCGCGGTGTCCCGCGAACAGTCGAGGAGGTCGACGATCATCCGGTGGTGGGCGCGCCGGCGCCGGGTCGCGATGGCGACCTGGATGAAGGCGATGGCCAGGCGCGCGCCGACGACGAGGGTCAGCGCGAAAACCGCGACATGCGTGATCCACAGCGGCCAGCCCAAGACGCTGATCTCGCTGGTCGCGGTGGTGGTCGGCTTGCCGTCGGGGCCGGGCGCGAAGAGCCTGCTGGCGACGGCGATACCGGCGCTGAACGCGGACAACACGGCGGCAATGGCGATGGACTGCCACAACACGATCGCGGCGCGCGGGGCCCGCTGCGGCCACGAAGCGCGTGCCAGCAAGTCGGGGACCGGCCCGACCAGCAGTAGCGCTACGAAGGAGAAGGCCAGGGCGGACACGCGCTTAGTGTCTCTCAGGCGGTGCCGGAATTGCCAGTCGCCGGTGGGATTCGGTGCTTGGCTTCCAGCTCATCGAGGGCGCGCCGGAGCGCATCGGCCTCGTCGACGCCGACGCGTTCGACGAAATGCACCAGCGCCGCGACGCGGCTGCCGGAGTCCGCGGCCTGGTCGAGGGCGTCGACCATCAGCCCCGCGACCAGTTCGTCGCGGCCGTGGGTCGGTGCGTAGCGGTGTGCGCGGTCGTCACGATGCTGGACGACCAGATTCTTCTTCGCCAGGCGCTGCAGCACCGTCATGATCGTGGTGTAGGCCAGGTCCCGGCGCTCCGCGAGGGCTTCATGCACCTGACGCACGGTCTGTGGCTCGCGCGCGGACCACAGGTGGTCCATCACCTCGCGCTCAAGCTCGCCCAGTCGCGTCAATTTCGCCATGTCCTATTTCACTCTTCCGGCAGTGTTTCCAGGGTACTACGCATTTACTACCGTGCGTCGTATCCATTTCGGATGCTCTCCCCAACGCCCCGGCGGAGCGTTGTGGTTCCCGGTCAGGGCCATTTTTCGGTCACTTGTGAGTCCCGTCACAGCGGTTTACATCTCGCGGGTCGTCACTATAGTAAGGCTAACCTAACCTAAGGATGTGTTCATGCCCTCCGCTGTGATTGACCCGCTGATCGCCACGATGGACATCCGCCGGATGCTTCCTCTGCACGAGTCGAGCCGGCGCCTGCGCGAGTTGTGTCCCAGCGATCCTCGGGTCTACGGCGTTGCGGTCATGGACGACATCTCGCGACGCCGGTGGTGGCCGCTCGCCGAAGCCGTGACGGGTGACCGTCTGCAGGCCATGTACGACACCGCGATGGGCGACACCGGCAGCGAGGCGGTGGCCGCCCAGCAGGTGGCGGCGATGCTGGCACACGTCGTCGTCGGCCGGGTGGTGCCGCTGCTGATGCTGGAGGGGCGAGCCTGGGATCCCGGCCTGGAGAACCTGTGGGTCCACGTCGACTCGGAAGGCGGCATCGACTGGGTCGGCGTCGCGGACCCGACACTGCGGGTGTTGCCCGGGGACCCGGTGTTCGGGGGCCGGGGAGTGCCGGCGACGCGCCGGATCGGGGAGGGCGTCGTCGCGTTCCCGGGCGAGGAAGCGCTCGCCACGTGGCTGGCCCACCGGTGCCACCGCGCGCTGACCCCACTTTTCGCGAAGCTGTTCGACGTCAGCGGCGGCCTGCTGGCGGTGTCGGCGATGTGGCACATCGTCGGCGCGTCCGTGGTCAGCACGGCGACCCAGGTGCCGCTGCTGGCCGGCGTGGGAGAGGCCGACGGCATGCGGCGTGCGCAGGCGGTGCTGGACACCCTCGTCGGGTTCGGTGTGCCGGTGCGCGGGCTCGATCGGCTGCAGCTGGCAAGGGCTTGCTAATTAGGCAAGCCTTGCCTATTCTTTAGAAGTCGAAAGACCACCGGACCGCGCCGGAATCCTGAGGGCTGCAGTGATTCCCGGTCCATTCGAAGAGCAGGCCCCGCACCATCGGTGCGGGGCCTGCTCGCTCTCGTGTAGACAGCTAGTCGTGACGACATCTGTGCCTGAGGGCCTGGGCAAGGGCTTTGACAACGAAATCGGACTGACCTATCTGGAGATCACGCCGGACGGTGGCCGTGCCCAGCTGACCATCACCGAGAAGATTCTGCAGCCGTGGGGGATCGTGCACGGGGGCGTCTACTGCGCCATCGTCGAGGGCCTGGCCAGTGTGTCCGGTCACGTCTGGCTCGCCGAGCACGGTGGCGGCACCGTCGTCGGCGTCAACAACAACACCGACTTCCTCCGCGCGCTCAGGGCCGGAACCGTCACCGCCACCTCGACGCCGATCCACCGGGGCCGGCGTCAGCAGCTGTGGTTGGTCACCATCACCGACGAGGACGACCGGCCCGTCGCGCGGGGGCAGGTGCGGCTGCAGAACTTGGAGGGCTGAAAACTCCCGCCCGACATGCCATTGCCGGCGGGCCGTGGCAATATCGCCCGTTATGCGTTTGACGCCGCATGAGCAAGAACGCCTGCTGATTTCGTACGCCGCCGAACTGGCGCGCCGACGGCAGGCCCGAGGGTTGCGCCTCAATCACCCCGAAGCCGTCGCGGTGATCACCGATCATCTGCTGGAGGGCGCCCGCGACGGGCGCACCGTCGCGGAGCTGATGGTCAGCGGCCGTGAGGTGCTCAGTCGCGACGACGTCATGGAGGGGGTCCCGGAGATGCTGCCCGACGTCCAGGTCGAGGCCACCTTCCCGGATGGCACGAAACTCGTCACCGTTCACTACCCGATCGCCTGAGGCCCGACGATGACCGAGCGCGCGACTGCCGCGGGAACGGGCCTGGTCCCCGGTGAAATCCTCTATGGCGACGGCGATATCGCCTTCAATGCCGGTGCCGAGCGACTGACCCTCGACGTCGTCAACACCGGTGACCGGCCGGTGCAGGTCGGTAGTCACGTGCATTTCCCGCAGGCCAACTCCGCCCTGGACTTCGACCGGGCTGCCGCGCACGGGTACCGGCTCGACGTGCCCGCGGGCACCGCAATCAGGTTCGAACCCGGTGTGGCGCAGCGGGTTTCGCTGGTTGCGCTGGGTGGGACGCGGGAAGTGTATGGGCTGTCGCTGAATCCGCCCGGAAAGCTGGATCCCTCATGAGTTCATTGTCTCGCGCCCGGTATGCGGCACTCTTCGGGCCGACGACGGGCGACCGGATTCGCCTGGCGGACACCGATCTGCTGATCGAGATCACCGAGGACCTCAGCGGCGGCCCCGGGCTGTCGGGCGACGAGGCGGTCTTCGGCGGCGGCAAGGTGCTGCGTGAGTCGATGGGCCAAGCGCGTACGACGCGGGCCGACGGCGCGCCGGACACCGTGATCACCGGCGCGATCATCATCGACTACTGGGGAATCATCAAGGCCGACGTCGGGATTCGGGACGGCCGCATAGTCGCCATCGGCAAGGCCGGCAACCCCGACATCATGTCCGGGGTGCACCCCGACCTCGTGGTGGGGCCGTCCACCGAGATCATCGCCGGCAACGGCCGCATCCTCACCGCGGGCGGCATCGACTGTCACGTGCACTTCATCTGTCCCCAGCTGCTGGAGGAGGCGATCGGCGGCGGCATCACCACCATGATCGGTGGCGGCACCGGGCCGGCCGAGGGCAGCAAGGCCACCACCGTCACGCCCGGCGCCTGGCATCTCGGGCGCATGCTGCAGGCGCTCGACGGCTGGCCGATGAACATCCTGTTGCTCGGCAAGGGCAACACCATCAACCCCGACTCCATGTGGGAGCAATTGCGCGGTGGCGCAGCCGGTTTCAAGCTGCACGAGGACTGGGGCACCACACCGGCCACCATCGACGCCTGCCTGCGGGTGGCCGAGGAGGCCGACGTGCAGGTGGCCCTGCACTCCGACACCCTCAACGAGATGGGTTTCGTCGAGGACACCCTGGCGGCCATCGCCGGCCGGGCCATCCACGCGTACCACACCGAGGGCGCGGGCGGTGGCCACGCGCCCGACATCATCACGGTGGCCAGCCATCCGAACGTGATGCCGAGCTCGACCAACCCGACGCGTCCCCATACCGTCAACACCCTCGACGAACATCTCGACATGCTGATGGTGTGCCACCACCTCAACGCCGCCGTGCCGGAGGATTTGGCGTTCGCGGAGAGCCGGATTCGGCCGTCCACCATCGCCGCCGAGGACCTGCTGCACGACATCGGCGCCATCTCGATGATCGGCAGTGACAGCCAGGCCATGGGCCGCATCGGCGAGGTGGTGATGCGGACGTGGCAGACGGCGCACGTCATGAAGAAGCGCCGCGGCCCGCTGCCCGGCGACGGCGCAGCCGACAACAACCGGGTCCGTCGCTACGTCGCGAAGTACACCATCTGCCCGGCGGTGACGCACGGTATCGATCACGAGCTGGGTTCGGTGGAGGTCGGCAAGCTGGCCGACCTGGTGCTCTGGGAGCCGGCGTTCTTCGGTGTCCGGCCGCACCTGGTGCTCAAGGGCGGCGCCATCGCCTGGGCCGCGATGGGCGACGCCAACGCCTCGATCCCGACGCCGCAGCCGGTCCTGCCGCGGCCGATGTTCGGCGCCCACCCGACGGTGGCGGCGGGTCTGGCGGTGCACTTCGTCTCGCCCACCGCCATCGAAGACGACCTCGCGGCGCGACTCGGCTTGCGGCGCAGGCTCGTTCCGGTCAAGAACGTCCGTGGCCGGGGCAAGGCGGACCTGCCGCTCAACGACGCCATGCCCGACATCCGCGTCGATCCCGACACGTTCACCGTCCGCATCGACGGTGAGGTCTGGCAGGAACAGCCTGCCGCCGAGCTGCCCATGGCGCAGAGATACTTCCTGTTCTGATGGACAGCGGCCTGGCCACCCTGCTGGCGCTGGCGGATTCGCGGTTGCCGACCGGTGGGCACGTGCACTCCGGTGGCGTCGAGGAGGCGGTCACCAGCGGACTGGTGACCGACGTGGTGACATTGCGGGCGTACCTGCGCCGGCGGATCCGGACCCAGGGGCTCGTCACGGCCTCGATCGCGGCGGCCGTCCACAGCGGGCTCGACCCCGCGGCCGCCGACCGCGAAACCGACGCGCGCACACCGGCTCCCGCCGCGCGGCAGGCCTCCCGGGCGCAGGGGCGTGGGTTGATCCGGCTGGCGCGCCGGGTCTGGCCCGACGACCACTGGCAAACCTTGGGTACCCGCCCGCATCTCGCCGTGGCCTCGGGTGTGGTGGGTCGCGTCAGTGGCCTGGACCCCGAACGTACTTGCGCCACAGTCGTTTACACCACCATGACGGGCTCCGCGACGGCAGCGCAACGCCTGCTCGCGCTCGACCCCGCCGACGTCGCCGCCCTCACGTTCGAGCTGTCGGGGCTGTGCGACGCCACCGCCGCCGAAGCCGCGAAAGGCATCGCCGACCTCTCCGATCCACTGCTCGACGTCCTGGCGCAACGCCACGCCGGCCGCGACCGCCCCCTGTTCGCCTCCTGAGCCGAAAGGTCCACCATGCCACCACATTTCATCGACGGTCAGCCGCACCATCACCACGACCGGCCCAAGCGCGAGCGACAGCCCGGTGAGCCGTTGCGCATCGGCGTCGGCGGCCCCGTCGGCTCCGGTAAGACGGCGCTGGTGGCCGCGTTGTGCCGGCAGCTGCGCGACGAGCTGTCGCTGGCGGTGCTGACCAACGACATCTACACCACCGAGGACGCCGATTTCCTGCGCCGGCACGCCGTGCTGCCCGATGAGCGGATCGCCGCGGTGCAGACCGGCGGCTGCCCGCACACCGCGATTCGCGACGACATCACCGCGAACCTCGACGCCATCGACGATCTGATCGAGGGCAACGACAAGCTCGACCTCATCCTGGTCGAGTCCGGGGGAGACAACCTCACCGCGACGTTCTCGTCGGGCCTGGTGGATGTGCAGATCTTCGTCGTCGACGTGGCCGGCGGTGACAAGGTGCCGCGCAAGGGCGGGCCCGGTGTGACGTACTCGGATCTGCTGGTGGTCAACAAGACCGATCTGGCGCCGATGGTGGGCGCCGACCTGGACGTCATGCGGCGCGACGCCGGACAGGTGCGCGGTGACCGCCCGACGGTGCTGATCTCGCTCACCGAGGACCCGGCGGCGTCGTTGGTGCAGGCGTGGGTACGCGAGCAACTCGCCGGTGCCGGGGTGACGAACGCCTGAGTCATGCACACCCAGGTTCTGATCGTCGCGACGCCCGGCCGGGGCCCGCGCATCGAGTGCGTCGGCGGGGTGGCCGCGCGCCGCACCGCGCCTGACGCCGTCCACCTGGTGTCCACGGCCGCCACGCCGTTGGGCGGTGACAGCATCGACGTGCGCGTCGTCGTGGAGGCCGGCGCCCGGCTGCGGGTGCGCAGTGTCGCCGCGATGGTGGTGCTGCCCGGCGCGACGACGACGCGGTCCCGCTCGGGTTGGGAGCTCGAGGTGGCCGGGGAGCTCGATCTGGACCCGGAGCCGACCGTCGTCGCAGGCGGCAGTCGCCATCAGGCCACGACGCGGCTGCAGATCGCCGAGGCCGGGCGGGTGCGGCTGCGTGAACGGGTGCAGGTCGGGCGGGCCGGCGAACAGCAGGGCTTCTGGGAGGGCACGCTGCACGTCGACCATGATGCGCTGCCGGTGGTGCGGCACCGCGTCGAACTCGGCGCCGGTGCGGTCGGCGACGACGAGATCGCCGCCGCACGTGCTTACGTCAGCGAATTCTGCTACCCAGAAAGCGATTTCGGCGTGATCCGCACCGCTGAGCGATACGAATCACGCCGAGATCAGGTGGTCATGGCCCTGGCCGACGGCGGTTGCCTGTCGGCATGGCAGGGCCCGCGCCTCTAGTCAGGAAGCCACCGGATCGGGGGTGGCTTGAACAGACGATGCGATCTCCTCGAGTTCACCGATCCGGGTGCGGGCGTAGGCCTGCTGCTCGGTGATGGTCAGCTGACCGCGCTGACGACTCATGAAAGTCACCGTCCACGACAGCAGGGTGGCGATCTTGGTCTTGAAGCCCACCAGGTAGATCAGGTGCAGCCCGAGCCAGGCCAGCCAGGCGATGAAGCCGCCGAATTCGAGCTTGGCCGTCTCTCCGAGCGGGATCTGAGCGACGGCGTTCCACTTGGAGACCGTGGCCATCGACCCCTTGTCGAAGTACGAGAACGGTTCGCGCGGCTTGGGTTTGGTGCCGTGCGCGCGGGCCTTGGCCTCGTTCTTCAAGATCGCGGCGACGTGCTTGCCGCCCTGGATGGCGCCCTGCGCCATGCCCGGGACACCGTCGACGAAGGCCATGTCGCCGACGACGAATACGTTCGGGTGGCCCGGGACCGAGAGGTCCGGGTTCACCTTGACGCGGCCGGCCCGGTCGATCTCGACGTCCGACTGGTTGGCCAGGTCGCGGCCCAGCGGGCTGGCCTGCACACCGGCCGACCACACCTTGCAGGCCGACTCGATGCGCCGGATCGTGCCGTCTTTGTCCTTGACGGTGATGCCGTTGCGGTCGACGTCGGTGACCATGGCGTTGAGCTGGATCTCCACGCCCATCTTCTCGAGCCGGTTCTTGGCCTTCAGACCCAGCTTCTCGCCCATCGGGGGCAGTACCGCGGGCGCGGCGTCCAGCAGGATGACCTTGGCCTCGGTCGGGTCGATGTGCCGGAAACTGCCCTTGAGCGTCTGGTCCGACAGTTCCTGGATCTGGCCGGCCATCTCGACGCCGGTCGGACCGGCGCCGACGACCACGAAGGTCAGCAGCTTCTTGCGGCGCTCCGGGTCGCTTGAGCGCTCGGCCTGTTCGAACGCACCCAGGATGCGGCCGCGTAGCTCGAGCGCGTCGTCGATGGTCTTCATGCCCGGCGCCCACTCGGCGAAGTGGTCGTTGCCGAAGTAGGACTGACCGGCCCCGGCGGCGATGATCAGGCTGTCGTACGGCGTGCTGTAGGTGTGCCCCAGCAAGACCGAGTCGACCGTCTGGTTCACCAGGTCGATGTGCGTCACGTCGCCCAGCAACACCTGGGCGTTCTGCTGCTTACGCAGGATCAGCCGGGTCGGTGGGGCGATCTCACCTTCGGAGATGATGCCCGTGGCCACCTGGTACAGCAGCGGCTGGAACAGGTGGTGGGTGGTGCGGGCGATCAGTTTGATGTCGACATCAGCGTGCTTGAGGGCTTTGGCACTGGTCAGGCCACCGAAGCCCGAACCGATGATGACGACCTTGTGGCGATCCGATGCCGTAGCTCCGGGGTGGACCATGTTGAGGGGCTCCTCGACCTACTACAAGACTGTTTACCCCCACCAGGTTAGTCGTAGCTGAATCGATCAATGCAGTGAGATGCCCCACCGAACCGGGTCAGGCGCCGATCACCGAGTGCAGGGCGGCTCCGAGGGCCGAGATGACGCCCGGTACGTAGCCCGTGACCTGCGTCGGGATGTTGACGATGACGCCGTCGAGGCCGACGTCGAACGCCTTGGCCTTCAACTGTTCGGCGATGCTCTCGGCGCTGCCGGCCAGCATCCGCTGGGCCATTTCGGCAGGGACCACGTCGGGCGTCGCCTTCTGGTCGACGAACGCGGTGAGCAGCATGCTGGTCTCGAGAGTGGCCGGGTCGCGGTCGATCTTCTCGCAGGCATCGCGGACGACGCCCAGTTTGTGCGGCAGCTCGTCGAAGCCGCCGATGATGTTCAGGTGGTCGAAGTGCCGCGCCGCCAGCGGAATGGTCTTCTTCTCGCCGCGGCCGCCGATCAGGAGCGGGATATGGTCGCGGAAGCGGGGGTTGGCCATGGCCTCGACGGTGCGGTAGTACTCGCCGGTGAAGGTCGGGCGCTCGCCCTTGAGCATCGGCAGCACGATCTGCAGCGACTCATTGAGCCGGTTGAACCGGTCGGTGAAGGTGCCGAAGTCGTAGCCGAGTTGATCGTGCTCGAGCTCGAACCACCCGGTGCCGATACCGAGGATCGCGCGGCCCTGGCTCATGACGTCGAGCGTGGTGATGGCCTTGGCCAGCAGCGTCGGGTTGCGGTAGGTGTTCCCGGTGACCATGGTGCCGAGTTGCACCTTCTGGGTCGCGGCCGCCAGACCGCCGAGGGCCGTATAGGCCTCGAGCATCGGCTGGTCGGGGGTGCCGAGCATCGGCAGTTGATAGAAGTGGTCCATCACGAAGACGGAGTCGAAGCCCGCGGCCTCGGCCTCACGTGCCTGGGCGATGACGGTCGGGTACAGCTCGCCGACGCCGGTGCCGTAGGAGAAGTTGGGGATCTGCAAAGCGAATCGAATCGTCACGATTCGACACTAGTCACCAACCACGTTGGCGTGTCGCGCATTTCGCCGGGCGCGAAGCCAGCACGAATTGGGAATAAAACCGCCCAGAAGTGAAAGGTCAGGCGAAGGTCGCGAGCGCCCCGGCGCTCACGTGCAGCGTCTCGCCGGTGATGTGGCGGGCGGCCGGCGTGGTGAGGAAGAGCGCGAGCTTGGTCAGCTCCGAGCCGACGGTCGCGCCGCTCGCGTCGATGCCGTCGTAGCCCGCTTCGGACCCACGGCCGGCGGCGACGACGTTGATCGTGATGCCGCGGATCCCGAAGTGCTCGGCCTGTCCGGCGGTCCAGTTGGACACGGCGGCCTTGATGGCGGCGTCCGGGGTGCCGTCCTTGGGGCACTCCGGTACGACGGTGACGATGGCGCCACCCGAACGCATCTGGTCGCCGAGGATCTGGACCGTCAGCACGGCCGACAGCAGCGACGAGTCGAGGGTGTTGCGCCACACGGTGGCGCGCTCGGCCAGCGTGTAGGTGCGCGGGTCGCCCGCGGACCAGATCGGCGCCGGGACGTTCACGATCGTGTCGAGGTGCTGCGGCAGCTTGTCGCGCATCTGCTCCAGCGCGGCGCCGTCGGTGTTGTCCAGGACGACCGACTCGAGTTCGAGCTCCTTGGCGGCGACGTCGAGCTCATCGCGGCGGGCACCGGCGATGACGACGTTGTGTCCGGCGTCGCGGAATCCCTCGGCGATGACGCGGCCGAGATCGGTATCGCCTCCGGTGACCAGAACGTCCATGAGCAGGGCCTCCTCGTGTGCAACGCTGAACGCGGTTGCGGCCATGTTACTGGACAGTAGCTAGCTGACGAAACTCGCCACGCGGAGGAAACGGCCATAGGGTTTTGCGAATGTGGCTCATGCGCAAGGTGATGCGTGCGGTGGCGGTGTTGGCCCTGCTCGGCGGAGTCGGGGTGTTGTCCGGCTGTGGTTCGGCCCACGAGAAGTCGGGCCCCGTGGTCAACGTGTACGCCGCGGCGTCTCTCAAGCAGGCGTTCACCGAACTCGCCGACCGCTACCGGAAGGACAACCCCGGCGCGGACGTGCAATTCAACTTCGCGGGCTCGTCGGCCTTGGTCGAACAGTTGACGCAAGGTGCGAAGGCCGACGTATTCGCCTCGGCCGACGCCAACAACATGACCAAGGCGGCGAAGTCCGGCTTGCTCGCCGGCACCCCGGTGAACTTCGCCTCCAACACGCTCGTCATCGTGACCCGGCCGGGCAATCCGAAGCACCTCAACAACTTCGGTGACCTGGCCCAAGCGGGACTGAACGTCGTGGTGTGTGCGCGTCAGGTGCCGTGCGGCACGGCGACGCGGAAGGTGGAGAAGATCGTCGGCGTCGAATTGGAGCCGGTCAGCGAGGAGACCTCGGTGACCGACGTCTTGAACAAGGTCACCAGCGGCCAGGCCGACGCCGGCGTGGTCTATCAGACCGACGCCAAGTCGGCCGGCGACAAGGTGACCAAGGTCGACTTCCCGCAGGCGGCGTCAGCGGTGAACATCTACCCGATCGGGGTGCTGAAGTCGTCGGCGGACGCGGCGGCCGCACAGCGGTTCGTCGACCTGGTGACGAGCGACGCGGGCCGTCAGACCCTGGCCCAATTCGGGTTCGCAAAGCCTTGAACCCCGGACTGCCGCGCTGGATCTATGTCCCCGCGGCGTTGGGTGCGCTCTTCGTCGTCCTGCCGCTGATCGCGGTCGCGGCGAAGGTCGACTGGTCGCGGTTCCTGGACCTGATCAGCAGCGAGTCGTCAGTGACCGCGCTGGTCCTGAGCCTCAAGACCGCCGCCGCCAGCACCCTGCTCTGCGTGGCGTTGGGTGTACCTATGGCGCTGGTCTTGGCGCGCAGTGGCTCTCAGGTGGTGCGCTGGACCCGCCCGCTGATCCTGCTGCCGCTGGTGTTGCCGCCCGTCGTCGGCGGTATCGCGCTGCTGTACGCCTTCGGCCGGTTGGGACTGATCGGCAAGTACCTGGACGCGGCGGGGGTGCACATCGCGTTCTCGACGACGGCGGTCGTGCTGGCGCAGACGTTCGTCTCGCTGCCATTTCTCGTGATCGCGCTCGAGGGCGCGGCCCGCACGGCCGGGACGCAGTACGAAGCGGTCGCCGCCACGCTGGGCGCCCGGCCGACCACGGTGTGGCGGCGGGTCACGCTGCCGATGCTGGCGCCGGGACTGGCATCGGGTTCGGTGCTGGCCTTCGCGCGGTCGCTGGGTGAGTTCGGCGCGACGCTGACGTTCGCGGGTTCTCGGCAAGGGGTGACGAGGACCCTGCCGCTGGAGATCTATCTGCAGCGTGAGGCCGATGCCGACGCGGCGGTGGCATTGTCGCTGGTGCTGGTCGTGGTCGCCGCCGTGGTGGTTCTCGCCATGGGCGGCGCCCGGTTCGGGCGCGGGCCGTTCGAGGCGGAGAGCCGGCAGTGACGGGCGGCCTCTCGGTTCGTGCGGTCATCGATGCCCGTGGCATCGACGTGGATTTCGAGGTCGCCGCCGGTGAGGTGGTGGCCGTCATCGGACCCAACGGCGCCGGAAAATCCAGCGTGCTGCACCTGATCGCGGGCCTGTTGCGGCCTGACGTGGGCACGGTGACCGTGGGACAACACCGTCTCACCGACAGCGCGTCCGGACTGCACGTCGCGGTGCACAACCGGCGGGTCGGCCTGCTGCTGCAGGACCCGGCGCTGTTTCCGCACCTGACGGTCGCTGCCAACGTCGCTTTCGGGCCACGTGCGCGGCAGCACCGTCGCCGGGGCACGCACACCGAGGCGCGGCAGATGGCCGAGCGCTGGCTCAACGAGGTCGGCGCCGCTGACCTGGCTGGTCGTCGACCGGGACAGCTGTCGGGTGGTCAGGCCCAGCGGGTCGCATTGGCCCGGGCGCTGGCGGCCGAACCCGACGTGCTGCTGCTGGACGAACCGCTGTCCGGCCTCGACGTCGCGGCCGCCTCGGCGATGCGCCGCCTGCTGCGTGGCGTGCTGGCGATGGGTGGACGCAGTTCGGTCCTGGTCAGCCACGATCTGCTCGACGTCGTGACGCTCGCGGATCGGGTTGTTGTCATCGAGGGCGGACGCATCGTCGAATCGGGCGCCGTCGCCGATGTCCTGACGGCGCCGCGGACGGCATTCGGTGCGCGGTTCGCGGGCGTGAATCTGGTGAGCGGGCGTGCCGGGGACGACGGGGGTTCGGTGCTGGCCGCGGGGCAGAGGTGGCGCGGCATCTCCGGGCCGGACCTGATTCCTGGTGGTGCCGCGATCGCGGTGTTCGCTCCGGCGGCGGTCTCGGTGTCCCGGGAACTGCCCGCGGACGACGTGAACGTGGCCGCGGTGGGTGTGGCGGAACTTGATCACCGCGGCCCGGTCATCCGCGTGCGCGCCGAGGCGCCCGACGACGGCAGTGGGGGCCTGGCGGCCGACATCAGCGCGGAAATCGCGGCCGGTCTGCGGCTTATTCCGGGGGAGCAGGTGTACTTCCGCGTGGACCCGCGGGACGTGGCGATTCGGCCCGCGTGACGGCACGCCCGGCCCGTCCGGGGCCTGGGCGCGGCACTGCGGCGCCTCAGCAACCGCGCAATATCGCCGTGGTCTGTCGGGATGCCGGAACCGAGCTAACCGACACAGGAGGGAATTAGCCGCAACTCGCACTTGCGTCACGCCGGTAACACTGTATTTTCGTCCCCATGCGACACCCGGATGCGCGGACAAGTGCCCGCAAACGTCTTCCGAAATCACTGACTGCTGCTGTGGCCGGTGCGGCGGCCGCGGCCATCGCGCTGCCGAGTGCGATCTCGTACGCCGATCCGGTGCCACCGCCTCCCGCGCCCGCCCCGGCTCCTGCTCCGGCACCCGTCCCGGCCGGTGAACCGGCGCCTGCCCCGGCGCCGGCGGTCGACGCTCCGCCGCCGCCCGCAGCGGACCCGGCCGCGCCGCCGGCCGACCCCAACGCACCGCCACCACCGGCCGCTCCCGGCGCACCGGCGGCGCCCGCGGCGCCAGGTGCCGCGCCGGCTGCCGCCCCCGCGCCGCCGGCTGAGCCCGGCCGCGTCAACAACGACGCCGGCGGCTTCAGTTACGTTGTGCCGCAAGGCTGGAAGATCGCCGACGCGACGCAGCTGTCGTACGGTCAGGCGCTGCTGACCCGGGTTCCGGCCGCCGGCGCAGAGCAGGCTCCGAGCGACACCAGCGTCCTGCTGGGCCGGCTGGACCTGAAGCTG
>Ga0265327_10002982_pt1 | contig 16820 bp, 12 predicted proteins | sample 41621metaG_FD_202089 | JGI IMG/M metagenome (GOLD analysis project Ga0265327, IMG submission 202089) | Rhizosphere microbial communities from Carex aquatilis grown in University of Washington, Seatle, WA, United States - 4-16-21 metaG | ecosystem: Host-associated > Plants > Roots > Rhizosphere... | reverse complement strand
GCGCGGTCTTCCTGACCGGCACCCAGGCGCTGGTTCGACTGCTGCTGATGCAGCGCCAGCGCGATGCGGCGCGCGGCCTGGCCACCCAGGGCTTCGTCAGCGGCTACCGCGGCTCGCCGCTCGGCATGGTCGACCAGGCGATCTGGAAGGCCGGCAAGGGCTTCGAGGAGTCGGGCATCCGATTCGTGCCGGCCATCAACGAGGAACTGGCCGCCACCCAGGTGCTCGGCACCCAGCGTGTCGAGTCCGATCCCGAGCGAACCGTCGACGGGGTGTTCTCGATGTGGTACGGCAAGGGCCCGGGCGTGGACCGGGCCGGCGATGCGCTCAAGCACGGCAACGCCTATGGCTCGTCGCCGCATGGCGGCGTGCTGGTGGTGGCCGGCGACGACCATGGCTGCGTCTCCTCGTCGATGCCGCACCAGAGCGACCACGCCTTCGCGGCCTGGGGCATGCCGGTGCTGCAGCCGGCCTGCGTGGCCGAGTACCTCGAATTCGGCCTTTACGGCTGGGCCCTGTCGCGCTACTCGGGCGCCTGGGTCGGCATGGCGGCACTGTCCGAGGTGGTCGAGAGCGCCGGCACCGTCGATCTGGACCTGGTCCAGGCCCGGGTCGCGGCCTGGGCCGACGCCGATGCGGTTCGCGCCGCCACCGGGCATGTCGCGCCGGCCGATGGCCTGCACTACCGCTGGCCCGACCTGCCATCGCTGCGCATCGAATCGCGGCTGGCCGACAAGCTGGAGGCGGTCGCGGCCTTCGCCAGCGTCAACAGCATCGACCGCGAGGTGATCGCCAGCCCCGGCGCCACGGTCGGCATCGTGACCTGCGGCAAGGCGCACTTCGACCTGATGGAAGTGCTGCGCCGGCTGGAGGTCTCGCCCGAGGCGCTGGCGCGGGCCGGCGTGCGGCTCTACAAGGTGGGCCTCAGCTTTCCGATCGAACAGGGCCGCATCAAGGCCTTCGCTCGCGGGCTGGACGAGATCCTGATCGTCGAGGAGAAGGGCGCCATCGTCGAGAACCAACTGCGCGAGCTGTTCTACAACGCGCCCGCCGATGCGCGGCCGGCGCTGGTCGGCAAGCAGGACCGCGATGGCCGGCCGCTGGTGTCGGCGCTCGGCGAACTGCGGCCCTCGCGGCTGATCGAACTGGTGGCGCACTGGATCGCCGAGCACTTCCCCAACAACACCGAACTGGGCGACCACCTGCAGCACGTGCGCGACTTCACGCCGCCGGAGCTGCTCAGCAACGGTGGCGATTCGGTCAAGCGGCTGCCGTATTTCTGCGCCGGCTGCCCGCACAACACCAGCACCAAGGTGCCCGACGGCTCGACCGCGCGGGCTGGCATCGGCTGCCACTTCATGGCCAACTGGATGGACCGCGACACCGCCGGCCTGATCCAGATGGGCGGCGAGGGCGTCGACTGGGTGTCGCACTCGATGTTCACTCGCACGCCGCACGTGTTCCAGAATCTCGGCGACGGCACCTACTACCACTCGGGCTACCTGGCGATCCGCCAGGCGGTCGCCGCCAAGGCCACGCTGACCTACAAGATCCTGTTCAACGACGCGGTCGCGATGACCGGCGGACAACCTGTCGACGGCATCATCAGCGTCGATGCGATCGCCCGCCAGGTCGAGTCCGAGGGCGTGAAGCAGGTGGTGGTGGTCAGCGATGCGATCGGCAAGTACGACGCCATCAAGTCGCGCTTCCCGGCCGGCACCGAATTCCACGACCGCGCCGAGCTCGACGCGGTGCAGCGGCGGCTGCGCGAAGTGCCCGGCGTCACCGTGCTGATCTACGAGCAGACCTGCGCGGCCGAGAAGCGGCGCCGGCGCAAGAAGGGCGAGCTGGTCGATCCCGACCGGCGCCTCTTCATCAACGAGGCGGTCTGCGAAGGCTGCGGCGACTGCACGGTGCAGAGCAATTGCGTGGCGGTGCTGCCGCACGAGACCGAGCTGGGCCGCAAGCGCAAGATCGACCAGACCAGCTGCAACAAGGACTACTCCTGCGCCAAGGGCTTCTGCCCCAGCTTCGTCGGCGTGAGCGGCGGCAAGCTGCGTCGCAAGAGCGGCGCGCTGGCGGCCGGCAAGGAGGCCTTCCTGCGGCACGTGCAGGCCTTGCCTCTGCCCGCCGCGCATGGCTGGGACGCGCCCTACGACCTGCTGGTGACCGGCGTCGGCGGCACCGGCGTGGTGACGGTCGGCGCGGTGATCGCGATGGCTGCGCACCTGGAAGGCAAGTCGGCCAGCGTGCTCGACTTCATGGGCTTCGCGCAGAAGGGCGGGGCGGTGCTGAGCTTCGTACGGTTGGCCGACCGGCCCGAGCGGCTCAACCAGGTGCGCATCGACACCCAGCAGGCCGATGCCATCCTGGCCTGCGACATCGTGGTCGGCGCATCCGCCGATGCGCTGCAGACCGTGCGCCATGGCCGCACCCGCATCCTGGCCAACGTGCACGAGATACCGGTCGCCGAATCGCTGCGCAACCCAGACGCCGATCTCAAGGTCGAACTGCTGCTCGAGAAGATGCGCTTCGTCGCCGGCAGCGAGCAGGTCGAGACCTTCGACGCGCAGACGCTGGCGGAAGACTTCCTTGGCGACACGCTGGCCTCGAACATCCTGGCCGCGGGCCATGCCTGGCAGCGCGGACTGATCCCGCTGAGCCTCGAGGCATTGACCCGCGCGATCGAGCTCAACGGCGTCGCGGTGGCTTCCAACCTGATGGCCTTCTCGCTCGGCCGGCTGGCGGCGGGCGATCCGCAGGCCATCGAGCGGCTGCGCGGCGCGCCGGCCGAGGCTGCGGCCGACGAATCGCTGGAGGCGTCCATCGCGCGCGGCGTCCGCCATCTGGCCGGCTTCCAGAATGCCGCCTGGGCGGCTCGATTCGAGAAGCGGCTGCGCGACATGCAGCGGCGCGAAGCGGCACTGGCCGGCGGCGACCCCAGCCTGCCGGTGACGCGGCAGGCTGCGCTGAGCCTGGCCAAGCTCATGAGCTACAAGGACGAATACGAGGTGGCGCGGCTCTACACCGACGGCGCCTTCCGGGCTCGGCTGGCCGAGCAGTTCGAAGGCGAGGTGAAGCTCGAATTCCACATGGCGCCGCCTTTCCTGGCGCGGCCGAAGGATGGCCAGCCGCCCGTCAAGATGCGCTTCGGTGGCTGGATGCTGCCGGCGCTGGGCTGGCTGGCGCGCGGCAAGGTGCTGCGCGGCGGCTTCCTCGACCCCTTCGGCCACAGCGCCGAGCGCCGCCTCGAGCGCTCGCTGATCACCCAGTTCGAAAGCCGGCTGGACGAACTGATGGCCGGGCTCACGCCGGCCAGGCAGAAGCTGGCGGCGCAGATCGCCGCCGTTCCGCTGACCATCCGCGGCTACGGCCATGTGAAGCTCGCCGCCCTGGCGCTGGCGCGTGCGCGCGAGGCCGAATTGCTGCATCGCTTCGCGCCGGAGCGTTATCCGCGGCCGGTCGCCGAGGCTCGGGCGGGCCAGATTCGCGGCATCGCGGTCGTGAGCCACTGAGCCTCCCGGCGCGTTGTGCGCGCGCGACGGATCTGGCGGGCATTTGCAGGCCGACCATTAAGATGACCGGCGGTTGCCGGCCTTCGCAGGGCGCGGGTGCCAGCCGGCGGCAGGCCCCGCCGGCTTTGTCGATTGCAGGCCGATGCGCCGCAAGAAAGCCCCTCGCGAGGGGCTTTTTCGTGGCCTGACTGACAAGGGCGTCATGATTGGTAATTCGTCGTTCGCGGGGCTGGGCAACTCGTCCTTCGCAAGCCTCACGCCGGCCCCCGCGTCCGCCGACGAGGCCGAGCCGTGGGTCCGTGGGGAGCTGATCCGCAGCCTGATGCGGGCCTCGCGGGGCTCCTACCTCCTCGCTGCCGCGCTGATGCCCGCCATGGTCGGCCTGAGCTGGGGCTACGTGCCGACCTGGCAGCTCGTGGCGTGGCTGGTGATCGGCATCGCGGCGACCGCCTGCCGCATCTGGGGCGAGCAGGTCTATGCCCGCCACTACGCCGACCGCGATTCGTCCTCGCAGGAATATTTCGTCGAGCACTACCGCCTGCTGTGGAGCGCCAGCGGCTTCGCCTGGGGCCTGTCGATCCTGATCTTCTTCGAGCGCACGCCGCTGGTGAACCAGTTCATGAGCTGGCTGATCGTGGCCGGCGTCGCGACCTTTCCGCTCAACGGGCTGGCGCTGCATCCGCCGCTGCTGCGCCGCTACGTCAACACGCTGTTCTTCACGATGCTGGCCTCGATCGTGCTGCGCGTGATCGAGCTCAAGTTCGAGCGGCCGCACTTCCACTACGGCTTCCTGCTGCTGCCCGGGCTGCACTGGTGGCTGCTGCTGCGCGCCGGCCGGCGCATCCACGAGACCGCGCGCAACAGCTTCGAGCTGCTGTTCCACAACCACATCCTGATCAATTCCCTGACCCAGCAGCGCCAGGCGGCGGTGTCGGCGGTAGCGATGAAGAACCGCTTCCTGGCCAGCGCCGCGCACGACATGCGCCAGCCGGTGCTGGCGCTCTCGCTCTATGCCGACTGGCTGCGCAACGAGCCCGAGCTGGTGGCCGAGATCGCGCCGAAGATCGTGCGCGCCACCCATGCGGTGAACGCGCTCTTCGATTCGCTGTTCGATCTGGCGCGCATCGATTCGGGCCAGGTGCGACTGCACATCGAGCGGGTCGACGTGGCGCAGCTGCTGCACGACCTGGAGCTGCAATACCGGCCGGTGGCCGAGGCCAAGGGGCTCACCTTCAGGATGCACGTCACGCCGGGCACGGTGCTGACCGACCCGATCCGGGTGCGCCGCATGATCGGCAACCTGCTGGCCAATGCGATCAAGTACACGGCCGAGGGCGGAATCCTGCTGGCCTCGCGACAGACCCGCGTCGGGTTGCGGGTGGAAGTCTGGGACACCGGCATCGGCATCGCGCGCGAGAATCTGCGCGACGTCTTCCTGGAGTTCTACAAGGTCGCCGACCATGCCGGCACCTCGGACGGCTTCGGCCTCGGCCTGGCCATCGTCGCGCGCCTGTCTCACGCCCTGGGCCATCCCGTCAGCGTGCGCTCCAGGCTAGGCCGAGGCAGCGTCTTCCGGGTTGCCCTGCACGACGCCGACGAGTCGCAGGCGCAATCGCGAATATCCGGCGCGGTGGGTTAGTCGATGAAGCAGGCGCTGCGTGTGCAGCGAATTGCCAGGGCTCCCGCGGAACCGGCTTCGCCGGGCCGCAGGGAGCGCCCCCTGCAAGGGGGTGGAGAGCGACACGAAGTGCGCGAGCCTGGGGGTTAGCCAGATAGCAGCCCATTGGTTCGGGCGTGGTGCAGCGCCTGCGTGCGGCTCTTGACCCCAAGGCGCCGGAACAGCCGCCAGAGGTGCACCTTCACCGTGTGCTCGCTGATGTCCAGTTCGGTGGCGATGTCGCGGTTGCTCAGGCCCTTGTCGAGCATCGCGATCAGCTGGGTCTGGCGCTTGGAGAGCTTGCTGTTGGCGGTGGCGACCGGTTCCTCGGCCTCGGTGTCGGCCATCAGCAGGCCGCGCAGCGCGGCAGCCAGTTCGGCCGAGCTGGCGGATTTCTCGATGTAGGTGTCGGCGCCGGCCTCGATACAGGCCTCTTCCATGTCGGCCGAGGGCGAGGCCGAATAGACCGCGATCGGCACTTCCGGATAGGCCAGCTTGACCGAGACCACGCCCGAGACGCCGGTGGTGTCGGGCAGCTTCAGGTCCAGGCAGAACAGTCCCGGAGCACCGTGCTGCTTGACTGCTGCGCCCAGCTTGTCGAGGCGTTCCAGCTCGACGATGTTCTCGGCCGGTCGAAGGCGACGCAGGACCATCACGATGGCGTCGCGCATCAGGGGGTGGTCGTCGATGACATAGATACTCATGGTTTTCTCGCAGTGTCCGCGGTTCGGGCCAGGCCCTTGCCGCGATGATGGACCTTCTTCTTCAATCGCTCTCTCTGTCCGTCAGCCGGCCGTCTCTGCGGCAAGGCTTTGCAGCGCGGCCGCTGCCGCCCGTGCCGTCTCGTCGTCGACCGCCTCGATCTGCCCGGCGAGTTCGTTCAGCCCAGCGGCGCCCCGCTGCCTCAACGAGCCGATCGCACGACCGGCCTCTTGCGGCGAAGCGAATCCCAGGCTTTGTATCAGTTGCTTGCCACCCGCGTCCAGCAGCTTGAAGTAGTAAAGGCCGTCGGCCTCGCGGTATTGCTTGAAGCTGGGGCGCGCCACCTTGGCGCTCTTGCCCGCCGCACCCTTGTCGCGGCTGGCCAGGTTGCGCAGGCCCACCGCGTGGCGCAGCTCGGCCATGAAGGGCTGCGACAGAGCGCGCGCCTTCTCGGCGCCGCGGCGCAGGGTGGTCTCGATCTGCGCTGGGTCGTTGAGCAGCGCGTCGTAGTGCTTGCGCATCGGCCCGACCTCCTGGTCGATGCGCTCGAAGAGCAGCTGCTTGGCCTCGCCCCAGCCGATGCCGTCGGCGAAGGCCCGGCGCAGCGATTCGGTCTCGTCGTCGTTGGCGAAGGCCTGGTAGATCTGGAACACCGCCGAGCTGTCGGTGTCCTTGGGCTCGCCCGGCACGCGCGAGTCGGTGACGATCGAGGCGATCTGCTTCTGCAGGAAGGCGCGCGGCGCGAACAGCGCGATGGTGTTGTCGTAGCTCTTGCTCATCTTCCGGCCGTCGAGGCCGGGCAGCGTCGCCACTGCGTCGTCCAGCGCGACCTCGGGCAAGGTGAAGTGCTCGCCGTAGAGATGGTTGAAGTGCTGCGCCATGTCGCGCGCCATCTCGATGTGCTGCACCTGGTCGCGCCCGACCGGCACGTAGTGGGCGTTGAACATCAGGATGTCGGCGCCCATCAGCACCGGGTACATGAAGAGCCCGGCATTGACGTCGGCGTCAGGGTCTTCGCCGCGGGCCGCGTTCTTGTCGACCTGGGCCTTGTAGGCATGGGCTCGGTTCAGCATGCCCTTGCCGGTGACGCAGGTCAGGAACCAGCTCAGCTCGGGAATCTCGGGGATGTCGGACTGGCGATAGAAGGTGACGCGCTCGGGGTCGAGGCCGCAGGCGAGCCAGGTGGCGGCGATCTCCAGCGTCGAACGCTGGATACGGGCCGGCTCATCGACCTTGATGAGGGCATGGAAGTCGGCCAGGAAATAGAAGCTCTGGACGTCTTCCTGGCGGCTGAAGCGCACCGAATGGCGCACCGAGCCGACATAGTTGCCCAGGTGCGGCGTGCCGCTGGTGGTGATGCCGGTGAGGTAGCGGGTGGGCGTGGCAGCGGTGGAGTCTTTGCTTGCGGACATGGGATTTCAGCGAATCAGCGCGGTGAGCGGGGTCAGCAGCGTGTTGATGACCGAGTAGCCGAAGGCCATCAGCGGGCTCAGCCACCAGGAGCTGATCACGCCCGCGATGACCAGGGCCATCACGATGAAGAAGCCGTAGGGTTCGATGCGCGCCAGGAACATCTGCGCGCCGCCGCGCGGCAGCAACCCGGCCAGCACGCGGCCGCCGTCGAGCGGCGGCAGCGGGAACAGGTTGAAGGCCCACATCACCAGGTTGACCAGCACGCCGCCGCGCGCCATCTTGATGAAGAAGGGCTCCTGGATGCCCGCCGCGACCAGCGCCACCAGGAACAGCGCCCAAAGGATCGCCTGGATGAAATTGGAAGCCGGCCCGGCCAGCGCCACCCAGACCATGTCGCGCTTGGGATGGTTCAGCCGGTTGAAGTTGACCGGCACCGGCTTGGCATAGCCGAAAAGGAAGGCGCCCGACGTCGCGAAATAGAGCAGCAGGGGCATCAGCACCGTGCCGATCGGGTCGATGTGCTTGAAAGGGTTGAGGGTCACGCGGCCCATGACGTAGGCGGTGTTGTCGCCCAGATAGCGCGCCACGTACCCATGCGCCGCCTCGTGGATCGTGATCGCGAAGATCACGGGCAGGGCGTAGATGAGTACGGTTTGGATGAGGTTTGAAATATCCACCGGGCCGATTGTCTCAGACGGTTAACAGCCGCTAGAGGCCCAGCACGGCCAGCGACCCGCGCCCCTGCCGCACGACCACCGGATCGCCGCCGGTGCCCATCGGCGTCAGGTCGACCACCGTGGTCGGCTCCGACGGGCAGGCGCCGGCGTCGATCACCGCGCCGATCTGCTTCTCGAAGCGTTCGCGGATCTGGGCCGCGTCGGTCAGCGCCTCGGTCTCGCCGGGCGGGATCAGCGTGGTGGCCAGCAACGGTTCGCCGTGCAGCATCAGCAGCTCGAGCAGGGCCTTGTGATCGGGCACGCGCAGGCCGATGGTCTTGCGCTGCGGATGGCTGACCCGGCGCGGCACTTCCTTGGTGGCCTCGAGCAGGAAGGTGTATGGCCCGGGCGTGGCGGCCTTCAGCAGGCGGTATTGCTTGTTGTCGACCCTTGCGTAGTTGGAGAGCTCGCTCAGGTCGCGGCACAGCAGGGTCAGGTGGTGCTTGTCGTCGACCTGGCGGATGCGGCGCAGCTGGTCGACCGCGTCCTTGTCGTCGAGGTGGCAGGCGAGCGCATAGCTCGAATCGGTGGGCACGGCGACGATCTCGCCGCGCGCCAGCAGGGCGACTGCCTGCTTGAGCAGTCGTTGCTGCGGATTGTCCGGGTGGACTTCGAAGAACTGGGCCATGGGTCGATTCTGCCGCGCTGTCCCGGATCAAGATTCGGCCGGCTCGATCGGCACCCGGCGCTCGCGCACCGTGAGCCAGGCCCCGGCCGCGCCGCAGACCGCGATGAGCCCCATGCCGACCAGCGACAGGCGGTCCGGCATCGCCGAGAAGACCAGCCAGCCGCCCAGTGTCGAGAAGGCGATCTGGCCGTAGAGGTAAGGCGTCAGGGTCGAGGCCGGTGCGCGCTGGTAGGCCAGGATCAGCATGAAATGGCCGATCGTGCCCATGAAGCCCATCAGGCACAGCAGCGCCCACCATTGCCAGGAAGGCAGCGCGGTCCAGGCGAAAGGCAGGACCAGCGAGACCAGCACGGTGCCGACCCAGCCGCTGTAGAAGTGCATGGTCAGCGGGTTCTCGGTGCGTGCCAGGGTGCTGGTCAGCACCTGGAACCAGGCGTTGGTCAGCACCAGCCCGATCGGCAGGAACATCGCCCAGCTGAAGGCCTCGCTGCCCGGCCGCAGGATGACCAGCGTGCCCGCGAAGCCGCCGGCCACCAGGGTCCAGCGCAGGGGCGAGACCTGTTCCTTCAGGGCGGTCGCGGCCAGCAGCGTGATCACCAGCGGCGCGATCAGCACGATCGAGGTGAATTCGGCCAGCGGCATGTAGCGCAGGCTGAGGAAGGCCAGGATGCTCGACGCCAGCAGCAGCGCGCCACGCAGGAACTGGTACTTCGGATGGCGGGTGCGCAGCAGTGCCGTGCCGTGCAGCGGCAGCAGCACCAGCGTGGTGGCCACCGCCTGGAAGGCATAGCGCACCCAGACGCCCATCAGAATCGGCACCGCCGCGGTCGAGACCTTGGTGGCGGTATCGAGCGTCGAGAAGCAGGCCACCGCCAGCAGCACCAGGCCGATGCCGGCCAGGATGCGCTCCGATTCGCGGTCGCGAGCGCCCTGGCGAGCGAGCGCCGCATTGACCGACGAAGCCGTCACCGGATGCGGTGCTCCAGCAGCTCCCAGACCGGGGTCAGCGCCCCGGGTAGCGGCGGCAGCTTGCCGAGGTCGCAGTGGCTTTCGTCGGGGCTGTGGAAGTCGCTGCCGCGCGAGGCGGCGAAATCGAACTCCAGCGCCTTGTCGGCATATTCGACGTATTCGGCCGGGGTGTGGCTGCCGGTGACCACTTCGATCGCCCGGCCGCCATGGGCCTTGAACTCGACGAAGAGCGCGTATTCCTCGTTGGCCGTGAACTTGTAGCGGCCCGGATGCGCGATCACCGCCATGCCCTCGGCCGCGGTGATCCATTGCACCGCGTCCTTCAGCGTGGCCCAGCGGTGCGGCACGTAGCCGGGCTTGCCCTCGGTGAGGAACTTGCGGAAGACCTCGTTGGTGTCCCGGCAGTGGCCGGCCTCGACCAGGAAGCGCGCGAAGTGGGTACGCGAGATGAGTTCGGGGTTGCCGACGAACTTCAGCGCGCCTTCATAGGCGCCGTGGATGCCGATCCTGGCGAGGCCATCGGACATCTCCCGGGCCCGCTTGCCGCGCCCGCCCCGGGTGTCGTAGAGGCCTTCGCTGATCGCGGCGTCGTCCGGGTCGAAGCCCAGGCCGACGATGTGCACCGTCTCGCCGGCGAAGGTCACCGAGATCTCGGTGCCGGTGAGGTATTTCATGCCGTGTTCGCGGGCCGCGGCCGCGGCGCGGTGCTGGCCGCCGATCTCGTCGTGATCGGTCAGGGCCCAGAGCTCGACCCCGTTGGCGGCCGCGCGGGCCGCCAGATCCTCGGGCGTCAGGGTGCCGTCGGAGACCACGGAGTGGCAGTGCAGGTCGGCGTTGAGGATCGAGGACACCGCACGAGTTTATGCGTTCCCGAATTTGCGCGCGGGCGATGGCGCTTTTCGGCCCGTGCGCCTATCGCTTCTTGCGGAAGGCCAGCCAGGCCGCGATGGCGGTGACGACCGAGACGATGCCCACCACGATCCAGAAGCCGCTCTTGTGCTCGGCCAGCGGGATGCCGCCGACGTTCATGCCGAACAGGCCGGCCGTCACGTTGAAGGGCAGCGCCAGCACCGTGACCACCGTCAGCACGAAGAGGCTGCGGTTGGTGCTCTCGTTGACGTTGTCGGCGATCTCTTCCTGCAGCAGCTTGATGCGCTCCTGCAGGGCATTCATGTCGCGCAGCACCACCGAGAACTCCTCGGTCGAGCCGCGCAGCGCCTGGGCGTCGGGCTCGGCCATCCAGGCCGGTGGATGCTGCAGCAGCCGGAACAGCGCGGCCGGCTCCGGCGCCAGCAGGCGCTGCAGCCGCACCAGCACCCGGCGCAGCGCGCCGAGCCGGGCGCGCTTGTTGTCGAGCCGGCCGGCCAGCAGTTGGTCCTCGATGGTGTCGATGCGGCCGGTCACCTCGCGCACGATGCTGACCAGCACATCGGCCTGCACCCGCAGCAGGTGCTCGAGCAGCTCGGAAGTGGAGCGCGGCGCGTCGCCGGCCTTGACCGCGGTGCGAAGCGCATCGACCGAGCGCAGCGGCTGGGCACGCGCGGTGACGACCAGGCGCGGACCGACGCTGATCCAGAGCGTCGCGATCTCCGAGGGCTCGAAGGCGAACTCGAAGTGCACGTCGTTGATGACCGCGATCAGCGAGTCGTCGTCGGCGCGCTCGATGCGGGTCGAATGCAGGCCGTCGGTGAGCGTCTCGAAGAACAGCTCGGAGAGCCCCGCATGGCGCGCCAGCCAGCGCTCGGCCTGGGCATGGCTCAGGTTGAAGTGCAGCCACATGTAGCGGCCGTCCGGCGGCTGCTCCGGCGCCGATTCGAGCCAGGCCGCGGCCTCGGCCGAATCGACGGCATGCGCCGGCTGCGGCGCCTGGGGATCGAAGAGGTAGCCGCAGATCAGGCCGGCCTGGTCGCTGCCGTAGGCGGCAGTCTTGTCCTGGAGAAAAGGCAAGGGGGGCCGGCGATCAGAACAGGTGGGTGAACAGCCAGTAGAGCGAAGCCGACAGCAGCATCGCCGCCGGCAGGGTCAGCACCCAGGCCAGCGCCAGGTTGCGCAGCGTGCTCCACTGCAGGCCGGAACCGCTGGCCGCCATGGTGCCGGCCACGCCGGAGGACAGCACGTGGGTGGTCGACACCGGCAGGCCGTACATGTCCGCCGCGCCGATGGTCAGCATCGCCACCACCTCGGCCGAGGCGCCCTGCGCGTAGGTCAGGTGGGTCTTGCCGATCTTCTCGCCGACGGTGATGACGATGCGCTTCCAGCCGACCATCGTGCCCAGGCCCAGGGCGATCGCGACCACCACCTTGACCCACAGCGGGATGTACCGGGTGGCCTGGTCGATCTCCTTGCGGAAGGCGCCGATCTTGGCCTTGGCGTCGGCGTCGAAATTGGCGGCGCCGCTGGCGTCGAGGCGGCGCAGCGCCTCCGAGGCCAGGTACATGTCGTTGCGCACGTTGGCGACTGCATCGGCGGGCAGTCCGGAGAGCGATCCATGGTCGCTCACCTGCTGGGCGATGCTGCCGGCCAGCACCGAGATGGCCGGGACCACCGCCGGGCCGTATTCCCTGGTGCGCACGAACTTGGCGACCGTGTCGCGCGCCGCAGCCGGCGTGGCGGCCGGCTCGATGGCCGGCACGCTGCGCTTCATCGCGCCTTGCGCCACCTGGGCCACCGCGACGAACTGGATGGTCTGGTCGGCCGGCATCGCGCGGTTGAGCGCATAGGCCATCGGCAGCGTGCCGACCAGGATCAGCATGATCAGGCCCATGCCCTTCTGGCCGTCGTTCGAGCCGTGGGCGAAGGACACGCCGGTGCAGGTCAGCACCAGCAGGCCGCGGATCCAGGCCGGCGGCGGGCTGTTGGTCTTGGGTTGCTCGTACAGCTCGCGGTTCTTGACCAGCAGCTTCAGCACCAGCAGGAGCGCCGCCGAGAAGACGAAGCCGACCACCGGCGACAACAGGAGCGCGTAGCCCACGTTGGTCGCCTGGCCCCAGTCGACACCGCTGGTGCCGTCGCGGCCGTGCATCAGCGCGTTGGCCACGCCGACGCCGATGATCGAGCCGATCAGCGTGTGCGAGGAGGAAGCTGGCAGTCCGAGCCACCAGGTGCCGAGGTTCCAGATGATGGCCGCGATCAGCAGCGCGAAGACCATCGCGAAGCCCGCGCCGGAACCCACCTGCAGGATCAGCTCCACAGGCAGCAGCGAGATGATGCCGAAGGCCACCGCGCCGCTGGACAGCAGCACGCCCAGGAAGTTGAAGGCGCCCGACCAGATCACCGCGAAATTGGGCGGCAGCGAATGGGTGTAGATGACGGTCGCGACCGCGTTGGCCGTGTCATGGAAGCCGTTGACGAATTCGAAGCCCAGGGCGATCAGCAGCGCCACGCCGAGCAGGATGTAGGGCACCCAGGTGGTGGTCGGCGCGCCGCTGGCGCTCACGTCCTGCGCCAGGCTGTAGGCGGTATAGAAGAGGCCGATGGCCAGCAGGCCCACGAACACCACCAGCGTGACCGGGCCGGGCTTTGCATCCAGATGCGGCCGTCCGGCGGGCGGGCTGGGATTTCGTACAGGCGTGGCGGCAGCGATCGAGCTCATGGATTTCCCGAGGGTTGTGCAGGGTGGGGGCCATGGTCGAGGCCGACTGTGTCAGGCTTGTGACGGTCCGGGCGGCGCTAACCTTCTGTCACAGGACCGTCATCCGGGCGCTGCAGCATCGACCGGGACACCGTTTCCAGGAATCAACATGACCTTGCCAGGCACCCTCGAAAACCATGACGAACTGATGGCCCGCATCGCGCGCGACCTGGTCGACAGCTACGACGAGGAGATCGAGCTAGAGCTCGAGGACCGCAACCTCGACGAACTGGAGACCGGCAAGCCCGGCGACAAGGTGGGACGCCAGGCCTATTTCAAGGAGCTGTTCCGGCTGCAGGCCGAACTCGTCAAGCTGCAGGACTGGGTCCAGCAGAACCGCCAGAAGGTGGTGATCATCTTCGAGGGCCGCGACGCGGCGGGCAAGGGCGGCGTCATCAAGCGCATCACCCAGCGCCTCAACCCGCGGGTGGCCCGGGTGGCCGCGCTGCCGGCGCCGAACGACCGCGAACGCACACAGTGGTACTTCCAGCGCTACGTCGCGCACCTGCCGGCGGCCGGCGAGATGGTGCTGTTCGACCGCAGCTGGTACAACCGCGCCGGCGTCGAGCGGGTGATGGGCTTTTGCACCGACGACGAGTATGAGGAGTTCTTCCGCAGCGTGCCCGACTTCGAGCGGATGCTGGTGCGCTCGGGCATCAAGCTGATCAAGTACTGGTTCTCGATCAGCGACGACGAGCAGCACATGCGCTTCCTGGGTCGCATCCACGATCCGCTCAAGCAATGGAAGCTGAGCCCGATGGACCTCGAATCGCGCCGGCGCTGGGAGGAATACACCCGCGCGAAAGAGACCATGCTCGAGCGCACCCACATTCCCGAGGCGCCCTGGTGGGTGGTGCATGCCGACGACAAGAAGAAGGCGCGGCTCAACTGCATCAGCCACCTGCTCGGCCAGATGCCCTACGCGGAGGTCGATCACCCGCCGATCGAGCTGCCCGACCGCGTGCGCGCACCGGACTACTCGCGGCATCCGGTGCCGGCCAGCATGTACGTACCTGAAATCTACTAACCCCCCGAGCGGCTTCGCCGCTCCCCCCTCTCTACCGCCGTCGGCGGGGAGGGGGGCGCTCCCGAAGGCCCGGCAAAGCCGGATCCTTGGGTGCCCTGGAAGGTGGCCGGCTTCGCGGCCATCGGATTGGGGGTGGCGGGTCGCGCGAGAAGAATCGAGAGTTGCTTGTCCTTTGGAGGGGTGGCTGCCCCGTTATTCGGGGCGTCGATTCCCATGGGCGGCCGGGGCCTAAGCTGCTACCGTGTGGCCTCGCCCATGTCTGCTCGCCGATGACCCGCCGAAGCCTGTCCCCGCTGACCCGCGCCTACCAGCGCAACCTGAAGGCGTTGACCAAGGCCGCGCTGGGCAGCGGCAAGCGGATCGCCACCCGGGTGCGGCGCGTGGCGGTGCGGCAGCTGAAGCCGCCGCCCGGGCGCGGCGACTGGATCAGCGGCGTGGCGCTCGGTCCGGCGGGTGCGCGCGGCTATCACCTGTACCGGCCGCCCGGCCTGGACCTGGCGCTCGGCGAGAAGCTGCCGCTGATGGTGATGCTGCACGGCTGCGGCCAGACCGGGCGCGACTTCGCGGTCAGCACGCGCATGAACCGCATCGCCGACCGAGAACGCTTCCTGGTGCTCTACCCCGAGCAGGACCGCCTGGCCAATGCCCAGGGCTGCTGGAACTGGTATGAGCGCCGTTCGGGCAAGGCCGACGCCGAGGCCACGACCCTGCTGGCCGCGATCGACCAGGTGCTGTTGCTGTATCCGGCCGATCGGGCACGGGTCGCGCTGGCCGGTCTGTCGGCCGGCGCCAGCATGGCGGCGCTGCTGGCCACGCGCTATCCGGCCCACTTCGTGGCGGTGGCGATGCATTCGGGCGTCGCGCCCGGCGCTGCGCGCTCGCCGGCCACCGCGCTGGGCGCGATGCGCGGCCAGCATGTGCCGCCGATGCCGGCGACGGCGGTGGGCAAGGCCATGGGCGCGGCCGCGGTCTTCGCCAGCCTGCCGCCGCTGCTGGTCATCCACGGCGACGCCGACCGTGTGGTGGCGGCCAGCAATGCCGCCAGCAGCGCCCATGTGTGGGCCGTCGCCACCGGCGCGAAGCCGGGCGCGACGCGGTTGGTCCAGCGCGGCAAGCGCTACCCGATGCGGCTGACCGACTACAGGCGGGGCGGCCGCACCGCGGTCACCCTGTGCGAGATCGCCGGGCTGGGTCATGCGTGGAGCGGCGGCGCGGCCAGCGTGCCTTTTTCCGATGGGGCCGGCCCCGATGCCTCGAAGCTGGTGTGGGCCTTCGCGCAGCGGCAATTCCGGCTGGCGGCCGAAGTGGCCTAGGGTCCCTGGCGCATCCATAACAAAAAAGGGCGGAACACATGTCGACCATCGCCTATGACGCCAGCCGGATCGCGCTCTATTCGCCGGAGCGCCACGAGACGCTGTTCGAGGCGGACCAGGCATTCACCCCGACGCAATGGGCGGTCGAGACGGCCCGCCTGGCCTATTACCGCGCGGAGGAATCGGCCGCCGAGTCGGCGCGGCTTGCCGATGCACTGGCACTGGCCGGCTTCGGCGCGCCGACGGTGTTCCGGGATGCCGCCACCTTCGCCTTCGGCAGCATCCATGCCGGCGACGGCAGCGCGCTGGTCGCCTTCAGGGGGACGCAGCCCGACGACATCCGCCATCTCGCGACCAACCTGCAGGCCCAGCAGACCGAATGGACCGAAAGCGGTGGCCGGGTGCACGCCGGCTTCGCCAAGGCCGCAAGATCGGTGCTGCCGCAGATCGGCGCCTGGCTCGCCGGCGAGGCTCGCGAACACAGCCGGCTGATCCTGGCAGGCCACAGCCTGGGCGCCGCTCTTGCGACGCTGGCCGCCACCGTGCTGCGGCCGGCGCTGCTGGTCACGCTCGGTTCGCCGCGCGTGGGTGACGCCGACTTCGTCGCCGCGCTGGCCGGTGCGCACGTCATGCGCCTGGTCGACGGCTGCGACGTCGTCACCCAGCTGCCGCCGGCCCTGTCCTTCTATGCGCATGCGGGCGCACTGAGCTACATCACCTGCATCGACGGCCGGGCGGTGGAAGACCCCGCGCCCTCGCTGATCGAGGCCGACCGCGCCCAGGGCCGCGCCCGCTATGCGGCGGAGCATGCGTGGAAGCCCGGCAGCGTGCTGCTGCGCGAGCTCGCGGACCACGCGCCGATCAACTACGCGCGAGCCTTCTTCGGCTGAGCGTCGGCTTTCACGGGTATCGAACCAGAGCGGCTGTTCGCTGGCCGTGGCGCATTGCCGTGCACGGATCACGAGGCGCAATCCGCCCCTTCAGGCATTTGAGAGAAATTTCGTTACTCATTGGAAGTAATTAATTTTTCCGCTATTGCCAAATCCAATCTTGGTATTTCTACAAGGCTATTTCGTGGTCGGACGCATTTCGCTGCGACAGCCTTTTTGAGAAGTTAAACTCGGCGTCGCCTCAGGGAGGCAAGCCATTGCGCAATCGCAATCAACAAAATCGACTAAAGAATCTATCCATGTACGTCAAGACGACACTGTCCGCAATCTGCGCAGTCATTGGCCTGGTGGCCGCACCA
>Ga0265327_10002981_pt1 | contig 16830 bp, 12 predicted proteins | sample 41621metaG_FD_202089 | JGI IMG/M metagenome (GOLD analysis project Ga0265327, IMG submission 202089) | Rhizosphere microbial communities from Carex aquatilis grown in University of Washington, Seatle, WA, United States - 4-16-21 metaG | ecosystem: Host-associated > Plants > Roots > Rhizosphere... | reverse complement strand
TGCTCTACGACAAACCAAGTCCGAAGGGCCAGCACGTCAACATCGTGCTCATCAACGACAACGGCACGCTGACGACAGTCGGCGGCGGCGAGGGCACCAACGTGGGCCTGTCGACCTACAAGATCGCCGACGACCCCGGCATCCGCGGTTTCGGACGGTACGAATGACGCTGTCGACTCAGCCCTGAACCACGAACAGACGCAAAGCTGTCGATTTCCAGCCGGAAATGACAGTTTTACGTCTGCTCGCGAAAGGACTGCTACAGCTCGGTGACCGTCGCGGTCAGGTGCGGGTAACCCTTCGACAGGTTGCGCAGTGCCAGCTCCCAGCCGCCGTCGATGGGTTCGACGTACAGCCCGACCTTTGCCGGTAACAGGACCGGCTTGCCGAACTTCACGGAGTACTTCACCGCATCCGGCAGCTGGCCTTCGATGTTGGCCAGTACCGCTGCGGCGCTGAACATTCCGTGCGCGATGGCGGTCGGGAAGCCGAACAGCTTGGCGCCGATCGAACTGGTGTGGATCGGGTTGTGGTCGCCGCCGATGTCGGCGTAATGCCGAATCTGCCCCGGCGTGATGCTGATGACCGCGTTGGGTGGCGGCAGCTTCGGCTGCTTGACCGGCTCCGGCTTCGGCTCACCCGACAGGCTGGTCCGCTGCTGGTGCAGGAACGTGGTGACCTGGCTCCACACCAGATCATTGCCGACCTTGACATCGGTGATGATGTCGACCAGCAGACCCTTGCGGTGCTCGCGCAGGTTCTCCGCGCGCACCGCGATGTCCAGCTCGTCGGTCACCTTGATGGGCCGGTACTGGGTGATGTGGTTCTCGATGTGCACCGAACCCATTGCGGCGAACGGGAAATCGAATCCGGTGACCAACGACATCATGGTCGGGAACGTCAGTGCGAACGGGTAGGTCAGCGGCACGGTGTCGCCGAACCGCAGACCCGTCACCGCGGCGTACTCGGCAACGTTCTTGGGGTCGATGGTCAGGCCCGACACCGTGACGGTGCGAACCGGCAGGGTGGCGCCCCGCGACACGAACGGCAGCGCACCCGCCACCGCCCGTGCCATGTTGAGAAGGCCATTCGGTTGTGCCATCGCTACTGTCTCCTGTTCTTCGCGCAAGCGCTCATCACGCGCCCAGCAGGGCCTGGCCGCAGACCCGAATCGTGTTGCCGGTCACGGCGTTCGAGGCGGGGCTGGCGAAGTAGGCGATCAGCTCGGCGACATCGACCGGCAGGCCGCCCTGGAACAGCGAGTTGAGTCGGCGGCCGACCTCGCGGGTGGCCAGCGGGATGGCGTCGGTCATCTTGGTCTCGATGAAGCCCGGCGCGACGGCGTTGATGGTGACGCCCTTCTCGCCGAACACCTCCGCGTACGCGTCGGTCATGCCGATCATGCCGGCCTTGGTGGCGGCGTAGTTGGTCTGGCCGCGGTTACCGGCGATACCGGCCATCGACGACAGTCCGACGATGCGGCCGCCCTCGCCGATGGTGCCGTTCTCCACCAGACCTTGCGCAAGACGTTGCGGCGCAAGCAGGTTCACGGCGATGACGGAATCCCAGCGGGCGTCGTCCATGTTGGCGAGCAGCTTGTCGCGGGTGATGCCGGCGTTGTTGACCAGCACGTCGGCCTTGCCATCATGATGTTCGGTCAGGTGCGCGACGATCTGGGCGACGGCGTCGTCGGCCGTCACATCAAGGGCCAGCGCGGTGCCACCGACCGCGGCGGCGGTCTCGGCCAGCGCGTCAGCGGCCTGCGGGACGTCGATGGCGACGACGGCAGCGCCGTCGCGCGCGAAGACCCGCGCGATCTCGGCACCGATGCCGCGGGCGGCACCGGTCACCAGCGCGACCTTGCCGGCCAGCGGCTTGTCCCAGTCGGCCGGGGCGACGGAGTCGGCGGCGCCGACGTAGAACACCTGGCCGTCGACGTAGGCCGACTTGCCCGAGAGCAGGAAGCGGACCGTCGACTCGATGCCCGACGCGGCCGGCGAGGCCTTGGCCGAGAGGTACACCAGGCCGATGGTGGCGCCGCGCTGCAGCTCCTTGCCGAGCGACCGGGTGAAGCCTTCGAGGGCACGCTGGGCGATACGCTCATCGATGCTGTCGGTCTCGTCCGGCGTGGTGCCGACGACGACGACGCGGCTGTTGGCGGCCAGGTTGCGCAGCACGGGGGTGAAGAACTGGTGGAGCTGCTTGAGCTGCTCGGGCTTGGTGATGCCGGTGGCGTCGAACAGCAGGCCGCCGAACGAGTCGGCCCAGCGGCCGCCGACGTTGTTGCCGACGAGGTCGTAGTCGTCGGCCAGGGCGGCGCGCAGGGGCTCTGCGACGCGGCCTTCGCCGCCGATCAGGAGTGGGCCGGCCAGGGCGCGCTCGCCGGCCTTGTAGCGGCGCAGCGGCTGGGGCTGCGGTACGCCGAGCTGCTTGGCCAGGAACGAACCCGGGCCGGAGGTCAGAACTTGGGAGAGGACGTCAGCCATTGCGGACCTTTCTGCGGACGTGTGTCGTATAGACGGAACCGTCTTGTCAGAGACGAACTTACTCCAGAGTAAGAACGGTGGGTAATATAGGCGTCAAGCAACATCTTGCCTCAGTCATCGAACCGCAACGAACTGGAGAAATACCGTGGCCGAGACCAACAGCCGCCGCCGTGTGGCCGTCCTGGGTGGTAACCGCATTCCCTTCGCACGATCCGACGGCGCATACGCCAACGCCTCCAACCAGGACATGTTCACCGCGGCCCTGGACGGCCTGATCGACCGCTTCAACCTCAAGGGCGAGAAGCTCGACATGGTGATCGGCGGCGCGGTGCTCAAGCACAGCCGTGATTTCAATCTCATGCGCGAGTGTGTCCTGGGCACCTCGCTGTCGCCCTACACGCCGGCCTTCGACCTGCAGCAGGCCTGTGGCACCGGTCTGCAGTCGGCCATCGCGGCCGCTGACGGCATCGCTGCCGGCCGCTACCAGGTGGCCGCCGCCGGTGGTGTCGACACCGCCTCGGACGCCCCGATCGCCCTCGGCAATGACCTGCGCCGCGTGCTGCTGAGCCTGCGCCGGGCCAAGTCGAACGTCGACCGCCTCAAGCTCGTCGGCAAGCTGCCGGCCGCTGTCGGCGTCGAGATCCCGGTCAACAGCGAGGCCCGCACCGGGCTGTCGATGGGCGAGCACGCCGCGCAGACCGCCAAGGAAATGGGCGTCAAGCGCACCGACCAGGACGCCCTGGCCGCCGCCAGCCACCAGAACATGGCCGCCGCGTACGACCGCGGCTTCTTCGACGACCTGGTCAGCCCCTTCCTGGGCCTGTACCGCGACAACAACCTGCGCGCCGACTCGTCCGTGGAAAAGTTGGCGAAGCTGCGTCCCGTCTTCGGCGTGAAGCTGGGTGACGCCACCATGACCGCCGGCAACTCGACCCCGCTGACCGACGGCGCCTCGGTGGCGCTGCTGTCCACCGACGAGTGGGCTGCCGAGCACAACATTCCGGTGCTGGCCTACTTCGTCGACTCCGAGACCGCCGCGGTCGACTACGTCAACGGCACAGACGGCCTGCTGATGGCCCCGACCTACGCCGTGCCGCGCCTGCTGGCCCGCAACGGCCTGACGCTGCAGGACTTCGACTTCTACGAGATCCACGAGGCCTTCGCCTCGGTGGTGCTGGCCACGCTGGCCGCCTGGGAGTCGCCGGAGTACTGCAAGGGCCGCCTCGGCCTGGACGCGCCGCTCGGCTCGATCGACCGGTCCAAGCTGAACGTCAACGGCTCGTCGCTCGCTGCAGGTCATCCGTTCGCCGCGACCGGCGGCCGCATCGTGGCCCAGCTGGCCAAGCAGCTCGCGGAGAAGAAGAAGGAGACCGGCAAGCCGGTTCGCGGCCTGATCTCCATCTGCGCCGCAGGCGGGCAGGGCGTCACCGCGATCCTGGAGGCCTGAGACCTCGAACGGGTGGGAAATGGCCGTCCAACCAGCGGTTTTGCGGCCATTTCCACCATTTTCGCCAGGGCGTGTAACGCCCTGAGGTGCCCCAGCGATACCCCTAGTGCCTCGTGTTTCCGTCTGACCCCCGACCTGACGGAGGCACGGGGCACTCTCGTTTTCGGGGCCGGGCGGGGGCCCGCGGAGGTTGGTATGCGCCCCGCGCTCCTATGACGAACGTGCAGCTTTCGGCGGCCATGTTCGAGATCCGGCGGCAAAAGCCGCACATTCGGCATAGCACCCGTGAGCAGACAAGTGACCTGCCCCCTGCAGCGCGCAGACGCTCAGAGCAGCGCCGCCAGCACCGGCACATGGCTGACGCCGACGTCCTTGGCCGCGGTGGTCAGGGTGACGGGGCCCATCGCCCGGAGCTGGGCCAAGTCCGCCGAATCGGCGAGTTCCTCGCGGTAGCGGGCCGCGAAATCGTCGTACTGATCCAGATGCGCGTGGTACCACTTGCGCAGTTCATTCGACGGCGCGACGTGCGGCATCCAGGTGCCGACGCGGGGGTCTTCCTTGTGAATTCCCCTGGGCCACAACCGGTCCACGGTGACCCTGGGTGGCTGGGCCGGATCAACCGGGTCGTACACCCGAGCAGTGTCGATCATTTCGGGTCCTTGTGGATGGCCGCGGGCGGCGGCGGTGGCGTGAACAGGCTGCCTCCGACACTGCCACGCAGAGTGCGGATCGCAACCAGTCCCCAGGTGCACAGCAGAAAGACGTAGGCCAGCACCGCGGCGACGCGGAACGCCGGCAGGCCGGTGTGCGCGGCGAGCTGAGACGTGCCGGTCACGAAGGTGCCGACCGGGAAAGTGAGGCTCCACCAGGTCAGGGCGAAGGGCATTCCGCGTCGCATGGTGCGCACGGTCAGGGCGCTGGCCAGGCTGATCCACAACACCGCGAAACCCCACACCGGGACGCCGAACAGCACCGCGAAAACGTTCATGGCGGACGCCAGATCCGGCGCGACGGCCGAGGCGGCCGCGGTGCCGAGCAGTCCCGCCGCCGTGATGCCCTGGCCGAGCGGGCCCAGCACGATCCACAACGTCGGGACGCGGGCCGACCCCGAGGTGCCGTAGTGCGCCAGCCGGCTCCAGATCATCGTGATGATGATCAGGGCCGCGATCAGCGACAGCCCGAACATCGCGAAGCAGCCGTAGAACATCGTGGTGCGGGCCGTGCCCGGCGGCAGGTGCGGCAGCAGCAGTGCCCCCGACGCCGCGGACACCATGGGCGGTACGACGGGCATCAGCCAGCCGCCGAACGCGGCGTCCGGCCCGACTTCCAGCTGCGTGAACATCAGGAACGGAATGGTCATCGCGGTGAACAGTCCGCCGATGGTGCCCGCCGTCCACAGCACCCAGTCGAGGTCGACGGCAAAGCGCGTCCCGATCAGGTCCTTGCCGATCAGCAGCGCGCCGAGGCCGACGGTCATCAACGCCATCGGCGCCGCGCCGTAGAAGTGCGTCATCTGCGGATTACGGACTTGACCGCGCGCCACCGTGGGGTGGCGCGCCCACTGCACCGACACCGCGACGATCAGCAGCACCAGCAGGGCGGTGGCGATCACCCACACGCCCTCGGCAAAGCCCCGAAGCCCGGGCAGGTGCACCGGCAGGGACGCGGCCGCGGTGGCGACGATGCCCGTGCCCATGACCGACGCGAACCAGTTGGGGCCGAAATATTGCAGTCGGGCAGTCTCTGGCGCATCGGTTGTCATGGTTCGATACTCACAGGTGACGCAATCCGACCTCAAGGAGCATCCCGTGCAGATCAGTGTTCTCGGTTCGTTGAGTGGGCTCAAGTCTCCCGTCGACGACACCATCGCGTACCTGAACCAGCTGCGTGACGAGGGATTCCGTCGGGCCTGGTACACCCAGATGCCTTACGAGCCAGACCTTCTGACGGTATTGGCGGTGGCGCTGCACGAGGTCGACGACATCGAGGTCGGCACGGGAGTGCTGCCGATCCAGAATCAGCATCCGATGCTGCTGGCGCAGCGGGCCCTGACCATCAGTGAGCTGTCCGGCGGCCGGCTGCTGCTCGGGCTGGGTATGACGCACCAGGCCGTCACCGAGGGCATGTGGGGTATCCCGTGGGACAAGCCGGTACGTCGCCTCAATGAATACCTCGACGGCCTGCTGCCGCTGCTCGCCGGTGACAAGGCCAACGCCGCCGGCGAAACGGTGACCACCCGCGGCGCGTTGATGATTCCTGGCGCCCCGACCCCGCCGGTGTACATCGCCGCGCTCGGGCCGAAGCTCCTGCAGATCGCGGGGCGGCGTTCGTCGGGCACGGTGACGTGGATGACCGGTCCGAAAACCCTTGCGGGCCACGTCAGTCCGACGTTGCGCCAGGCCGCAGCCGACGCCGGCCGGGCCGACGCCGTCCGGGTGGTTGCGGCTCTGCCGGTCGCGGTCACCGACGACGTCGACGGGGCCCGCAAGCTGGCCGCCGAGCAGTTCGCGATGTACGGGCACCTGCCCTCGTACCGGGCGATGCTCGACCGCGAGGGATACGCGGGCCCGGAAGACGCCGCGATCATCGGTGACGAGCAGACGGTGCGCGATCGGCTGGCCGAACTCGAAGCCGCCGGTGTCGACGAATACGTCGGCGTGACATTCGATCCGTCCGCCGAAGGCCGGGCCCGCACCCGCGCGGTGCTCAAAAAACTGGAATCCTGACCAAGTTTGGCAAGGCTTCGTTGGCTGGCAAATCATCGCGGGCCCGGATAGCGTTGCAGGAATGGCGATCTCGTCCCACGATGCCGAGCCTCACGCGGGTTCGGTTGCGTCAAAGCTGAACTGGTTGCGCGCCGGCGTGCTCGGTGCCAACGATGGCATCGTGTCGACCGCCGGCATCGTCGTCGGTGTCGCGGCCGCGACGGCCGAGCGCGGGCCGATCTTCACCGCCGGCATGGCGGGATTGGTGGCCGGCGCGGTATCGATGGCGCTGGGCGAGTACGTGTCGGTGAGCTCTCAGCGCGATACCGAACGTGCGCTGCTGGCCAAAGAACGCCGTGAGCTCAAAGACGACCCCGCCGCCGAGCTCGACGAATTGGCCAGCCTGTTGGAAGGCAGAGGCCTGTCGCCGTCGACGGCGCGCACCGCGGCCGAAGAACTCACCGATCACAATGCCTTCGCCGCGCATGCGGTGGTCGAATTGGGCATCACGCCAGGTGAATTGGCGAACCCGTGGGCGGCTGCCTTCTCCTCTGCGGTGTCGTTCACCGTCGGCGCGTTGTTGCCCTTGGTGGCGATCTTGCTGCCGCCGATGGCATACCGGGTTCCGGTGACGATGTTCGCGGTGCTCCTGGCGTTGGCCATCACCGGGGTCGTATCGGCCCGGCTCGGTGGCGCGTCTGTCGGAAAGGCTGTGGCACGTAACGTGATAGGCGGCGCCCTGGCCTTGAGCGCCACCTACCTCGTCGGCCACCTGGTTGGCGGCGTCGTCGCCTGAGCCCGGCTGAGGGACCTGCGGCCCCTGATCGCTGTCTGCGCTCAAGCACGTTTCCCCGTCGCGGCCACGTCAGTCCTTTCAATCCATTGTGGGGATGGTGATTTCGCGGCGGAGGAGCTTCCCGGTCGGGCCCTTGGGCAGGTCGTCGAGGAACCAGATGCGGCGCGGGTACTTGTAGGCGGCCACCTGGCTCTTCACGAACTCGCGGAGTTCGTCCGCGGCGACCGCGATGCCGGGCTTGAGGCTGACGGCGGCGCCGACCTCCTCGCCGAGCGAGTCGTGCGGGATGCCCACCACAGCCGCCTCGGCGACCGCGGGGTGCGTGTAGAGGACTTCTTCGACCTCGCGGGGATAGACGTTGAAACCGCCGCGGATGATGAGCGCCTTCTTGCGGTCGACGATGTAGTAGTAGCCGTCCTCGTCGGTCCGCGCGATGTCGCCGGTGGCGAACCAGCCGTCGGCGTTGATGGCCTCTGCTGTGGCCTCCGGCAGGTTCCAGTAGCCCTTCATGACGTTGTGGCCGCGGATTTCGATCTCCCCGGGCTCACCCTGGGCCACCTCGGCGCCGTCGGTATCGACGACGCGCATCTCGACGCCCTCGACCGGCGTGCCGATCGAGCCGGGCTTGCGCGGACGGTCCGGGTGGTTGAACGCCGCCACCGGCGAGGTCTCGGACAGGCCGTAGCCCTCCAGCACCGGGCAGTCGAAGGTCTGCTCGAAGTCCTGCAGCACCTGCACCGGAATCGCGGCGCCGCCCGAGACCGCGATCCGCAGCGTGTCGGTAGACACCGAGGACGCCGAACCGGCCGCCGCCAAAAGGGCCGAATACATCGTCGGGACACCCTCGAAGATCGTGACGCCGTCCCGCTCGACCAGCTCCAGCGCCTTGGCCGGATCGAAGCGCGGCAGCAGGCTCAGGGTCGCTCCGGCGAGCACCGCCGAGTTCAGGCCGCACGTCAGGCCGAACACGTGGAAGAGCGGCAGGCAGCCCATCACCACGTCGTCGGGCCCGATGTTCAGCAGGGTCCGCACGCAGACGTCGGCATTGCGGCCCAGACCGCCGTGGGTGAGCTCGGCGCCCTTGGGCTTGCCCGTCGTCCCTGACGTGTGCAGGACGACGGCGGTGTCGTCGGCGGCGCGCTCGACCGGCGCGGGCTGCGCGGGGAGTCCGTCGATCAGCGCCGCCAACCCGGCGTCGTCGACCACCCAGCAGTCCGCGGCCGCCGCGTCGGCACCGGCCCGCGCTTCGTCGGCAAAGGCCGGCGGCGCGAACAGCGCCCTGGCGGTCGTGTTGGCGAGGTAGAACTCGATCTCCGGCGCCTTGAGCAGCGGGTTCATCGGGACCGCGACGGCACCGGCGTACAGAATCCCGTAGAACGCGGCGGCGAAGGCCGGCCCGTTCGGCAGCATGACGCCGACCCGGTCGCCGGGCTCGATCCCGGCCCGCTGCAGCAGCGTGGCGACGCGGGCGGCGGCGTTGTCGAACTGGGCGTAGGTGTACGTCTGGTCGTCGCAACGGAGGGCGACGTGGTCGGGCCGACGGGTCCGGCCGGCGACGAGGTTCTGGCTCAGGTTGGTCATGTATCAAGCGTGATTCCGCGCGGCCCCAGAGGCGATGGTGGCGGGAACAACAGTGGCCACCGCTGAATGTGGCCGACCACAATCGGCACCTCACCTAAGGTTGGCTGATGGCCGGGGTGGACGAGCACATGCTGGAACTCAGCCGGATCATGCTCACGCGCGTGGAGGCTCTCGGGGAGCAGCTGGCCGACCGCATCTACAGCCGGATCGACGGGTACCGGGGCACGCCGTCAGCGCGCGACAATGTGCGCGAAAGTTGTGTCGCCAACATGACTTTCGTGTTCCACACCCTCTGCGGCGATGGCGAGGCGGATCTGTCGCCGGCCGAGGCGACCGGTCGGCAGCGGGCCGTCGAAGGCATCCCGCTGGCGGCGGTGATGACGGCCTATCGCATCGGTTTCCGGTTCATGTGGGAGAGCAGCGTCGCCGCCGCGCGCGAGGCCGGCATCCCGACCGAGTCCGTCCTCGAGGCCAGCGCGCGCATCTTCCTGAGCCAGGACGAGTTCACCCAGGCGATGACCGGCGCCTACCGGGAACAGCTGACCAGCCAGATCGTGGACCGGGAAGAGGAACGTTCGGCATTGGTCGAGGCGGTGCTGTTCGGCCGCATCACCGACCGCCAAAGCCTCTGGGAGGCGGCCGATCTGCTGGGTCTCCCGACGACAGGCCCGTATGTTGTTGCGGCAGCTGAGATTCCGTCGATCGGCAAGGTGGGGTTACCCGAGATTGCGAGCAAGCTCGCGGCCCGCGACATTCGATCGGCGTGGCGCCTGTTGCCCGATCTGCAGGTCGGCGTCGTGCACCTGCGACAGGACGCGACGTACGGCGTGCTGGTCGAGGTACTGCGCAAGATCGCGACGGCGCGGGTCGGCCTCAGCCCCGCTTTCTCGAGCCTGGCGGAGACCGGCGAGGGCCTGCGCCTGGCTCGGCTGGCGGTCGCCGGCAAGCCGAGCCGCGACGGATTCGTCTGTGCCTTCGACGAGGCACCGCTCGCTTTCGCCGCTGTCAGCGCGCCTGAGGTGATGAACCGCATCGAGGAGTCGGTGCTCGGCGGGCTCCGTGGGCTGCCTGCCGAGGAGCGGGCCGTCCTCTCCCAGACCTTCCAGGCCTGGCTCGACGCCGGTGGCTCGGCCAACGAGGCCGCGGCCGCAATCTTCTGCCACCCCAACACCATTCGGCACCGGCTGCACCGCATCGAGGAGCGGACGGGACGGTCGCTGTCCCGTCCTCGCGACGTCGCCGAGCTGTGCCTGGCCTTCGAGATCAGCCGGCGCCTGCCGGACTGACGGCCCGGCCTCTGCAACCTCAAGCTTGTGCGGCCGTTCCGGCTCCTGGAACAAGCCGGCCACCAGTGGACTACCAGTGCGCTCTGCGATCGTCCGGAACGAGGACGCCCGGGTGGGCATCCCGGATGAAGAGGAGTGATTGTGACCGTGTTGTTGCCCGGCCAGGCCGCTGCCCCGGTGGGCCCCGCTGACCTGCGAATGATGTACGTCATGCACTACGGATTCCGGCGCGATCTGACGCATTTTTGCGTCGCGGCGCGCCGCACTCCGATCGCCGACGGGCGCACCTGGCGCGCGCTGTTGGCGCGGTGGGATCTGCTGTCCACGGTGCTGCACGATCACCATCGCAAGGAGGACGTGGTCATCTGGCCGCTGCTACGCGAACGCGCCGAGGCCGATCATGACGTCCACGCTCTTGGCGTTCTCGACGCGATGGACGCCGAACACGACCTGATCGACCCGCTGCTGCGGCGGGTACGTGAGGGCCTGGAGGCGATGACGATCGGCACCGGCGCGCCCGACCGGGAACAGCTGACCGGGGCGCTCGACGAGACCTACACCTGCCTGACCGGTCATCTCGCGCACGAGGAGCGCGCCGCGAACGCGGTGCTGCAGGCGCGGATCGGGGGTGCGGAATGGGGCCACCTCGAACGCACGCAGCTGCGCGGTGGCATGAGCGCGCGCGAACTCACCCAGATGTTGCCGTGGGCTTTCAAGGACCTGCCCGACCCGCTGGCCTCGGAGCTGCTCGCGGAGGCACCGCTGGCCCTGCGGGTCATGCTGCGGATCGGGCGGCGCCGCTTCCTGCAGCTCGACGGAGCCGCGTTCGCCGCGGTGCCGGCCGGCACGACGGTAGGCACGACCCTCGTGCGCTGAGATGGTGGCGCCGGGGCCGGTTCAGAAGCCGTGCCGGCTCCGGCCCGCGGCGATGTGCGCCTCGACGCGACCGAGGCCCCAGCGGCGGGCCTGGTCGACTGCCGCGTCCGCGTACGCGGTGGCTGCCGCGCGATCCCCGGTGACCGCCGCACCGTACGCGAGGAACAGATCCACCGGACCGATCGCCGTCGCGGTGCCGGCGGTCGCCATCCGTCCCGTGTAGTCCTGCAGGTAGCGGTAGGAGTCCACGGCAAGAGCCGGGCGGTCCAGTTCCAGCGCGATCTCGCAGTTCATCGCGGCGAACGCGGTGGCGAGATAGGTGTGGCGTTCGGTGGGCAGCGGCTGGGAGTCGACCAGGGCCGCGGCCCGATCGCGCTCGCCGCTGCGCAGTAACACCAGTGCCACCGTCGATGCGGCCGGGATCTGGCTGTCGCGGAGGAAACCGTCGAGCATCGGCAGTAGCTCTGGTGCCCGGCCGACGTGCAGTCCCACGATCGCGGCCGCGGCCTGGGCGGCTTCAAGGGTGTTGGGAGTGCGCACCTCGACGGCGAGTTCGAACAGCCGTTGTACCGACGCGGCTGCCGCCGTCTCGTCGCCGGCCATCGCGTGCCAGGGCGCGGCGACGGTGTGCAGCACCACCTCGGCTGTGCCGAGTCCGGCGGACCGCAGCCGACTGGTGAGCGCCCGAATGCCGGACCACACCGCGGCCGCGTCACCGGCCTCGTTGGCCAGGCCGGTGGCCAGCGTCGCGACCAGCATCTCCGACCGTGGGTCGCCCAATACGTCGACGTCCGCGCGGGCGAGCCGTAGGTACTCGGCCCGGTCCGCGGCCGCGTCCGGCCGGAACCGTGCCACATATGCGCCCAGGTGCACCGACACCCGGACCCGCGGATCGTCGATCGAGCGCGCCACGTTCAGGGCCTCGGTCACCAGCGCGTCGATTCGGCGGGTGTCTCCGGAGTAGAACAGCTCCATGGCGAGGGTCAGTAGCGCCCGACTGCGCACCGCGGCCCGGTGCGGCGGCAGATGCGGCAACACCTCGGTGAGCGCATCGACCACCGGGGCGTGCACCTCGCCGTAGGGCCTGACCTGCCAGAGGGCGCCGTCGAGGTTGGCGGACAAGGTGCGTGCCGCCAGCTCCGCGGTGGCGCTCCGATCGGCGGGGTCGACGAGCCGGTCGACCAGCAGGGTCGCCGCGTCCACGCAGTCGGAGACACCCTGCCAATCACCTGACCACCGGTGCGCGTCAGTGGCCAGCATCAATAGTTCGTGGCGTTCCCGGGCGGACGCCGTCCGGTCGGTGCGTTGCAAATCGAGCGCCAGCGTCAGATGCGCCGCTTCCTCGTCGTAGTGGGCGCCGGAACGCGCGTGCTGTGCGGTTTCGACCAGCGTGCGCCAGCCGGCACCGGAATCCACCGTCGCCGCGCAGCGTAGGTGGTGCTGTACCGACGCCCGCACGTCCGCGCGGGTCAGGTCACCCCGCGCGGCGGCTTCCGCCGCGCGTCGATGCAGGTCCGCGCGCACATTGGTGGCCAGTGAACCGTGGGTCACCTCCTGCACGATCGCGTGTCCGAATCGGAATCCGGCCCCGGTGTCGGCCACGATTCCCGACCGGCGGGCGGGTTCGAGGAGTGCGGCCGCATCCGCGGGGGCGGTATTCGTCACCGCGGCGAGATCCGCGGCCTGGAACGCGGCGCCGAGCACGCTGGCCGCGCGCAGCGCCTCGATGGTCGCGGCGGGGAGTGTCTCGACCCGCTCCAGCACCACATCGGCGAGCGTGCCGCTGGGCGTGTCCGCACTCTGGAGCAGCTCCACCAGGTACAGCGTGTTCCCGCCGGTCCGGTTCCACAGCGCCTGTGCCCGGTCTCCGCCGATCCCGGTTCCGACGACCGCTTCGGCCAGGGATTCCACCGCGTCGAGCGGCAGCGGGCCCAATTCGATCCGGCCGTTCTGCCTGCGGACCGAGGCGCGCAGGAACCGCTGCAGTTCGGAGCCGTCCGCCGGGTCCGGTCTGGTGGTGGCGAGGATCAGGAGCCGTTGATCGGTGAGCCGCTCGGCCAGCGCCGTCAGCGCGCGGATCAGCACCGGTCCGGCCCAGTGCAGGTCTTCGAACACGAGAGCAGTCGGCAGCGTCGACGCGGATGCGGTTGCGACCCGCACGGCCAGGTCGCGCAGCGCGAACTCGGAACCGGAGGTCAGCTCCTCGTAGAGGGACGGCGTCGGGCGGCCGGAAACCCCCGCCAACGCTTCTGCCAGCGGCCACAGTTCGGGCTGGTCCGCGTCGCGGCAACGCCCGATCCCGAGCCGCAGGCCCAGCCCGGCAGCGTCCTCCGCGAATTGGACCAGCAGCCGAGTTTTGCCGGCGCCGGGTTCGCCCACGATGACGGCGACGCCGGGCGTGCCCGCAACGGCGGCCTTGGCTTCGGCCCGGAGTCGGACCTGTTCTGCGGCGCGCCCCACCAGCGGCCAGCGAGGTCGCGGGAAGGGGATCGGGAGTGACGCGGGCGCGGCGGGTGACGGTACGGATGGGGAAGTCGGCCCCGGCCACGCCAGCGCGGGGTCGCGGCGCAGGATCGCGCTCTGCAGGGTGCGGACCGACTCGCTCGGGTCGAGTCCCAACTCATCGGCCAGTTCGGCGCGCAGGGTCTGCAGTGCGGCCAGCGCGTCGGGCAGTCGACCGCTGCGGAAGAGGGCGACGGCCCACAGCGACCACCATCGTTCGTGCAGTGGATTCTCGGCGCACAGGGCGGCGAGGTCACCGACCAAGTCGTCGTGCGCGCCGACCGCCAGGCCGGCGACGATCCGCAGTTCCCGCGCGGCGGCATACAGGTCGGCGAGCCGCACCCGCTCCGCGATGGCGTCTGGGTCGTCGTCGAGTTCCGGATACGGCTCACCGCGCCAGCGGGACAATTGGTCGTCGAGAGCCGTCGCGACCTGCTCGACCCGCGCGGCGGCCGGTCCTGTCGCGGACGGGCGGCCGAAGTCGACGAGTTCGGTCAACGTGGCGCGGGCCGCGGTCACCGTCCGTTGTAGGGCGACGTCGTCACGGTCGGCCGGCGGGATGCGCAGCGCGTAGCCGCCGTGTTCCCGAACGAGCACGGCCGCCGCTTCACGGGGACCGCGCTCGGGTTCCAGGTTGCGACGCAACTTGCCGATGTAGCTGTGCAGGGTGGCCGTCGCCGAGGCGGGCGCGCAGGGGCCCCACACCCGGTGGGCGAGGGTCTCGATCGAGATGCGTTCGCCCTGCGCCAACGCGAGTGCAGCGACCACGGCGCGCTGGCGGGGCGTCCCCAGGTCAATCGGCGCATCGTCCCGCAGGACGCGGATCGGCCCGAGAACAGCCAATTTCACGCGGCCGATGTTACCGGGGGGCCGGGCGAGAAAAGCCGGCGCAAAAACAGCAGCCCCCGGCGAATGCTGGGGGCTGCTGTTTTCTTGCTGAGGATCAGAAGGACGCTTCGTCCAGTTCCATGGTCTCGTTGTCGATGGATTCGAGAACGGCCCGGGTGCTGGTGAGCAGCGGCAGCATGTTCTTGGCGAAGAACGAAGCCGACGCGATCTTGCCCTCGTAGAAGGCACGCTCGTCGCCGGCGGCGCCTTCGTCCAGCGCCTTGATGGCAACCGCGGCCTGCTTCAGCAGCAGCCAGCCGATGACCAGGTCACCGACGGCGAGCAGGAAGCGAACCGAACCCAGGCCCACCTTGTAGATGGACTTCGGGTCCTCCTGAGCGGCCATCAGGTAGCCGGTCAGGGTGGCGGCCATGCCCTGCACGTCGCCCAGGGCGGTCGCGAGGAGCTCGCGCTCGGCCTTCAGGCGGCCGTTGCCGTCCTGGTTCTTGATCAGCGACTCGATCTCGCCGGCGACGAACGCCAGAGCCTGGCCCTTGTCGCGGATGATCTTGCGGAAGAAGAAGTCCTGCGCCTGGATGGCGGTGGTGCCTTCGTACAGCGAGTCGATCTTGGCGTCACGGATGTACTGCTCGACCGGGTAGTCCTGCAGGAAGCCGGAACCACCGAAGGTCTGCAGCGACTCGGTGAGCTTCTCGTAGGCCCGCTCGGAGCCGACGCCCTTGACGATCGGGAGCATCAGGTCGTTGACCTTGAAGGCCAGCTCGGCGTCCACACCGTGGACGGCCTTGGCGACCTCGGGGTCCTGGAACGACGCGGTGTACAGGTACACGGCGCGCAGGCCCTCGGCGTAGGCCTTCTGGGTCAGCAGCGCCCGGCGAACGTCGGGGTGATGCATGATCGTGACGCGCGGCGCGGTCTTGTCCATCATCTGCGTCAGGTCAGCACCCTGGATGCGGGTCTTGGCGTACTCGAGAGCGTTCAGGTAGCCGGTCGAGAGGGTCGCGATGGCCTTGGTGCCGACCATCATGCGGGCCTGCTCGATGACGTCGAACATCTGCGCAATGCCGTTGTGCACCTCGCCGACGAGCCAACCGACGGCGGGGGTGCCGTGCTGGCCGAGCGTCAGCTCACAGGTGGCCGAAACCTTCAGGCCCATCTTGTGCTCGACGTTGGTGACGAAGGCACCGTTGCGCTCGCCGGGCTCACCGGTCTCGGGGTCGAAGTGGAACTTCGGCACGAAGAACAGCGACAGACCCTTGGTGCCCGGGCCGGCGCCCTCGGGGCGGGCCAGCACCAGGTGCATGATGTTTTCGAACAGGTCGTCCGAGTCGGCCGAGGTGATGAATCGCTTCACACCGTCGATGTGCCAGGTGCCGTCGGCCTGCTGGGTGGCCTTGGTGCGGCCGGCGCCCACGTCAGAGCCGGCGTCGGGCTCGGTCAGCACCATGGTGGCGCCCCAGCCGCGCTCGGCAGCGAGGACGGCCCACTTCTTCTGCTCGTCGGTGCCGTTGTTGTAGAAGATTTCGCACATGCCCGAGCCCATGGCGTACATGTAGGCGGCCGGGTTGGCGCCGAGGACGTGCTCGATGAGCGCCCACTGCAGCGCGCGGGGCATCGGCATGCCGCCGAGCTCCTCTTTCAGACCGACCTTGTCCCAGCCGCCGTCGAGCAGTGCGCGCATCGACTTCTTGAAGGGTGCGGGCAGCGTGACGGTGTGGGTCGCGGGGTCGAAGACCGGCGGGTTGCGGTCGCCGTCGGCGAACGAATCGGCGATCGGGCCCTCAGCGAGGCGCGCGATCTCGTTGAGCATTTCCCCGGCGGTGTCGGCGTCCAGGTCGGCGAACTTGCCTTCGCCCATCGCCTTGTCTACGCCGAAGACCTCGAACAGGTTGAACACCTGGTCACGGACGTTGCTCTTGTAGTGGCCCACGATTTCTCCTCGATGAGATGGAACTGTCGGTTGGGTACTCAGGGCTAAGTTACCCACCAGTAACTGCGGCTAACTATACCGCCGGGTAACTTCAGCGCAAAGTGGTACAGAGCAATATTTTTCGCGCGACCGACCCAGTAGTTGATCGGAACCGGTTGAAGGCCATCGAAAACGCCGGGAGCAGCGGTTTCGCATTGATGTGAGGCTGGTCACTGGATGTAGTTGAGGGGGAAATCACCCCACTCTTGACGTTGGCGTCAGTAATCGGGAAATTGACGTGGCGCTTGTGTCACGATGAGCCCGTGAAGTGCGTCATCCTGGGAAAACAAGACCAGATGGTCGGACGCGACGGCTGGGCTGATGTCTGAGCGC
>Ga0265327_10002980_pt1 | contig 16831 bp, 11 predicted proteins | sample 41621metaG_FD_202089 | JGI IMG/M metagenome (GOLD analysis project Ga0265327, IMG submission 202089) | Rhizosphere microbial communities from Carex aquatilis grown in University of Washington, Seatle, WA, United States - 4-16-21 metaG | ecosystem: Host-associated > Plants > Roots > Rhizosphere... | reverse complement strand
TGGGCGCGCTGCAGCTTCCGGCGGCATCGCTTTCCGTCGACGGCATCGAGTACTACGGCTCGATCGGATTCCTCAAGGGCGGACTGGCCCTCGCCGACCGCATCACGACGGTGTCGCCGACCTACGCCTGGGAGATCCGGACGCCCGAAGGCGGCATGGGCCTCGACGGCGTGCTGCGCCAGCGCGCCGACGTGCTCTCCGGCATCATCAACGGCATCGACATCGATGTCTGGGATCCCGCGAATGATCCGCACCTGCGCCAGCCCTTCGATGCGAAGCGGCCTGCGCTGCGCGCTGCCAACAAGGCTGCGCTACAGGAGCGGCTCGGCCTCGCCGTCGACCCGGGCGCCTTCCTGTTCGGCGTCGTGAGCCGTCTGACATGGCAGAAGGGGCTCGATCTCCTGCCCGGGGTGCTGCCTGCGCTCGATGCGATGGGCGCGCAGCTCGCCCTCCTCGGCGCGGGCGACCCCGCGCTGGAAAAGCGGTTCGCCGATGCGGCGAGCAGGCGCCCCGGCCGGATGGCCGCCGTCATCGGCTACGACGAGGCGCTCGCGCACCAGATCCAGGCCGGCATCGACGCGCTGCTGATGCCGTCGCGCTTCGAGCCCTGCGGTCTCACGCAGCTCTGCGCGTTGCGCTACGGCGCCGTGCCCGTCGTCGCCCGCGTGGGCGGACTCGTCGATACCGTCGTCGACGCGAACGAAATGGCGCTCGCCGCCGGGGCCGGCACGGGCGTCCAGTTCGCGCCCGTCACCGCGGAGCAGCTGCTCTTCGCGGTGCAGCGCATCGGCACGCTGGCGCGCGACCGCGTGCAGTGGCGCCGCATCCAGCATCGCGCGATGACGACCGACGTCGGCTGGGCGCGTCCGGCGCGGCGCTACGCGGCGCTCTACCGCGAGCTCGTGCCGCATCGGCGCCGCTGAACGCATGCGTCGCATCGGACCCGGCAGTCCCGAGCCGCTCGGCGTGACGCTCGTTCCGGGCGGCGTCAACGTCGCCGTGTTCTCCGCGCATGCGAGCTCGATCGAAATCTGCCTGTTCGACGCGCAGGGCGAGCACGAGCAGGCACGCGTCGCGCTGCACGAGCGCACCGGCGACGTGTTTCATGCGTTCGTCGCGGATGTTCCGGCGGGCACGCGCTACGGGTTGCGCGCGCACGGTCCGTTCGACCCGCGCAACGGCCATCGCTTCAATCCGGCGAAGCTCCTGATCGACCCGTATGCACGTGCGCTCGACCGTCACGTCGCCTACGACCCGGCAATGAGCGGCAGCGCTGGCGACGACGCGGCACCCGACTCACGCGACAGCGCGCCCGCGATGGCGAAGGCGATCGTCACTGCGGCGGCGCCGCGCGCGGAACGCATGCGCCCCCCGGTGCCATGGTCCGACGGAATCGTCTACGAGCTCAACGTGCGCGGCTTCACGAAGACGCACTCGGGCGTCCCGCCGGCGCTGCGCGGAACGCTTGCGGGCCTCGCGCACCCGGCGGCGGTCGCGCATCTCACCCGGCTCGGCGTGACGACCATCGAGCTGATGCCGCTCGTCGCCGCCGTCGACGAGCGCCATCTGGGGCCGCTCGGGCTCACCAACTACTGGCGTTACAACCCGGTCGCGTGGCTCGCCCCGGCACCGCTGCTGGCCCCCGGCGGGATTGCCGAGTTCGCCGCCTGCGTGCGCGCGCTGCACGCGGCGGGACTCGAAGTGATCCAGGACATCGTGCTCAATCACAGCGGCGAGGGCGATGCGCCGGGGCCGACGCTTTCCCTGCGCGGGCTCGACAACGCGAGCTACTACCGCCTCGTCGACAACGACGCCGCGCGCTACGTCGACGACACCGGATGCGGCAACACGCTGGCGCTCGACCATCCGTTCATGCTGCGCCTTGCGCTCGACTCGCTGCGCCACTTCGCGCAGGCCGCCGGCGTGGACGGCTTTCGCTTCGACCTCGCGACAACGCTCGGCCGCCGTGCCGACGGCTTCGATCCGGCGGCACCGCTGCTGCAGGCCATCGCGCAGGACCCGGTGCTGCGCGAGCTGAAGCTGATCGCCGAGCCGTGGGACGTCGGCCGCGACGGCTATCGCCTCGGTGCGTTCCCCGCGGCGTGGGGCGAGTGGAACGACAGGAGTCGCGACGCAGTTCGCCGGTTCTGGCGCGGCGACGGCGGGATGCTGGGCGAGCTCGCGACGCGGCTGTCCGGCTCGTCGGACGTGTTCGCCGCGCGCACCCGGCCGCCTTCTCGCTCGGTCAACTTCGTCACGGTGCATGACGGCTTCACGCTGGCGGACCTCGTCAGCTACACCGCGAAGCACAACGAGGCGAACGGCGAGCAGAACCGCGACGGCGAAGACAACAACCATTCGTGGAACCACGGCGTCGAAGGGCCGACCGACGATGGCGCGATCGTCGCCGCGCGGCAGCGCGACGTGAGGAGCCTGCTCGCGACGCTGCTCGCGGCACGCGGCACGCCGATGCTGTCGATGGGCGACGAGCTCGGACGGACGCAGCGCGGCAACAACAACGCCTACGCGCAGGACAATCCGCTGGCGTGGATCGACTGGGAACGCGGCGACGACGCGCTGACCGATTTCGTCGCGGCGCTGTGCGCACTGCGGCACGCCCATCCGGCGCTGCGCGCCGACCGCTTTCTCACCGGCGCCCCGATCGATGCGTCGGGCATTCCGGACGTCGAATGGCGCCTGCCGGATGGCCGTCCGCTCGGCGGCGCCGACTGGAACGATCCGGCGCACAAGGCACTCGCTGCGGTGTTCTATGCGCCGGCCACGGAGACAGGCGACGCCGATCGCGTCCTCGTCGCCCTCAACGCAGGCGACGGGCCGTGCCCGCTGCATCTTCCCGATCCGCGCGCGGGTTGCGCATGGCGCTGTCACGTCGACACCGCGCTTCCCGCCGGCCGGCCGCCCGGCGCGCGGACAGGAGCGCCGCAGATCACGTCGATTGCCGCCCGCTCCGTGATCATCGCCGCCGAGGAGCCGACCATCGCGTGGAAGCCGCGGCGTTCCGGCGTCGAGCCCGCGGTGCTCGCGCGCCTCGCGACCGTGGCGGGCATCGCCGCCGAATGGTGGGACGTCGGCGGCGCGCGTCACGACGTCAGTCCCGACACCAAGCGCGCGCTGCTCGACGCGATGGGACTGGGCGCCGCGTCGACCGAGGATGCGCGCGCGCGCCTCGTCGAGATTGCGGAACGCGGCATGCGCGGCCCGCTTCCCGCAACGCTCGTGACAACGGAAGGTGATGCGGCGACGATCGCGCTGACGCTCGATGCCGCGGCAGGCGGGGCGAGGCACTGGCTTCACGTCGTGCGCGAGGACGGTACCCGCGACGATTATCCGCTCGACATCGCCGCGCTGCCGGCACGGACGCTTACGGGCGCCGACGGCCGGCAGAGCGTCCGCCGCATCGTCGCGCTGCCCGCCCTGCCCGCGCTGCCCCGCGGCGTGCATCGGCTGTTCCTCGACGACGACCGCGACAGCGCCTCGACGCTGATCGTCGCGCCGCCGCGCTGCCACACGCCCGACGACATCGCGGCGGGCGCGCGCCGATTCGGGCTCGCTGCGCATTTGTACGCGCTGCGCCGCCCCGACGACCAGGGCGTCGGCGACTTCACCACGCTGGCCGAGGCCGCGCTCGCAACGGCGCGCGCGGGCGGAACCCTGCTCGGATTGAACCCGCTGCACGCGCTCTTCAGCGTCGATCGCGATCGTGCGAGCCCTTATCATCCCTCCGACCGGCGCTTCGTCGATCCCATCTATGTCGACGTCGAGCGCGTGACCGATTTCGAGACGTCGCGCGAGGCGCGCGCCGTGCTGTCGGCGAACGGGCGCGCGCTGGCCGCGCTCACGGCGCGGGACGAGGTCGACTACGTCGCCGTCTGGCAGGCGAAGCGCGCGGTGCTGGATGCCTGCTTCGCCACCTTCGACCGGCGTCCGGACGACGATCCGCTCGCCATCGAGTTCGCGGCATTCGTGAACGAGGGAGGCGCGACGCTGCGCCATTTCGCCGCCTTCGAGGCGATTGCCGCCGCGCACCCGCGGCTGCGCTGGCAGCGCTGGCCCGCGGCGCTGCGCAGTCCGGGGGCGCCGCACGTCGCGGAATTCGCGCTGCAGCACCCGCGCGACATCCGCTTCGCGTGCTACCTGCAATGGCAGGCCGACCGGCAGCTGCGCGCCGTCGCCGCCGAGGCACGCGCGGCGGGGCTCGTCCATGGTCTCTATCGGGACCTCGCGATCGGTGCCGCGGCCGACGGCGCCGAAGTGTGGTCGAATGCCGACGGACTCGCGCGCGGCGTGTCGATCGGCGCGCCGCCCGACCCGTTCTCGCCGACCGGACAGGTGTGGGACCTGCCGCCTGCGATTCCGCACCGTCTCACCGCGTCGGCCTACGCGGGATTCCGCGAGCTCCTCGCCGCCAACATGCGGCACGCGGGGGCGCTGCGCATCGACCACGTGATGGGGCTTTCGCGCCTCTTCTGGGTGCCTGACGGCGGGCGCGCCGGCGACGGCGCGTACGTCGCCTATCCGTTCGACGATCTCCTCGCAGTCCTCGCGCTCGAGAGCAGGCGCGCGCAGTGCCTCGTCGTCGGCGAGGATCTCGGCACGGTTGCCGACGGCCTGCGCGGCCGGCTCGCCGCCGCCGACGTGCTGTCGTACCGCGTGCTGTGGTTCGAGCGCGACGGGGAGGCATTTCGCGCGCCGGAGAGCTATCCCGCGAAGGCTGCGGCGTGCGTTTCGACGCACGACCTCCCGACCATCGCCGGATGGTGGAGCGGCGCCGACATCGGCGAAAAGACTTCCCTCGGCCTTCTGAGCGCCGACGCCGCGCTGGCGGAGCGCGCCGCACGCGCGGCCGATCGTCAATCGCTCGTCCGTGCCGTTTCGCGCGGCGCGCCCGCGGGCGAAACGCGCCTCGACGCCGCCGCGCCGCATGACGCGTCGGTCACTGCGGCGGTGCATCGCTACGTCGCGGCAACGCCCTCGGAATTCGTGCTGTTCCAGGCCGATGACCTCGCCGGCGAGACGATTGCGCAAAACCTTCCGGGCACCGACCGCGAGCGCCCGAACTGGCGACGCCGGACGAGCGTGGTGGCCGCGCGCCTCTGGGACACTCGCGCCGGCCGGCTGACGACGGCCGCCTGTGCCGACCGCAGCGCAACGCGGCCGCCGGACGAGCGCGCCTGAAGGCGTGCACGAATGTGCGGCGACCCGCCGCACGCCGCGCCGCCCGTTAAGCTCGATTTGCGCGATTAACCGGCGTGCGGCTGTCGTGGCGCAGCGGCCCCGCGCCTGCGATACGCCGGTTAAATGCGCGAGTTGCAGTTAACCGGCGCGCGGGCGCTCAGTGCGCCGCAGCGGGCGCGCCGGGAGGTCCGTGCGCGTGCGCTTCATCGTCGCTCGGCGAGCGGCGGCGCACCTCTGCGTTGACCGGAATTTCCTGCGCGCTTCCGTCGGCTGCTTCCAGCGTCAGCACCAGCGCGACGTGCTCGCCCAGCTTCAGCGCGTGTCCAATCGCGGCAAGCCGGAGATGCAGCTTGCCGGGCGCCAGCCCGACCGTTTCGCCGGCGGGAAGGGCAATGCGCGTGACCGCACGGAATTTTCCGCGGCGGGCGCTGTCTGGCACTTCGATGGTCACCGACGCTGCAAGCTCGCAGCGCACGCCGACGAGCGTCGCGCCGTCGCTGCTGCGCAGGTTCATGTAGACGTCGGTCGAGCCCGCTTCTGCCGGGCGGACCCAGGGCTCGTTGACGACGAAAAGACCCGTGACGGCTGCCGCGGCGGGCGCGCCGAGGATCAGCGCGGCGGCGAGCGCGAGTGTCCGTCCGAAGGCACGGACGCGCCGGGGATCCGGTCGAACGGCGGCGAAATATTGCATCGACCGAGGTTAACCGTTCCGCGGTCCGATTTGTTCCACCGGTTGCCGGAATACACTCCCGTGGTCGCGTGTTTGCAGAAACTGTATGTAGCGGCGCCCGTCGCTTCCTGACGGTGCGCGCCCGAATCGAGCCGAGGTCTTCATGCAACGCCTGCTTCGCTGCCTGATGTTCGCAACGCTCCTCGTCGTAGCGCCCGCCAGCCGGGCGACCTTTCACATCATGGCGATCGACGAGCTCTACTCGAACGCCGACGGCTCCGTCCAGTTCATGGAGCTGATCGCGCTCGCCGATGGTCAGAACCAGCTGAGCGGCCACACCGTCCTGACCATGGGCCCGGGCATCCCGACGGTCTTCGTGTTTCCGACCAATATTCACAGCGGCAGCACCAACGGCAGGCGCATCCTCATCGCGACGCAGGGATTCGCCGCGCTCGGCCTTGTCACACCCGACTATGTCGTGCCGAACGGATTCTTTCCGGTCGCCAACGGCAAGGTCACCTACGGCGAGGGCGTCGACCAGTGGAACTACGCGAGCCTGCCCACCGACGGCGTCAACGCACTCTTCGCGAACGGGCAGGTCAGCGCCAACGTGGCGACGAACTTCGCCGGCGCAAGCGCGTCGATCGCGCCGGCCGCACCTCCGGTCAATTATCAGGGCCTGTGGTGGAAGCCGGACGAGTCGGGCTGGGGTGTGAACTTCGTGCACCAGGGCGACCAGATCTTCGCCACCTGGTACACCTACGACACGTCCGGCAACGCATACTGGCTGACGATGCTGGCGGGACGGACGACGCCCACCAGCAATGCGTATCACGGCGACCTCTACGCCGACGTTGGCCCACCGTTCAACAATTTCGCCGGCGCCGCAACAGCCACCAAGGTCGGCGACGGCACGATCACGTTCACCGATGCCAGCAATGGCACCTTCGCCTACAACCTCATCATGGGCACGGGCGGCGCGACGACCGCCATTGCGCAGTCGAAGGCGATCACGCGCTTCGTGCTGGATGCGTCCACGACGCAGCCGGTCTGCACGTACGCCAATGCACCCAATCTCGCCGCGGCGGCCAATTACCAGGATCTTTGGTGGGTTCCCACCGAGCCGGGCTGGGGAATCAACTTCGCACACCAGGGGAACACGATTTTTGCGACGTGGTACACCTACGACGCCAAGGTCTCCGGCAACAACCCGCCACTGTGGCTCACTGCATTGGTCGCGCGACAGGGCACGACGAGCGTGTTCACCGGGCAGCTGGTGCGCTCGGCAGGGCCGCGCTTCGACAATTTCAGGACCACCGACCTCGTGCAGCCGTCGACCGTCGTCGGCGATGCGACCGTGACGTTCGCGGATGGCAACAACGCGATGTTGCACTACACGACGACCGGCACGGGGTCGCTCCCTGCCGTCGACCAGACAAAGTCGATCACGCGCTTCCTGTTCGTGCCGCCGGCCGGCACCACCTGCAACTAGCGCGCGGCGCCGGCGCGATGCGTCAGAACTGCTCGGCGGCGAGCGCCATCGCGGGTTCGCCACCGGCCGTCACGACGTCGGCGAGGCCCGTCGCCTGCGGCAGCAGCGCATCCGCGTAGAAGCGCGCGGTCTGGATCTTGGCGGTGAGGAACGCGGCGTCACCGGAGCCTTCGGCGAGGCGCTTCGCGGCGACGAGCGCGGCGCGTCCCATCTGCCATCCTCCGACGACGAGCCCCCACAGCTCGAGGTAGGGCACCGCGCTCGCGTGCGCGGCGCGCGCATCGGCGCCGTAGGCCGGCACCATCCATTCGAGCGCCGCGTGCAGCGAGCGGACCGCGCGCGTGAGACGCGCGCCGATCGCCTTCAGCTTCGGGTCGGCGTGCGCCGTCAGCTCCGCTGCCGTGCGGTCGATCTCGGCCGCGATGCGCCGTGCTTCGGCGCCGCCGTCGCGCGCGGTCTTGCGGCCGATGAAGTCGTTGGCCTGGATGGCGGTGGTGCCCTCGTAGATCGTCGTGATGCGCGCGTCGCGGTAGTACTGCGCCGCGCCGGTCTCCTCGATGAAGCCCATGCCGCCGTGCACCTGCAGCCCGAGCGAGGTCATGCGCAGCGCGCTTTCCGTCGAGCAGCCCTTGACGATCGGGATCATGAAGTCAACGAAGGCCTGGTGCTGCGCGCGCGCGGCGGCGTCGGGATGGCGCTGCGCGTTGTCGACGGCGGCGGCCGTGACGTAGGCGACGGCGCGCATCGCTTCGACCGTCGCGCGCATCGTCATCAGGATCCGCCGGATGTCGGGGTGGTCGATGATCGCCGCACCCCTGGCGCTGCCCTCGACGCCGACGGGCCTGCCCTGCACGCGCTCGCGCGCGTAGGCGACCGCGTGCTGGTACGCGCGCTCGGAAATGCCCACGCCCTCGAGACCAACCGAGAAGCGCGCGAGGTTCATCATGATGAACATGTACTCGAGGCCACGGTTCTCCTCCCCGACGAGGTATCCGACGGCGCCGCCGTGGTCGCCGTACGCGAGCACGCAGGTCGGGCTCGCGTGGATGCCGAGCTTGTGCTCGAGCGACACGCACTGCACGTCGTTGCGCGCGCCGAGGCTGCCGTCGTCGGCGACGATGAATTTCGGGACGACGAAAAGCGAGATGCCCTTCACGCCGGGCGGCGCGTCCGGCGTGCGGCCCAGCACGAGGTGGATGATATTGTCGGTGTAGTCGTGCTCGCCATAGGTGATGAAGATCTTCTGCCCGAACAGCCGGTAGGTGCCGTCGCCCTGCGGGACGGCCTTCGTGCGCACGGCGGCGAGATCGGATCCCGCCTGCGGCTCGGTGAGGTTCATCGTGCCGGTCCACGTGCCGGCGACCATCTTCGGCAGGAACTTCTCCTTCAGCGCGTCGGATCCGCGAAATTCGATCGCCTCGATCGCGCCCTGCGTGAGCAGCGGGCAGAGATCGAACGCGAGGTTCGACGCGTGCCACATTTCCTCGACGGCGATCGACAGCAGGTACGGCAGCCCCTGTCCGCCGTATTCGGTGCTCTTGCCGAGGCCGTTCCAGCCGTTCGCGCAGAATTGCCGATACGCATCCTTGAAGCCGGCCGGCGTCTTTACCGTGCCGTCGTCGCGGCGCGTGGCACCCTCGCGGTCACCCGACGCGTTGAGCGGATCGAGCACGTTGGTCGCGAATTTCGCGGCCTCCTCTAGGATCGCCGCGGCGACGTCAGGTGTCGCGTCCTCGTTGCCGGGGAGCGATCCGACCTGCTCGAAGCCGGCGATATCGGCGAGCACGAACTGGATGTCGGCAAGGGGGGCTTGATATTGGCTCATCGGAATACTCGTCCTGGCGGGAATCGTTGATCTGTCAAGCATAGGCCCGGCGACTAGAGTCGGCGCTCTAATATTTTGCCGCCGGTGCCGCGCGCCCGGAAGGCCGGCGCATGGGTAGTGGCGTTCCGCGCGGCGCGCGCCGCGCGCCCGTCTCAACCGAGCGACGCGGTCAGCTCCGGGACGATCTGGAACAGGTCGCCGACGAGGCCGTAGTCCGCGACCTGGAAGATCGGCGCGTCCGGATCCTTGTTGATCGCGACGATGACCTTGGCGTCCTTCATTCCGGCGAGGTGCTGGATCGCACCGGAAATGCCCACGGCGATGTAGAGGTCCGGCGCGACGATCTTGCCGGTCTGGCCGACCTGGTAGTCGTTGGGAACGTAGCCCGCGTCGACGGCGGCGCGCGATGCGCCAATGGCCGCGTTGAGCTTGGCGGCGAGCGCCTCCAGCATCTTGAAATTCTCGCCGCTGCCGAGGCCGCGTCCGCCGGACACGACGATGCGCGCGCTCGTCAATTCGGGCCGATCCGACTTGCTCAATTCCTGTCCGATGACCCTGGCGAGTCCCGGATCCGGTGCCGCGGCCACCGCTTCGATCGGCGCATTGCCGCCCGTGGCGGGCGCCGCGTCGAAGCCCGTTGCGCGCACCGTGATCGCCTTCACCGCGTCCTTCGACTGCACCGTCGCGAATGCACTGCCGGCGTAGATCGGCCGCACGAACGTGTCGGGCGACTCTACGCTGATGATCTCGGACACCTGCGCCACGTCGAGCAGCGCGGCAACGCGCGGCATCACGTTCTTGCCGAACCCGGTGGCGGGCGCGACGACGTGCGTGTAGCCACCCGCGCGGGCGAGCGCGACGACAGTGGCCGCGATCGCTTCCGCGACCGGCGACGCGAGATGCGGCGCCTCTGCGTGCAGCACCTTGGCCACGCCCGGCACCTGCGCCGCGGCCTGAGCCGCCGCGCCTGCGTTGCCGCCGGCGACGAGTACGTGCACGTCGCCACCCAGCAGGAGCGCGGCGGTGATGGCGTTGCGCGTCGCGGACTTCAGCGTCGCGTTGTCGTGATCGGCGATGAGCAGTGTCGTCATGGTGTCACTGGTGAATGGAGGTCGGTGGATGCTTCGGGGCAAAGCGCGCGCACGTGCCGGATCAGATCACCTTGGCGACGTTGCGCAGCTTGTCGACGAGCTCGGCGACGTCGGCCACGCGGCCGCCGCCCTGCCGCCTCGGCGGCTCGGCGACTTTCAGCGTGGCAAGGCGCGGCGCGACGTCGACGCCAAGCGCCGCCGGCGTGGTCGTCTCCAGCGGCTTTTTCTTGGCCTTCATGATGTTGGGCAGCGTCGCATAGCGCGGCTCGTTGAGGCGGAGGTCCGTGGTGATGACCAGCGGCAGCGCCATCTCGAGCGTCTCCAGCCCGCCGTCGACCTCGCGCTTGACCACCGCGCGGCCGTTCGCGATCTCCACCTTCGACGCGAACGTCGCCTGCGCCCAGCCCGAGAGCGCGGCGAGCATCTGGCCCGTCTGGTTCGAATCGTCGTCGATCGCCTTCAGCAGCTTTGCAACCGCGAGCGGCTGCAGCTCGATGTCGGTCTCGACGAGGATCGCGCGATCGGCGCCGAGCGCCAGCGCCGTGCGCAGCGTCTCCTGGCTGCCGGCGACGCCGCACGACACGGCGACGATCTCCGTGACGACGCCCTTCTCCTTGAGGCGGACCGCCTCCTCGACGGCGATCTCGTCGAAGGGGTTCATCGACATCTTGACGTTGGCGGTGTCCACACCCGAGCCGTCGGGCTTCACGCGGACCTTGACGTTGTAATCGACGACGCGCTTGACGGCAACGAGAACTTTCATGGGGGATTCGCAGCAGACGTTGGACAGACTGCAATTATAGTCGCTTCGCGATGGCCGGATGCGCGGGCCCGAGCTGCACCTCCTCACCCGCGCCATCCTCCACGTAGAATCGCCGCGTCATGGACCTCGAGCTCAGGCGCGCTTCCCGCGATCTCCTGCCGGATTACGTCCGCGCGCTCACGCGCGGCTGGTCGGCGGACAACATCCGCGGCGCGGCGGCCGCGAGCGACGAGCTCGGCGCGATCGCGCGCGACGCCGATGCGTTCGTCGCGTCGCTATACGATCGTGCCGCACAGGGAGCGCCGATCGCAATGCCGGACGGCAGCCGCGTGCCGCGCCTGCCCGGTTATCGCCTGTGGCTTTGGGACGGCGATTTTTGCGGCAGCATCGGATTTCGCTGGCAGACGGGAACGACGGCACTGCCGTCGTTCGTGCCGGGGGCACATCGGTTACGCCGTCGTGCCGTGGAAGCAGCGGCGCGGCTACGCGACCCGAGCGCTCGCGCTCATGCTGCCACAGGCGCGCGCCGAAGGCCTCGCCCACGTGGACATCACGACCGACCCGGAGAATCTCGCGTCGCAGAAGGTGATCCTCGCCAATGGCGGCCGACTGGTCGGGCCCTTCCACCGCGTGCCTTCCTGCGGCGACGACGCCGCGCACCTGCTTTACCGCATCGAACTCTGAGCGGGTCTCGGCCCGAGTCCGTCCTGTCGCGCAGCGCCGCTCGTACGGGAACGGGTCGGGTGCGGCGTGTGCGGTGCCCCCCTCTCACGGAGCGGGTTGTATACGACAGGCAACCGGATTATGCTTGGGGACGCAGACAACTTTCAGTGAGCTTCGACACCATGCCTCCGGCCACCCTGTTTTCGCATCGGCGGTATTTCGGGCTCGATCCCGTGCAGCTGCGCAACGGCGCGCGCCGGCTGATGGCGCGCGCAGGACGGCAGCAGCCGGTCGAGGCGCTGTCGGTCGGCCGCAGCACGCTGATGCGCGAATTCGGCGTCAACCCGATCGCGGTGCGCGCCTTCGCGAGCGAGCTCGTGCAGAGCGGGCTCCTCGAGCTCAACACGTCCGAAAGCGGCGACCGCCAGTACCGCGCAACGGGACAGCTCGAGCAGATCGCGGCCGCCGAGATCCTGGAGCCGCTGCCGCGGCGGCGCGCCGAAATGATCGTCGACAGCGCGCACGACGTCGCGCTGTCGTTCAATCGCACGGCGGTGAACAATCGCTATGAAATCGACGAGGTCGCCGTGCACGGCGATTTCATGACCCGCGAACCGCAGATCGCGCGGCTCGCATTCGCCGTCACGGGGCGTCATCGCGCCCCGGCGCAGGGCGGACTCCTGCGGCGCGCGCCGGCCCAGACGCAGGGGCATCAGGCGATTCGCATGCTGTTCGAGAATCTCTCGCCGCATGTGCACGTGGAGTTCTTCAAGCGCCTGACCGACGTTCCGCGACCCTTCAGCGTCATCTTCAAGGCCGACGACTGACGAGGGGCCCGCGCGGCGCCGCAGGCCGCGCTCGATGCACGATCGATGCGCGCGCCGCACACCGATGGCACCGCGGATTGATCGAAGTCAATGCTGCGCATCCGCGCGCGGCGTACGGTTTCGATTCCACATAGCATGCTCACGCCGCTCACCCGCGCGCGACGTGCCGGCTGACGCCAGGAATGCCGCCGCGTCAACGGCGCGGCACCGCGGCACGACGGCGAACATCGACCAGATCACGATGCTGGACAGGCCCATCAAGGATGTGATGCAGCGGCGCAAGCTGCTGCTTGAGCCGCCCACGACCGTAGTGGCCAAGGCTGCGAAGCTGATGGCCAAGCACAACGTCGGCGCGATCCTCGTCGTCGACGGCGATCAGCTGATCGGAATCTTCACCGAGCGCGACGCCGTGACCCGCGTCCTCGCGCCGGGACTCGATGCCGGCCTGACGCAGATCGGCGACGTGATGACGCGCGCGCCGTACACCGTCGGTCCCGACAAGCCCTTCGGCTATGCACTGATGCTGATGCACGAGAAAGGCTTCCGCCATCTCCCCGTCGTCGTGGAGGGCAGGGCCATCGGCATCGTGTCGGCGCGCAGCGCCATGGACCCGGAGCTCGAAGAGTTCGTTTCCGAAGCCCAGCGGCGCGCGCACTATCGCGAACTCCGCGACACGTAGCCGCCTGCGCCGTCCCCCCTTTCGCATTCCTCGCCCTGCCCGACGCGACTCCGCGTCGCGGCGCATCGAGCATCCCCGTGCTTCGTCGCACCGAACGGACGCCGCCCATTTCGCGGTGATTCCTGCGGCAGCGCGCTGAACTGGCGCACAGGTCGGCCTTTCTGCGGCGGAATCTCCGCCAGGCCGGACCGCTTCGTCATCCTTTCCTGCGCCCCGACCGCTGCGGATCGGCGCCCCGACCATGCCGCATCGCCGCCCATCGGAAAGGCACGGACACCCTTGACGCCTATTTATTCCAATGGCATATTGTGGGTAACTTTCCCACACATATGGGCTTACGCGTCGACTTCGAACCCCCCAGTTCGCGCTCGACACCCCCTTGCGGGAAAGCCCCACTCCCTCACGGGACCCGGACAGGAGCCAGGAAGTGTTCTTGCTGCCGCCCACGCCGCCGTCGAGCCGGGACAAGCGCCGTTTGCGGCGCGGCGAGTGCCGGATCTCGGGCGATCTTCGCGGCTCGGACGGCGAGGCTGCCGGGATCGGGCGAAGCTGCGCCGCGACTCCGCAGGACGCGGTGTCCCGTTCAAGCGGTGCCGTACTTGGTCTCGATCGTGACGCCCAGTTCGCGCAGGAGTGCCGTCGGCAGCACGCCGCCGGCCTGCACGATCACCACATCGTTCTCGAGGATCGCCGCGCCGTCACCGGCGACGAGTTCGACTCGGCCGTCGGCCACACTCTTCACCTCGGTCCGCAGGCGAATGTCGACCCGCCCCGCCGCGCCCGCTTCCTCCAGGCGCTGCCGATTGGCCGGCTTGATGCGGTTGAACACCTCGCCCCGGTACGCGAGCACGACCGTGGTGCCGGGCTGCGCGCTGCACGCGAGCGCGCACTCGACCGCGCTGTCGCCGCCGCCCACGACGAGCACGCGCTTGCCCCTGTATTGCTCGGGCTCGATGAGGCGATAGACAACCTTCGACATCTCCTCGCCGGGTACGTCGAGCTTGCGCGGCGTCCCGCGCCGGCCGATCGCGAGGAGGACGTTGGCGGTTTCGAGCGTTCCCTGCGTCGTCGCGATCCGGTAGCCGTGCGCGATCCGCGCCAGGCTCTCCATCCGCGTGTCGAAATCGATCCTGAGGCCCGAGCGGACGACGACGTCCTGCCAGGTCGCGAGCAAGTCCTCCTTGCTGATTTCCCCGATCGGCAGGCGCCCCACGATCGGCAGGTCCACCGGAGAGGTCATCGCAATCTTGTTGCGCGGGTAGTGGAGGATCGCGCCGCCAAGATCAGGCTCCTGCTCGATCAGCCGATAGCGAAGCTTGCGATGGATCGCGTTCAGGCCCGCCGCGATGCCCGCGGGGCCGGCACCGACGATCACGAGGTCGAGCGGCGTCGCCGCCTTCCTGGCCGCGATCGTCTCGACCGCCTGCCGGCCCTGCTCCGCCGCCTTTCGGATGAGCCCCATCCCGCCCAGCTCGCCGGCGATGAAGATGCCCGGAACGTTGGTCTCGAAATTCGGGTCGACGCGCGGAATGTCGACACCGCGCCTCTCCGAGCCGAACACCAGCGCGATCGCGTTGACGGGGCACGCCGCCGCGCACGCGCCGTGACCGATGCAGACGGCCGGATTCGTCAGCTGCGCCTTGCCGTCGATGATTCCGAGCGCGCTCTCGGGACAGACGTCGACGCACGAGCCCGAGCCTACGCAGCGCGAGGGATCGACGACGATCGGATGCAGGGAGACGGGCTCGAGGAGGCCCGCCTGCACCGCAGCGGCGAGCTCCTTCGCATGCGCGGCGCCGCGACGCATGCGCCGGACGATGTGGATGGCGACGAACGCAACGACCGGAAGGCCGTAGAGCGCAATGGCGAAGTAGTCGAGATCGGGCATGGTTCGCTGTCGACAACCGGACGCGTCGACGGGTTCAACCGATGCCCCCAGTCTAACGGGTATGGCGCAGCGGCGCGGCAACGGCATGCGGCGCTTCCCGCGCGCAGCGCGCGGTTCGTCGCTGCGGTGGAGAGCCCGTGATGCCTCGCGAGTACGCGGAAGCCGCAACGACGATGCTGATGCCCATCGATGCCATGACCCGCGATTCGGCAGCGGTCGCGGTCAGAATGCCGTCGCGGGAGACGCAGAAGCGGGCCCCGCGTCCAGCGCATGCGACGCCGCGCTCGCGGCAGGCGAGCGCAGCGCGCCGCGAGGTCGCGGGCCTCTGCCTGCTGGCAATGCTGCTGCTGCTCGCCTGCGCGGTCGCGCGCTCGAACTGGTTCACTGCCGGGTCGGAATTCGGCTACTGGATCGGCGTCGCCGGCGGCACGGCGATGCTGCTGCTCTTCACGTACCCGCTGCGCAAGCGCTGGCGCGCCGTCAGGCAATTCGGCTCGGCTCGATTCTGGTTCTCGCTGCACATGGCTCTGGGCATTGCCGGGCCGGTGCTGATCATCGTGCATTCGACTCTGCGCTTCGGGTCTGTGAACGCCACGGTGGCCTTCGTCTCGATGGCGCTCGTCGCCGGCAGCGGCGTCATGGGCCGGTTCCTTTACGCGCAGATCCATCACGGGCTGTACGGGCGACGCGCCTCGCTTGCCGAACTCCGCGAGCGCGCGGGCTTCGACTCCGAGAAGCTGCGCTCCAAGCTCGCCTTTGCCCCGGCTGTCGAGCAGCAACTCAATGATTTCGCGCGCCGCGCGGAGGAAACGCGCCACCACGGGCTCGTGCATCCGCTGCGCTTCCTCGCACTCGGGTTGCACGCTGCCGCTGCGCGGCGAAGGTGCACGCGGGAGGCGACCGAGGCGCTGCGGCGCGTCGCCGCCAGGAAGCATTGGACCGGGGAGGAGCTCGCGCGACGCATCGAGCGGCGCCGGAAGCTGATCGCGAGCCATCTGGCGGCAGTGCAGCGGGTGGCGCAATTTGCGGCATTCGAGCGGCTGTTCTCGATCTGGCACGTGCTGCACGTGCCGCTCGTCTACATGATGGTGCTGTCGGCCATCGCCCACGTCGTTGCCGTCCACATGTACTGACGATGGATCGAAATGGGTCACAGGCGATGGCGACTACTCACGGGCGTGGCAATCGGATCGCTGGCGATGGCGGCGAGCGCGCAGTCGCTCGAGGGCGTCCTCATGCCCGGCAATGTCATTGCCGGACACGCGAAGATCGAGCAGCAGTGCGAGAAATGCCACGTCAAGTTCAGCAAGGAAGCCCAGGACGGCCTGTGTCTCGACTGCCACAAGGAAGTCGCCCGTGACGTTCGCGCGAAGCACGGCTTTCACGGCCGCCTCGCGCCGCAGGCGTGCCGGACCTGCCATACCGACCACAAGGGCCGCGAGATGAACATCGCGCCGGTCGCCGAGAAGGGCTTCGACCACGCGAAGACGGGGTTCGCGCTTGCCGGAAGGCATGCCGACGCGAAGTGCGCGGGCTGCCACGTCGCGGACAGGAAATACCGCGCCGCGCCCGACACCTGCGACGGCTGCCACCGCAAGGACGACAAGCACAAGGGCGCGCTGGGCCCGCAATGCCAGGACTGCCACACGGAAGTGAAATGGAAGGACACGGCCCGCTTCGATCATGCCAAGACCAAGTTCGCGCTGACCGGCAAGCACGTCGACACGAAATGCGCGA
>Ga0265327_10002979_pt1 | contig 16833 bp, 11 predicted proteins | sample 41621metaG_FD_202089 | JGI IMG/M metagenome (GOLD analysis project Ga0265327, IMG submission 202089) | Rhizosphere microbial communities from Carex aquatilis grown in University of Washington, Seatle, WA, United States - 4-16-21 metaG | ecosystem: Host-associated > Plants > Roots > Rhizosphere... | reverse complement strand
CATTTTCAACCCCGGCCCTCCTTCGCTGTATAGCTTCGGCGGGGAACCCTAAAGGCACGGGGCAACTATATTGGATCATTAAATCGATAAAAAGGGCTAAAGCCCCTTCACATTTTCGGGGGAATTTTTAACCCCGGCCCTCCTTCGCTGTATAGCTTCGGCGGGGAACCCTAAAGGCACGGGGCAACTATATTGGATCATTAAATCAATAATAAAGGGCTAAAGCCCCTTCACATTTTCTGGGGCATTTTCAACCCCGGCCTAAAGGCGCGGGGCAACTATATTGGATCATTAAATCAATAATAAAGGGCTAAAGCCCTTTCACATTTTCGGGGACATTTTCAACCCCGGCCTAAAGGCACGGGGCAACTATATTGGATCATTAAATCAATAATAAAGGGCTAAAGCCCCTTCACATTTTCTGGGGCATTTTCAACCCCGGCCTAAAGGCGCGGGGCAACTATATTGGATCATTAAATCAATAATAAAGGGCTAAAGCCCTTTCACATTTTCGGGGACATTTTCAACCCCGGCCTAAAGGCACGGGGCAACTACATTGGATCATTAAATCAATAATAAAGGGCTAAAGCCCCTTCACATTTTCGGGGGCATTTTCAACCCCGGCCTAAAGGCAGAGGGCAACTATATTGGATCATTAAATCAATAATAAAGGGCTAAAGTCTCTTCACATTTTCGGGGGCATTTTCAACCCCGGCCCTCCTTCGCTGTATAGCTTCGGCGGGGAACCCTAAAGGCACGGGGCAACTACATTGGATCATTAAATCAATAATAAAGGGCTAAAGCCCCTTCACATTTTCTGGGGCATTTTCAACCCCGGCCCTCCTTCGCTGTATAGCTTCGGCGGGGAACCCTAAAGGCACGGGGCAACTATATTGGATCATTAAATCAATAATAAAGGGCGAAAGCCCCTTCACATTTTCTGGGGCATTTTCAACCCCGGCCCCTCATTGGCCGCCGTAGCATTGCGAAGGAGACTCGCTAGGGAACCCTAAAGGTGTGGGACAACTATCTATTTATCTGCTATCCCAGCACCTCCCCTTCCAGATCATAATCAAAGGCCTTCGTGATTTTTACATTTACGAAGTCGCCGATTGGTAATGCGGTCTTACTGTGAATTACGACCTCATTATCCACCTCCACACTGTCGAACTCGGTCCTTCCAAGATAGCGACCCGCCTCTTTCTTGTCAATTAGCACCTTGAACACCTTGCCGATTTTTTCCTGATTCTTTTCATAGGAAATATCCTGCTGCACTTCCATGATTTCCTCGGCCCGGCTTTGTTTTTCCTGGGCTGGGACATCATCGACTAATTCATAGGCCGGAGTATTCTCTTCATGGCTGTACGTAAATATTCCTACCCGGTCAAAACGTTGTTCTTCCAAAAAGGCTTTCAGACTATCCACATCTTCGCGTGTTTCTCCCGGGAAGCCGGCGATCAGGGTCGTCCGCAGACAGATACCTGGAACGCGTTCCCGAACCTGCTGCAACAATTCCTCCATCTCCGCACGGGTAATATTGCGGCGCATCGCCTTCAACATAGCATCCGAGGCATGTTGTAAGGGCATATCCAGGTAGTTGCAGATATTGTCGCGCTCCTTCATGACGTCCAGGATTTCCAGCGGAAATTTGGAGGGATAGGCATAGTGTAAACGGATCCAGTGCAAACCTTCGATATCAGAAAGATGTTTCAGGAGATCGGGTAGGGCGCGTTTCTTGTAGATGTCCAGACCATAATACGTCAATTCCTGGGCTATGAGCATGATCTCCTTTACGCCCCGACGTACCAGGGCTTTTGCCTCGGTAATGATTTCCTCTATTGTCTTACTAGTATGATTGCCGCGCATCAAAGGGATCGCACAAAAAGCACAAGTACGATTGCAGCCTTCCGCAATTTTGAGGTAGGCATAATGCGAAGGCGTTCCCAGCAAGCGTTCACCGATCAGGTCTTTTTTGTAGTCGGCATTAAATTGCTGCAACATGAACGGAAGTTCCATAGTACCGAACCAGGCATCCACTTCCGGGATTTCCAGGGCCAGGTCATTCCGGTAGCGTTCACTCAGGCATCCGGTAACAAAAACCTTATCCAGTTTCCCTTTCTGCTTGAGACTTACCTGCTCCAGGATCGTATTGACACTTTCTTCCTTGGCTTTATCAATAAAGCCACAGGTATTCACTACCACAATATTGTGGTCCTTCTTAGCACTTTCATGCACCGCCTCGATATCATTGGCAATTAGCTGCCCGCTCAATACTTCACTGTCCACCAGGTTCTTCGAGCAACCCAGGGTGATGATATTTACTTTGTCTTTCTTAAGTGTCTTTGCTTTCACGGGATCGATCTCTTTAAAAACGCTGGCTTAAAGTCCTTGACGCGGCAATTGGATTATTTCCGGAAGAAAATCCGAACAGGGACCCCACTAAAATTAAAATGGGTCCTGAGCTTATTTTCGAGGAAGTTTCGATATTGTTCCTTGACCGCATCCGGATGATTGGTATAAAACGCGAATGCGGGAACGGAAGTTGGCACCTGGCTCACATACTTGATCTTAACGGCATGCCCCCGCATTAGCGGTGGTGGGAACCTTTCGATCTCCTTGCCCATCACCTCATTCAGGTGGGAGGTTCCGATGCGGCGCCGGCGGTTTTCAAAGACTTCAATCGCTTTTTCCATACCCTGGAAGATCCGTTGCTTTTCGGTTGCTGAAATAAAAATGACCGGAACGTCGGTGAAGGGTGCAATCTTAAGTTTTAATTCCTTTTCGTAATCCCGGGCCGAATTGGTTCCTTTTTCCACCAGGTCCCATTTGTTCACCAATAGCACAATCCCTTTCCCTTTCTTGGCGGCAAGGGCAAAGATGCTGACATCCTGAGCCGTAACGCCTTTTTCCGCATCTATGAGCAACATACAGACATCGGCCTCATCCATCGCACGGATCGCGCGGATCACGGAATAGAACTCCAGGTCTTCATGTACGTTCTTTTTCTTGCGGATACCAGCGGTATCGATCAGGACAAATTCGCGGTTGAAGAGGTTGTAATGGGTATGAATGGTATCCCGGGTTGTACCGGCAATATTGGAAACGATTGTTCGTTCCTGACCTACCAGGGCATTCAGCAAGGTGCTTTTGCCGGCATTTGGTTGCCCGATGATGGCAAATTTTGGAATGGCATTTTCATCGATCGCCTCTGCATCCAAAGGAGTTTCCGGTGCAGGGATGGCCTCTGTGATTTTGTCCAGCAGATCGCCGGTTCCTGAACCGGAGATCGAGGAAATGAAATAGGTATTCTCGAAGCCAAGGCCATAGAACTCATTGGCCATGAGGGCTCGCTCGGGGTTATCTACCTTATTGACCACCAGCATAACCGGCTTCTTACTGCGCCGGAGAACCTTCGCCATATCTTCATCCTGGCCCGTGATACCGGTTAAGGTATCGACCACGAATACCAGGGCATCGGCCTCTTCCAGGGCGATATGAACCTGCTTTTTGATCTCGATCTCAAAAATATCCTCGCTACTGGATACAAATCCGCCGGTATCGATCAGATTGAATTCCTTGCCATTCCAGTTAGCAACACCATACTGACGGTCACGGGTTACCCCGCTGACATCATCTACGATGGCTTTCCGCTGTTCGAGCAGGCGATTAAATAAGGTTGACTTGCCCACATTGGGTCGTCCCACAATGGCAACGGTATATCCGGGCATGCTGTAGTAGTTTTTGTAAAGGGCGGCAAAAGTACGACATATAATAGCGGTTACATGATTATGTAGCGTTAAATGAAATCCCTTTGTTTACCTTTATTTCCTATTTTCAAGAAATAACCAAAAAATTATGCTGAAAAGTGTTTACACCGGTTTATTGATGGTCTTGTTTTCAGGCCTGGCTTCCGCTGCCCCAGGAGATACCACCTGGGTGCAGGCTCAGAATAATATTCAATTAAATGCATATGGGGCATTTGATGCAGCGGTGAGCTTCCCTGCCACAACGACAACTTACCGGAAGATCTATATGGTCTTTACCTTGGGTGAATACGCCTGTGCCCCTACTGATCAATATTGCCATCAGTGGGATTATGATGTTCATAATATCCTTATGACTCCTGCCGGTGATACCCTCGAACTTTCCCGCTTCATCACGCCTTATGGAAATACCGGGGTTCCCCACTTTAACCTAAGCTGGACTTACCGCTATATTTATGATGTTACCGACTATGCCCCATTGCTGAAAAACAATGCTGCGTTGCGGATTTTCTATTCTGGATATTCCTGGGGATACTCCGCCAATGTAAAATTTGCATTTATTGAAGGCACACCGGAGCGAACTGTACTCCGGGTCGATAAGTTCTGGAAGGGTAGTTATGCCTACGGCAATGCCAGCAATCCCATTGATAATAATGTCACTGCGGTCACGAAAACAGCCCCAACCGGCACGCAGGCTGCTGAATTGAAATTTACCGTAACAGGACATGGAGCGGATGCAAATGGCTGTTGCGAATTTGCTTCTCATAATTACCAGGTAAAGGTGAATGGTTCAGTAACAGACACAAAAGCCATTTGGCGGACCGATTGTGGATCCAATGAAATCTATCCTCAGGGTGGAACCTGGATCTATGAGCGGGGTAATTGGTGTCCGGGTGCCTTGACTTATACCAATTCACATATCCTTCCTGGAATCACAGGGGGTACCTCATTCAATGCCGATGTTGATTTTGATCCTTATACCGTCAGCAGTAACTATGGATCCTATAATGTAACCGGGAATGTGATCTATTACGCAGGTTATAATAAAACCAAGGACGCCTCGATAGAGGATATTATCGCTCCAAGCAATTTCGAAGGTCACTTCAGGGAGAATCCTTCCGATGGCAAACCGATCATCAGCATTCGTAATAGCGGTAGTACCCCAATTACGGCTATGCAGATTAAATATTGGGTTAAGGATTCTGCGGCATCCACTTATAACTGGACCGGAAGCCTGGCCCCATTAGCTGTGACACAAATTACCTTACCAGAATTAGCGGCTATCAAGAATATGTCCATTAATGCTGCTTCCGGCACCTATCAGTTCAACAGCCAGATCCTGACAGTAAATGGTTCCGCGGATAATGATGCTACAGATGATACACTACGCTCGTATTTCTCCGTGGCTCCCCTTTGGCCGAATACCTTCGTGGTCTATATGAAAACCAATTCCGAAGGCGTTACCAATGTGGGCCAGAATCCAAGTGAAACAAGCTGGCAGATCACCGATGTCAATAATAATGTGGTGGCCTCTCGCACTAATGCGAATGTAAGCACGACCTATTTTGATACGGTTTCATTGCCACAAACAGGATTTTATAAACTTACGGTCAATGATGCTGGTTGTGATGGGCTGCATTGGTGGGTTTGGGATCAGACACCAAGTTCTGGTGTTACTGCAGGTAATTTTGCCATCCGCGATTATATCACAGGTGCCACCTTCCCATTGCATGGCAATACCTATTCAGGGACATATCATGATGATTTTGGTTGCGGTTTCGTTCAAAGTTTCAGCACTATTGGTTATCCTGCCGGAGTACAGCCTGTGAATGTTGCGGCTCCAACGCTGCTTGCTTACCCTAGTCCGGCTAATAATATCCTGCATGTCGATCTTCACGGTGCCGGAACGGTTAATGGAACGGTTCAGATCTGTGATGCGATCGGACAGGTAGTATTGCGTCAGGAGGTCCATTCGGCAAGCAATCAGCTGTCTGTAAGTGCGCTGTCGAGCGGGATCTATCACATCAGCTATATCAGCAATACCGGGCTGCGGATCACCAACCGGATCACAATCGCCAAATAATTACCTTTGAAAATACCAAGGGCTGCCTCTTATTTTTGAGGCAGCCTTTTTTTATAGCCAATAAGTAGCCATGTCCTCCGCCCGAATTGATAAGCTTCTCGAGTTCCTGAAATCCTCACCGGAGGATCCCTTCCTGCATCATGCATTGGCCCTGGAATATATTAAGGAGGGTGAGGAAGCACAGGCGGAACAGCATTTTCGTAAGAATCTGGATTCGGCACCTGATTACCTGGCTACCTATTATCACCTGGGTAAACTATTGGAGCGTAAAGCGGAGATTGAAGCAGCATTGGAGATTTATCAGCAGGGAATGACCCTGGCAAAAGCTGCCGGGGATATGCATACCTATAGTGAATTACAATCTGCTTACGAAGAACTTGCCTGGTAATGGAAAAACTAGTTGAGGAATTCATCGATAACTGGAATTCGAAAGGGTTTAGCCGGAACGGGGATACGGTGCTTTTGACCTGTAGCGGAGGAATTGATTCCATGGTACTGGCCCATCTGCTCCTGGAATCAGGCTTTTCGTTCGCTGTTGCCCATGTGAATTTTAGTCTGCGAGCAGAAGATTCGGTAGGTGATGCATCTTTTGTCAGGCAGTGGTGTGAAAAGCATAAGCTTGTGTATCATGACCAGGTTTTTGATACAGCCAGATACGCCACCGAAGCGGGTCTTAGCACCCAAATGGCTGCCCGGGAGCTGCGGTACCAATGGTTTGAACAATTAAGACTGGAGCACCACTATTCCGCCATACTTACCGCCCATCATCAAGATGATGTAACTGAAACGGTGCTGATCCATTTACTTCGTGGCACGGGCATAGCCGGATTGCATGGGATCCCGGAACGCAATGGGAAGATCATCCGCCCACTCTTGTTTACGAACAGGGCTTCGATCCTGACGTATGCGCAGGCACAATCCATTACCTGGCGAGAGGATGTCAGTAATGCCAGCAATAAATACCTGCGAAATAGCCTGCGGAATGAGATCATTCCACAATTGGAAAAGTTGGTACCGGGCAGTTCAGCGCGCATGGCAGAAACAGCGGAGCGGATCCGGGAAACAGAACTCTTGTTTCGCGAAGCTCTTGAGCACCGGAAACGCAAGCTATTGGAGCATCGGGGACCGGATATTTATATCCCCATCAAATTACTCCGGAAGGAAGTTGCGATCGGAGTCATTGCCTATGAATTATTGAGCCCTTATGGGTTTACTGCGGACCAGATCGAAGGGGTACTTCGGCTCCTGGAAGGCAGTAGTGGTAAGTATTTCAGTTCTCCGAGCCATCGGATTTTCAGGGATCGGGATTTCCTGATCCTGACGGTAAATGACCCGGCTAATACAGATTTGATCCAGGTCCTGGAAATACCAGCAGTGATTCATACTCAATCCGGAAGCTTTTCGTTTTCCTGGGTTTCGGGGGATATCAGGATCACAGATGATAACAACACCGCTTTGCTAAATGGGGACTTCATTCAATGGCCATTAAATCTGCGTAGGCGCCGGGAGGGGGATTATTTTTATCCGTTGGGTATGGGGATGAAGAAAAAGAAGCTGAAGCGGTTCCTGATTGATATGAAGGTGCCTCAGCCGATGAAGGAACGGATGTATGTGCTGGAATCGAATCAGCGAATGGTCTGGATTCCTGGATTACGGATTGATGAGCGGTTTAAGGTGGTTTTTGGGGGGGGGAGGGTTTTGAAGGTGGAATATTTTCCGGAGTTATAGTTAATAAGGGGTTGTATTGCGTGTGAAAGGTAATTGTTGCTTATCCCAATGCAAATCATTATAAAACTGGAGGGACAGATACTATTTCTGCAAATTCAACTCCAGCCCGGTATACACCATCACTATCAATGCGTACAATAAATCCAAGATGAGGAATACAGGAAGGGCAATTTTAGTAATAATTATACTTAGTTCATTTCAATATATCGAACATCCAATTTCCACAGTAATTTCAAAGAATAGGTTTAATTACTTAGATAGTACGGAAATTGTAATAACGAATAGTGATACTGATGAAATTAAATTAGTATTAGGGGTAGAAAAATTTTATAATGGGAAATGGATACAATTAATAGATGATATTAATCGGCTTTTACCCTTTCAAGAAGTTTCAGGATATTCTTTATATGGTAATCATAGAACTGTAAAAATTAAATGGATACCTTCAAAGTGTAAATATTTGTATCCCAAAGTGTCAAGAAAATATTTGATTGGGACATATAGATTTACAACTAGGTGGTATTTGGGAAATAAACTGATTAAGATATTTAAAACAAATTCTGATGATTTTATTGTAAATTAAAATAATAGTATTTTCAAAAACTAGGAGTTAAACCTTTCGTTTAAATGGCGCAAAAGCTGTACTGGTAGGCGATACGACATATTATTTAGAAGGCGGCAAAGATAAAAATGGTACAGCAATGATGAATATGATGAAGGATAACCCTGCCTATTTTCAGGCTCTTAAAATGTATAAAAACTATCAACAAGAAAAAACAAACAGAATTGCTAAAGATGGTGTCATAATTACTGGAGGCCTTTTAACAACTTTCACATCTGGTGGAATTGGAACAGGCGCATATATGGCTGCTTTTGGTGTTACATCAGGGGTTTTTGCAATAGGGGCGGGCACTACCAAAATGATTGTTGATGCAATGGGCAAATTTAAAGAAGCGGACCAAATTCCAACCTCCCCTTTAGGTGGGGTTGGTAAAGCAATTGACGCATTAAAAGGTGGAGGTGACCTAACATATCAAAATGTGGGCGATGTTGCCACTGCAGTTGTATCATTATTAGGCGGTGAATGGACTGAATGGGGCGCAATGGAATCTGCAGAAAGACTATCTAAAGCGCAAGAAATACTGGGAGGATTATATGAATTAGGGAATAGAAGCGTTGATGCAATACCCCACAACAAGGATATGAAATAATAGACAAAAAAAGTGGTGAAATCCTAGATCAGGGTATATCAGGTCAAAAATTAAAAAAGGATGGATCTTCTCCCAGAGCTCAAGCAAGAATAAATGAAAAATTTAAGGGAAAAAATGTTCAACAAAGAGTAACTAAAACAAATGTTGGACCCAAAAATGGTAGAACAGCAAGACAAAATATTAAACAATTTGAACAAGGTCGGGCAAATTCGTTTGCAAAGTCTCCAAAAAATAAAAATCCAGGATCACTTCCAGCAAAGCAAAAAAGACCAATTCCAAATAGACAATAGATGTTAAAACAAATTTCATTAGACATTTATCCAGACGAAAATTTGTATGGCAATAAATTATACAGCATGGATGCTGGTGAATATTTTTTATCTGTATTAGGGAAAAATCCAGTCCACCATACATGTTTCAAGATAATATTAACTGGTAAATCTTCCTATGAAAATACTAATAGATATATTATTATGGAAGATACTAATAGAAGAATTGAAGTTGAGTATTATTTTAATTTCAATGATTTTTTTATGTTAGAAACAAATACTTTACAACGATGTTATCTAATAAGTCTGATTCATAAAGTATTAAATATATATTATATTAATAATAATCTAAATGGTTCGGATTTAAAAATAGCATATCAAAAAATAATCGATTCTGGATGTAATTTTGAATGGAATTTTAAAAATAAATATTTTAAAGTTGATAATTATAATTATATTACTTTAACTTATAATTCTGATTATAAAAAATATAAAATATACGAAATATTATACGATAATAAAAAAAATGAAAAGAATAGAAGATGTATTTTTATGGACTATATACCTCTATTTAAGATTGAACAAGTGGTTATGAATGAAGATGGAACATTCTCCTATAAATTTAAAGGACCAAATAAGATTTTTAAATCTTCTGTTGACCAAATTATTAATGGTCACAATATTAATGATTATGTCGATACGAGTAAATATTTTAAATGATATTTCATTTAACGTGATGATGTATTGCCTGCGATGATGCGATATTCTCAAAGCACTACCGATTATCCGATAGCTGATGCACTTTTGGAAGAACTTCGTCAGGGTGATCCAAATGGAAGGCTTTCAAACATCTGCAATTCTTATTTCAGAAATCCGGACAGCATGGTCCGCCGAAATGCGTTGAAACAATTATTCATTGGCAACCCATCAATTTATTCCAGGATACTGACGGATAATAATATTAGCACATTAACCGACAGTAGCACTCAGTTAAGTACGATCGACGCGATTATATATTCGTCTCCGGAATACCTGACCCAACTTGTTTTAGATAAATGGAATCATGATCCACAACTGCTTTACCCATGGTTGGTAAAATCTACATCAGATAGCACCTACTTAAGTGACTCTTATTGTATGGAGAGCCGATACGGCAATGATCTGGCCAAAACAGTTTCCAATTATGGCGATGCTGCTGCAGCAAATAAAAGTGTTGAGCTTGCAGTTGGAAAGACAGATTTCGATCTTTATACGACTCCACCAAGTGTCTACAAGGATGTAATGCTTTGCAATGATGCGGATGATATGGCCGATTCCATTGTGATCTGTTATGACGAATTGGTAGCTCATGCCAACCTGAATGCGGCTATTCGTGATCATGCCTACGAGGATTCCTTATACAGTGCCATAAAGGGCATGTATACGGAGTACATCAAATCAAGCCTTACCGGAAACCTGTTCCTGTATCAAGGCCAGAAAAAATATGCGCTGACCCTGTATCAATACGATCGGATCGGCAATCTGACTGCTACGACTCCCCCTATGGGAGTGAACCATGTCGATAGTACACTCTATAATTTCTACGGGACGGACGATCAGAATGGCTATGATTCTGTACTGGTTTTTGCTAAAAATTATCCGGATGGAAATACTAGCAGTTATCCTTACTTAAGTAATCCAAATCACTTCCTGCCGCATCATAGTAAACAGACCGTTTATTCCTACAACTCACTGAATAATAAGATCAGTGAGACAACACCGGATGGGGGATTGACCCACTTTATTTATGATGCTGCAGGAAGGGTGTTATTCTCCCAGAACAGTAAGCAGGCACCCAATAACCAGTTCACCTATTCCCTATATGATGCACAAAACCGGATCATTGAGACGGGACAGGTGATGCCACCAGCAAATCCCATCGGTAATATTACCTCCACTGACCCACTGACAGCGTATATCTCAAATCTGTACAGTATGAACTTCAGTCAGGTAGTGCCTACGGCGAGTATGGCGGGAATCATCAATAACTATGTGCGGGATCAGGTGGTACATACTACTTATGATACCGTACTCAAGAATTTTGCAACCTCCGGCGCCTTAAATAATGGATTAGACGCCCAGCAAAACTTACGGAGCAGGGTTTCCTGTGTCTCCTCATATAGTTCATTAGCTATTGGCAAATCGGCAGATACAAACTTTGAAATTGCCCTGCATTACAGTTACGACCTGAGTGGTAATTTGAAGACCCTGACTTATGATATGCCGCGTCTGTCTCCATATAGGCAGCAGTTTAAACGGATCGATTACGATTATGACCTTTATAGCGGTAAGGTAACCTTGGTGAGTTATGATCGTGGATTTGCAGATCAGTTTTATCAACGATACGCCTATGATGATGACAACCGGATCACGTTGACGGAAACCAGCCATGATGGCGTGCTCTGGGACCGGGATGCAGAGTATAAGTACTTTCCACATGGTCCTTTGGCTCGTATCTCACTCGGAGATCAGCGGGTTCAGGGGATTGACTTCGCCTATACTTTGCAGGGCTGGTTGAAATCCATTAATGGTGATGCTCCTGGCGTTGTGAATGATATGGGTGGAGATGGTACGTCCAATAGCACGCATCAATCTGATATGATGCGCACTTCCCTGTATTATTATGCGGGTGATTATAAACCCATCGATTCAACGGATGCCAGTAATACTGCAAGTACGCACCTGTTGAAGCTTCCACCACCAGCTCTGAACCATTCATTATATAATGGGAACATTGCCTCTAGCGCTATGCTACCAGCCTATTTTGACCCGCTACGAACAGACTATCGTTATGATAAATTGAACCGAATCAAGGAGGCGAATTATAATATCCCTGATTATACAAGTGCCACACCATTGACTCCAGGAGGTGTTGCTGCCGCTACCGGGCCGGGAAGTCTATACTTTAATAATTACACCTACGATCAGGATGGAAATCTGACTTCTCTGAATCGCTATGGTTATAACCATAGTGCATCAGGTACGACGGCTCAGAAAACGTACCTAATGGACTCCTTGTACTATTTCTATACAGGCAATAACCCAGGAGGTACCCGCACCGGAAATAGACTGACTAATTATACCGATACGGCAAATCATAGCACCGGACCAGGCGCTGGATTTACCAATGATCTTGCAAAATACGGACCTCCAAATGCAGCCAGTGTTTTGCGTCTGCAATATGATCCTACCGGCAATTTGGTAAAAGATCTCAGCAATGGACTCACCAATATTGATTGGACCTTGTATGGTAAGACGAGTAAAATTGAATCGGATAATGGGCAACGGATCAACTTCACGTATGACCCACTAGGCAACCGATTTAGTAAAACCGTTTATACAGCAAGTCCAGGAAAGGATTCCGTTCAGCGCACCGAGTATTATATCCGGGAGGCGAGCGGGAATATTCTGGCCATCTATCGCCAGGAACAGCATTATTACTATTACAATCCATCCTTGCCTTCTTCCGTAACCAGTCTTGGGGTGCCATTGTCAACATTGGCCAGTGTCATCAGCAGTACCTATGGCTCGAATAGTTCATTCATGAATGGCATTGTAGGTGGAACCTTGCAGCAATTACCAACAATTGCCAATTCAAGGATTGCGGCACGATCCGCAAGTTTTTATATTCAGAATCTGCCTTCTGCCAGGGCTGCATTAATTTCCTCCACACCAAATGCAAGCTGGCAACTCAGGAATTATTATTCTGGATTGGGTGCACAACTCTATCCTGCGTCCGAAGGCTATAATGCAGAGCCCTTCAGTCCACTAGCAAGGGGTATTCAGGATACCACTGCCTTGGAGGCAGCAGCCACCGCTATGTTCAGCTCTGCAGATAGTAGTCTGATGCGAACACAGTATGCGGCGATGCGCTCCAGCCCATTGGCAGATACGACTTATTCAAAATCCGATCTGGGTCGACTTCTGGCTTCGGATATCCTCTACTGGCGGGCAGCTGCTCCAGGTGGAGCACGTTCTTCAGCAGAGCTGAAACGCCTTTTCTGGCCAACTATTGACAGCAATAATCAGCCAGCTTCAAACAGGCAGACCGTTTATACAGCCGCGATCAATGCGGTGCTTAGTGATAGTAATTATCTTAAGCAAGCGGTGATCCCTGGAATGTCGGAGGATGATGATGGATATTTAACACTGAACGATCGATTGGATCAACGACTGACTACGGCAGCCTTGCAAAAGTCCTTGAATACGGAAGAACAGCCACTAGCAGCGCAGGTTTATGGCTTTCTGAATCAGCAATATGGCGGGTCAGGTACGGATACTTATAACAAGCTTCGATTGAGTTTGGGAGATCAGGCATTGCTGAGTGCTGATTATGCGGCAGGTCCCGAATCGTTCCTGACTAGTATCATGAGTGAAAGTGGCGGCATGGGTGGTGGCAGCGATTCAGCTCTGAATGTCCTTTATAAAGCCATGCAGGTCGGTGCAACTGGTAGCCCGAATGCAGCTGCTTCCCCTGCTGGGATATTATCAACGCTGGCAGCCACAAGCAGTAGTGCACAATCTCAAATCAGCAATAGTCTGGTTCCAGCCCTTGATTATGATCGGTTCTACTTAAGCGAGCATCATCTTTATGGAAGTAGTCGTTTAGGCATCAAAAAGTACTGGCCAACGCAGTACCGTTATGAATGGGATAAAAACAAGACCATTGCTCAGAACCAAGCCAATTTTGATAGCAGTGATATCGCCTACCGCATGCCTTGGTTCAATGATAACTGGCAGAGCCTTGTAAGTGCCAATGAGGTGAATCCGGTAGGCCATCTTAATCTTCAACCGTTCTATAGCAGTCGAATTTTAGGTCAAAAGCAATACGAATTGACCAACCATCTTGGTAACGTGATGGCCGTGGTGAGTGATAAGGTGACAGAGGTGAAAGCGAATCCAAGTTCTAGCCTGCCAGGCCTCGCGCAAAAGCGCGCTGGGTTGAATGCAGCATACGATTACTATCCGTTCGGAATGATTATGCCGGACCGGAGTGTGGAGGATAATTCGGTGCAGTGTATTCCCGTGACCCGGAGCCGATTGGTGAATCAGGTGAATACCGGAGATGTCTTATTGCCGGTCTTGGATGATCATTTAGAGCCACCAGTGATTATTGTTATTGATCCTGGAAAATTGATTGCCGGCGACCAGGTATTTAATGCGATCCAAGCATCAGTAGTTCAGTTGGAGGAAGGAGGAAGCGGTTCTCCAGGTGAAGTTATTTCTGCTCAGAATGGTGATGAGACTGAAGTTGCTGGATATATCAGCTTGCCGGCAATTTCTTCTGGACAAACAGGTTTAAGTGTGTCTGTCACGAACCCGACCATGAATGCGGATGGAATGATGTTTTTCACCTTGAGCAAATTGAATGATCCGGGCAATCCGGATGCAGGGGAACAGGATTTGACTCAGGTGCAAGTGATGACTGCCGGTGAAAGTGCTGTTCTTGAAGTGAATGATGGATTGAATCCTGGCGATGTGATGCGATTATGGGCGCATGGGATTGCCAATAATCCTCCTGAGCGAGGATACTTAACAGTTGCAGTTCCAAGTGTTGTAACAAGTGTGATAACTCAGACAGTTCAGAGTTATGTTGCGATGAGCTGTGATACGGATGGTGCGTTTCAGGATGGGTATCGGTTTGGGTTTAATGATAAAGAGAAGGATAATGAGGTAGCTGGTAGCGGAAACTTTCAAGATTATGGGATGAGGGCTTACAATTCAAGATTGGCAAGGTTTATCAGTGTAGACCCCATCAAGTCTAAATACCCTGAGCTTACAACATATCAATTTGCTAGCAATTCTCCAATTTCAGGTATTGATTTAGATGGACTTGAGTATAAGTCAGCCGGTAAATGGGCGATAGGGAACTTGTTTGGAATGCCAAGCGTGAACCCTAAAACGGGCGAGGAAAAACAGTGGTATTATACATTTAGAAAATATCAAGATCCTCAAACGCTCGAAAAGATTAAGAGAATGGATGCTGGAATTGTTTGTTATGAAAGCTGCTTAATAGCCTATGCCAGAGCTAATGGCAAAGTTGCTAGTTGGCTAGACAAGACCAATATTCCCTTAAATCGTGCCGATGCCATGAAATGGTTCAAAGGAAAAAATGACGGAGTACGTGAATTTCTTTCAGCATCAAAAGTTGAAGACATAAAAAGGGCAGATTTAGGTGACATTATGTTCAAGGGCAAATTAGGTCAAAACAATGGGCATTCAGCAATGGTTGCATCTCCGCCCATCTTCGCAGCAGATGGGCTATCGTTTACGATTAAAACATACTCAGCTTTCGCTGATTCACGTCATCAAACGGATCCTCAAACAGGTCAACCTATGCAACAACAAACAGATCAAAATGGTATGGCAGTCCCAGTATATGGTATAAAAGAGTATACATTTGTTAAGCAAGGAGATGCATGGATTGATGCCGGTTCTGGACAGGTGTTAAGCGGATTTGGAAGAATTAATGAAAAAGTACTCGCAAAGAAGATAAATTAGTATATATGAATAAGAAATTGCTCCTGTTATGGATTTGCTTACTGATAACATTAAGTGATGCCTATTCTCAAGAAATTGGTAATTATGCGGAAGTTGATGACAGCAGCTTTGTTAATTCGTGGAAATATGCAGATTTTCATTCATTATCTGATTCAATTGCAATAGCCATTAAGGGCACAAGATGTGATGTATTCTATTTATTTAAGAACAAAAGTTCACATTTTATTACATTTAAAGAATCGCCAAGTGGCGCTTTTGGCATAAAGTTCACAAACAAAAGCGATATACAATTTTCGAATCAAAACCAGACACTTATTTATCAAGTAAATGTTGATAAAGGATCCTATCGCATATGGAAATTTTCAGATATTTACGTATGGTATAAGTTGCTCGGCAAGGGATACTCTGACTTTTTTAATACTTTAACATACTTTCCTACTTATCACTTTAATGATTGGTACAAAAAAGAAAAAGGAATTAGATTTGATTATTTTCCTAATCTGTACTTGACAGATACAGGAAATGTATACTTGACCCATCATTTCATTGTTTATGAAATGAATTATGATGATTTATATCAATTTATCCCAGAGCATAGTTTTCTTATTCCGACAATTACAGAAAATTCACACATCATATACATTAATGAAAATAATCACGTTTTGATATATTCAAACGGATATTATAAATATTTTTTCTATAATTTTAAGACTTCAAAAACTACTCTTCTCGCAGACATTAACAAGTACGATGGAATTTATGCGTTTGCAAATGAATGCTATATAGCAAGAACTCAAGGACAGAAAATCGCTATTTATAGGTATCAGAGATGGTAATGGGGTAGAATGCAATATTCAGTGACTTTGACCACCTTCAGCCGGAGGAAAACAGCTTGAATTTATTCCGGCTGAAGGTAGTCAAACCTGCCGAAATTCGCACGATTGCCCAGAATCAGGCTAATTTTGACAGTATTGAAATTGCTTATAGGATGCCTTGGTTCAATGACAACTGGCAAAGTTTGGTAAGTGTTAATGAGGAAGATCCGGTGGGTCATCTGAATCTTCAACCATTCTATAGCAGTAGAATCTTAGGTCAAAAGCAATACGAATTAACCAACCATCTTGGTAACGTGATGGCCGTGGTGAGTGATAAGGTGACAGAGGTGAAAGCGAATCCAAGTTCTAGCCTGCCAGGCCTCGCGCAAAAGCGCGCTGGGTTGAATGCAGCATACGATTACT